>Ga0164295_10004935_pt1 | contig 10587 bp, 9 predicted proteins | sample GEODES006metaG_FD_111798 | JGI IMG/M metagenome (GOLD analysis project Ga0164295, IMG submission 111798) | Oligotrophic lake water microbial communities from Sparkling Lake, Wisconsin, USA - GEODES006 metaG | ecosystem: Environmental > Aquatic > Freshwater > Lake | place: USA: Sparkling Lake...
GGCGGATGCCGAGGCGGCGAAGCCGGCGCGGAGGCACCGTGACGCTTCGCGCGGCGACCGCCGGTCCGCGGTGTGCACCTATAATAATGGATTATGTTCGGCGACGGCCGCGTGCGGGAAATACAAATAGCGCGGTACGTTCGCGCGCGCCGCTCGACGCGCCGCCGGCCGCAGCGCCAGCGCGCAGCGGTGTCCGGTGACGATTTTTATCGGATTAACCCGGTTCAAGTCCAGTAGTCCACGTCCGATTATTTTTATTACGGCGAAACGTGAATCGTGATGGAAATGGTTCGGTTGTCCGGTCCGTCCCCGGTCAATGGGTCGGACCGGCGGGTTTCGGGTGACCCTGAAGGGGCGCTAAGCCCAAAATGGGCCAAGCCGCCACACATTCAAGAACATTCAAGGGGGGGCAGGAGTCAGAAAAGTTCTGGGCGCCCACCCGCCCACGGCCCAGCCCCACAGATGCCAGAACGTGTTCGAGGATCGCGCCCAACGGCTTACGTTACGATGTCGGATGCGGTCCTTGACCCGTACTGTACGGGGTGCTGTGCCTATTTCTGGTTTCCCCAAAATGGATCGGTTGTCGTTTCGCGTGTGGTTTCGTTTCCTTCTTCTCGCGGTGAACGCCTCGCAAAACTCGCCCACGACATGGTGGTTCTCCATGAAGAGGCACGGAATTGGCTACTCGAACTGCCGGTGCCGCCGGCCTCACCTCTCGAGCCAGCACCACGGCCACGGCGGCTCGGCTCTGCGTTGGCGCGTGTGGCCGAAGATGGACAAGGTGGGCCCAGCGGCGTGGAAGACATAGGCAAGAAATCGAGCTTGCCGATGCACCGACGAAAAGGTAGCGCATTTCCGCGGCTTGTTTCGTTGAGAGCAGAGACTCGCCTCAATGTGCAAGATGAACATTCACGGCGGTGGGTCTATGCGGAAGATGGAGATGACGATGATGTGGATGATGACACACGTCAGCTTCGGCTAGCAATGCGCAACAAGATCCGGTGGCAGGTTCGCCAACCACTGATCAGGAGGCCCATTGAGGTCGTTCGAGGGAATGGTGGCGTCCTGGGACTGTATTCGAAGCCGCTGTCGTACAGTTTGAAACGCCGAGTACCGCCGCTAGTCGACGCCATCGCGCCGCCACCTCTTGAGGAAGGAGAACCCCCACCGTTTGGGATGCATTGGCAGGAGGTACTTCCGTCACGTGTTGAAGCCATTCCTACGGAAGAGGAGGTGAAGGCGGAGCTGCTTGAATTCCTCGAGTCCGAGGTCAAGGCGGATGCGGAGATTTCTCTGCGCCGGGCATCTAAAAGACTGAGTCGCGCAATGAAGCTGTTCGCACCAAAAGCCGAGGTACAGAAACTTTCTCAGATTTTGGAAAGTGCATCTGAGAAACCTATACCGATGTTCGGCCCGAAAGCTGAAGCGTTTGCTGAGCAAATGCAAGACATGATCCAGGCGGAAGAAGCAAAGGAGCAACACGTCCAGATCTTTGAAGAGATTCGTGAAGAAGGGGAGCAAGCGACGTCCTTCCGAACTGTGGCGCCGAAGCCTCCGAAGCCACCGGAACCCGAGATTCCGGAGCTTCCGTACATCCCGGACCCTCCAAAGCCTAAGCCTCTTCCAAAGCCAAAGCCCCCTCCAACGCCAAAGCCTGTCGAGCCGCCGCCTCCGCAGTCGCCACTTCCTCTAGAGCCAGTGCCAGAACCAGTGCTAGCGTCAGAACCGGAGGCAGAGCCCAAAGCGGAGGCAGAGCCTGCAGCAGAGTCGCAGCCCGCGACGGAGGCCGAGCCAGCAGTGGAGCCCGCAGCAGAGCCGGCGCCCGTACGTGAGGCCGAGGCGGCAGTGGTTCTGGCTGAGCCTGAGCTTGAGCCGGAGCGAGAGGGGCAGTCAGAGCCAGAATTGGAGCCGGAGCTAGAGCAGGAGCTAGAGCCGGAACCAGAGCTGGAGCCAGAGCCGGATTCGCCGGAGGCACCACCGCTGCCGCCACCGAGGCCAAAGCCATTCAAGCCCAAGTCAGGCAACTGGCAAAAAAGCCGCGGCCTGTTTTTAGCCATGCAGCGCCGACATCTCGAGCTCTCCCATGTTGAGCTTGCTCGAATGGGAGTGGAGGATCTAGTACCCGGGGACTTTATCAAGGTGGGCGACACATTCTTTGAGCCCTGCCCACCGCCCATAAAGCTCGAGGACACGTGGGAGGGGCTGGACAATGACATCATAGGGCCCGTGGAATTGGTGCGGACGCCAATGGCGACGTCGGCTGCAGCGGCTGCATTTGTAGCGAGGTCAAGGGCACAAATGGCAAAGGCAGTCGCTGCGGGGGCAGCGCGCCGTCAGGCAGAGGAGGCGGCACGTCTCGCGGCCGAGGCGGAGCGTCTCGCGGCTGAAGCGGCGCGTCTCTCAGAGGCCGAGCGGCTCGAGTGGGAGCAGGAGCGTCTCGCGGCAGAAGCGGCTGCGGCTGAAGCGGCTCGTCTGGAAGCAGAGCGGCGCGCAGCCGAGGCAGCCGCGGCCGAAATGGCCCGCCTGGAAGCGGAAGGACACGAGCGGGAGCGCCTCGCGGCAGAAGCGGCCGCGGCTGAAGCGGCACGTCTGGAAGCAGAGCGGCTTGCCGCCGAGTCCGCCGCGGCCGAAGCAGCCCGTCAGGAGTCGGAGCGCCGCGAGCGGGAGCGACTCGAAGCCGAAGCTGCGCGTCTGGGGGCAGAGCAGCTCGAACGAGAGCGACTCGCCGCCGAGAAGGCAAGACTCGCTGCGGAGGAGAGGGCGAGAAAGGAGGCAGATCGGAAGGCAAGGCTGGAGGCAGAGAGGCGCGAGCGAGAGCGACTTGCGGCCGATAAAGCAGCCCGAAAGGAGGCGGGGCAGCTCGAGCGGGATCGACTCGCCGCTGAGCTCCGCGCAGCTGAATCGGCAAGGCTGGAGGAGGAGCGGCTCGAGCGGGAGCGTCTCGAGGCCGAGCTCGGCGCTGAAGCAGCGCGCCTGGAGGCTGACCGGCTCGAGCAGGAGCGACTCGTTGCTCAACTCGCGGCCGAGGAGGATGCTGAGCGGCTCGAGCGGGAGCGACTCGCTGCCGATGAGGCCGCGGCAGAGGCGGTTGATGCAGCCGCGGCCGTGGCTGCCATGGCTGAGCTGACGGCGGCGCTTACCGTGGTTGCGATCTTGCCAAAGCCGCCGTCTCGGCCAGCGGCAAAGCCGACGCCGACAGCCTCGGATCGCTCGGCACCGCCTAAGCGGGCCAAACCGACGGTGCACACGCGAGCGATGGCAAGTGCATTTGGTTTGTCCTTGTGATATGCACCGTCCAGCGAGCAGCGTCCTACACGGGGCGTGCCTATACGTTTCGCGCTTTCGCGCACAGCTCTCATTCGTCTTAGATTCAATGATCAATCGTGCTGTCAATCGCGGCCCGGGTCGCCATTATTCGACGCCATATGAAACCGATTTATAACTTCCGATACATTCACCATGACCTCGACGCCACGATCCGTAACCATACCGGTTACCGCCATAGTGATAGTCGGCGCCTCGGTCGGACGACTTCAGGACGACTTAACAACTTCACATCCGCGAAACGCGAATCTACGGCGAACTTGACAAGCGTTTAGACATGAGTCGGGTTAAGGTTTTTAGGATCTGGCCACGGTGCGTACGTGCGGCGACGGGACGCAGCGACGCACATGCGCTCCGGGCGCGTGCCGCGGGGCAGCGGGGTCCCGCGGGCGGGGAGGTGCGGCTGGCGGCCGCGCGAGACAGTTTTGGCTCAACACGGCGCCGGGCGTGTGTCGGCGCGCGCGGGCGACACGAGATAGGTATTAAGGTCGATATTAAGGTAAGCAGCGTACAGTATTTCGAAACGAAACAAGGCGGAATACGTCGGCGCTATACTTTTCGTACCGTACATGGTTGATTCATGGTAGGTTGGCATACCGTTGTCGAGCGTGCGCGCTTGTCCGTTCGTGTGGTCGGCGTGTAGCCACGATGTGTCGTTGGAGACGATTTCGCGCCATTCGAAACTTGCGGATGAGAGACGAACCCCTCAAATGAGTCGGCGCGGGCACGTACTCGCTCCGGCGGCGCCCACCCCGGCGGCCGCGCGCGCGCGCTTGACCTGTGCGTCCCTCGTCCCGGATGCGGATGGGTGAACGTACAACGATGGGACAACACCAGGGTGTGGAGCCCCTCTCAATATGCGGCGCCCCTGACGGCGCCAACACCTCATGCGCGCCCCTCATGTCGAAATCTTCCGTAGATTCCACTGCTGGTTCGAGTTGTTCACGTCGCACGGCCACGCCATCACCTTGCCGCCATTTGTGTGCCGATCGCTCGCGTCGATGCAAAGCGTGCCATGGCGCGCCTTGAGCTGGCCCGTCACCGGATCGTAGTTCCACGCCTGATTCTTAAGGGTGGGATCGCACGCCCAGGTGACCACTGGCCCGGGCCCGGGCGAGTTGCCTGCGCTCGCGTCCGAGAGGCACACGCCATCCTCGTTCTTGACCAGCCCCGTATCCGAATCGAGCTTCCACAGCTGGTTGAGGTTGGTTGGGTCGCAGTCCCAGGTCTGCACGACGCCGCCATTCTTGTGGCGCTCCTTTGCATCGAGGCAGACGCCGTCTCGGTTCTGCAGCATGACCGTGATCGTGTTCTCCGGCTTCCATGCGACGGCCTGCCCCAGCCCACATCCAAATGAGGGAGTCGGCGCCGGCCAACCGAGATCCGAACACAGCAGCGCCAGATTCTTGTACGACTGGCCGTAATCGACGAGGGCCGAGGCCGGGCCGCTCATGGAGAACATGCGGATGCGTGTGGCCTGCCCATCGGCGGCCACGCCGATAGAGAAGCGCAGCGTGTCGTCGAAGCCTGATCGCCAGTTGCCCTGACTCATCCAAGTGCCCGGTGTCGAGTGGCTGCCACTGATAGTGAAGCGCCACGGCAGCGGCGGCGAGAAGCTAAAGGGCAGCTCGCCTTGCTCGTCGTCGATGTTGTCCTTCTTGTAGAACCGCCCATCGGGCCCGCCGCTGCTCAGCAATCTCACAATCGCCTGGTAAGCGTCCAGTGGGTCTATGTTGGGCACTGCGATCTCAGCCCCGCAGCACGAGGCACCGCACGTGCCGTAATCGATGCGCTCGCAGTCCTTGGGCTGGTTGGATGTCGTCATGGCGCATGTCCCAATGTCACTCTGCGAGTCGAGCACGAGCGTGCTACCACTCCACCCTGTGCTTCGCACAAGCGCCAATACTGATGAGGCGGCAAGTACGGTGGTTGCACTGGCGACGGCAATTCGGAGCACAAGCGAGAAGTAGCTGGAGGCGGCATGCGACGGCGCGCCGCCGTCAGCATCCATGCGCGTTTGGAAAGGGTGCGCGTTGTAAGGTGTGGCATGGCCCAGCATCGGGACGAGTATCCGGATACAGTCAAGGCGGTGAAGCACGCGTTTGCGTTCATCAAGAGGGCTCCCGGGTACAGTACTTTGTTTGGCAACTTCATGTCAAGTTTCGGAGGTCACTGCTCCCACGTTCGGCCATGGCAACGCGGCGACAGGCGAGGAGCAAGCAAAGGTAAGGGCGTGTATGTGCATCTGGGGAGTGTAGTTTCGTACGATGCGCGGAAGAATGAGCAGAAATCATGTTACCATGTTACACGTATCGGTTTGTATCGGTTCGATAGTATTTGGGTCCTTGTAGTACGGGGGGCCGAGGGGTCATCGAGCTACCATCGAGCTGGTAGTGGAGATGCATCCGTATGCACGCAAGAGTCCAGTCCGCAACAGGGGTCTTGGGTGTCGTGTTTATTGTGAACCTCTTGAACTTGAACTTGAACCTCTTGAAGCAGCTCGTACACGAAACAAGCACACGCATGACGCAGCTCTGTGTGAAACGGCTGTGAGCCGGAGCTTGCGGTACACTACATGCATTCTTGCATGCACGAGATGCACCTCCTCACAGCAGAAAAGGTCCGTGCCCGCGGATAACGGCAAGCAATGCCGGACCTGCGCCACACCGCCACGCCGCCACTTGACTCTGCGCGCTCCGCACCGGAGCCGACACGTGATTTAGCGTTTCCGAGCGCCTTCCCCTCGGCTGCCTCCGCTCACGCCAGCCGGTTGGCGACGCCTTACGTGACTCCAGACGCCGAAGCCTTCAATGCGTTGCTGCTCCTGCCAAAGAAGGACGGCGAGGATTCGGACTTTGAAGACGACTACGACCTGGATGCGGTGCCCCCGTCGAATGCGGAGAGCGTCGAGCCGTCCTGCGTGGCCTACGCTGCGGCCATCGCCGCCGAGGGTGGCCTCGCCCAACGCTGCTCACAGTGGCACCGTGCATGCCTCTCACACGCGATCGAGGTCTCGATATCGCACTACGGGCTGCGGCCACGTGGCGGCAAGATGCTCGCGCCGAGCCTCGCGGACAACGCTCATGTGCGCTCGCTCGACCTGAGCGACAACGGCCTGGGCGCTGAGGGCGTCAGCGCCATCGTTACCGCGCTGTGTCGCACGGGCCGCCAGACGGCAGCGCCGGCGCTGCGCGCGCTCTCGCTGCGTCAGAACCAGGCGGGCGTGGATGGCGCAGAGGCCGTGGCGACCCTGCTGCGCTCTTCGCATCCCCTCGAGTGCCTCGACTTTGCCGCGAATGCGATCGGCAATAAGGGCCTGGGCGTGCTCGCACAGGCGATCGCAGGCGCCAAGTGCAAGCTCCGTATGCTCTGCATTGAGCGCAATGAGCTCGAGGATGAGGGGATGGAGCAGCTCGCCACAGCACTCGGCGAGAACTACTCGCTCACCTCCCTCTCCCTCGAATGGAACGCGATTGGGCCTGTGGGCGGCAAGACACTCGCCGGGGTTCTGCCCATGCACGGGACCCTGCGTGCACTCAACCTCGGCTGGAATGGCCTGGGCGATCAGGGCATTGCGGTGCTCGCGGACGCGCTGGCCAAGGCGCCCGCGAGCAGCCCGCCCACCCTCGTAGACTTGCGCCTGCACCACAATCGAGCTACAGTGCTCGCCGCCCTACCACTCTCACGCGCTCTCCGCACCCTCGAAATGCTCGACGTGTCAGGCAACCCGATCGGCGCGGGCGGCGCGGCGACGCTGCTCCTTGCGCAGCAGGAGCAGAACAGCCGCGTCAAGACGAGTGGCGGCAAGGGTGGGGGCAGTGCCCAGTACGGCGCCGAGCGCTGCCGCGTGATCATGGAGGACTGCTGCGTGCGTCCCGATACGTCTCTTGCCGGGCTAGTGCGCCGCGCTGCCGACGCGGAGGAGATCTCCTCCGACGACCTGCAGCAGTCCGGCGTGTACGCGGCGGCAGCTGCAGCCGCCGGCAAGGAGAACAAAAGCAAAGTGTCCAGGCCGACAAGCAAGGAGTCCAAGTCCAATGGCATCGCGATCCGAGCCGAGGTGCGACCGGAGATCGGCCCGCCCACAAGTCAGGTCAAGTCTGGAAAGAAGAAGTGACACGAAGAACCAGGGTGGTTTCAACACCTTTGTGAAAGTGTCCAATGTAAACTTGGGTTACACACTACCGTAGTGGTCTCGACACCCTCGTGTCGCGCACAAACTTTGTGCTCGCTCGCGAGATCGTCGCGAACATCCCCGACACCAAGGCCGCCATGCCAAAGCGCGGGCCAGCCCATCCGGGCCTGAGCAGCATCGACCCCTTCGGCGCATTGGTGGTCATCTGCTGCACGATCATCTTCGCTGCCTGGCTCTTTCACGACACTCCGGTGCAGCACGTCGTCGCTGCCGTCGTGGCATTCTATGCCGTGTTTGCGCTGGCCGTTGCGATTGTGTGCAGGAACAGCAAGGTGTCGCAGTCTTAGGCAGATAGGATGCAGTCTCAGCGGCTCGTGTTGAACTTCACATTCCGACACGTACGGCGCGTCACAGTCAAATGTGGTTTGGCAATGGGGATTTTGTTTCTCTCGCATCGTGCAGTGCAGGGTCTTTCAGCGTTAGCTATTTATTCACTCACGATTCACAAACATGAATGGCAACACAGTGCACGCACATTCGGATGCTCACCACTTCTCCGGCGCGAAGCGCCGCTCAAGATGCTCGAGCGCTGCACCATCATGACAGAGTTATCGGATCCGATGAGCGATGTGAACACCGCGTGGCCCTCTCCCCGCCCCGCCCCCGGCCCGCGCACGTGTACGCGCGCTGCCGACGTTTGCGCCCCAATGCGTGCGTCAAGGCAAGTGCGCCGATGCCGTGCCTGCGACTCGGCGCTTAGGCCGCTGCCGTCCTCATGCGTTCGATGAGCTTCGCGTATGAATCGACCAGCTCTTGCGTGGGAGGCAGCGTGGCCACGCAGGACTCGCGCTGCGTCACTGCCTGCATCCAGCGGCCCAAGCGAGCAAGACCCGCCTCTTCAAGGAGCGCCAGCGGGTTGATTTGTGGGCGCAGCCCAGGTAGCACGGCGACGAGGCGCTGCACGAAGGGCGCCAAGGAGCACTCGGCGAGCGAGAACGACTCGCCGAGCAGAAAAGGACCTTGGCCAGTTGCGTACCGAATGAGGAACTGATCAAGAGCACGCAGCCTCTCGACGAGCGACGCCACCTCCTTCGCCTCCTGCTCCGATCCTATATTAGCCTGTAAGATCGGCACAAACGAAAGTGTCGGCTGGGCGAGCGTCGCAAAGAGGCGAGCGGTGGCTTTGTCAGCAGCACTTGGCGGGTTATCGCCAGGAGCAAGCTCTTCGAGAAATTCACAAATGACTGCAGATTCGATCAGGAGTGCGCTGCCGCCCACCTCGAGCAAGGGTACCTTGGCTCGCATCGTCTCGTCAGCGCACGCGATGGCGTACATCGCCGTGAAGTGCTCCGGCTTGTTCTGCAGGTCGATGGTCTCGGTGTCGTGCGGAAGGTGATGTTCGCGCAGGCTGATGGCTACGCGCTGCGCGTATGGTCATGTGCGCGACGTCCATAATCGAAGCGTAGGGACCAGGCCGGCCCAAACTGTGCTGTAACAGGTTGCGAGCAGAGCCAAGCGCATTCGCGTCGGGGAAGTGGATGCCAGCCAGCACGCATTTGTTTGCGAAGACTTACCGCTGAGTTCCGACATCAAGTTTAGTCAAGTCTACATGTAGCAAGTCAAGTCTACATGTAGCTTGTGGTGCTTTGTACTTTGTAGGGGCCGTCTCGAGGTCCCCTTCAGCTTCACCGCGCTCCGATGTTCGAGAGTTCGACGCTGCGACGCCGAGCACCCTTGACGCCGACCAATTGACGCCGACGCACGCCGCCCGTAACACGCCGTCCTTCGTGGCGCGGTCCTTGCGGGCTTACATGTAGTTTCCGCTACTGGGCGCCTGCGGCCTGTTTTATGGGGTTCCGGGCGAACCAATGAGCAACATTCTACATGTACACGCAAACAACATTCAAGTACACATGTCGGTGAGAAAAGTCACTAAGTCAAGTCATGTTTCAAGTCATTTATGATTTTATGTACAAGAGTGACTTGTTGACTTGACTTTTGGGTATCTACACAAATCTACACCTAACTGGCAACAAAAGTGCGTGGCGGCGCGGCAGGTTGCGTACATGTAAGAAAATGTCATGTGCAGAAGAGATGCCGCGGCGCGGCGCGGGGCTCGTACAGAAGCTTGCAAGCAAACTCACTGGTACCTAAACAAGAGCGAACGAAAACCCATCAAGCCCACGAATGCAACTCGCTTGTAGAAGCTTCTCTGGCGGGAAAACCGTCAGGCGCATTGGAGATTGTTTTCTCCGAGCGCAGAATGCAATTCTCCCGCGTGATGACAATCACGGGAAAAAAGTGGAGGGACGGCCTTGTTCGGTGATGACGACGGCCGCGGCGACTACTGCGCGCCTCGATCGCGAGCTTAAGGTCCCCAAATTCAAGCGATGCAAAATCTCACGCCAACAGCTTTACGTGCTACTCACAAACTTTGGTGCGCGACGCTCCTGCCCAGCCCCGCATTCCAACCTCATCAGTCCATGAGTTCCCCGTCTGCGCGTGCCCTGGCCCATGCTTGCGCGCGCTCTGACCGCCGCCTGCTGCACCCTCGCCTCTGTCGCAGATGACGATCCTCTACCGAGCTTTGAAAAGCGTCAGGCGCTCTCGAACGAGCTTGGCATGACGCCACGCTCCGTGCAAATCTGGTTCCAGAACCGGCGGCAGCGCCTGCTCAAGCCAAATGAGGGCGGCGAGCTGTCGCTGCTAGGAGATGAATCTGACTTCAGCGACAGCAGGCTCATAGTCCCGATGCAGAGTGAAGAGCGATCGCCGACCGCGCGGCAACCACCCAATGAGGGTGTGCCGCTAGGAAAGCCGCTCATCAAGCCGAAGAAGGTGGACACACCCATCATCCTGCCCTCGCAGCTCCCGTCAGCGCCTGCATCGCAGACCGCGTCTTCGTGGCAAAATCAGGCTTGTTTCCAAGCGCAGCATCAGAACAGCGGCCCGATGCTACCCCCGCAGACGATGCCGCCGCCGGGCCTTCGCCAGTTCGCCGCCGCCGAGGCGGCCCATGGGCACGCGTACCCAGTCACCGCCGCGCACCTGGTGCACGCGTTCGCGCCGCTGCTGCGTGCCGAGCAGCACCGAGCGGAGCAGCAGCAGCAGCAGCAGCAGCAGCAGCA
>Ga0164295_10004936_pt1 | contig 10586 bp, 10 predicted proteins | sample GEODES006metaG_FD_111798 | JGI IMG/M metagenome (GOLD analysis project Ga0164295, IMG submission 111798) | Oligotrophic lake water microbial communities from Sparkling Lake, Wisconsin, USA - GEODES006 metaG | ecosystem: Environmental > Aquatic > Freshwater > Lake | place: USA: Sparkling Lake...
CCCGGTGGAAAACGGCGACCAGCCGCGAATGTCCCGCGACAGCGCGCCGGGCGGCCGCCCGGCTTCGCCATCGGGGAAATAGGGGCGGGCAATATTGCCGATGGCGCGGTTGCTCACGCCCACGGCCCCGGTGAGGAAGCCGGTGTTGCCGAAGAAGGCGCTGGTGCGGCCGACGAAATCGCGGACATTGGCATCGCCTGCGCCGGCCGCTGTGGTCACCGCGCCGAGATCGGCGGCGGCGCGCGGATTGGAGAAAAAGGCGGCCGTGCGTGCCTTCTGCAAGCTGACATCGATGCCGAACACCGGCGCATCGGGGGAGCGCACCAGCCCCAGCACGGCACCGCGTGTGTCCACCACGCTGATCGACACCTGGGCGCGGCTGTCGAGCGGCTGGCGGATCTGGGCGCGGGCACGGGTCATGATCGCGAACGCCTCTTCCAGCACGGCGCGTGCTTCGGCTGCCGTGATCGGCTGCGCAACATCGCCGGCATCGGTGGCGGCGCGCAGCGGATAGCGGCCCAAGCCGGCCCCGTCTGACAGCAGATAGGCATCGGGATGGTTGAATTCGGCCAAAGTCGCCGGGCGGACGCCGCTGGCCTCGCTGCCATAGGCGGTGCCGGCGATGATGCTGGCCGCGTTGAAACCGGCCACTGCCACCAGCGCGCCGGTCAGGCCCGCGAACGGCGGCGGGCTGGCGGGATTGCTCTTGAATCCGCTGGCGACGGCATCGCTGTAACGCAGCAGCGTGCCATCCACTGAAATCCGTTCGGCGCGGATGGCTTCGGGTGCGGCATGGCCCGCCGTGGCGGCCAATGCGATATGTTCTTCATCGTCGTTGTCGACATCGACGACTTCGGCATCAAAGCCATAATCGCCATCGGCCATGATGCCGACCCCGCCCACGGCCACGCCATTCTTGTACAGCGGGAAGCCACCCGGATCGGCGGCGAGCCCCAGCGGCGAGCGCTTGGGGCCGATGAACGGACTGCCCACGCCAAAGCGCGTCACCAGATCGGAACAGGGCAGTTGTGAAAACTGCACGCCATAAAGCGGGCCGGATTCAAGCCCGACGGTGCGCGCCGAGGGCGGAAAATGCGGCTGCACGATCATCGATGCGGTGCGCGTGGAAAACGCATTGCCGCCCGACGACAGATAGGCGCCGGTGACCGCCTTGGCGATGGCGGCCAGCTCGGCGGGCACCGTCACGCCCTGCGCATCGATATTGGCGCCATTGGCATTGGCGCGGGTGGTGGCGGTCGCGCGGGCGCCGGCCATGCGATAGACCGCCAGCACATTGCCGACCCGGTCCACCACGGCGATCACGGCCGGCAGGCCGCGCGCGCTGGCCTCTGCGGCGGCGCGGGCGATGATCGATTGCACGTCGGTTACGGTCAACGCTTCGGCGGCGGGCCGTGTGAACACGCTGGCTGGCACCGCGGGCGCGGTTGGCGTGGGCGTCACGCCGCCAACACCGCCGCCAGCCACCGGGCTGGGCGGCGCGCTGCTGCCACCGCAACCGGCCAGCAGCAGTGCCAACGCCGCCACGCCGCCCGCGATGCGTGGGCGCAGCTTCATTGCAACGCCTGAACCCGGTTTGCCACCTGGGCCAGTGTGGATCGGAAGGCTGCCGAATCCCAGCGATTGGCGTCGCGGGCCAAGGCATAGGCCCGGTCCAGTTCCGGCCGCAGCGCCAGCGCTGCGCCGCGATCAATCTGGCCGGCTGCCACCAGCGCGCCAATCAGCGTGTCGGCGGCCATCACCGCTTGCACCCCGCCCTGATAGTCGGTGTAAGCCGGCGCATTGCCGACCAGCACGGCGTTGATCAGCGCAAAACTCTGCGCGCGATCAAAGCTGGCCGTGGCCATGCGCCGGGCCAGCGCCGCAGCCGTGGTTTTCAAGGCCGCCGCCGCCTTCATGGCCGTGGTGCGATCCCCGGCCATGGCGGCATGGAAGGCGCGCGACTGCCCATCGAAACTGCGCGCCAGATCGGGCGCCGCGACCCGCGCCGCGGCCATCAGCATGATCATCTGTTCATCGTTCCACACCGGCTGACCGGGCGGAATCGGCCGCCAGCCGTTGGTGCGCGCCTGCAGGCTCGCCGCCGGATCGTCGCTGAAGCTGCGATGGCAACTGCGGCAATCATAGAAATAATAATCCGCCCCCGCCACGCTGGCCGGCACCATCGGCAGCAACGCCAGCGCGCGCTCCACCGCCAGTGCCTGGCCCACCGCCCAGGTTTTCACACCGCCGGCGCTGCCTTTGCGGGCGCGATAATCCGCATCCTCATCATGATGGCGTTGCAGGCTGGTGAACAGATCGAGTTCAAAGGCGATGCGCGGGTGGCCTGCGGCCATGATGCGGTGAAACACGAATTGGCCCGGCTTGTCCGAACCGAAATGGCAATCCAGGCACACGCGGGCGCGCACCAGCGGATCGTTCATCGCCCACATGCCGCGCCCCACATTGTCGGCATGGCTGGCCTTCACGCTGGCATGGCTGGCCAGCCAGTTGGTCGATCCGCCGTGGCATGCCTCACAGCCCACACCATCGGATTGCTGCCATCCAGGCCCGCGCACCGGCGCCGGATCGCCGTGGCAATTGATGCATTCCGGGCTGGCGTTTACATTGGCGATCCCCAAACGCCGGCCGATGGCCTGAGCGCGCGGCTGTTCCAGCACCCGCCAGGCGCGGCTGTGCACGCCGGTCAGGCTGGCTGGATCGCTCCAACTCATTACTTCATTCTGGCGCACCCGCGGCCCGGTGGCTTCCTGCCGGCCATGGCAGGTTGAGCCGGCGCAGCTCGCGACGCCCTGGTGCAGGGCACGGTCATGCCCGGCGGCCAGCGCAGGGCGGCCAAAACCAACGCCCAGCAGGATCAGCAAGGCAGCAGCGCGCAGCATCCGCTGAAGCTGCGTGCCGGATGCCCCCTGGCCCACGCCTGTTCGATGCCATTGCACGCCTTGTACCCCCGGTGCCGTACAGCCTAGCAAAGCCGGCGATGGTTGCAAGCATCTGAAGAACCATAGCATGCTGCGATCGCAAACGGCGGCCCCTGAGGCGCCTCTGATGTCAAAGCCCATTGCGGTCACCGGCTGCGTGTGATTAGTTCCCGCTCGAATTTGGGAGGGGGCGTGGGGAACACGTGCCCGACGAGGCAGCCACCTCCGATTCGTGAGCTCTGGGGAGTGATGTCGTGGACCTGCATGCCAATCTTGCCGCCGTTTCCATCCGTTGCATGGGCGATGTACGCATCGCTGCCGAGGCCCTGCGTGATATCGCGCTCGGCTGCAGTGGGCTGCACATCGTGATGACCGACAATATCGCTTCCAAGGCACCGATGGAGGATGCCGAGGGCAATGTGCTGGCCGCCGATGTTTATGGCTGGACAGGCGAGAACGAACATTGGTGGAAAGACAGCAAGTTGGCGCTGTCGTCGCCGCTGCCGCGGGCCTGCCGTTATGAATCCGAAGTATTCTGGGCCAATGCCGAAGGCTTCCGCACGCGCCAGCCCAACCCCTATCTCGACGAAATGAGCCTCGAGAATTTCGAGAAGCGCGCGCTGACCAAGGCCGCGATCGTCGTGCCCGTGCACCTGCCGTTCGGCCAGATCGGTGCAGTGTGCTTCGTGTCGCGTGATCCGGCCCGCGCCGATCTGTCGGCAGAATATGATGCCTTTGCCGACGAATTCGCGCTGCTGTCGCACCGATTCGTTGCCGGTTATGTCAAGGCACACCGCACCCGCCGCTGGCTGCCGTGCGATTGCCAGCTCACCAAACGCGAAGTGGAATGCCTGCGTTGGGCCAGCATCGGCAAGACCGACAAGGAAATCAGCCTGATCCTGTCGCGCAGCCACGCCACCGTGCGTTTCCATATCCAGAATGCCGGCGAGAAATTGAACGCCGTCAACCGCAGCCAGACGATCTTCAAGGCCGCGCAACTTGGCTATCTGGGCGCTGCAGCCTGATTTTCATTCATGGCGGGTGAAGCCGTGGCCCGATAAGGCTGCGCCATGAAGAAGCTTGCCCTCCTTATGGCTGCGATGCTGGCCTCCCCCGCCGCTGCCACCAGCCTGGCCGAAATCGCGGCCTCGCTGAAAGGCACCACCAGCCTGGCCGCCGATTTCACCCAGGCCGGCGCCGACGGCCGCGTGCTCTCTGGCAAATTGTGGCTGGCGCGTCCCGGGAAGGTGCGGTTTCAGTACGATACGGCCCGCATGCTGCTCGTTGCAGATGGCCGCACCTTGTCGTTTGTCGATTACGAGGTGAAACAGGTCAGCCAGTGGCCGGTGCGCCGCACGCCATTGCAGATCCTGCTCGCCGCCGAACCTGATCTGGCGCCGATCGCCCGCATCACCACCGACAATGCCGATCTGGTCGAAGTGGCGGCGCGCGATCCCAAACGGCCGGAATTTGGCACCTTGTCGATTCGCTTCACCCGCACGGCGGGCGCACCGGGCGGTCTTGCCCTGGCCGGCTGGACCGCGCTGGATGCGCAAGGCGGCCGCAGCGAGGTGCGGCTGGCCAATGTCCGCTACAACGCCAGCCTGAACGGGGTCTCGTTCGGTTTTGCCGATCCCCGCCGCGATGCGGTGCGGTGAACTTCACCCCCAAAATGAACCATGAAGGCCAGTCTCGTTCATGGGGCGGCAAGGTCGACTCCGCCATAAGGGTCGCAGCAGACGACACGTCGCCTTTCGGGTTTGCCCCCCTGTTGACCGGAAGGGACACGTAACAAGGTCGTTCTGCTTGCGTGACGAGCGCACATAGGAACCCCTGGTGCCACACCCCCGGCGCCAGGGGTTTTTGTTGGCAGGTGACGAACCGCGCGGCTTCGCCTAAACGCTGGCCATGGCCATCCGTATCGCCACCTGGAACATCAACAGCGTTCGCGCCCGTATCGACATTGTCGAACAATTCCTGCGCGATCATGAACCCGACATCCTGTGCCTGCAGGAAACCAAGGTCGCCAACGATGTGTTTCCCCACAAATTGTTCGAAGCCATGGGCTATGATCACCGCTTCCTGAACGGACAGCGCATGCACCACGGCGTTGCCACCATCAGCCGCGTGCCGCTGGAGGGTGCCTGGCGCTATGACTGGCAGGACAATGGCGAAGCGCGCCACATCGGCGTGCGCCTCGCCAATGGGATCCTCGTGGAAAATGTCTATGTGCCGGCCGGCGGCGATGTCGCCGATCGCACGCTCAACCCGAAATTCGGCCAGAAACTGGATTTCGTCGAACGCATGACCCGCTGGTCGCAAACACTGGCCGAACCCACCGTGATCGTTGGCGATTTCAACATCGCGCCGCTGGAATGCGATGTGTGGAATCACAAGGCGCTTCTGGATGTCGTGTCGCACACGCCCATCGAGATCGAGGCGCTGGCCGCGTTCCAGCAAAGCCACAACTGGGTCGATCTTGGCCGCCGTTTCGTGCCCGAACCGGAAAAATTCTTCACCTGGTGGAGCTATCGCAACAATGACTGGCGCGCCTCCGATCGTGGCCGGCGGCTCGATCATGTCTGGTGCTCGCCCGTGCTGGCGCCGGCGGTGACGGGCTTCGAAGTGGTGCGCGACGCGCGCGACTGGGGCAAGCCGTCTGACCATATCCCGCAGATCGTCACGCTCGATCTGTGAGCATCGCGCCGGCCTATCTTGCCGAAGCCGCCAGCGATGCGCTGCGCCGCGGGCGGATCGTGGGCGTCGGGTCATTGGCCATCCTTTCCGCCGAACTGGCTGATGCCGATTCGCTGGCGGCGCTGGAAACCGCATCGCGCGCCGGCCTGATCATCACCGCCCGCCGCGCTGCCGTGCTCAACCTCGCCAACCAGATCGCCGCCGCTGCGCCCGATCCCGAACCGGTGTGGGTGGATCGGCCCGATTGGCTCGATCTGCCCGGCAGCCGCGCCGTCGCCGATCCGGTGCTCGATCTGGCTACTCCGTTCAAAGGCCCGTTCCGCACAAGGGCGCTGGCCGGCGACACGGTTTCCGCCCGCGCCGCCATCGCGCTCGCCAAACATGCCGGGCTGATTCCCGCCGTCTATGCCGCGCCGCTGGCCGGCGTAGACGTCGCCCTGACCTGCCCGGCCGATGCCGTGCTCGCCCTGCCTCCGGCGATGGCCCGCGTCCGCCTGTCCAGCCGCGCCCGCCTGCCGCTGGCCGCCGCCGAGGACTGCGACGTCGTCGCCTTCCGCCCCGACGACGGCGGGCCGGAGCATCTGGCGCTGGTGATCGGCAGCCCCGCCACCGATCAACCCGTGCTCGCCCGCCTGCACAGCGCCTGCCTCACCGGCGATGTGCTCGGCAGCCTGAAATGCGATTGCGGGCCCCAACTCCACGCCGCCATCGCTGCCATCGCCGGCAATCCCCAAGGCGGCATCCTCCTCTATCTGCAACAGGAAGGCCGCGGCATCGGCCTGCTCAACAAATTGCGCGCCTATGCCCTGCAGGATCAGGGCTGGGACACGGTGGATGCCAACACCCGCCTCGGCTTCGAACCCGACGAGCGCGATTTCAGCCTGGCCGCCGCCATGCTGCGCGCCCTCGATGTCGGCAGCGTCACCCTGCTCACCAACAACCCCCTGAAAGTCGCCGGCCTCGCCGCCCACGGCCTGGCAGTGGACCGCGTCCCCCACGATCTCCCCCCCAACCCCCACAACGCCGCCTACCTCGCCACCAAGCGCGACCGCCAAGGGCACTTGTTGTAGAAATCACCTCTCCCCCTGGGGGAGAGGTCGAGAGACGCGCAAAGCGCGGCCCGGGAGAGGGGTAGCCACAGTGACAATCTTCCACGCCAACCCAACCACCCACAGCATCACCGCCCTCGGCGAAACCCACCCCGCCAGCTTCGGCAAAGGCGGATATTGCCCCGCGCCCGACAAACGCGAAGGCGACGGCAAAACCCCGCTGGGCCTCTGGCCCATCCGCGCCGCCCTCCTGCGCCCCGACCGCCTGCCCACCCCGCGCACAGCCCTCCCCTGGCGCTGGCTCCGCCCCTGGGACGGCTGGAGCGACGCCATCACCGATCCCGCCTACAACCGCCCCGTCTTCATGCCGCACCCCTTCAGCGCCGAGTCCCTCTGGCGCGACGACCACGCCTACGATCTCATCCTCATCCTCGCCCACAACGACGCGCCCCCCACCCCCGGCCTCGGCAGCGCCATCTTCTGGCACTGCCGCCAACCCGACGGCCGAGCGACGGAAGGCTGCGTGGCGCAAGACCGCGAAACGCTGTTCCACTGGCTGGAGGCGATGGCGCCGGGGGACGCGGTTTCGATTCTTGCAGAGTGAAAGAGGCCTCCGGCGGGCAGGGCCTGAGGCCCTGCACCCACTTTCGTTTTCATTTGCACCTGCCGCCAACGCGCACTCGTCATCCCGGACTTGATCCGGGGCTTGGCTTCCTTGGCGCGTCGGATCAGCATCCTTGCCAGCCACCAAATTCCCAAGAATGTTATTTACAAGGTTACAAAGGTTCCGCTTTTTCGGGTTTTCCGGCACATGATGTGCCAATATCTGTCGGTGGGTTTCGCCACCCCATGCGCCGTTGCAGTTTTGACGCATTGGACGAATCCGGCGGGATTCAGCCTTGTTTTCATTGATCAACTCAATTCCGCCGCACAAAATCAACCGACATCGCCATGATGACAGGCTTTGCCCGTGTAGGACAGCTATGGTGCCGACACCTCGGGGTTGATGTTTATAACAAAACGCTATAAACACTTGTATGGTCAAGCCCATCGCGTATAGCCGGGACGCCCTGAAAAGCCTGTCGAGGATGGACCGGGCCACGGCCACGCGGATTGTCACCAAGATCGAACAATTGGCGACAGCGCCGGAAACGCTGGCCAACAACATCAAGCGTTTGGCCGGCGGCGATGATCTGATGCGGCTGCGCGTCGGTGATTGGCGGGTGGTGTATCGCGATGGGCAGGTGCTGGCCATCATCCGCATCGCCAGTCGCGGCAGCGTTTATGAATGAGGACGGACGATGAACCACCAACCCCAGCGTTTTCAGGCCCCTGATGGCACCGAAATGGTGGTGCTGACGGCGTCCGACTATGAACGGCTCGCCCTGCTGGCCGAAGATGCCGAGGATATCATCGCCGGCCGCGCCGGCCTGGCGAGCATGGCACAGGACGGCGCGGTGCCGGGTGAGGTCGTGGCGCTGATGTTCAGGGATGGCCTCTCGCCCCTGGCCGCCTGGCGCCGCCATCGCGGGCTGACCCAAACCGAACTGGCCCGCCGCGCCGGCCTCTCCCAAGTCTGGGTCAACCGGATCGAAGCCGGCAAGGGGTACGGCACGCCCGCCACCAGGGCAAGGCTGGCCGCCGCGCTGGATGCGCCACGCTGGGCGCTGGATGAATCTGTTGAGGCGAGCGATAGCTGAGGTGCGCTGCGGGACATGGGCCGGGCTTGTGCGGTGCCGGGAGACCGGCGCTGGTGGCAACGGAGTGAGGAAAGACGGCCTCCGGCGGGCGCGGCGATCGGCGATGATCTGGCGAAGCTCCGCAAGCACGGCGGCGGCGATGCCGGCGCCGGCCACGCCACGCCGCCCTGTTGCACGGCGCTGCGGGAGGTGGCGGACGCGTTTCAGGCCGAGCTGGTGCACAGCCCGCCGAAGGGCAACGGCGCATCGTTGGCGTTTCGGGTTGCCATCGGCTCACCGGGGCGGAGGATGCTGTCCCTTGAATTCGCTCTGTCCCCGGAATCCCTAGGGGTCGGCCCCTTTATGGCCAGTTTTTTCCAATATTTTGACCAGAAAAATAGCCAGGTTTGAGCTATTAAATTACCAGAAAAATGGCCAACCTGTCCGTGCCTTCCGCGCCGGACCGAGGGATAAGGGTGGGCGAAGGAGCCAAACATGATCCATCACCCACTCGATCTACCCCTATCCAAACATGCCAGCGTACGGTGCAGCCAAGCCTCTATCTCCATGGAAGGTCTGGATTTTGTGCTTGAGTTTGGCGTCGCCCACCCATGCGGTCGCGGATGCGAAAGCTACTCGTTTGATCGCCGCTCTTGGAACAAGGCCGCTAAGGCATTCGGCGCCAAAATTGCGCGCTTGGAACGGTACCGCAATCTATATGTGATCGTTGCCGCAGACGGCACGATTGTGACTGCCGACTGGAGGCACTGATATGAGCGGAGACAACGTGATCAGCGCAAGTGACCGCTTTGCGCGCAAGCAGCAACAGGGAGCGCCGGCGCCACTGTTGGCCTGGCAACAGCTTCAGTCGACTGTCCGGACCAGCGAAGACGACCGTATTGTGCTCGCAGAGAGACTCGGCCAGGCGGCAAGCCGACTGAACCCGAGCGCCCCCAAGAAAGGCGCCCACGCGATCATGCGGGCAGCGTGGGGTGAGGACGGCTCAAAAAAGACGGGTCGCCTGTTTGTCTTTGAGGGCAAACAGAAACCGACCCTGCTGGAATCCAGCGGCGCAAGCTGGGCACGCCTGATCGACGCTGCGGCTCGGCTTATTGTGACAAAGGACAATCAACACCCGAGCATGGTGGACAATGCCGTGCGCCAGCAGACCGCTCGGCTGCTGCGCGGAACGAGTTTTCTTCCTCAGAATGCTCAAGGCGGAGCAGAGCCAGGCGCCGTTGGGGAAGTGCTGCAGCGATTGGCTGACAAATTTGTCCACAGGCTGCAAACAAACACGCGGATATTTGAACTCTGGCGGGTCCTTGATGGCCACCCCTTCACAGTCGAGCATGTGGAAGGTGATGAGCCCACGCCGGTCAGCGTCGTACCGCACGCATCGCAGCTCGCCAACAACGTGGATTGGCAGATGGCGCGGGAGTCAGGCTGGAAACACTATTTTGTGCCAGTCGACCCCATGGACACTTGGCAGGGACCGTGGACGGCAAACATTTTTGTTCCTGTTGGCGCCTTCGCTCGCCAGGTGCAGGTCAAAACCTTTGTGCCACCGCCGCAGGTTGCAGAGGTGTTCCTCGATTCCTCCAAGACCAGTGCGGAAATGTGGGGCGCGTTTGATGCTTGGCATACCGGAGATGAGAATATACCCGATCCGATTTTCCCCGAGTACGAATACACGGACAACCTACGTCATGGAGCGAGAGAGGAAATCATCACCACACTTTACTTTGCATACTTACGAATCAGTTCAGGAGCCGATAAACAACCAGTTGTGACGTTCCAGGTTAACAACGATTACATCTTAAGTTGTAATGCGATTCCTAAGTTGCGGGATGAAAACATGATCTCGTATGTTATTTCACATGCGAGAACCGAGCACTTAATATTAACACGTGATCCGTATGTCGACGACCGAGTAGCGCTTGTCCCACATATCTCTGTGCGCTCGCTCATTGATGAAAGCTACATGGGGTGCGGACCCGTCCGTATTATGAACTTAGAATTTGGAGAACAGGAGGAATTTTGCTTGCGCTACCATATCGATAATTTTTCCGAGTACGAGATTTTTTCAATCGACGGTGACAGTGAGGAAGGCAGAACACTGCTTTATGGTGCGGGGGATATGCGGTTCATACCGTCGTTCGCAGTGGAGGCGGACAAACCAACCCCGACGAGGCCTGGCTCCCTTGCCGATGCCTTGCTTCGCA
>Ga0164295_10004939_pt1 | contig 10584 bp, 4 predicted proteins | sample GEODES006metaG_FD_111798 | JGI IMG/M metagenome (GOLD analysis project Ga0164295, IMG submission 111798) | Oligotrophic lake water microbial communities from Sparkling Lake, Wisconsin, USA - GEODES006 metaG | ecosystem: Environmental > Aquatic > Freshwater > Lake | place: USA: Sparkling Lake...
CCCGACGACCCGCAGGCCATCGTCGCCCTCGGGTTCCTCGCCGCCGGCCCGTGGGACGACACGCTCATGGTCGGCGTCCGCGAAGAGACTGTCGACCATCTCATGTCGCAGAACCTCGACCGCGACGACTACGTGATGACGGTGATGAGCACCTTCCAAAGCCTCACCGTCCACTGTGCCCGCTGCCACGATCACAAGTTCGACCCGGTCTCGCAGCGCGACTACCACGCCCTTCAGGCGGTGTTCGCCGGCATCGACCGGGCTGATCGCCCCTACGACACCGATCCCGCCCTCCATGCTCGCCGACGCGATCTCCGCGCCCGCCGGGCCGCGATCGAGCGTCGCGATGAAGCGATCCTCGCGGCGACGAAGGAGCCAGCAGAAGCCACCCGCCTCGCCGTGGCCGCCGCAGCGAAGCAGACCCGCGTCGATCGCTTCGAGCCGATCGAGATCGTCGCCATTACGAGCATCGCGTCCCCCGGCACGCTCCACACGCCATTCCCCGACGGCTCTTGGCTCGCCTCGGGGCCGACGCCCGAGAAAGACACGATCCTCGTCACGGCCAAGACCTCGTTTCGCGATCTCCGCGCCATCCGCCTGGAGACCCTCGCCGATCCCTCGCTCCCCGGCGGCGGGCCAGGCCGCTATCAGCCGGCGGGCAATTTTCATCTGACGGAGTTTGCCGTCGCGGCCCGCCCGCTGGGCGCGGCCGACAAGCCCGCGGTCCCTTTGACCATCGCCCGGGCCACCGCGGACCACGCTGACACCAACGACCCTGTCACAGGCGCTCTCGACGGCCAGGCCACCACCCACTGGAGCATCCACCCGCGCTACGGCGAAAACCACGAGGCGGTCTTCCATCTCAGCGAGCCGTTGGCCACGGAAGGGGGCGCGATCCTCACCATCCGCCTCGATTTCCAAGGAGCCCCGGGCCATCAGGTGGGGCGGCTGCGGCTCTCCGCCTGCGGGGCGGAGATGGCGCCAACCGATCGCGATCCCCCTTCCGCCGCGCTCGCTTCGCTCCTCGCCAAGCCCGCTGCGGAGCGCACGGCAGAGGAGACGCAAGATCTCTTTCTCGAACTGCTGCGGGCCGAGGTCGAGGCGGAGCTTGCGGCGCTTCCGGCGCCTGAGAAGGTCTATGCCGTGACCAACGACTTCGCGCCGCAAGGCTCGTTCAAGCCGGCAAAGGCACCGCGCACGATCCGCCTCCTCGAGCGCGGCGAGGTGACGAAACCCCTGGAAGAGGTCGGGCCGGCGGCGCTTCGATGCCTGCCGGAATTGCCGGCCGAGCTCATCCTCCACGGCGACGACGAAGGAGCGAGGCGCGCGGCGCTGGCACGATTTCTCGTCGACGACCGCAACATGCTCACCTGGCGGAGCATCGTCAACCGGGCCTGGCACTGGCACTTCGGCCGCGGCCTGGTCGATTCACCGAACGACTTCGGCTTCATGGGGAGCGAGCCGAGCCACCCCGAGCTCCTCGATTGGCTCGCCTGCTGGTTCCGCGACGACGCCAAGGGCTCGCTCAAGACCCTTCATCGGCTCATTCTCTCGAGCGCCACCTGGCAGGAGGCGGTCTCCTTCGACCCGCATGCCGCCGCGATCGATCCCGACAACCATCTCCTCTGGCGCGCCCACCGGCGTAGGCTCTCCGGCGAGCAGGTGCGCGACACGATCGTCAGCCTCGGTGACGGCCTCGATCTCACGATGGGGGGGCCGGCGGTCGTCCATTTTCTCGACAAGGGAAAGGCGACGTTCATGCCCGATGGTGGGGCGCCGGCGTTTCTCGACTACGAACACTTCCCCGCCGATTCACCGGCACATCGCCGCCGGGCGATCTACCGCTTCGTCTTCCGCACCGTCCCCGACCCGTTCATGGATGCCCTCGACGTCCCCGACGGCGGGCAACTCGTGCCGGTGCGCAATGAGTCGACGACCGCCGTCCAGGCCCTGGCGCTCGAAAACGACCCCCTCGTCCTCCATCAATCCGAGCGGATCGCCACCCGGCTCGCACTGACAGCGGCCGGCGACGCGCGAGCCGAGGCCCTCTTTCGTCTCGTCCTTCTCCGCGCGCCGTCCATCGAGGAGCGCGCGATGGTGGCCGGCCATGCCGAGCGGCATGGCCTCGCCGCTGCCGTCCACCTCCTCCTCAACACCAACGAGTTTCTCTACCTCGACTGACGCCCCACCGGATCGTCCTGCCGATCCGCAAACCCTTGCCCATGACTCTTCCCTCCACACAGCCCCGTCGCGAGATGTTGAAGACGCTCTCGAGCGGCCTGGGGGGAATCGCCTGTGCAATGCTCGCCGCGGACGAGGCCGGGGCGGCCGCGGCGCCTTTTCTCCATGGCGGAAAACCACGGGTGAAGCGCGTCGTCGAGCTGTTCATGACCGGCGGAGCGAGCCAGTGCGATCTCTTCGACTACAAGCCGAGGCTCGAAGCCCTGCATGGCCAACCCTTCGATCCGGGCGCCGGCAAACGGGTCGAGGCGAGCATCAGCACGCCCGGCGCCGTCATGAAGAGCCCGTTCGCTTGGTCCCGGCATGGGGAGTGTGGGCGGTGGGTCAGTTCGGCGCTGCCACATCTTGCCAAGCAGGTCGACCAGATGGCGTTCCTGATGGCGATGGAGTCGCCGTCGAATGTCCACGGCCCGGCAAGCTATCTGCAGACGAGCGGCTTTGTGTTACCCGGCTTTCCCTCGGCCGGGGCCTGGATCTCCCATGCCCTCGGCAGCCTCGCCGACAACATCCCCGCCTATGTCGCCCTCCCCGACGCCCGCGGGCTCCCCTACAACGGCCGCAGCGCCTTCACCGCCGGATTCCTTCCGGCCAACCATCAAGGGACGGTGATCCAGGCCTCGGCCCCGCAGCCGATCAGCCATCTCCGCCCCCCTGCCGACCGCTCCGACATCACCGCCGAGAGCCGGGCCGAAGGGCTCGAGGTGCTCAGGCGTCTCAACGCGCTCCATGCCGATGCCCGCCCCGGCGACGATCGGCTCGCGGCGCGGATGGCAAGCTACGAACTGGCCGCCCGCCTCCAGCTGTCGGCGCCAGAGCTTCTCGATCTCTCGAGCGAGACGGCCGAAGTGAAAACGCTCTACGGCCTCGACCAGCCGGAGACGGCCGACTTCGGCCGCCGCTGCCTCCTCGCCCGCCGACTCCTCGAGCGCGGGGCCCGGTTCGTGCAGGTGTGGAGCGGCCCCGGCGGCGGGTCGCTCAACTGGGACAACCACGGTGACATCCCCCGCGAGCTCGGCGCCGCAGCGAAGGGGATGGATCAGCCGGCCGCCGCGCTCCTGGCCGATCTGGGGCGCCGCGGCCTCCTCGACGACACGCTGCTGGTCTGGACGACGGAGTTCGGCCGGATGCCCTTCAGCCAGGGGAGCGTGGGGCGCGACCACAACGGCGGCACGTTCGTGTCGTGGCTGGCCGGCGCCGGGATCAAGCCGGGCACCGCCTTCGGCGAAAGTGACGAATGGTCGTGGAAGGCCGAGCGCGACGTCACCACCGGCTACGACCTCCACGCCACGATTCTCTGGCTCCTCGGCGTCGACCACGAGCGGTTGACCCACCGCCATTCAGGGGTCGATCGCCGCCTCACCGACGTCCACGGCCGGGTGATCCGCGAAATCCTCTCCTGATCGGCCGCTGCCCCAGGTCGATTTCGTCTTGCGTCGATCGGCCTTCTGACGTCAATTCTGGGCGTTGCCCCCACTGCCCCACCAGACCACTGCCAGGGCTGTCGATGCCTGCTTCGCTCCTGCTGCTCGCGGCCGTCGCCCCTGGGGGCGACTGGCCCGCCCTCCTCACGGCGCTGGTCGTCTGCGCCACGCTCGTCGCTCTCCTCATCGGCCAGCGCGGGCCTGACATGGCGATGATCGGGGGCGTGGTCGTGCTCCTCGCCGCCGGGATCCTCACTCCCGAAGAAGCCCTCAAGGGGATGGCCAACGAGGGGATGATCACCGTGGCGGCGCTGTTTGTCGTGGCCGCCGCGGTGGAACGGACCGGAGCGTTGGCCACGGTCGTCGATCGGGTGCTCGGGCGCCCGGCGACGCTCGCCTCGGCCCAACTGCGAACGATGATCGGCCCGGCGTTCGTCTCGGCCTTCATGAACAACACCCCGGTCGTCGCGCTGATGGTGCCGGCGATCCGCGACTGGGCGAAGAAGCATCGCTTCAGCGTCTCGAAGCTCCTGATGCCGATGAATGCGGCGGTCGTCCTCGGGGGCTTGTGCACCCTCATCGGTACGAGCACGAACATCGTCGTCAGCGGGCTGGTGAAGGGGAAGACCGGGGCGCCGCTGGGGATGTTCGAGATCACCCCCCTCGGCGTGCCGCTCCTCCTGGCAGGGATGGTCTACCTCGTGTTCGCCAGTCGCACGTTGCTGAGAGACCGGCGGCCGGCGATGAGTGTCGGCGATGACCCGCGCGAATACACCCTCGAGATGGTGGTGGAGGAAGGGAGCCCGCTTGCCGGTCGGACGATCGAGGAGGCGGGGCTCCGCGGCCTCGAAGGGCTGTTTCTCATGGAGATCGACCGCGGCGGCCATTTCCTGGCGCCGGTGGCCCCCACCGAGCGCCTCGAGGATGGCGACCGGCTGGTGTTTGTGGGGATCGTCGAGTCGGTGGTGGAATTGCAGAAGCTCCGTGGTCTGCGGCCGGCGACCGATCAGCTCTTCACCCTTGACGGCCCCCGGTCGGAACGGACGCTCATCGAGGCGGTCGTCTCCAACAGTTGCCCGCTGGTCGGCCGATCGATCCGCGATGCCCGCTTCCGCTCGAGCTACGACGCCGTCGTGATCGCCGTGGGGCGGAATGGCGAACGGTTGCGGATGAAGACCGGCGACATCGTCCTCCAGCCGGGCGACACGCTCCTTCTCGAAGCCGCGCCCGGCTTCGTCTCCCGGCAACGCAGCAACCGCGATTTCTACCTCGTCAGCGAGGTGAGCGACTCCCGCCCCCCGCGGCACGATCGGGCCGCTCTGGCACTGATCGTGCTTGTGACGATGGTGGCGGCAGCGACGCTGGAACTGGTGCCGATGGTGGCGGCGGCGCTGGTGGCAGCGGCGGTCGTCGTCGCCACGCGTTGCCTGACGTCCGACGAGGCCCGCGACGCGATCGAGTGGGAGTCGCTGCTGCTGATCGCCGCCAGCTTCGGCCTGGCGCGGGCGATGGAGAAGACTGGCCTAGCCGAAATGGTCGCCGGGGCGACGATCGACGTGGCGGGCCGCCACCCGTATGCCCTCCTGGCGGCTGTGTACCTCGTGACGATGGTGTTCACGGAGCTGATGAGCAACAACGCCGCAGCCGTCCTCACCTTCCCGATCGCCTGGAAGACCGCCGAGGATCTGGGGGTCAACCCGATGCCGTTCGTGATGGCGGTGACGGTCGCCGCCAGTTGCGGCTTCGCCACGCCGATGGGCTACCAGACCAACTTGATGATCTACGGCCCCGGCGGCTACAAATTCAGCGACTACCTCCGCTTCGGCGGCCCGCTCAACATCCTCGTGATGATCCTCACGGTGATCCTCGCGCCGCTCCTGTGGCCCTTCTGAAGCCCGCCCGCCGTCCACCGGGAGTCGCCCGCACATGCGCCCTCTTTCCCTCCGCTCCCTCCGCCGGCTCGTCGTCGCGGCCACGCTCGTCGCCTCCTTCGTCGCGCCGGCCCGATCGGGCGCCCAGGCCCCCGCGGCTGCCACGCAGCCGGCCGCTCCCTCCCTCCCCTTCAATCCGGCCACCTACGTCCCCCAGGTCATCCTCCCACTGCTCCACACGCCCCAGGTGCAGGCGGAGCTCGGCATCGAAGGGGCCAAGCTCGCTCAACTCGAGCAGCTCTTCGCGACCGTCGACGGCGACTGGTGGCGGGCCCGCAACCTCCCCCCGGCCGAGCAGCGCGCCGCGATCACCAAGGTTGAGAAAGCCGTGAAGACATGGCTTACCGGAGCGCTTCCGCGCGAGAGACTCGTTCGCCTTGCCGACCTCGAGCGGCGTGCCCAGGGGGGGCGCGTGCTCCTCCGGGAAGATGTCGCCGAGGTGGTCGGCCTCGAGCCGGCGCAACAGGAAAAACTCCTCGCCGCCGCCCGCGCCACCGAGTCGGCAGCGGCGGCGCTCGGGAGGGTGTTTCAGTCGGGGGGCGGCCAGGGGGACCTCGAGAAGGCGGCCCTCCTGGCGGCGCGCGAAAGGGAGCTCAAGCTCCCCGGCGATCTCCTCTCGGAGGAGCAGCAGAAGGAATGGCGACGGATCGTCGGGGCCCCGTTCGACACGGTGACACTCGACCGCATCTATCCGATGGCGCCGGAACTCGCCCCCTCCGCCACCTGGATCAATGCCAAGCCCCTCGCGCTTGCCGGTCTCCGCGGCAAGGTCGTGATCCTTCACTTCTACGCCTTCGAGTGTGTCAACTGCCAGCGAAACCTCCCGATCTACGCCGAATGGCACCGGGCCTTCGCCGACAAGGGGGTCGTCGTGATCGGTGTCCAGACCCCGGAGACCGAGGCCGAGAAGGATTCAGGCAACGTGATTGCCGCAGCCAAGGAAGCGGGAATCGACTATCCGGTGGTCTTTGACGGCGACTCGGCCACCTGGAAGGCGTGGGGCAACACGATGTGGCCCACGGTCTACGTCATCGATCAACAGGGCTATCTGCGGGTCTGGTGGCAGGGGGAGCTAAACTGGCAGGGGGCGAAGGGGGATGAGGTGATCCGCACGGCGGTGGAGAAACTCCTCGCCGGCAAGGCCGACGCGGAGCCCGCGGCCGCCACCCCGCGGCAGCCCGGCCCGGCAACGAAGTGAGCACAGCGACAAGCTGTTTCTTGGAAACGACTTGCGCTTCGCGGCCCGGTTGCTCGCCGCGGCTTCCGGCGGTGCTATAATTCGGGGTGGTTTTCGGGAGGGCACGAGCGTCCGCGCTCCGGCGCCGCAAGAATCTGCAAGGGAAACACCATGACCCCGTTCCACCGTTTGGGTCGCACGACCTTCGCCTGCCTGGGCTTGTTTGTGCTTTCCGCCCCCGCCCACGGCGATGAGGCGGCCCCCGCGGCCGCTCCGCACCTCTCCTACAACAAGGACGTCCGGCCGCTCCTCGTCGAGCACTGCTTCTCCTGCCACGGGGCCGACAGCGGCTCCCGCAAGGCCGGCCTGCGGCTCGACCAGCGTGACGCGGCGATCGAGTTCGGCGCCTTGGTCCCGGGCGACCCCGATTCCACCACCTTCCTCGACCGCGTCTACTCCGATGATCCCGAGGAGGTGATGCCCCCGCCGGCCTCGAAGAAGCCGCTCAACGAAGAGCAAAAGGCAATCCTCACCCGGTGGGTGAAGGAAGGGGCGGAGTACGAGCCCCACTGGTCGTTCATCGCGCCGAAGCGGCAGGAACCGCCGGCGGTGACACAGGAGGCTTGGGTCCGCAATCCGATCGACCGTTTCGTTCTGAAGCGTCTCGAAGCCGAAGGGCTTGCTCCCGCCCCCGAGGCCGACCGCCGCACGCTCGCCCGCCGCGTCGCCCTCGATCTCACCGGGCTGCCGCCGGAGCCGGCCCTCGTCGAGGCGTTTGTCGCCGACCGCTCCCCCGATGCCTACGAGCAGCTTGTCGATCGGCTCCTCTCGAGCCTCGATTGGGGCGAGCACCGCGGCCGCTACTGGCTCGATTACGCCCGGTACGGCGACACCAACGGCATCCACATCGACAACTTCCGCGAGCTGTGGGCCTACCGGCAGTGGGTTGCCAACGCGTTCAACCGCAACATGCCGTTTGACGAGTTCACGATTCTCCAACTTGCCGGCGATCTCGTGAACGCAGAGACCCCGTCGCTGCCGCGCGAGACGCAACTCGACAACCAGATCGCCAGCGGCTTCAACCGCTGCAACATCACGACCAGCGAAGGGGGGGCGATCGACGAGGAATACCGCGTCATCTACTGCCGCGACCGGACCGAGACGACGTCTGCGGTGTGGATGGGGCTGACGACCGGCTGCGCCGTCTGCCACAACCACAAGTTCGATCCGTTCTCGCAGAAGGAGTTCTACGAGCTGTCGGCGTTTTTTAACAACACGACCCAGCCGGCGATGGACGGCAACGTCCACGACACGCCGCCGATCGTGCCGGTGCCGAAGCCGGACGATCTTCCCCGCTTCACGCAGCTCGAGCAGGAACTGCCGGCGGCGCGGGCCGCCGTCGAGGCGCGAAAGGGATCGGCCCGGCCGGAGTTCGATGCCTGGATCACTGCCGCCACTGCCGACACCGTTCGCAAACTGCTTCCCCAAGACGCTCCCGTTGCGGAACTGGCGCTCTCCGAAGGGCAGGGGAGCGTCACGAAGGTGAAGCTCGCCGGCGTCGACAGCGACCTCCCCCTCACCCCCGAGACGACCTGGCAGGCCGGGCCCCCCGGCTCCCAGGGGCTGCTCCTCAACGGCAAGGCAGCCGAGCTGCCGGGCCTCGGCGACTTTGAGCACGACCAGGGCTTCAGCCTCTCCTTCTGGGTTCGCCCGCCGGCCAATGACACCGCCTATGCCGTCGTCGCCCGGATGGACGTGGCCAACGCCCACCGCGGCTGGGATGCGTGGATCCAGAGCCGCCGCCTCGGCATGCACATGGTCCACGCTTGGCCCGACGACGCGATGAAGATCTCGGCCAAGGATCAGCTCCCTGCCGATGCCTGGACGCAGGTCGCGATCACCTATGACGGCTCGGGCCGTCCCGAGGGGATCAAGGTCTTTTACAACGGCAAACTCCAAGGCTTGAACATCGAGACAAACGCCTTCAAGAAAAACACGATCAGGAGTCAGGTGCCGTTCACGATCGGCAGCCGGTCTTCCGGCACCCCGGCCCACGCCTGCGGTTTGGCAGGGCTTTCCGTGTGGGGCCGGACGCTTGCCGACGGCGAGATCGATGGGCTCACCCGAGGCCAGGCGCTCGCCGACATCGTCCGCCTCGATCCCGCCGCCCGCCCCGCCGCAGCCGGCCCGCTCTATGACTGGTGGCTTACCACCGCCGACGAGCCCTTCAAGGCAGCCACGGCCAAGTCCGCGGCCCTCGACGCCGAGCAGGCGGAGATCCGTCGCCGCGGCACGGTGGCCCATGTCATGAACGAGAAGCCGGAGATGGCGAAGGCCTTCGTGCTCGCCCGCGGCGAGTACGACAAGCGCCTCGACGAGGTCCAGCCCAACACCCCCGCCGTCCTCCCCGGCTTCCCCGAGGGGGCACCGCGCAACCGGCTCGGCCTCGCCCGCTGGCTGCTGCTGGCCGATCACCCCCTCACCAGCCGGACGACGGTCAACCGCTTCTGGCAGGAAGTCTTCGGCACGGGGCTTGTCCGCTCGAGCGCTGACTTCGGTGTCTCGGGTGAGGTTCCCAGCCATCCCGAGTTGCTCGACTGGCTCGCGGTGGAGTTTCGCGAGACGGGCTGGAACGTGAAGCGGCTCTTCAAGCTCATGGTGACCAGTGCCGCCTACCGGCAGTCAGCCGTCACGACCCCGGAGAAGCTCGTCAAGGACAACGCCAACCGGCTCCTCTCGCGCGGCCCTCGCTTCCGCATGGATGCCGAGATGGTGCGCGATTATGCCCTCGCCGCCAGCGGCCTCCTTGTCCGTCAGATCGGGGGCCCGAGCGTGAAGCCCTACCAGCCCGACGGCGTCTGGGAGGCGGTCTCGATGGGGGGCAACACGAGCAGCTACAAGCGTGACTCTGGAGAGAATCTCTACCGCAAGAGCATGTACTGGTTCTGGAAGCGGACAGCGCCGCCGGCCTCGATGGAGATCTTCAACGCCCCGTCGCGTGAGACCTGCACGATCCGCCGCGAGCGCACCAACACCCCGCTCCAGGCGCTCGTCACGCTCAACGATCCGCAGTTTGTCGAGTCGGCCCGGTCCCTTGCCGACCGGGCCTGGGAGATCGGCGGCCAGACCGACGACTCGCGGATCGACTTCCTCGCCCGCAGGCTCGTTGCCCGGCCACTTTCGCCCCAGGAGTTGCCGATCGTCAAGCAGTCGCTCGCCGACCTCCAGGCCTACTACGGCGCCCATCCGGAGGAGGCGAAGCAACTGATCGCGGTCGGCGACTCAAAGCCCCGTCTTGCCGACCCGGCACAGCTCGCGGCCTGGACGATGCTCACCAACGAACTGATGAACCTCGACGAAGTCCTCTGTAAATAAACGAACCCGTTGCCGCTCGCGGAATCTTCTCCGGGTTCCTGAGAAAGGTTCCTGAGAAGGGTTCCGTTCGATCCCCAATCGCCTCCCGTTGGCCCATAGGAGTCTCTCCATGAACCCGCTCCCTTCCGACCTGACGGCGCTTGGACAAAATCTCACGCGCCGCCGGTTCTTCGAGCGCGGGAGCCATCTCCTCGGCGGGGCGGCGCTGGCGACGCTCGTGGGGGAGAGCCTGGCCCGTGGCGATGGCGGTGGGGCAGCAATCGTGGGGAATGACGGCGTGGCGAGGGTGCCTGGCGCCCACGGCCCCCACTTTGCACCGAAGGCGAAAAACGTCATCTATCTGCACATGGTCGGCGGGCCGCCGCAGATGGACCTCTACGACTACAAGCCGCTCATGAACGACTGGTTCGACAAGGATCTCCCCGAGAGCATCCGCAAC
>Ga0164295_10004940_pt1 | contig 10584 bp, 12 predicted proteins | sample GEODES006metaG_FD_111798 | JGI IMG/M metagenome (GOLD analysis project Ga0164295, IMG submission 111798) | Oligotrophic lake water microbial communities from Sparkling Lake, Wisconsin, USA - GEODES006 metaG | ecosystem: Environmental > Aquatic > Freshwater > Lake | place: USA: Sparkling Lake...
CCATAGCCCGCGGCTGCTTGCGGCAGCCCATCGATCCAGAACTGATCGGCTGTATGCGGGCCGATGATGGGCAACTGTAATCGCTCGGCCAACTCGTCGGTGGCTGCGGCATGGTCCACATGACCATGGGTGATCCAAATTTGCTCAAGCTGCAAACCCAACTTGACGACAGCGCCCAGCAGCAAATGCAAGTCACCGCCCGGGTCGATCACGGCCGCTTGTTTCGTCACGTCGTCCCAGACCAGCGATGAGTTTTGCTGAAATGGCGTCACAGGAATGGTTTGGTACTGAAGCATAGAGTTGACTTTATTTTTCACAAGCGCAGCACATTGCAAACGCTGACAGCGTACATTGTAGAAACTACAGCGCCCTTCGCGCTGACACGACTGCCTTTGTGCCCCCTCAAGCTGTACCGAATGATGTCGGCTACCAGACCAAACAAGAAAACTTCGCGGTCGATGGCGTGGCCGATTTGATCATCCGTTCGCTGCTGGACAAGCAGCAGTTTCACGACCCGCTGGGGCTGGCGCTGCATTTGGGCATTTCTTCGGCCACCTGGCCTTTGTTTGGTCTGCTCTGGCCTTCGGGCTCGCGCTTGGCCGAGCGCATGGCGCTCAGGCCGGTCAACCCTTTGGAGCAAATTCTTGAAATAGGCTGCGGCTTGGCGCTCTCCAGCCTGGTTGCGCACCGGCGCGGCGCGAACATAACGGCCAGCGATTGCCACCCCGAAACGGCTGCATTTTTACTGGAAAACCTGCGCCTCAATGGCTTGGCGCCCATGCATTACCGCCATGGACAATGGGGCGAGCAACCCGCTATTCAAAACAGCGACATCGCTTTGACGGGTCGGTTCGATCTGATTGTGGGCAGTGATATCTTGTACGAACGCGATGAACGGGGCACCTTGGCTCACTTCATTGACTTGCACGCCACAGCCGCTGCCGAGGTGTGGGTGGTGGACCCGAACCGGGGCAACCGAGCGCACTTCAACCGCAATATGGCCGAACTGGGTTTTGCAATGCACGAAGACCCCTTGGACCGCGTCGCCGCCGAAGGGCTGGTGGGACCTGCGGCCTACAAAGGCCGCATGCTGACCTACACACGCGCTTGAAAGCCGATCCCTTCTGGCTTAAAGAAAACCTTCATAAGCGATGGTGATGGGTGCGTGGTCTGAAAATTTTTGGTCTTTGTAGATCGACTCGGTTCGCGCTTTTTCAGCTACGGCCGGCGTGGCGAGCTGGTAGTCAATCCGGCATAAAACCTACATTTCCTTCTGTCACCAGGGGGGAACCGCTCTACCAGTTCAATATAAGGTCGAAGAGGTCGCTTAGAAGTGGGTCATTGATTGCGGCGGCGTCCAGCACTTCGCGTGTGAAGTGTCTCGCTATGACGCCGTTGTCGTGGGCGCCCCCCCCAAACAGAACAGCGAAGCGAGCTTTGGCCTCTCCGGCATCGACACCCTCACGTAGACTTTGACCCGCTAAGCGCAGCAGCCAAGCCTCCAAACATGGGTCGCACGCGAGCACCTTGATGTTGTTGCGCCGGGCGAGCGTCTGGGTAGCTACCGTCCAGTCCGTATCTGTGTCAAGCATAGCTGCGGCACGATCATAAGACGCTTGTGCCCGTTGACCAATTGCATGCTTAACAACATGGCCTGCACCGCGCCCGCGAGCGTTCTTGACTGTTAACCGGCAGCCTTGCTGCCCAGCGGTATAGAGTGCACGCAAATGAGTTAGGAACTCGACCTCAGCCAAGCCCTCGCCAACGATCAGGACAGTGCGGCGAATCTGACGAGGGGCGTTCCGCTGCATCATCAGAGTTGCGGTACGCCGCCTAGTGCGCCGGCCAAGTATTTGGCGCGCAGGCTGTCGTCGCTTCGTAGTCCCTTGATTTCATCCGCACGATAGCCGCGACTGGCGCAGTCGACCTTTTCGACGAACAAGACCTGGCTTTTTTGCAGCAAGTCCAGCACCTCGGGAGTATGGCAAGTAAAGATCAATTGAGCCTGGGTCGGATTTGTGGTGTGGCTGGCGAACAATTCCAGGATCGGCTCGATCATGAGGGGATGCAGGTCGCTGTCTAGTTCATCAAGGAGCGCCAATCCGCCATAGCTCAGGACCGGAAGTATCCGCGACAACAGGACAAAGGCGCTCTGCGTACCACTGGACTCTTGCTCCATCAGCAGGCTGAACTCACCGCCAATCACTTTGTGCTGCCCAATGGCTAGCCACGTCTTGAGTTTGGTGCCGTCTGCCTGATCGCGCTCGAAGTCCTTGACCATCACATTGGACAGGCCTAGGTCCCAAGAAGACAGCAGTTTAGACATTTGAGCGCGAAGCAATTCATCCTTGCCGAACTGCTCGGCAGAATACGTAAGCTGAGGGGTAGCAAAGTGCGCACGACCGCTAACGGTAACGTTACTAGCAAAATTGAGTCGGCGAATCTTCTGGGCCAGTTCGACTCCATACTGTGCTGCTGTGGCGATTAAGGACGCATTCGAGCGCACCTTTCTCGCCTCAGCGGAATTGAAATCAAAGCCCTGCTGTTTGATAGAGTAAAGGCCTGTGACTGCATCCAGAATACGAATGAATACGTAATTGAAGCGCTCGCGTTTACGGTAAAGCGCTTCGCGCAGCACCTGCCGTTCGTTGGCTATTAGCTCGTAACGCCAAACCACACCCTCGTCATCTTCAGCCTCCAACTCAATCTCGGTGGGCTCGATACCACCCAAAAGGTGCGGCACCAGGGGGATAGGGCTTTCGGGTGGCGCGTTGAATGATTGCGCGATAAACCACTCGGCAAAGGCGAGTGGTTTCAATGCGGCAGTCTTACCGGCCCCGTTGGCGCCCATGACGGCCAAAACTGTGCTCAGCCGATGCCCAGCGCGCGAAGTGACCTGCCAGCCATGGAGTGGCGCTTTCCGGTTGATCTCCATGGAGACAACGGTTCGCTCTCTAAAGCTCTGAAAATTTTTGAATGCGTAGTAGTGAAGCATGGTTGGCCTTTGACTTTGAGCCAACGGCCATCATGCCACATAATAATCGTCATGTTCAACAAAATTTTGTTGAAACATAGATCTATTATGAAATTTTGTGCCGTCAGCACTGAAAGTGTGAGCCACCACGCTTTGCGAGGGGGGCGAGGCCGTCGTCCCGCTTTCACAGCGAAAAAGCGTACTCGATCGTGATTGGTGCGTGATCGGAGAACTTCTCGCCCTTGTAAATTTCCACCGAGCGCGCGCTCTGGGCCAGGGCCGGCGTTGCCAAATGGTAGTCCAGACGCCAGCCCACGTTCTTGGCATAAGCCTGTCCCCGGTTGCTCCACCAGGTGTAGCAAGCGTCGGTGGTGTCGGGCTGCAGTCGGCGGTAGACGTCCACCAAGCCGCCTTCGGTGGTCAGTTGGGTCATCCAAGCGCGTTCTTCGGGCAAAAAGCCGCTGTTCTTTTGATTGCTTTTCCAATTCTTTAAATCGGCTTGCTGGTGGGCAATGTTCACATCGCCGCACAGCACAAAATCTCGCTCTTGCTTGAGTGCCATCAGGTGCGGGTACATCACTGCCAGAAAGCGGTATTTGGCCTCCTGACGTTCGGGGCCGGAAGAACCACTTGGAAAATAACTGCTGATCACTGAGCGTTTGAGCTGTGGCGTGTCAAATCGCAGCTCGACATAACGCCCTTCGGCATCGAACTCACCGCCGTCAAAACCGACCACCACGTCGCTGGGCTCGTGCCGGGTGTAGATGCCGACCCCCGAATAGCCCTTTTTCTCGGCAAACTGAAAGTGTCCTTTCAAACCCGCCAAGGCTTCAAACTTGCCGGCCACGTCAGCAGCTTGGGCTTTGACTTCCTGGACGCAAATACAATCAGGCATGGTTTGCGCAACCCAGGCCTCGACGCCCTTGGTGGTGGCAGAGCGAATGCCGTTCAAGTTCAGGCTGGTTAATTTAAACAAGGAATTTCCCCATGGTGACAGGCAACACACCAGCCACAAGCGCGCTGGCGCAAGAATTTGTGCAATTTGCAATCGCGTCGGGCGTGCTGCGTTTTGGCGAGTTCAAAACCAAAGCCGGCCGCATGAGCCCTTACTTTTTCAATGCAGGCTTGTTTGACGACGGCGCCAAATTAGGCAAGCTGGCCCAATTCTATGCAAATGCCTTGCTCGCCAGTGGTATCGAGTTCGACATGATTTTTGGACCCGCTTACAAAGGCATTCCGCTGGGTGCGGCTGTGTCCATCGAGTTGGCCCGCTTGGGCCGGAATGTGCCCTTTGCCTACAACCGCAAAGAAGCCAAAGACCACGGCGAAGGCGGCAGTTTGGTGGGCGCACCGCTCCAAGGGCGTGTCTTGATCGTCGACGACGTGATGAGCGCAGGCACCGCTGCCCGCGAGTCGATTGCTTTGATCCAAGCCGCAGGTGCCTCCGCCCACGCGGTGGCGATTGCGCTGGACCGCCAGGAAATGGCCACCGAGAAACAAGCCGATGGCAGCACCCGTGACCTGCCTTACAGCGCGGTGCAGTACGTGCGCAATACGCTGGGCATGCAGGTGTGCGCGATAGCGGAATTGTCGGACTTGCTGGCTTTTTTGAACACCCAAGCAGGCAACGACTTGGGCGAGCACTTGGCCCGCACGCAGGCATACCGGGAGCGTTACGGCGTGCAATGAGGTACCAAGGTGCTAAGCCTTCAACCAAGGCGCTAAGCCTTCAACCAACGCACAAAGCACTCGGCCACGGCTTCGGGGGCTTCCATCATCATCATGTGGCCGGAACCGGTGATCACATCGATGATCGGGTGTGCGGGAATCAAATCGGCCATGGCCTGGTGCTGCGATGGAGGCGCCCAGCCGTCAAACTCACCGGCCATGACCAAGGTAGGCACACGCACTTGCTGCAAGACCCGCGTGGCATCTGGCCGCGTCAACAAGGCCTGAATTTGGCATTTGAAAATCGCTTCGGACTTGCGCTCGAACATTTGCACAATGTCTTCTATGAAGGCAGCATCTTTCAAACGTGAAGGTGCCACCATGTTCTGCACCCAATTCAAGGCCATGGCGCGAATACCTTGTTGGCGGGCCACATCCAGCAAGGCCTGACGAGCTTGCACTTCTTTCTCGCCGGCGGCACCATCTTCTTTGGGGCGATGGCCTGTGCCCAGCAATGCCAAACCTTGTACCCGCTCGGGCGCCAAACGCACCACCTGCAGGGCTACACGGCCACCCATGGAGTGCCCCGCCAAATGAAAACGCCCTGGTGCGGTAGCCAGAATTTGCTGCGCCATTTTTTCGAAAGAATCAGCTTGTCCGTGATCGACCACGGTGTAGTGGGCTTGCCCGTCCAAAAAAGGCAGTAGGGGTGCCCAAGAAGTGGCATCGCACATCAAACCGGGGACCAAAATTAAACAGGGTGTGTCATGCTGAGGGCTCATTTGAATTCAAACTAAAGAAAATGTTGGCGGGCATGACCCAAGGCAACGCACAAGATGCCGTGGACTTTGACGAGACGGCTGGTGACGAAGTCCTTTGAGGATGGCTTTTGTTAACCGAGCCAAGGATTCAACAGCGCAACACCTGTCGCCTTAAAGTCCGGCACGTTGCGCGTCACCACGGTGAAATTGTGCTCAAGAGCGGTCGCGGCAATCATCGCGTCGCGTTCCGAGCGTGGATTGGGAATGCGCAGCGCAGCGCAGACAGGCGCGGTGCTCTCTGCAAACGGCAAAATGCGCCCTGAAAAAGCGGCGCGAACACCCGTAAGCCAAGCCCGTAAAGCACTGCCTTGCGGGGGCGTTTTGCGCTCTAAGGCTTGAATGCCCAACTCCCATTCCAGAAGCGTGATAACGGACAGGAAAAGCTGATTGCTGGCTTGTGCGGAAGCCCACTGGCGAACAGCCATGGATTGCGCGGTTTTGCATTGGCACAGTTCGGAAATGACGTTGGTGTCCAAGATGAACATGCGGCTCCCTCAATCCAGTGAGGCCGCCTGGATCAGGTTATTCAGCCGGGGTGGATCGAAATCGATGGTATTTCCGCCCGCAATGCCATCCATCACACCTGAAAGGGATGGCGACAGTTTTCCGGTCATGCAGTAATAGTCGTCGATCTTCAGCAAGGCAAATGCAGGCCGCCCCCTGTCGGTGATGAACACGGGGCCGTCCACGGTTGCGCGTTTGGCAGCGGACACATCGCGCGTGAAATCGCGGCTGGAGAAAGTGTGAATGCTCATAAATGACTCCCTTAATTCTAATGTTTGTATCTTATGACAAACATGAACTTTGTCCGTGTTGACGTACTGACTAACTGAATACCGCTCAGAGTCCTGAAGCGTAAAAAAACCATTTGCGCTTCATCGGTGAAGCGCAAATTCTGAAAATCCGCCTCATCCGGGTGACCCCGGTGCAACTGCAAGATGCTCGCGCCAATATCAAGGCCTTGCTGCAAATTGGCTGACTTCTCTGCGTTGCCAACGGCATCAGCACAAAGAAAAACGCGAACCTGTGACGTGTCTCACGCGCCACGGCCACCGCGAACTCACCGCGCTGTGCGAGATGGGGGTGTTGGTGCAGAAGGGGGCGGGGCGGGGCACGCGGTACAAGCCGGAAGAACGGCTGTTGGAAAAGCTGGTTTGAATGCACGCTTTAGCGTGGCCAGTCTGAAGCCCAAGCTGCAGCCGCACACAGACCGGCCGCTCAATAGCCCTGAAATAGAAAATCCAGCGCAGCGGTGATCTGATCTTGGGCCTGGGCGAGGGAGGTGACAGGTGAATTCAGCACCTTTTGTGGGACCGCGCCCATTTTCGGCGTTTCCAGAAGGTACTCTTCACCATCGATGATGACGATCGGCGTCAGGCGAGTCGACAACTTGACCTTCGGGAAGTGCTTGAGGCTGCGCAAAGGAATCACCATCCTGCTGCCCAGGCCATTGAACAGGTCGCTCTGCACATCCAACAGGTAGGGCGTGGTGGCGGCATGGCTGCCCGGGTTGGCATACACATCAAAGCGTGCCATCAGAAGCTTCTCCACTCGTCCAGTGGCAGGCCTTGCGCATCGATGCTGTTGTTGTAAGCCGCAATGAAATCGGCATGATCCTCGCGCCATTTGCGCTCCTGTTCGCGGCGCACCACTTCACGCAGGTGAATGTCGCAGACCTGAGAAATGTTGATTTCGAGGTGTTTTGCCGCGTCCAGCACATCGGTGCTCAAGCTCAGGTTGGTCGCGCGTTTGCCAGATGCGTTGGTGCGCAAGCGAGGGGCAGTGTGGGTGGCGGGCATAGCGATCTCCATGCGCATGTAAATATGCGCATATTTTATCGCGCATTCACGTTTGACTGAGGGCAGGAGCAAGATCGCCATCCGCCCGCACGTGATCGACGGCGACAAAATCCGTTTACGGGTCGGGTTGCGCGAGCAACAACATGAACGCACGCCCAGGCCCAGCCTGACTGGTCTGTTCAGGAGTCAGCCCAGCTTCTTCATCAACAACGCATTCACCTGCCCCGGATTGGCCTTGCCTTTGCTGGCTTTCATGATCGGGCCGACCAGGCCGTTCAGGGCCTTGGTGTTGCCGGCCTTGAACTCTTCCACGTTTTTGGGGTTGGCGGCCAGCACCTCGTCGATGATCTTTTCCAGCTCGCCTGTGTCGTTCATCTGCTTGAGGCCTTTGGCTTCGATGAGGGCGTCGACACGCGCCGCTCCAGCAGAAGCGTCGTTTTCATTTGCGCCTTCGCCGCTAACTGGTGGGCCTTCTTGGTTCCAGAGGCCCTCAAACACCTGGCGCGCCGCGTTGTTGCTGATGGTGTTGTCGCTGATGCGGCCAATCAAAGCGGCCAGTTGCGCGGCGCTCACCGGGGTTTGTTCGATGCCCATTTCGCTCGCGTTCAAGCGGCGTGAGACTTCGCCCATGATCCAGTTGCTGGCCAGCTTGGCTTGACCGCAGGCTTGGGCCGTGGCTTCAAAGTACGCGGCGACGGCTTTGCTTTGTGTCAGCTGCGTGGCGTCGTATTCGGGCAGTACGTAGTTTTTGACAAAACGCTCGGCCATCACGCGGGGCAACTCGGCCATTTCGCTGCGCACGCGCTCGACCCAGTCGCGGCCAATCACCAGCGGCGGCAAGTCCGGATCAGGAAAGTAGCGGTAGTCGGCGGCGTCTTCTTTGGTGCGCATGGCGCGGGTCTCGCCCGTGTCGGGGTCGAACAGCACCGTGGCTTGCTGGATGGCATGGCCGTCTTCGATCTGGTCGATCTGCCAGCGCACTTCGTAGTCGATGGCCTGCTGCATGAACTTGAAACTGTTCAGGTTCTTGATCTCGCGCCGCGTGCCCAGCGGATCGCCGGGCTTGCGCACCGAGACGTTGGCGTCGCAACGGAAACTGCCCTCTTGCATATTGCCGTCACAGATGCCGATCCAGGTCACGATCTTGTGCAGTTCTTTGGCGTAGGCCACAGCTTCGTCGCTGGAACGCATGTCGGGCTGCGTCACGATTTCTAGAAGCGGCGTACCTGCGCGGTTCAGGTCGATGCCCGATTGGCCCCGGCCATCTCCGGTGGACGCTCCCAAGCTCGAATCCTCGTGCAGCGATTTGCCCGCGTCTTCTTCGAGATGGGCGCGCTCCAGCCGCACGGTTTTACGCACGGTCTCCTTGCCCTCTTGCATGAAGAACGACACCTCGCCGCCTTGCACCACCGGAATCTCAAACTGGCTGATCTGGTAGCCCTTGGGCAGGTCGGGATAGAAGTAGTTTTTGCGCGCAAAGATGCTGCGTTCGGCAATGTGCGAATTCACCGCCAAGCCGAACTCGATGGCGCGTTCCACCGCGCCCACGTTCATCACCGGCAAGGCGCCTGGCAGGGCCATGTCGACCGCGCAGGCTTGGGTGTTGGGCTCGGCGCCAAACGCCACCGAGGCGCGGCTGAAAATTTTGCTCTGAGTGGAGAGCTGGGTGTGCGTTTCAAAGCCGATGACGACTTCGTAGCCTTGGACAAGTTTGCTCATATTTTTTTTCACCTGATGAATCAGAGTCTGTAGGAGGCCGCTGCTGTTTCAAAAGCATTCGGCCGAAGCATTCGCGAGCAGGCCTCGCTCCCACAAAAACCCGGCTTCACTGGAGGCCCTCCGGCTGGCGAAGGTGGAAATCGGTGGCTTGCTGCAAGCGGTGCGCCAGGTTCAGCAACTGGGCTTCTTTGAAGTAATTGCCAATCAATTGCAGGCCCACGGGCATGTTGTGAGCGCCAAAGCCTGCGGGCAAGCTCATGCCGGGCAGGCCGGCCAGTGATGCAGGCAGGGTGAAGATGTCAGCCAAATAATCGGCCACCGGGTCGTTCGCGTTTTCGCCCAACTTCCAGGCCACAGACGGAGCGACAGGGCCAGCAATCACGTCACATTCTTTGAACGCGTTTTGGAAGTCGTCGGCGATCATGCGGCGGATTTTTTGCGCTTGCAGGTAGTAGGCGTCGTAGTAGCCGTGGCTCAGCACATAGGCGCCGGTCATGATGCGGCGTTTGACCTCGTTGCCAAAGCCTTCGGCGCGGGTTTTTTTGTACATGTCCACCAGGTCCACATAGTCCTTGGCGCGGTGGCCGAACTTCACGCCGTCAAAGCGGCTCAGGTTGGAGCTGGCTTCGGCCGGGGCAATGATGTAGTAGACGGGAATAGACAACTCGGTGCGCGGCAGGCTGATGGGCACCAGTTGGGCGCCCAGCTTCTCGTATTCGCGCAAAGCGCCGTCCACGGCGGCGCGCACATCGGCGTGCAGGCCTTCGCCAAAAAACTCTTTCGGAATGCCAATACGCAGGCCGTCAATTGAGTTGTTCAAGGATGCCGTGAAATCTTCACTGGGCATGTCCAACGATGTCGAATCCCGGTCCAGGTCATGGCCGCACATGGCGCTCAACAGCAGGGCGCAGTCTTCGGCACTGCGGGCCATGGGGCCGGCTTGGTCGAGGCTGGAAGCGTAGGCGATCATGCCGTAGCGACTGGCACGGCCATAGGTCGGCTTGATGCCGGTGATGCCGCAAAAGCTTGCGGGCTGGCGGATCGAGCCGCCGGTGTCGGTGCCGGTGGCGGCGGGCACCAGGCGCGCCGCCACGGCAGCGGCGCTGCCACCCGACGAGCCGCCGGGCACGCGGGCCGTGTCCCAGGGGTTGGTGACCGCGCCGTAGGCCGAATTTTCGTTCGCCGAGCCCATGGCGAACTCGTCGCAATTGAGCTTGCCCAGGGTGACCATGCCGGCTTGCGCCAAGCGCTGCACCACAGTGGCGTCAAACGGCGAGCGGTAGCCTTGCAGGATTTTGGAGCCTGCGGTGGTGGCAAAGTCGCGGGTGACGAACACGTCCTTGTGCGCCACCGGCACACCTTCCAGCGGCCCAGCCATGCCGTCGGCCAGTTTGACGTCCGAAGCGCGGGCCTGGGCCAGCGTGACTTCGCTGTCGACGTCCAAAAAGGCGTTGTGGGGGTTGCCGCCCAAGCGGGCCAGAAAGCGGGTGGCGACTTCGACGGCGCTGACTTGTTTGGTTTGTAACAGGCTGGCCAGCGCTTTCACACTGAGGGTGTGCAGATCACTCATGGCTTACTCGATCACTTTCGGTACCAAAAACAG
>Ga0164295_10004944_pt1 | contig 10581 bp, 8 predicted proteins | sample GEODES006metaG_FD_111798 | JGI IMG/M metagenome (GOLD analysis project Ga0164295, IMG submission 111798) | Oligotrophic lake water microbial communities from Sparkling Lake, Wisconsin, USA - GEODES006 metaG | ecosystem: Environmental > Aquatic > Freshwater > Lake | place: USA: Sparkling Lake...
CCGACGGCACCAGTGATAAGCCGCGCTCGGTGTACGGCATGGCCTCGACCACTGCGACCTTGGCGGGATCACTAGTAGTTGGCGCCGTTACCATCCCCATTCGTGCACTTAACTTCAACTACCTCACCGGCGCAAAAGCCAACGCATTCGACGCCAATTGGTCACGTGGCAACGTTCCCAGCGGTAGCGCAACCATTGTGTATTCACAGGGCAAGATCACATCGGTCTCGCGACGCGGATCAAGTGCCGCCGTGCCGGCCGACAGCACTGTGATTCAACTTCCCGACAAGATCGCCCGACGAGCCCGCGCGATTAAGGTTGGCGACGCGGCGACACTGAACTTGTCCTTGAAAACACAGTCAGGCGTGACGTTTACTGAGGCCTTGGGTCACGGCAGTTATGTCCTCCGAAATGGAGTCGTCCACGCCTCGTGCACCTGGGCTGCAGAGACTCATCGGCCGCGCAACTTGCTGGGTTGGGATGACAAGGGCCGTGTCTACATGATGGTGTCCACCTCGGGACGCCCTGACACCTGGGGCGGCTATCGCATTGGCGGGGCCACCATTGCCGAGATGGCCACGTGGCTCAAGGCCCGAGGAGCCACACACGCAGTCAACCTTGACGGTGGAGGCTCGACGGTTCTCCTCACCAACAACCAAGGTAATTTCGTCCGCGTTGACTTACCCAAAAATTCTTATCGGCGTCCCGTTCCAAACGCCGTTGCGCTCGTTCCCCGCTAAGACAGTAGTTCTCAGCGCTGATCACTCACGTTCGAGTCCTTGCGCGGACTCCACCACGGATACGGCAACCCCGCTAGCCGATTGACGATGTGAGCCTGCCCAATAAGTAGCACCACGGCCACCATGAATACGAGTAGATGCATTGACGTCTCGATGACACCCAGTGCCACGATCATTGCCGTTGCCGCCGCAGGTGCATGCGGAATGTCAAGCCACACCATCAACGCGGCAGAAAATCCGAGCGCAACAGCGACGGCTCCGGTCCTAGACCACGTTGCCACATCGAGGTCTGAAGCAACACCCATCAATCCGAAGATGACAAGGCCCACGACACCGCATACCAAGCCAATAAGTTGCCCACAGAAGACATTCTTAGGAGCGGCTTGCACGCTCATGGAAGCGAAGAAAAGAATAAATGCCGTCGCACCGAGCGGGGGAAAGAAAAAGAGCTCATTCGTCAACAACGCAGCGGTCGAGCAGATCACCATTGCTATGACGCAGTTGACGAGCACGTAGGTGCCCAGCAGGCCCCGATAGCCACGGCGCTGCTCCGCCCGCTGTATCCCCAAGCGCCGAGCGAGTCCGCGAAGTGCGGGTGCCACTACGCCATGCGCCGTGTCAGTCGGCCCTTCAATCCTGTCTTCCTCCATGCGAGTCTCATCTCCCTAAGTGGACTCTAGGACACAGTCACCTTCTCGGCCGTCGGTACTTCAGGCGCCTTAGACAGTTTGCCCGGCCACCAGATTTTGCGCCCCATATCGAACGCCAAAGCAGGGACGAGAGCCGTACGAATGACGAACGTGTCAAGCAAAACTCCGATCGCGACTGCGATTCCGACCTCGCGAAGCGGCACAAGCGGCAGCACACCCAGAACGAGGAACGTAGCCGCAAGAATGATGCCCGCGGACGTAATCACGCCACCCGTGACGGTTAAGCCCTTGAGAATTCCTGGTCGGGTACCAAGTTTGACGGACTCTTCTCGCACTCGAGTCATGAGGAAGATGTTGTAATCCACACCTAGTGCCACGAGAAAGACAAAGGCGAAGAGCGGGAATGACGTGTCTGCCCCGGGGTAGTTGAAGACATGGTTAAACAACAGAGCGCACACGCCCAACGTGGCGAAGAACGACAGCAAGACAGTCACCATGAGGAGCACTGGAGCCATGATTGATCTCAGCAAAAGCAGCAGAATCACAAAGATGACGATTAGTACCAGAGGAATAATGATGTTGCGATCCCGCAGAGATGCCTGATCGACATCTAGCTGGGATGCGGTTTGTCCACCGACTAGAGCATCGGCTCCTGGCACAGCATGCACGTTGTCGCGCAACGTCACAATTGTCTGTTCGGCTTCGGGCCCATCAGCAGCATCGCTGAGGGTCGCGACCAACAATGCGCGTCCGTCCACGATCTTGGGTTGGGCGTTGGGGTCAGGCGGACCTTTTTGCGCGGTGCCCGTGAAGGGTATGACCCCTGCAACGCCAGGCGTGTTCCTGACGACTTCTGCTACCGCAACCAGTTCATCAGCGTTGGTGACGATGTAAGCGGGTGTTCCAAGGCCACCCGGGAAGTGCTGCGTCAACTCCTCTTGGCCGATCACCGAATCGGTTTCGTTGACGAATGATTCGGTTGTGGTGAGGCCACTTGCCTTCAACGTAAACGAGAAGCAAGCAAAGATCACCATGACAACCGCAGTCACGACCCACACGAAACGTGGGCGACGACTCACTCCGCTGGCAAGTTTCGCCCACACGCCCGTGAGTTTTTCGTCAGTTACGCCGCTACGTGGCACCTTGGGCCAAAACGCCCAACGGCCCGCGGGGAAACGGATACGCGAAAAGGGACCCCAAGTGGGTCGCACAACACGCAGAATTCCAAACACAATCCAACACAAGATCGTGATTACTGCAAGCAGAACGCCGGTAACAAAGAACGGTCCGAACGACATATCCACGAAGCGCGTGATGACGAAGCCGATGATGACCGGAGCGAGCAGCGCCAGAATCGGAAGCACGACACTGGGAATAGCCAGAAGCGCCGGAAGGAACGTAAGCATCACCACCAACGCCGCAACAATACCTGCCGCACCTACCGGACCCAAGGAGCGATTAGAGTTCAACTCACTAACAAGCAGGCACATGAGGCCGAGACAGACTGTCGCAGCACTCGCCACAATCGGTTCTAGAACACCGCGCCACGCGGCCTTTATCGCCTGGGTGTGCACCTCGTGATGATGAAGTTCCTCGCGGTATCGCGCTACTAAGAGCAGCGCATAGTCGGTACCTGCACCAAAGACCAGAACCGTAAGGATGCCTTGACTTTGCCCGTTGAGCACAAGGATGTCGCTCTTGGCGAGGTAGTACACGACCGCACTCGCCACGGCGAGCGCCCAGCCAGCGGAGACCAGCGGAATCAGCCACAGAAACGGACTGCGATAGACGAAGATGAGAATGACCGCGACAACAATCGCCGTTGCTAGGAGAAGAGTCGTATCAATTGCACCGAAGACCTTCACTAAGTCAGCGAAGATGCCCGCAGGACCCGTGGCGTTGATAACGAGATCTGGGTATTCGTCCACAGAATCGCGCACCGCGTTGGTCACCCCAGCAAAGACAAATTCGCCATTGCTAAGACGCTCGCCACCCTTGTCTGCGTTGATGGAAACATTGATGAGTATGGCCTTGCCGTCCTCGGACGGTATGGGAACGATTGGAGCTGGGTCGAGGTATTCGCTGACCGTGCCGCCACCTTCAACGGGCAGACTCGGTATCGACTGCGCAAATGCGTTGGCCTGTGCAGTCTGAGTTGGTGTGAGAACCTGGTTATCCGGGCTACTAATGACGACCAGAAGCGGGAAAGCGGCATTCTCAATGAACTTCTGCTGCTCGTCCGAGACGACCGTCGACTCTGCGGAAGCCGGTAGGAACGACGCATTGTCGTTCTTTTGCACTTCACTCAGTTTGCCGGCGAGAGGTCCAATCGCGGACCCGATGACGAGCCAGCCAATAGCGACTAGGACTGCCAGCCAAATCGCCCAACGAGCGCGGGGTGTTCTTGCCGGCGTGGGCGTCTTGGTCTCGATGCTCATGGGCAAAGAGTGTCAGATGTCAGGGTCGTGGGCGCGGATTGGGGCAACAGCCCTCCGGGCACACCTTGCCTGACCCCGATCGCAGCGAGTCACAAATTTTCCCCGCCAAATCCCCGATAAATTTTGAATCAATGCCCACGGTCGGTACGCGCCGGAAGCCAATGCCCAACGCCGCGGCTGTGTCAGCAGCCTCATGATCGAGGTCCCAGATGACTTCCACGTGATCGCTGACGAACCCAATCGGGACGACCACAACTCCGGCCACACCTTGCGCCGCCGCTGATGTGATCGCGTCGTTGATATCGGGTTCAAGCCAGGGCACCTGCGGGGGTCCACTTCGGGACTGGAATACGAGCGCGGAAGTGGGCTCGTCGCCCAACGCATTTCGTACGTGTTCCATCACTGCCGCAGCAACTGTTTCGTGCTGGCGTACGTATGCGCCTCTTGCATTTGGTGGGCCCGAAGTCTCTCCCATCACCGTCGGGATCGAGTGCGTAGTAAACAAAATGCGCACTGGCCCCGTCAGCTCGTGCACTGCGGATACGACCGCTTCGGCAACCGGAGACACGAAGCCGGGGAGTTCGAAATACTGCCCAATCAAATCAAAACTCAACGTGTCGGTCAGGCCTGTTTCGGCTAGTGCGTCTTTGAGATTTTCCTGATACTGCCGACAACCGCTGTACGACGAATAGGCGCTTGTGGTCAGGCCCAGCACTCGACGATGACCGGCCGAAGCGATCTCCTGCAGCGTGTCAGCCAGCATCGGCTGCCAATTCCGATTGCCCCAGTAGATCGGTAGATCTACATCAAGACTGGCAAGCTCATCGCGGAGAGCAGAAATCAACTCACGATTTTGTTCGTTGATCGGGCTGACTCCGCCCAATGCGTGGTAATGATGCGCCACAGCTTCGAGACGTTCAGGCGGGATACCTCTGCCACGAGTGACATTCTCTAAGAACGGCATCACATCATCTGGTCCTTCAGGACCGCCGAAGGAAATAAGAAGTATCGCGTCGTGAGTCATACGAGAATATTCACTGCTCCGGCGACATCGACAAGCCGACCGGTGAAGAACGGAACTTCCTCCCGGACGTGGCGACGCGCAGTCGAATAGCGCAGATGACGCATCAGATCGACTATGTCGTGCAACGTCGGTGACTCGAGGGCAAGGATCCATTCGTAATCACCCAGCGCAAACGCGGCCACGGTGTTTGACCGCACCATGTCCCATTCACGCCCCATCGTGCCGTGCTCGACGAGCATCGCGCGACGCTCCTCTTCTGGCAAGAGGTACCACTCGTAGGAGCGCACGAAGGGGTAGACACATATCCAGTCCTGCGCAGCTGCACCCGTCATGAACTCAGGGACGTGCCCCTTATTGAACTCTGCAGGGCGATGCAGGCCCATGCCCGACCACACCGGTACGAGAGCCGAGCCCACTGCGGTTGCACGGAATTCGCGAATGGCCTCCTGTAGAACTGCGGCATCAGCCGCGTGGATCCACAACATGATGTCGGCATCAGCGCGCAATCCAGATACGTCATAGAACCCGCGGAGGATGATGTCGCGACTCGCCCACTTCGCGACGAGAGCCGCCAACTCACGTTCGGCCGCCTCCGATGGCACCGAGAGCGCATCTGCCTGGCTGAATACTGACCACAGGGTGTAGCGAAGGGTGTCGTTAATCTCGGCTGCGCGAACTTTCGGGGACTCAGACATGGTCACATTGTCTCCCACCTAGAAATCATGCGAGCAACCGAGGCCACCGCCCCAGCAATGCCATTGCCGCTGATTCCTGGCCCCACCACGTGAAGACCCGGAGCTCGCTCAAGGAGCTGAGTCAGCCGATCGCGCCACTGAGCATGCTTCGGAGAGGGGTGACTTAGGGATCGTGGCCACGGTTGGACCTGGCTCGCGAGGAGTTCAACGTCGCGAGCACCGGTAATGGCAATCAGGTCCGCCACAGCAGTCGCTACCGGGTCAGGACCCAGAAGGTGCCAAGGGTCCTCACCATCACGCCCATAGGAGAGTCGAACGATGTGCTCATTTTCGGATACGGCCGTGTGAATCCAGTCCCACTTCGCACTCGCCTGGGTGAGCCCCTTGGCCTTCACGTCTGCGCGATCCACCAGTGCCCCGGAGCCCACAGGTTCTTGGCTTAGCGCACGTGAGCGAACTCTCAACGCCACAACCACAACGTCGCCTAGCCGAACCTGACGTAGGTGGTCTGCGAGTTCGGCATCCTGGAGGAGGGTGGCAGCAGTAGTGCAGGGTAAGGCGAGAACAACTTGGTCGGCAGCATAAGTGCCCTGGTCAGTAGTGACAGCCCATGCGTCGGACGCTCGTACAACTGATTGCGCCACCGCTCCGGTCACGATCTCAGCTCCACACCTTGCGACGAGTGCATCCACAACACGAGTCATGCCACCAGACACACTGCGAACCGCAGATCCAGCAACTCCGGTGGAGCCCGATCTTTGCTCGAGAAGTGTTCGTACACCAGCGGCGAGTGAACCCGTGCGATGTATAGCCGCACGAAGCCCAGGAATGACTGTTTCCGCGTCAATGTCGTCAGCTCGAACCGCGTGAACACCGCGAACAACTGGATCCACGAGTCTCTCTACAACCGCCGGACCCATACGCATGCGCACGAGTTCACCGAGTGACGCGGGGAGAGACTGCGGGAGCGGGCTGTCAGCATCTGCCAAGGCGCGCACCACCTCGGCGGCGTTGAGGAAGCACCCCACGTCTGCAGCGGCGGGATCGGACGGGATGCCGAGTACGGATGCGGCCGGGATAGGCGCCGTCACGTCGTCTAGGACTAGTCGCGCGTCAGAGCGTCTGGGTGAAACGGACTCCAACCCAAGTCGCGCCATCAGCATGGCCGCTTCGGGGCGAACTATGGAATACGCCTCGGCGCCGACATCTGCGGCGAAGTCGCCGAGGTCTGCATTACGAACGCTGCCACCGACTCGATCAGCTTCTAGTACTCGAACTTCGTGCCCCCGCGCGGAGAGTTCCCATGCGCACAGGAGACCGCTGATACCGCCGCCTACGACGACAACGGTCACTGATCACCGTGCACGTAGGCAACAAGTCGAGTGAGCACCTCGGGGTCGGCTGATGGCGGGACACCATGGCCGAGGTTGAGGATATGAGCAGGTGCGCTCTTTCCGCGATCGATGCAGTCGTCTACATGCGCGCGAAGTACGGGCCAAGGGGTGAAGAGCATTGCCGGATCAATATTGCCCTGCAGCGGTGTTGTACCGCCGAGTCGCGCATTTGCCACGTCCAGCGGAATGCGATGATCAACGCCCATCACATCTGCACCCGCTTCGCACATTGCAACGAGAAGTTCTCCCGTGGCTACTCCGAAGTGAATGCGAGGCACATCGAGATCTGCAACAGCATCAAGCACTCGCGCCGAGTATGGCTGCACGTAGGCGAGGTAGTCAGCGAGTGAGAGGGCTCCAGCCCACGAATCAAACAACTGCACGACACTCGCACCGCTGAGGACCTGCGTACGCAGGAAGGTCGCACTCACATCAGCCGCCCACGACAAAATGGCATCCCATGTGTCTGGGTCGGAATACATCAATGCCTTGGTGTTGAGGTAGTCGCGGCTCGGCCGACCTTCAATCAGGTACGCAGCCAACGTGAAAGGAGCACCCGCGAATCCGATGAGCGGAGTCGCACCGAGTTCGTCGGTGACGATACCGATCGCTTCTGCGATCGGTGCCAGTTGATCGGGTTCGAGTCGCGGCAAAGCTCGAGCTTGGGCTGCCGTGCGTACCGGGGTCCCCATGACGGGACCCACGTCAGGGACGATTTCGACCTCGACACCAGCAGCCTTGAACGGTACGACGATGTCGGAGAAGAAAACTGCAGCATCTACTCCGTGCCGGCGGACCGGCTGCAATGTGATCTCGGCAGCGAGTTGAGGCCGCAGGCACGAGTCCAACATGGACACACCTTCGCGGAGCTTTCGGTATTCCGGGAGGCTTCGCCCGGCTTGCCTCATGAACCACACCGGCGGGCGCTCAGTCCTGAACCCTCGCGCGGCTCGGACGAGATCGGAGTCAGCAGTGAGATTCCGCACTCCGATGCCTGCACCCGGATTCACGTTGGAACGTTATCAAGAAGGCAGGTATCCTGCTTGGCATGGTCATGGTCCTCATCGGCGCGAGCCATCATGACCTCCCCCTAGAGGCGCTTGATCCCATCGCCAACGCAGCAAATCGAGTCGCCAGCGAAGTCACGTCCCTGGAGTGCATCCGTGGATCCGTCCGGCTCACGACCTGCAACCGAGTTGAGTTCTACATCGACACCGACCTTTTTCATGATGGCGTTGACCACGTGACCCAATTGATTAGTGGGGCATCTGGGCTCCACCACGAATACGTCCGAGACGTGATGCGCGTAACCGTGGGCCCTCCGATCGCCGAACACCTCTTCTCTGTCGCCGCAGGTCTTGAATCCATGGTCGTCGGAGAAAATGAGGTTTCCGGCCAAGTGGGCGACGCTCTGGAGGACGCACGCAACAGCGGCGACACAACCCCGTCTCTTGAGAGACTTTTCCAGCAGGCATCGCGCACTGCAAAGCAGGTGAGTTCGAGCACCGGGCTTGGTGCGGCCGGTCGATCGTTGGTCGGCGTCGGCCTCGATCTCGTTATAGACCGACACGGACCACTCGCTGGCAAATCCGCACTCGTCATTGGCACGGGGGCATACGCACGCATCAGCACGCAATCACTTCGCGATCGTGGATGCAACTCCATCGCCAATTTCTCGGCCACCGGCCGCGCCCAGCACTTTGCAGATTCACATGACTTGCAGGCTATCGACGCTGATCACCTACCCGAACTCATGCCGAGTATTGATCTCATTGTCGCCTGTAGCGGTGTGCACGATTTCGTTGTGGACGATTCCTATGCGGCTGTCATCGGCGCACGTGCGCGAATTCTTCCCGTCATAGACCTCGCGCTGCATAGCGATATTCATCCCGATATTCGCGCGCTTGAGATTGTCGACTACATCAACCTTGCACTCATCGGTGAGCATGCGCCGACTGAGCACTCGGATGTCATTGACTCAGCTCGTCAGGTCGTGCGAGATTCCGTGGAGGCTTACGGTGATGCCGAACTCGGGCGAAGTGCAGATCCTATGGTCGTCGCATTGCGTACTCGATTTGACGAGGTCGTTTCGGAGGAAGTTAACCGTGTACGCCGTCAGTCTGGTGATGTTGCGGCCGATGCGGTGGCGCAGTCTCTCCATCGGGTCACTTCGTCACTTCTCCACACGCCAACCATGCGAGCGCGGCAAATGGCGAAAGTTGGCGATGGACTTGACTACGCACGCGCAATTCATCTGGTCTTCGGTGTCGATGTCCCCTTGGACGAGACACAGTCGTGAGAGCTGTCCGCGTAGGCACCCGCGGAAGCCTGCTCGCTCGCACCCAAACGGCACTCATTGCAGATCGTCTTGCCGCAGCAGGGTTTTCCATCACAACTGAGATCATCCGCACTGTCGGAGATGACCAGACACTAGAACTGCATCGCGCCCCGCAACCGGGTGTATTTGTCTCCGCACTACGCGACGCTCTTCTTGCTTCACAAGTCGATGTGATCGTGCATTCACTCAAGGACCTCCCGTCAGAATCGGCTGAGGGCATCGTTCTCGGTGCCGTTCCGAACCGTGAAGATCCCCGAGATGTGCTCATTGCTTCCGCATCACTCCTCGAATTGAAAGCCGGAGCGATCGTCGGCACCAGTTCTCCGCGGCGAACCGCATTCATCGGACGCGAGCGTCCCGATCTCGTGGTGCGAGCGATTCGTGGCAATATCGACACACGCATCGCGAGGGTGCGCTCTGGCGAATTTGATGCGGTTATCCTCGCGGCCGCAGGACTTGCCCGCATTGGACGCTCCAATGACGTCACCGAGTTCTTCGCTGCGGATCGGTGTATTCCAGCTCCAGCCCAAGGTGCCCTTGGTGTGGAATGCCGGGCTGAGGATGCCGAACTTATCGAAGCACTCTCCGATCTCATCGACGCTAAAACGTGGTGGGATGTGCACGCGGAGCGTGCTGTTCTCGCCGGTGTCAACGCCACGTGTGCTACGGCAGTGGGAGCGAATGTGATCAATGGTGTCTTGCATGCCGATTTGGCCACCGAGCATGGTTACCTGCGTACGACCGTGCCCTGTGATCAGTTCGAGTGGGCGCACGATGCCGGACTCGCAGCAGCCACTGCGCTCAGGAGTGACGCATGAGGGTCCTACTTGTGCGACCCGCGACTTCAGCGCTCTCCGAAGAGATCGATCGGGATGCGGATGCCCTTCGGGCCATCGGTGTCGAGCCCGTCAGCGATCCCTACGTAGAAGTTGTTCCGTGCATTGACTCAGGCATTGGGCAACGGGTCAACGACCTGCTCGCTGCGTTGACTCCTGGTACGTGGTTGGTTGCCACTTCAGCGATGGGACCGCGCTCGCTGCGCGCACTCGTTGACGGAGCTATCCCCACAACGGGGATTCGAGCGGCCGGGGTCGGGCCCGCTACCGCATCGGCGCTTCGTGAGCTCGGGTTCGAAGATGTGCTGACTCCTCGCCGTGCAACTGGCTCCGCACTGGCCGATGAGCTACTCACGATGCCTCCTGGCCGGGCAGTTATTCCTCAAGGCAGCCAGGCCCTCCCTATCGTCGCCGAGCGACTTCGTGCCGCAGGCTGGGAGGTGCAGCCAGTGGTGATCTATACAAC
>Ga0164295_10004945_pt1 | contig 10581 bp, 10 predicted proteins | sample GEODES006metaG_FD_111798 | JGI IMG/M metagenome (GOLD analysis project Ga0164295, IMG submission 111798) | Oligotrophic lake water microbial communities from Sparkling Lake, Wisconsin, USA - GEODES006 metaG | ecosystem: Environmental > Aquatic > Freshwater > Lake | place: USA: Sparkling Lake...
CGTGTGATTAAGCCAACTCAGCTAATTGAACTAGTGAGCGCAAGGCGATTCCGGTGCCGCCAACAGGTGTGTAGCCATGTGCGGTCTTTTCATTAAAGGCAGGACCCGCAATATCTAAATGCAGCCATGGGGTTTGTGGATCAATGAACTCCTTTAAGAATAATCCAGCAACTAACATGCCACCCATTCGATCACCAATATTTGCCAAATCTGCGATCGGTGAATCAAGGGATGCCCGAAGTTCAATCGGTAGTGGCATTGGCCAAAATGCTTCACCTGATAATGCTGCAGCAGATAAAAATTGATTACTAAACTCCTCATTATTTGTCATGACTGCAGAGGTTCGACTTCCAAGTGCTACAACCTGTGCACCGGTAAGTGTTGCCACATCAATAATTCCATCTAAGCCACCAGCTTTTTTGCCAACCTCGGCAGCCTTTATAAGTGCATCAGCTAAAACCAATCGACCTTCAGCATCTGGATTTAACACCTCAACGGTTTTGCCACCATAAATGGTGATTACATCGCTCGGCCGAGTTGCCGTATCACTGACCATGTTTTCAGCAAGTGGTGCCCAACCATCGACTGCGATTGGCAATTTAAGTTGTGCGATTGCAAAAACGGATGCAATTACTGCTGCCGCTCCTGACATATCTGCTTTCATCGCCTCCATACCAGCAGCTGGTTTTAACGCGAGTCCACCAGTATCAAATGTAATGCCCTTGCCAACAAATGCATATCTCTTCTTAGCCTTTGCCGGATTGTATGAAACATGTAAAAGTCTTGGTGGGTTTGCCGAACCTTGACCAACACCAATGATTCCGCCATAGCCACCTTTGCGTAGGGCAGCATCATTAAATATTTCTACCTTCACGCCAAACTTTGCAGCATGTTTCTTCATAGTGTTACAAAATGAATCTGGGGTCAAATGACTTGGTGGGGTATTGATTAGATCTCGTACTAAAAAAGTTTGTTCAGCAATAATCTCAGCCCGCTTAGCAGCTGCCTTTGCTTGGGCAGTATCAGCAAACTTTGTTACTACGCTGATCTGAGCAAGTGGCTCTTTTTGATCCTTCTTTGAATTGCCGAGAAACTCGGTAAAGCTATATGAGCCAAGGGATGCACCTTCGGCAATGGCCGCAATCTCGATTACAGATTTATGAGGGAGGGCAAAGGCAGCAGTTTTGTTTCCAAATAACTCCCGAGCAGCTGCACCGGCCGCACGACGCAAAACCTCTGGATCATAATTTGATTCAATCTTTCCAAGACCGGTGAAAACTATTAATTTAGTATTTTTCCCGGGCAATTTAATTACCTCATCAGCAGCTCCGGTTGCACCCATTGCGGTCAAGGTTGCAAGTAAGGAAGTCACATCTACTTGAGCGGCACCTGATTCAATTTGCAATTTCTGTTTCACGCTGCCAAGCCCAACTACCAATACATCACTATCAACTTTGGTAGTTAATTTAACCTTAATCATTTGACTCCTGTTTCAAAGAAAAACTTAGAGATGATCGATAGGGCAAGCCTAAAGGATACTTATAAAAGTTGATAATCGGTTTCTGATGTGAACCTACCACCGACTGCAACGGAGGGGTGTAAGTTTGGCGTATGAAAAACTCACCACTGGCCGCAAAGCATTTAGAGCGTAATGCAAAGATGGCAGATTTCGGTGGCTGGCTTATGCCAATTGAATACCCCAACTCAGGTGTGATTGCAGAGTATTCAGCAGTACGAGAGCGAGTTGGAATTTTTGATGTATCTCACCTGGGCAAGATTTCATTAAGGGGTGAAGGTGCTCTTAATTATTTGAATAAAATGGTAACTAATGATTTAAGTCGTATTACTGCAAGCCAAGCTCAATACACACTTCTTTGTAATGAAGATGGTGGGGTAGTTGATGACCTGATTGTCTACCGTAACTCTGATACTGACTTGTTTTTAGTTCCTAATGCTTCAAATACGGCTGCCGTATTTGAAATTCTTAAAGTAAGCGCTCCGGCATCAGTTGAAGTTAAGAATTTACACACCGAATTTGGCGTAATTGCCGTGCAAGGCCCTGATTCAGTAAAGGTGTTAAATCAATTAGGGATCAACGCTGAGATGGATTACATGGAGTTTGTTTATACCGAGATTGAAAACTCACCAATTATTTTGTGTCGAACTGGTTATACCGGTGAACTTGGTTTTGAAATTATTCCGCGATGGGCAGATGCGCAAAGGGTTTGGGATAAATTAGTTGAGGTTGTTGAAAAATTAAATGGCACACCTTGCGGATTAGGCGCACGAGACATTTTGCGCACCGAAATGGGATACCCACTTCATGGCCATGAACTCTCGCTTGAGATTTCACCAGTTGAGGCTGCTGCTGGTTGGGCGGTTGGTTGGAGCAAAGCAGAATTTAGAGGTAAGAGAGTTCTTTCAGATCAAAAAGAAAATGGCACGAAGTTAAAGTTGAAGGCAATTTTGTCACTCGATCGAGGTATTCCTCGAAAAGATATGCAGGTAAAAAATGCAAATGGTGAGGTAATCGGAGTAGTGACTAGTGGAACTTTTTCACCAGGTTTAAAAAAAGGAATTGGCTTAGCCCTAATTAACTCTGTAGTTAACAAAGGAGACAAAGTTTTAATTGATGTCCGCGGTGTTGATTGTCCTTTTGAGATCGTTGCAGTGCCGTTTGTGCCTTCGAAAGTACGCTAGAGATAATCCTTTAATTCCCCCATATTTTTCGTAAGACTGCAGGCTGCCCGAATAATTGGGATAGCTAAAACAGCACCAGTACCTTCACCAAGTCTAAGGTTTAAATCTAATATTGGGTCAAGTTGTAAATATTTAATAGCTATTGCTGAAGCAGGTTCGGCCGAACAATGTCCGGCAATTAAATTGTTGGCAATACCTGGCCTAATTTTATTCGCTGCAACGGCTGCAGCGAGTGTTATGACTCCATCGAGAATTATTGGAACTTTTAAAGTAGCGGCTCTGATAATGAAGCCAACAAGGGCGGCAGTTTCAAATCCACTATATTTAGCTAATATTTCCAATGGGTCTGAAAGTAATTTACTTTGATTCAATGCGCTAGTGACAATATTTAATTTACTTTGGAAAATATCCTCTGGGATTCCAGATCCGTACCCAGTAACTTGGTTTGATTCAGCACTACAAAAAGTTGCAATTAATATTGCAGCTGAGGTTGTGTTCCCAATTCCCACCTCGCCCGTACAGAGCGCCCTTGACCCACCTGCAACTAATCTTTCTGCACTTTGCGCCCCGATTTCTAGAGCCGCAATTAATTGATCTGGGCTCATGGCTGGCTGGATACGAAAGTCATTCGTTCCTGCTTCAATTGGATAATTTTTAACCGTTGTTGATTTTGGCTTTTCAACTGTTCCAACATTTACAACCTCAATATATACATCAGAGTTTTGGGCAATCGATGAGATTCCAGCTTTTCCATCGCTTATTACATCTGCCATTAAAGATGTAATTTTTTGCGGCCAAGGCGTAACACTTTCATCCTTTGCGACACCATGGTCGGCGACAAATATACATACAGCCGGGGGATCTACTTTCGGGTCTTCACCAGTAATTGCCGAGATCTTTACAGCGAGTGATTCAAGCTTTCCAAGTGATCCAATAGGTTTTATTAACTCATTAATTCTTTTTTGGGTAACTTCCGCAGCACCATGATCATTGCCAATATCAGATAAGAGCGCCCTAGTCCATGCTGATTTTGAATCTAAATTAAAATGTTCAAATGCCTTCAAGATATTTGTCGATGTGAAAAGAAAATCCATACCCGCTGATTCTGCTGCTTGTTTATCGGTTTCAACATCGCCAACATATATGGCTTTTTCTGGCGATAAGTTCATTTTATTTAGCGCAGCTATCAAAGGTAGTGGGGATGGTTTTTCTTCACCAATATCGAGAGATGATATGCAGAGTTCGAAAAAATGGCCAAGTCCAACCTCATTTAGTTTTTCCAGAATTTCAGATGAGTTTAGTAACTTTGAGTTAGAAACTACCGCTAAACGCTTTTTGTTTTTAAGAGCATTTAATAGGTCAACTACTCCTGGAAGGATCTCGATTTTCAATTCCTCAGAGGAAAGCCCAGGGTTATTTTGTAATAAAAGAGTGTTACCAACATCAAAAATTATAGCCTCGTACTTTGCTAAAACATCCATGCAATTGACCCATTAATCGAGAAGATCGCAACAAAGAAAATAAGTATTATGGTCTCGGCAATTTGTTCGCCAGCACCAAAAGCATCACCCAACATTCCACCTATTTTGTTAATTACCCACTTAGAAAACACGAAAATTGGAATTACTAGGGTTAATAGAACTCCAAAGAAATATAAGCCACAAAATGGCGCAGTTAATAAAAAGGCAAGAAAAATTGATCCAAGCACATATGAGTACTTAATTTCTCGTGCAGCAGTTGCACCCATTCCAGATTGATTTGGCGCAGATGGCAGTAACATCAAAATTACCGGAATAATTCTCGAAATCGTGTGAGATGCTACAAGTGCTAGCGCGCCATCTTTGGGCGTGAGTGATGAAATTAATGTAATTTGGAAGATTATTTGAAACGCTATGGCTACTACACCGTAAGTTCCATGCCGAGAATCTTTAAGAATCTCTAATCTACCCTGCGGATTCCAGCCTCCGATTAAGCCATCAAAAATGTCACCCAATGCATCAAAATGAAACGCCCCAGTTATCATTATGGAAACTAGATGTGAGATTGCAGCTGCCGGTAAGACAGGTAAGAGTTGGGCTAGAAAAAAGTAAGAAAATCCACTCATCGCTCCAATAAAGAATCCAACTAGTGGAAACCAAATTGCACTTTTATGCAATTTAATTTCAGGGCCATGATTAATTGGTATTCTGGTTAAAAATGCGAATGAGACCTTTATATCGTTTAGCATTTATTTTAGTTTCACTGCAATACCAAAGCGCATAAAAATTACCTCATCGCAATATCGCGCAAAGGACTGATTCATGCTTCCGGATAAATCTCTAAATTTCCGTGATACTGGATGCATAGGCACGATTCCTTCACCGGTCTCGTTTGTGACAAATATGGTTGAGCCATTCCTGGATTTAGCAGTAGTAATTACATCCTCGATCGGGGCATCGATATCGGCCATCATCAAATTTGATAACCAAATAGTTAAGCAATCGACTATTACCAACTCGTTTTCTGGGTATTTTTTAAGAGCAGACACAAGATCAGTTGGTTCTTCTACCAAGTCATAATCACTGCTTCGTTCTTTTCTATGATTATCAATTCTTAATTGCATTTCATCGTCGACCGGTTCGGCTGTAGCAATAAAAAGCACCCTACCATTTGAGCTTATATGTTTGCGAGCTCGGGAAATTGATTCTGCACTCTTCCCGCTTCGGGCACCGCCGCCAATTAAAGTAAGCATCAAATCACTTCGTTTCGAATTTTATTAGCAGTTATCACTGTATGACCATCTTTAAGGGTGTGAACGCTAATGCCATGATCGAAGGCACTCTTTAACTCATTTGAATGGATCACTTCTGCAGCGCTTCCATCAAGCAATACCTTGCCATTTTGCATAACAATTATTCGTTCCGCATACATTGCACCAAGAGTTATGTCATGCATGGTAGATACTATGGTTACGCCTTTATCTTTAAGAATTTCAATTTGATTTAAGGTAGTTATTTGATGGTGTAAATCAAGTGCGCTAGTTGGCTCATCCAATAACATGATCTCAGGCTCTTGTACAAGGGCCCTTGCGATCAATACCCGTTGTAACTCACCACCAGAAATTTGAGTCACTAATTGGTTCTGCATACCAATTAACTGAGTCTCTTCTAATGTTTGATAAATTTTCGCTCTACCAATTCTGCGTTCTCTGCCCCAACCATCAATTTTCGATCGACCTAATCCAACGTATTCCCTTACAGTCATACCAAGAGGAATTTGGGGGCGTTGCGGCACAAATGCAACATTTCGATGCATGTCTTTGAAGACTTCTCTTCCGTTAAATTTAATTGAACCAGAGTATGCATTCATGCCTAGGAGTGCCATTAAAAAAGTAGTCTTTCCAGCTCCGTTTGGCCCGACAATACAAGTCCAACTACCATCAGGAATTTCAAGCGTTATTGAGTTCAAAACATCTTTATCTGAATAACTTACAGATAGATTTTCTACTTTAATCATTGAGACCTACCTCGCTTCGCCTTAAGAATAAATAAAAAGAAAGGCGCACCAATAAATGCGGTAATTACGCCAATTGGTAATTCGGCAGGGGCAATTAATGTCCGTGCCCCTAGATCTGCTAGCACCAAAAATGCTGCCCCAAATAAAGCAATTGATAACAAAGCTCTATTTGTGGCCTTTTTTGTTATTCCTCTAACAATGTGTGGCACTACTATGCCAACAAATCCAATTAAGCCACTAACCGATACTGCTGTAGCTGTGGCAAGCGTTGCCGCGCCAACTGCAATCATCCTTATCCTATTTGGTGAGATACCGAGCGAGAATGCCTCTTCGTCACTGAGCATTAATCCATCAAGTAATTTAGAAATTTTTACGAGCACACCCAAGGCAAAAATAATATAAATAGCTGCCCATTTCACACTTTCCCAATCTGCAACCGTTAGCTCACCAAGTATCCAGGAATAAACTGGGCGTAGGACTGCACTATTTTTCTGCTGTAGAAAAGTCTGTATGGCTGTTGCAAAAGAACCAACTGCAATTCCTGAAAGCAGTAGTGAACTAGGGTCTGTATAAAACTTACCAGCAACTAAGAATGTTGCAAGTACTGCTAGTACTCCACCTAGGAATGCAAAGAGTGGAAGTACTACAGAAAAAGATTTACCAGTGTTAGTGATTGCAATTGTTGCTCCCAAGCCAGCTCCGGCAGCTGCACCAAGCAGATAAGGGTCAGCAAGTGGATTACGAAAAACAGTTTGGTATACCGCACCACTTGTTGCAAGCGCTGCTCCAACTAGTGCTGCTAAGGCCACTCTCGGCAACCTAATCTCTAGGAGAAGAGTTCGCTCTTGATCAGTTAGCAGAGAGTCCCTACCTAAAATTGTTGAAATAATGCCATTAAAATTTAAACTCACTGGTCCGATACTTATGGCAACTACAGATACAACTATTAAAGCCAACCCGAATACGGCGTTAACCTGCCAGCGCCAAACGGGCTTTATTTGTTGCATCTCAAGTTTCATTTACTTTATTGCCTTCGCCACAATTTCGTAAAAATCTACGATGCGCGGGCCCCATCTCGAGGGAATATCTGCGGGTAGTTCAACAATTTTGCTATTAGTCACGGCATCTATGCCTTGCCAACCTTGTCGGGCTTTAACGGTGGCAGCTGTTTCACCATATTGAGCATCGGCTAGAAAAATTATCTGAGGGTTGCTTTTAATCAAGTATTCTGCGCTTAACTGTGGATAGCCTGCGGAATCGGAGCTGCTGGCTGCATCGGCAACATTTGTTAAGCCAAAATCCTTATAAACATTTCCAATAAAGGTTTTAGAGGTTGCTGAATATAAAGTGTTGTCTAACTCATGGAAGAATCGATATCTCTCCTTTTTTGCGGATGCGGAAAGGATTGTTGTTATTCGCTTCTTCATACTTGTCGTGAGCGATTTAGCAGCAGATGACCGATCGGTAATTTTTCCAAGTAGCTCAATCTCATTATAGGTATCAGAAATTTTTGCAGCAGATTTCTCCATCACCACTGGGATTCTAAGTTTTGTTAAAGAGTCTCTAACAGATTTAGATTTGGCTGAATCAATTTGGAGAATTACTAAATCAGGGTTTAGGGCAACAATCGCCTCGATATTTGGTGTGAACCCACTCAGTTGGCTTTTAGGAACATTAAGTGGATAGTTAGAATTATCATCTACTGCTAACACTTGTTTACCTGCCCCGATCGCAAAGAGAATCTCAGTAGATGATGGGGAGAGTGAGATAATTCTTGTCGGCTTCTCATTTATTTTGGCTTGGAAACCTGCAGAGGTTATTACTAGCGGATACTTACTTGCAGCATTTGCTGAAGTAGGAAATAAAATTATGTTGCTTATTATAAATGTTGCAAATACCGCACTTATTAATGCCTTAGCGCGAAGTAACTTTTTCAATTCGGTTGTGCCTCTCAAAAAGAGAGTTTCACGAAAGCGTAGAAACTCACCTAAATGAGAATCCTCGCCCCGCAATCCTCGACGGGTGGATAAATAAATGTGGTGGGTAATCCGACTTGAAAGAAAACTTTCTCACGGTTGCGGGACAGCGTCGGATTTACACCGACTTCCCCCAGGCACACTCTTTTTACTTTCGGTATTAAATTGTTGGGCGATTGTCGTGGTTATTGCCAGTAAATACAACTCACCGCACTGTTGCACCCTTCGTATCAGCAGGTTAGGGTTGGAATATGGAACATAGACGCCTTGGCAGTACTGGAATGTATGTATCAGAGCTAACTTATGGAAATTGGATCACCCATGGCTCTCAAGTTGAGGCAGATGCAGCAACTAAATGCGTAAGAGCAGCGTTAGATCTTGGTATTACCACCTTAGACACAGCAGATGTTTATGCTGGCACTAAGGCTGAAACAGTTTTAGGAAAAGCCTTAAAAGGTGTTCGCCGCGAGTCTTATGAATTATTCACAAAGGTTTACTGGCCAACTGGTACTGGCAAAAATGATCGTGGACTTTCTCGCAAGCACATTATGGAATCATGTAACGCATCATTGAAGCGCTTAAAGACTGATTACGTGGATCTTTATCAAGCACATCGGTTTGATTATGAAACACCGCTGGAAGAAACCTTAGGTACGTTTGATGACCTAATTAGAAGTGGCAAAGTTTTATATATTGGCTTTTCAGAGTGGAACGCGGAGCAGATTGCCGCCGCTCTAAAAATTCAGGATCAAAAGGGCTACTACCGTTTTATCTCGAGCCAACCTCAATACTCAATGCTTTGGCGGGTAATTGAATCTGCCGTTGTGCCATTGTGTGAGAAAGAAGGAATTGGTCAGATTGTTTGGTCTCCAATTGCGCAAGGAGTTTTAACTGGTAAGTATTTGCCGGGCCAAAAAGCGCCAGCTGGATCTAGAGCGACCGATAAAAAAGGTGGCGCAAATATGATCTCTAAATTTATGACTGAGCCAGTTCTAACCGCTGCTCAAAAGTTGATTCCAATCGCTAAAAAAGTGGATTTAACGCCAGCTCAACTCGCAATTGCCTGGGTATTACAAAATTCAAATGTTTCAAGTGCGATTATTGGCGCAACTAAGCCGGCTCAAATTAAAGAGAATGTGAAGGCAGCCGGGATAAAGCTAGATAAATCAATCATGGATGAGATTGATGCAGCTTTGGGATCGGTCGTTGAAAAAGATCCTGCGAAAACAATTAGCCCTAAGCCACGGGCTTAAGTTTTACTTCTTTTTGCCAGGTCCTACTTGAGGAGCTGGTGCTCGCAGACGTCTTAATTGAGTCGATCTCATCCAACCATAAAGGCCTAAACCTTTTGTGGATTCACCAGGAAACTTTTCGGCCACTATTTTTTTAATTCGACGGGATAGCAGAAAACCATCAATTGCAACCCAAATCATTGCAGAGTACATAAAAGCAATAGCACCCAGCTGCACAGCTGGACTTGGGATTACCGTTAAAAATAAAATAAACATAATAAATATTAAAAAGTATTCAGAAACCGATTTTCGTTGATCAACATAATTTCTTACAAATCTTCTTGCAGGACCTTTATCTTTAATGGGTAGCGCGCTTTCTTCACCACGCATATAAGCAGCCCTAGCTTCTAATCTTCTAACTCTTGCTTGTGCCTTTAATGCTTTTTTTGCCTCTTTACCGGCAGCAGGAGATAGCGATGAAACCTTTAATTTTGCCTCTGCTTCTTTGCGCTTTGGCGTCGGCTTACCTTTTTTATTAGACATGTGATTAAGGTAGAGCCAACATTCGCTCTAATGCAACTTTGGCCCACTTTGCGATCTTCTCTTCTACAACGATCTGATTCTCAAGCCGGCCGTTTACCAAGGATTCCATCACCCAAACTAGATGAGGCAGATCAATTCGGTTCATAGTGGAGCAATAACACACAGTTTTATCTAAGAAAACTACCTGTTTATCTGGGTTCTCATGAGCTAGTCGTTGCACCAAATTAAGTTCAGTTCCCACCGCCCACTTTGAGCCAGCAGCAGATTCTTTAACAGTCTTGATAATCATCTCAGTGCTGCCGACTACATCAGCATTTGAAACTACATCATGTTGGCACTCAGGGTGAACTAACACCTTTACACCAGAGATTTTTTCCCTTACCTGATCGATATTTTCAACCGAGAATCGGCCATGCACGGAGCAATGGCCACGCCATAAAATAACCTTTGCCTTTTTAATCTGATCATCAGTTAGTCCACCATTTGGTTTCCATGGATTCCAAAGCACGCAATCTTCAAGTTTTAAGCCGAGTGATAAAACTGCGGTGTTTCGTCCTAAGTGTTGATCGGGTAGAAATAAAACTTTCTCACCCTTTTCAAACGCCCACTTCATTGCACGCATCGCATTAGATGAG
>Ga0164295_10004946_pt1 | contig 10581 bp, 13 predicted proteins | sample GEODES006metaG_FD_111798 | JGI IMG/M metagenome (GOLD analysis project Ga0164295, IMG submission 111798) | Oligotrophic lake water microbial communities from Sparkling Lake, Wisconsin, USA - GEODES006 metaG | ecosystem: Environmental > Aquatic > Freshwater > Lake | place: USA: Sparkling Lake...
GCAACAAATAGTAAAATCAAAATAGAAATGAGAAGGAAGAAAATTGGCAAAGCAGGAAACTAAAAAACAATTAGAATATACGACCGATGTTCAGAAACTATTTCTGAGGATGATGGTAACAAACGCGGAGTTGTATACCCGTGTCATGAATATTATGAATAGCGAGAACTTTGATCGTTCTCTTAGACCAGTGGCTGAGTTGTTCAAGTCACACACAGACAAGTATAGAGTGTTGCCAGACACTACGCAGATCAAAGCCACGACTGGCATAGACATTGAAGCTATCCCAGAATTGAATGATGGTCATTACGAGTGGTTCTTTGATGAGTTTGAATCGTTCACTAAACGACAAGAACTAGAACGGGCTATTCTTAAAGCAGCAGACTTGCTTGAGAAAGGTGAGTTTGAGCCAGTCGAGAAACTAATCAAAGATGCTGTTCAGATTAGTCTACAGAAAGACATGGGTACAGATTACTTTGCTGACCCTAAAGGTCGTATCAACAAATACTTTAACAGTGGTGGACAAGTATCTACTGGTTGGCCCCAGATGGATAAGATATTATACGGTGGCATGAGTCGCGGTGAATTGAATATCTTTGCAGGTGGCAGTGGTTCAGGTAAATCATTGGTCATGATGAACATTGCACTAAGCTGGTTGCAAGCTGGTATGAGTGGCGTCTATGTCACATTAGAATTGAGTGAAGAATTAACTTCATTAAGAACGGATGCGATGTTAACCATGATGGGCACAAAAGCAATTCGTAAAGATATTGATACAACCGAGTTACGAGTTAAGATGGCAGGTAAGAAGTCTGGTAAGTATCGTGTTAAGAATCTACCAGCACAAAGTAATGTAAACGACATTCGTGCTTATTTGAAAGAGGTACAGATTCAAACTGGAATTAAAATTGACTTTGTGATGGTCGATTACTTAGATTTAGTTATGCCAGTCAGTATCAAGGTGAATCCAACAGACCAGTTTATCAAAGACAAGTATGTTGCTGAGGAATTGCGTAATCTTGCGAAGGAACTTGGGATATTGTTAGTAACAGCAAGTCAATTGAATCGTACTGCGGTTGACGAGATTGAATTTGACCATAGTCATATTGCAGGTGGTATTAGTAAGATTAACACAGCAGACAATGTGTTCGGTATCTTCACAAGTCGCAGTATGCGTGAGCGCGGAAAGTATCAGATTCAATGTATGAAAAGTCGTAGTTCAACGGGTGTGGGTATGAAGATTGATTTGGAATACGATGTTGAGACTATGCGTATTAGCGACCCGGGCATAGATGGTGAACAGAGTTATACTCCAAAGCCTAGCGCAAATGACATTATGAGTACATTAAAGCCACAGGCTACAGTTACAGATTATACTGTGGATCAAACTACAGGTGAGATAACGATAGAACCATTGACTAGGACAGTACATGCTGATGCTCAAGGTTCAAAATTGAAATCTTTATTGAACTCCTTAAAGAAATGATTATTCTATAGTCAGATAAATACAAGTAGGATAATTATATGCAAAAACAAACCCGCTCTCTCCTGCAGGAATTAGAAGCACTTGGTACTAACCGTGATACTACACACATAATTGAGAGTAGAGCGCATAATATTATCACTAGTGCCATCAATTTAATTGAGTTAATCAATAAACACTATCCTGAGGAACAAGCACAGATATTAGAACGTAAGTTATTGAGTTCTATTAAGAGTAAAGATCAGCAGAGATTTGCTAAAACTTTAAGAAAAAAGCCAGAAAATTCATCCGGCCAATAGTCCAAAACCGTGTTTTTTTTAGTTCTGGCATAAATATATGTATGAGGCAGTAGGCTTCAACTTATAAAAGGAATTTCAAAATGGCACAATTTACAAAAGTTAACGGTGACTTTCTACCGGTAATCAACTTTGACTCACCAGCATACACAAACAGTGGTGCAAACGCAGTTAGTTCTGGCGCAACAGTTCAACCTCAAGGTCCTAAACTAGACTACTTCACAGTTACAGCATCTGGTTCAAGCGCATTGACAGGTACTCAAGTTTCTTTAGCTATCCAAGCTACACAGCAATTAGCTACAGTTTACATCTATGAGTTCACAACTGCAGGTCCTGATACATTGGCAATGGCTGTGTATCCAACAGCAGCATGGACTACAGCAACATTGCAAACAGCTATTCGTGCAGGCTTAACAGCAGGCGGCGTAGCTAATTCAGTAGTTGTTTCAGCTTCAGCTACATTCACAGGTTAATCAATATCTGTCTAAAAGAACCCTAGAATTTCTAGGGTTTTTTTACCTCTATTAAATAGTAGTATGAGTTACATTATCAGTTGTTACACCTTGTTTGATATCACACAGACTAATGTACCTAATCGTCATCGTCCTGACATGGATCAAGAATGGCACTATAAACGTAATACACAAAGCAATTTTGACACAGTACAACAAGCAATTTCATTACGCAGTCAACCAGAAATCGTGCGTATTCCAGAAAAAACTATGATCAGATTTGATGAGTTTACTGAGTTTGGATTTTTGTTTTCGCAATTTGAGGATGAGACTTACCCTTGTTGGTCCTTTGATTTTACAGTACAACATCCTAGTGTATTCTATGACGGGGTAAACGAATTGGGTGCATTGTATAGTGATTGTGACCGTGTTCCAATGATTAAATGTCAAACTGAGTGGGGGCATCTTCCAGCATTCTTAGATTCAAGTGATGAACTAAGAAACATCTATTTTAGAGTATTAACAAATGATTAGTGATAAACTATTACGAAAAATAACAAAAACAATTCCTGAATCTGAAATGAAAAGGTTAAGTGAATTGAGCATAATTCAAGGACCTGACGGATCATATTTCCTGTTCAGCAAGTATTCTATTAAAAAAAATAATGGATATTATGTTGTAGAATTAGACCGTATTGCAGGAACTAAATCGTTCAATGTATTGAAAAACGCAGTAGCTTGGTGTACTTACGACAAACGTAATAGCATATATGAAACTAACCGTATATATGACTTAGATAACAAATTATCTAGCATAGATGCTGCTATATTAGTGCATCAAAGATTAGCAAAAAAATCTAAAAAGCTAGAAGAAAAACTGATTTACCTAGCTAAATTAGGTGAAGAAAAACTAGAAAAAAAGCAAATATTAGAAGAATTAGACAGATATGTTGAGAGTTCTAAGATTTGGCAGACCAAACAGTTTAACATGAAATCCGCATAATAACGAAAGAAAAGATAAATATATTATATATTTCTCTGGAATAAACTATGAAACTAAACGAACTTAACAACAATCGCCGCAATTACTCTACACGAGTACTAAAAGAACAGTATGAAATGCCGTTCAATGTAGATAGCATGAGTATGTCATCTACACGAACCATGCTTACTAAAGTTCGCGGTTTGATGAACGAAACAAAGCAATCTCCTGACTACCACAATAGTCAACAATCAAGTTCATATATGAAACTTGTATTCATGGAGCAAGCACTTAGTGACCACTATAACGAACTACGTTCACTTCCACAGCCAAGAATAATGGTTGAGAATGAAGAAGTTGAGAAGTCACAAGTTGTACTAGCAGCACAAGATATGGTTGATCAAGTACAAAAAATGCTTGAAGATGTTGGTCAAATGCAAGTTAAAGAATTACCTGCATTAGTATCAAGTATCGAATCTGAAATTGGTGTTAACGAAAGTCAAGCATACAATGACCAAGTTTCTGCACAGTTAGATACATTATCTGCTGCACTAAAAGAATCTACTGCTGCATTGAAGAATGCATTGAACGGTGTTACTGGTCAAGCAGTAGATGCAGCATTTGATGCAGGTGCTGATATGGGTGCTGAAGCTGGCATGGCTGCCGGTGCTGAGATGGGCGCTGAAGTTGGTGCTGAGATGGGCGCTGAAGCTGGCATGGATGCTGCTATACCTCCTCCAGAAGAAGAACCTGAAATGCCTCCATCAGGTGGTGTTGGTAGAGCAAAGAGATAATATGTTTCTTTTTGAACTTGATGGTCCAGACCCGTTGAGTGCCAAACTAATCGTTGCTGTTAATCAGCTTAAGTCTGACGTAGACAACGGCAATATAGACCCTAACAATTATGCAACGGATCAATTTTTATCATATCTACAAGATTATGACATCGTTTTAGATGTTACTGACTTGTATGATATGATTAAGAATCCGCCATTAAATACTATTATTAAAAATATACAAGGAGATAAGGTAGTGTTCAAAGGACATGATGAAACTACTGAAAATCCAGATCAAACACAAAGTCAGCAAGTAGTTGGGCAGATGGCACAAAGTGCTATGAAGTAAAATGATAACAATCACTGAAAAAGCAACTAATAAAATAAAACAAACTCTTGCAAAAAGAGGCAAAGGATTAGGAATCAGAATAGGTGTCAAAACGACAGGTTGTTCTGGTTTAGCCTATGTGCTTGAGTATGTAGATAAGTATGAGCCTGAGTCAGGTATAACTAATTTTGCTCAAAAAGATTTCATAATATTAGTAGATGAGAAAAGCCTAGTATACTTAAAAGGATTGAATATGGACTATGTTCGTAATGGACTTAATGAAGGTTTTGAATTCACCAATCCTAATGAACGTGACCGCTGCGGATGTGGTGAAAGTTTTAGAGTCTAACCAAATACGTTGACAATAGTACTTTAATTGTCTACAATTGATTTGATGTACAATCCAAACAAATATAAATACGAACCAATCAAACGAACTGACACCCCTGAAGGACGTAGATATGCTACACCAGACGGCGAAAAACTTCCCAGCGTCACAACAATATTAGACGCTACTAAATCAGAAGAAAGCAAAAAAGCATTAAACGAGTGGCGTAAACGAATGGGTGCTCAAAAAGCACAAGCAATCACTACAGAAGCAGCTAATCGCGGAACACGAATGCATAAATTTCTAGAGGACTATATCAAGACCGGTATAATCACAGAATCTGGTAGTAATCCTTATAGCATTCAAAGTCACAAGATGGCAAAGAGTATAATTGAGCAAGGACTTGTTAAATGTAACGAATACTGGGGTGTAGAAGTTCCCTTATATTTCCCTAAAGTTTATGCAGGTACCACTGACTTATGCGGAGTACATGATGGTTCGGACGCTATTATGGACCACAAACAATCTAACAAATTAAAAAAGCGTGAGTGGATTGATGATTACTTTGTACAATTAGCTGCATATGCTAACGCACACAATGAAGTACACGGCACTAAAATACGCAAAGGCGTGATTTTCATGTGTACCCAAGACAATATCTACCAAGAATTCATCATTGAAGGTACTGAATTTGACAAGTATACTGACATGTGGTTTAAGCGAGTAGAACATTTCTATATGAAATTCCTGTAGCTATTATGATAAATAAGTGTAAACGTGAAGAATTACACTTATGGCCATAGTACAAATATCAAAGATACAACAAAGATCAGGTAATCTAGTTGACTTACCTCAATTAGATAATGCCGAATTTGGTTGGGCAGCCGATGAAAATAGATTATTTATTGGTAGAACCGGAAATAATTATTCGGACCAAAACATTGAAGTATTGACTTCATACTCTAATATTAGTTTTGATCAAATCAACGGAAGTGATGGTGGAAACTTTAATATCACTACTGCATTAAATGGTCAAATATTGACCTATATTTCCAGTACAAACACATGGGAAAATTATACTGGTGATAGTAGTCAGATAGATAACGGAAAATTACAATTAGGTGATGTAGCTAATTTAACTATGGCAGGCGGCGCTGCTGGTTATGTATTACAGACAGACGGCATAGGTAATTTAAGCTGGACTCCTAAAGGTACATTATATACCAACATAGTAGCATTGTCTAATGCAACACCAATCATTATGACGGTTGCAAATAGTACACCGTACACGAATGGACAATCAATAACTATTTCCGGAGTCAACGGAGTTGCAAATGCAAATGTCAATGGATTAACATTTTACATAACACTAGCGACTGATTTTGCATCTTCAGGCAATGTAAAACTGTACACAGATTCTGGAAGAACAGCAAATGCAAATGGAACAAGTTTAACTTATACTAACAGTCCAAACGCTATTGCTACTGCTACATTAGGTTCAAGCACGGGTGGTTCAGGTACAGTAGGTGGCTCTAATACAGCGGTTCAATTCAATGACCAGAATGTATTGAATGGAAACTCATCATTTACATTTAACAAAGCTACTACTACATTAACAGTATCGAGCGGTACTATTAGTACAGGTACTATTACTGCATCAGCTACTATAACTTCACCAAGATTGATATCTAATGTTGCAAACGGTACTGCTCCGTTAACAGTTTCAAGTGTTACCCGTGTAGCTAACTTGAATGTTGCATATGCTAATGTAAGTGATTTTGCTGTCACTACATTACAAAGTACTGGAACATTTTATCCAATACTTGTAAATGCTACCTCAGGTAATTTAGCACAAGGTGCAAATGCAAATTTATCATTCAATGCAGCAACAGGTGCATTAAGTGCTACACTTTTTACAGGTACATTATCAACGTCTGCTCAACCAAATGTAACTAGTTTAGGAACATTAACTAATTTATCTGTTACTGGTAATACTACTACCGGAAATCTTATTGGTGTATTTGCAAACGGTAATAGTAATGTAAGTATTCCAGCTAGTGCTGGTAATATTGTAATTTATGTTAATGGAAATAGTAACGCTAGAATAACTGCTACTAATACAGGCGCTAATGTAATAGGTACATTTGATGTTACTGGTAACGCAAATACTGGTAATTTAGGTACAACTACATTAGTTGCTACCACTGGTAATATTACTACTATTAACAGTGGATTAATGCAAAATGGTAATAGTAACATTACTATAACTGCTAACGCTAATCTTACATTTACTGCTAAAAGTAATAGCACAATGGTCATTAGTGATACTGGGGCAAATATTACTGGTACAGCAAACGTGAGCGGCAATGCTAACGTTGGTAATTTAGGAACAACAAGAGTCTTAGCTAGTGGCAATATAACTACTCCGCAATTTATATCCAATGTAGCAACAGGTACTGCTCCATTAACAGTAACTAGTACTACCCGTGTAGCTAACTTGAATGTTGCATATGCTAATGTAAGTGATTATGTTGCAGTTTCTGCTGTAACTACAGGTACATATTACATACCTTTTGTGAGTGGTACCTCAGCAGCAAATTATACACCGGGTGCTAATACAGTTTATTCTGCAAATATTGCAAATGGTTCATTATCTGCGACTACTTTTTTAGGAACAATCGGAACTGCTTCACAAACAAATATCACAACTGTCGGTACACTAACTGGATTAACACTAGCTAATGCTGCTATTATATCAATGGGTTCAAACACTAATGTAGGAACTCTTACTGGTAATTTCTCATTAAGTGCAGGTTCAAGACTTAATGCAACATATGCTGATTTAGCAGAATATTATGAAGCAGATAATCTATACGAAGCTGGTACTATACTAGAGTTTGGGGGTGACAAAGAAGTTACACTAGCAGAAGCATTGACACCAAGAGTAGCAGGTGTAGTATCAACTAACCCTGCTTATGTAATGAATTCAACTTGTGAAGGTGAACATACTGTAGCAATCGCATTGCAAGGTCGTGTACCGTGCAAAGTTCGCGGACTTATTCGTAAAGGTGATATGCTGGTAAGCGCCGGTGGAGGTTTCGCTCGACCATCAACGATCCCATTAATGGGCACTGTAATTGGCAAATCACTAGAAAACTTTGAAGGCGAAGGCGTTATTGAAGTAGCGGTTGGTAGACTTTAATAATAAATAAGATATAGGAATAATAAAATGACAACATACGTATATACAGCAAACATTGCAACACCGGCAGCTTCAGCAAACATTGCAACAGATAAAGTAAGAATAGCCACTTCAAATTCAGCTATTCAATATACTACTAGCTTCCCTAATGTAGCATTAACTGGAAATGTAACATGTGCTACTAATAGTACTACAGTAACCGGAGTAGGAACGTTATTCCTAACAGAATTGGGTATTGGTTATTGGATAGGCAATACTACTGGAAACTCAGCTGGCATTGTAAAAGCAATTGCTAATAATACTAGTTTAACAATAACAGCAAATGCTTCTGTGGCAATAGCAAATACTACTGCAAGATATAGTCCATACGGAGTTCCTTATACTGTAGCAAATGCTAACAGCGAAATTATTCCTGCAAATACCGTAGAAAATAGCATCATCGTAGGACAAGGCAATATTGTTTCTTACTTAACAGTAGCAGGAGCTAACAGTATATTCTCTATTACAGAATTAGGTATGCCTCATACAAACACAGGTACATCTGGCGTTAATCCAGTTGGAATTATTCCATCTGGTGTTCCAAACTACTAATTATTACGTAATAAAGATAAATACTTCGTACATTCTCATAGGGAGAATTTATGCAGTACCCACTGCGTAGCGACTAGAACTCGCTAATCTTACAAGGAAAAACAAATGGGACGCCCTCTAAAAATCGCAAAGGCTCAAGCAGTCTTAACAATTACTGATACAGCAGCAACAGGCAGTATCGTTACAGTATCAGGTGGAAATCTAACTACATCACCTACAGTAGGCATAACTAAAGGTATGTCATTTGTAGTTGCTACAACTGTCGGTGGATTGATAGCTAACACAATTTATTATGTAAATTCAATATTATCAAATGATACATTTGATGTATCACAGACTCAATTAAGTGTACAGCCGCAAGTAATACAAACATTGACAGACACCACCGGTGGTTCAGTTAGTGTTTCATTTAATGTTGTTGATGCATATTTCAACAATCCACTTGGTGGAGTAGGTTTCCCTACTACAAACAGTAACACATACAGTGTAGTTGGTGGTAATACAGCAATCATTGGTAAACAAGTATTAGCACAAGTTGCTATTGGTGTCAATGGAACAGGTACATTATATACTCCAGTTGCAGTTAATACTAGCAATGTAGTAGGAGGCATAGGTACTGATTTAGCTAATATAACTACTGGTGCAGCACTTCAAGTTGCTGTAGCTAATATCAATGGTAGTACTAATTATGTTGATTTAGGTTTTGCAAGTGCAACAAAAGGTAATGTTACAGTTGTTGTTGCTAATACAGTAGTATCAGGAAATGTTATTGGAACTTCAGGTAATGCACAAACTCTTGTATTAGACATGCCAATTACATTTGATGCAACTTTTGGTGGATTAACTGCTGGTACAACATATTTTGTTAAAACTATTGCTAATGCTGCTGCATTTACAGTTTCTGTTGATCAAGGTGGATCACCAGTTCAGCTTACAGCTAACGCAAGTGTTACCGGAAATGCTATTATGAATCGTGTTGTATTAACAGCTAATGCAAATGTTATCACAAGTAATGCAGCATTTGTTTATGCAAATGATGAAGCAGGTTACATTGTTCGTCAAAAAGGTAAACAAAAGTATCTAGTAACAGGTTCAACAAGTGGTTTGACAGCACAATGCTTTACTGCAAATCTTGCAAATACAGCGTTGACACCAAACACAATGCGTATCCTTGCTACATATGCTAATAGTGCTACTCAAACAGTTCAAAGTCTTTCCGACCACACAGGTGAGTTGTTTACTGCTACTTCAGGCCCAATCGCTACTGGTAATATCGTGTTCCAAAATGCTGCTCCAATATTTGCAACATTCAATACAGCAGCAGTTGCTAATGCAGATAACGGTCAACCTTATGAATTAGTTACTATTGCGAGTGCATAATCATGGCAACCGCAGCAAGTAAGATGCAACCTGAAACTGAGATAGCAATACTTCAGTTCCAAGTTAAGAGCCTTGAAGAAAAAATTGGGGAACTTAAATTGGATGTGAAAGCACTACATGATATGATTGAATCTAGTGCAGAAGAAACTAGGAAAATGTTGAAATCTATGCGTGAGCAAGATATCAAAGAACATACTGAGTTAGCTAATAAAGTATCAGCACTTGAGAAATGGCGATGGATGCTAATGGGGGCCGGTGTAGTGATCGGCTCTTTAGGCTTCCCTACATTATCAGCATTGGTAAAATAAAAAAAAGAGACTTAGGTCTCTTTTTTTGTAAGTGTCTTTAGTTTAGATTGCACAACATCAAAATTGACTGTGCTAAACAATCCAGGATGTAATGGTTTAGGATATTGATTATCACCTACCCATGCATAGCCACAATGTTCTTCATTCAGTATGGGAACAAACTCATCAACTACTTCACAAAAAAATGTATGATATGTGAAAGTGTGATTGATAAATTTCTGTATAGGTATTAATTTTGCTTTATTCGGAAACAAACCAATCTCTTCCGTACACTCTCTGGTGATACCTTCAAAGAGAGTTTCATCATCTTCTATTTTTCCACCAGGAATTCCCCAGTTTCCTGGATTCTTATTGTCTGTTCTTAATAGATATAGGTAACGATTTGTTTTATTGCTATAAAAGAAAACGCCTGCGGATTGGTTGCTCATACTATGATTTATCACAGTATTAGATGA
>Ga0164295_10004947_pt1 | contig 10580 bp, 10 predicted proteins | sample GEODES006metaG_FD_111798 | JGI IMG/M metagenome (GOLD analysis project Ga0164295, IMG submission 111798) | Oligotrophic lake water microbial communities from Sparkling Lake, Wisconsin, USA - GEODES006 metaG | ecosystem: Environmental > Aquatic > Freshwater > Lake | place: USA: Sparkling Lake...
TGGTGGACGCGCAGATCACATGGAAGTGATGCTTGAAAAACTCACACATGCGGGTGCAATTGTTACTTCAACACAAGATGGAATCCGCGTGCAGATGAACCAGCGCCCACGAGCCATTGATGTGGCAACACTTCCCTACCCAGGATTTGCTACCGACCTACTCCCATTTATCATCGGTATGAATGCCATCGCAGATGGCCACTCCATTGTTACTGAAAACGTCTTTGAATCACGCTTTATGTTCGTCAATGAACTGATGCGCTTGGGTGCTCAGATCACCGTAGATGGCCACCATGCCTCTATCGACGGTATTCCACAGCTATCTGGGGCACCAGTTGAGGCAACTGATATTCGTGCAGGTGCTGGTCTTGTATTGGCAGCACTGGTCTCTGATGGTGAAACTACTGTCGATGGTGCATTCCACATCGATCGTGGTTATCCAAACTTTGCCGAGCAGCTTGTAGAACTTGGTGCGAAAGTTTCTAGAGAGTAACTCCTATCCCTCTTATCCTTCCTAAATCTCTACCCTTTCCATAAACGAAATATCAATCCCAGCAATTGTTAGATCTGACTCATCACGCAAGATTGCTTGGATATATGGTGTTTGCATATGGAAGTCAAAAGCTTTCTGATTTTCCCAACATTCCATAAAGTAAAAGATGTCTGCGTTCTGGCGATCAACATGAAGGTGATAAAAGACGCAGCCTAGCTCCTTATTGGTAAGTAGCACCATCTCTTTAAGTCTGAAGAAAAGTTCCTCTCTTTTCTCAGGCTTAGCTTGGAATTTTGCAAACATGTAGATCTTTTGATCCATGATTATCCAATGCGATCAAAGCAGTTGCGAATGTAGGCATCTGATTCTTTGAGTTGAGAAGTTACCTTCTCAAGCGACCAGCCGTGGGTGCCGTGGCACTTTACGCTTGCTGCTCCTTGATAGCCTATTCTCTTCAGTGTAGAAAGTGGAACAGCGTGATCTAAGGTGCCATCAACTCTTGGTAGCTGCATTTCGCCAGAACCAAAGTTCAGGCCATCTACTCCATGGCGATAGGCACGATCAATATCCCAAATGTAGTAATAGTAAAGACGCTTGCGTTCTGCAAGAAAGATGATTGCCTCTGAGATTGAGTCATTCATTACCCAAAGGTGTGGAGGCGCAAGGCAGACTCCTAGATTCGGATGGTCTATATCGGTGACTAATCTCTTGATCTGGGCAAGCGAATCTACGCCTTCATCCCAGCGCTTATCTTCATTTATTCCAGATTCGAAATCTGCTGAGAATGGCACGGTGAGATGATTTTCTACAGCAATACGAACACCACGTTTAGCGCCTAGTTCGACGAGTGGAGGCAAGAACTTAGATACGAAATCTGAGTAATTCGCTTCGCAATCAAAGATAACTGTGTCAATGCCTAGGTCTGCAGCGAAGTCGATGCGCTCGAGCATTTCTTCCTGAGTCTTTCCATACATGGTGAGCCCACATGGCTTCATCTTGTATTTATCTAGTATGGCAAGAATCTTCTTTGGATCATCACCTGGATTGACGTGATGCGCTAGGGGCTTAGCACTTGACCATAGATTTACTTCTTTAAATCCAAGGTTTGCCAACTCCTTGATAGCAACTTCGAATTCGAAATCGTGATAAGGCAATATCTCTGCTGTGTAACGAATCATCTTATTTCCTCCCATAGTAGTTAACGTTAGTCATTCCAAATAAATACAGCTTTTTCGGTTTCTCGTCTGTCAAACTTTGCGAATGCTTCTTCTGCCTGGTCAAGCGAGAAGCGATGTGAGATAAGTGATTCAACATCCAGACCACGAGAGACGATGAAGTCACAGATTTCAGCCCAAGCGCCAAGTGGGAAATACCATCCGCCTACTACTGTCAGTAATTTGCGAATAATCTGATCGCTAGGATTTATTTCAGTCTTGCTGGATTCACCGACGAATGCGACTGCGCCGTGCTTGCCGGCTATATCAAGAGCAAGGTTTTGACCGATAGGTGAACCAGAGCAGTCGATAGCAACTTCAACGCCAGCATTCTTGGTGATTCTCGCAATTACTTCTTTTATATCAGCGTTTTTTGAGTTCAGTGCATGATCTGCACCAAGGGTCTTTGCAAATTCAAGACGCTCTTCCATGATGTCGATAGCAATTACTTCCGCGCCTAGGCCATGAGCAATCAGCGTAGCTGCTGCTCCCATAGGGCCAAGACCAATGACTGCAACACGCTTGTTACCTGCAACATGTAATTTCTGCTGTAAGTAATACTGGCTACCGATCATGTCGGTCATAACTGCGCCTGCTGCAAAAGAAATTTCATCTGGGAGCAATAGCGCATTTGCTGCCGGAACTTTTACGTAATCAGCATTTCCCCCATCAACATCAAAGCCTAAGCATTTCCATGTTGGGCAGAGCATTGTGAATCCACTTAGGCAGTGATGGCAGTGACCACAACCAAATGCAAGATGGACAGCAACGCGATCTCCAACTTTCAGGTGAGTAACACCTGGACCTACTTCAACAATCTCACCGCATGATTCGTGGCCAGGAATGATTTGTCCCTTGCCCGCACCATCTCCACCAACGACTGTATATGCACCTGAGTAAAGACCCATATCACTGCGGCAGATTGCAGAGGCTCGGCTCTTCATGAGTACTTCACCATAACCAATGTTCGGCTTTGGTCGCTCTACGATTTCGACCTTTCGATCTCCTGGGAATAGAACAGCTTTCATTTGTGACTTCCTCCTCTGATTTTGGAAAATTTCTTTTTACTCATTATTTAACTGCTCCAAAAGTTAGCCCTGAGACGATTCGCTTTCTCACGATAATGGAGATAATCAAGACTGGAGCGATGATTGTGACTGATGCTGCACTTAGGCTGCCCCAATCAGTTCCATACATTCCTGTAAATTCTTGAATACCTACTGGTGCGGTTTTTGCTACGGATCTGGTCAAAGCCAGAGCGAAGAGAAAGTCATTCCATGAAAGTATCGAACTGAGTATTGCACCGGTCGCCAGAGCTGGTACTGCGAGCGGAAGTAAAATCTTGGAGACATAATGCCAACCATTGGCACCATCTACGCGAGCCGCCTCCTCAATCTCCTTTGGGATCTGCTCTATAGAACTCTTCAGAATCCAAATGACTATGGGTAGATTAAATGCTGCATATGGGATTGCTAGAACTGGATATGTATCCAAGGCCTGAATCTTTCCTGCGAAGATAAAAATTGGAATTATTGCCACAATGGGTGGAAACATATATGTGGAAAGAATCCAAGAGGAGAGAAATTCACGCTTTCTGAAGTTTGGCTGACTTAGAGCCAAAGCTGCTGGAAATGCCACGAGCAGACACAGTATTGTCGAACTCAGGGTTACTATGATGCTATTAAGCATGAGGCGATCAAAACCCTGGGAATATCCCTCTCCACCCGCAAGAACAGTCAAGTAGTTTTGGAATTTTGGAGCGAATAACCACTTGGGTGGCATCTGTCGAGCGACTTCAGTGTCCTTGAGAGAGGTTGTGATCATAAAGAAAATTGGCATCATGCTCACAGAAATCCAAGTCCAAATTAAAATCTTACTAATTAGACTTAGTGGCTTAATCCGTCTTTTTGATAGATTTAACATCCCAGGCTCACAGTTCTTCATTCTGTGTAGCTCTGCTAAGAATTCTTAGGAGCAGTGGCGTAAGTATTGAAATGGCAGCAAGCAAAATGATTGCCATTGATGATGCAAAGCCGACCCTAAAACTTTGAAGGGCGACGCGATAAATCTCCAAGTTGATTGGCGAGGTGGAGTCACCCGGTCCTCCGCCTGTGAGGATTAGGAATGAATCAAAAGTTTTAAATGCTTGGATTGTGCGCAAAACAAGGGCGATACCGATAAATGGTGCCAAGAGGCGGAAGGAGATGTGGCGGAATATCTGCCACGCATTCGCGCCGTCGACTGATGCAGCTTCTAACGGTTCCGCGGGAAGTGATGACATTCCTGCAATCAAAATCAAGGTAACAAAAGGTGTCCACTGCCAAACGTCCAGACCGACAAGAGCCACCCATGCGGTAAATGAATTACCGAGCCAGTCAATTTGATCCGGAAGTCCCAACAGGCCCATAAAGTAATTGACCCAGCCATAATTTGGATTGAGTAGTTCACGAAAGACCATCGCTGATACGGCTGGGGCAACAGCAAAGGGAATGATGAGTAAGGCACCAGCTACAGAATTTGCTTTAGTCTTTTTGTGGAGAAATTGTGCAAAGAAAAGTCCCGCAATCATCTCGATGAGTACCACTAAGACCACAAAGGTTGCAGTCACTCGCGCTGAGTGGAGAAGTGAAGCATCGGTCAGGATTGACTGATAATTCTCTAACCCGACAAAATTTGAGTTACTGCTTAAAAGAGAATCGTTCGTCAGACTCTTGCTAATGAGGAAAATGGCCGGTGCAATCGTCATCAATAACAAAATGATGAGAGCTGGGGACATTTGCAACCAATAGATCCCGTTCCGCTTTTTCCCTTTTTTAGGGGAAGCTGGCTCGGATTTTCTCCGAGCCAGCGTCACGCTGTTGGTAGCCGATGCAACTTCAAGCTCATTGACTCCGTTTTGCATCGTCTACCTCCCCCTCGTCATTGTGTATATAACTTATTTACTGATTTGTTACTTTGGAACTTTGTAGCCGGCTGATTCAAGTAACTTAGTGACCTCAATAGCCGCTGCAGCAAGCGCTGGCTTTGGTTCCAGTTTACCTGTGGCCACGTTATTGACCATGGTGAAGATCACCGCATCAACTTCGCCGTAGTTAGTTAGACGTGGTCGACCTGCACCCACTGCCAAAGCCTGCTTCAAGGTTTTGTAGTAAGCAGCTACGTTTGCATCTGGGAGCTTCTCAGCTGCAGCGTAAACAGAGTTACGCGCTGGGTGAATTCCCTTACTCAACATAGCTGTTGATTGTGCTGCAGATGTGAGCCATTGCGCTGCGCGATAGCCCCACTCTTTATTCTTCGAGTACTTGTTAACGCTGAGCATCCAAGTTCCGAAGTGTGGACCCTCTGAGTTACCGGCTGGGACCTTTGCGTATCCAATTACGCCACCCTTAACGCCGGCATCTAACTTCAAGTCATGATAATTCATGGTCATTGCTGTTAGACCGCTATTGAACATCGTTGCAACTTCGTCCCATGAGGCAGAAGTTGTTCCTGGAGGTGTAAATCCAGATTTGATGAGATCGCGGTAGTAAGTCAGCGCCTTAACTCCAGCTGCAGAGTTGAAGTTAAGTTCCTGATTGTTTCCAACCATGTAACCATCGCCACCAAACGCTGCAAGTAGAGTCTTGAAGTCGTCAGTTGCCCAGTCGCCTGTACCAGCCATGAGTGTAGTTCCGTAGAGCTTCTTCGCAGGTTGAGTAAAGAATTCTGCAACTTCAGCAAACTCATCTAGAGTCTTTGGAACTGTTAAATCGCGGCCCGCTTGCTTCTTAAATGCAGCTTTTTGAGCTGGATCGTCAAAGAGATCTTTGCGGTAAGCCAGTGCAAGAGCATTAGCTTGAATTGGCAAACCATAGACATCGAATCCAGCCTTTTTGATTGCTGCAGGATCAACGGCAGCAGTTGGCTTTGGATAGTGTGTTGATGGCTTTGAAACCTTGTAGACAGCTGTGTCATAGAAAACTTTCGGAATGAAATCAGCCGGATTAAGTGGTGCGAGATCGTTATATGACTTATTTGTCATATAACTGCTCAGTGGCTCAAGGTTCTGCGCAAGTGCTGGCGACCAAGGCGTATCAACGATTACTACATCGTAATAAGAACTCTTTGCTGCGAATTCTGCAAAGACCTTAGTTTGGAGAGCGCCGTATGGCATTGTGTCCATAACCAGCTGTACACCGGTTTTGGTTTTGAATGATGGTAACGCTGCCTGAACAGCAGCTGAATTTGCTTCAGCTGTTGCATACAAGATGCGAATTTGCTTTGGCTTTGCAGCTGCTGTTGCAGCGTTCATCGAAGTACCTGAAGCCAATAGCCCAAGTGCCAAAATCGCCGCTACTGCTGAGCGAACTTTGAAAGCTGTGCTATTTCCTTCCTTTTTGATCTTTAACATTTTTCCCCCTGTGGTTGTTTTATTGCCGATTTTTTGAGATTTCCCCGTGCAGTCGCTAACTAACAATCAGCGGCTGCAAAGTTTTGTGTGCTATTTCTAACCCCGTCTTAACTTTTGCTTCAGTCCCACCCCAAATTGGATCTTCATGTTCAACTGAAAGCACACCATCGAAGCCCCCCTCATATAGGGCATCAATTAACCTTCTCCAGTTAACTTCACCAAGGCCGGGTACTCGGTAGCGCCACCAACCGACATCCCATGGATTGTCTCGGCCTATTGCTTTGCCGGGATATCCATACTGGTTCCGTTTATCTGGGAAGACTTCTATGTCTTTAGCTTGAGCATGCTCGATGTATTTCACATACGGCTTCACTGCTGCAATCGGATCAATTCCCATCCACACTAAATGTGAGGGATCAAAATTCAAATAGAGTCCAAGTTCAAACATCCACTCCCAGAGTTCTGGGGAGTAAGCAAGATTTCCTGGATAGCCATCTGGATGCCATCCTTCCATCACGCAGTTCTCAATTATGACTCGCACGCCCTTTGAATTTGCGTGCTTAACAATCGGCGAAAAGACATCCTTTGCTATCGCCAAGTTCTCTTTGACAGGTTTATTCCAATCTCGACCAATAAATGTACCAACGCTAGGAACTCCTAATGCCGCTGCTGCATCGATGCAGGCAATAACATGTGAATTGATTTCATCACGTTGGGTTTGGTCAGGATGTAAGTTGTTGTCATAGAAAGCTATTGATGACAGTTCGAGATTTCGTGATGCAAATATCTCTTTTACAGATCCTAGAGATTGAGCATCGTCTTTCTTCACATTGATGTGGGTGGCAACAAATGGTCTAGCTCCGAGATCTGGCCATGCTGCTACTTCTAGCGCCTGATATCCACTCTTTACTGCCCAGTCTGCAATTTGTTCAAGAGACAAATCTGGTAAGCATGCAGTCAGGAAACCTAGTTTCATTTAATGTCCACCCATCCTTGTGATGCCGCCGAATGCAGCACGGCCTCAGTCAACTGGCTGGCACGGAATCCGTCCACAAAGCGAGGTAAACCCTCGATATCTTTGCCATCAATTGCCTCATAGGTGTCTGCAACAAAGGCGTTGAAGCAATCTTGGTATCCCTGTGGATGACCAGCTGGTAGGAAGGAGTAGCGATTAGCGGCTGCTGACTCCCCTTGTGTTGCACGCATATATGTTTCATTAACATCAACACCACCGCGCCATAGTGCATCTGGGTTTTCTTGATCAAATACGAAAGAGTATTCAGGGCCTTCAATAGAGAACCAAAGTTTATTTTTTCGTCCTGCCGATGCTTGGTTGAGTACGAGAGAACCTTGGGCGCCTTTGTCAGTTTGAAAGAGGATAGTCCCTCCATCTTCGGTGCTTACAGCTGTGTTTTTTCCACGTGTTTCGAAAATTCTTAATAACTGTGCATTTACTCGCACGATTTTGTGGCCAGTAACGAATTCAATGAGATCGCACCAGTGCACCCCAATATCGCCAAAAGCTCGTGAAGGTCCTCCGATTGCTGGATTAATGCGCCAGTTATCAGCGCCGACTGATGCCAGCCAGTCTTGCAAGTAGTAGCCGTGAATCAACTTTGGAGAGACCCCACTTGCTTGAAGCTGCGCTCGAGCTTCGCGGATAGATGGGTAGAAGCGATAAATGAATGGCACGGTTGCAACTACGCCAGCTTCACGAGCTAGGTTCGTTAGGTGCAGAGCTTCAGATTGGGAGATTGCAAGTGGCTTTTCACAGATGACATGCTTACCATTTCGGATTGCCATTTCAGCTAGCTCTGCATGGAATACGTTTGGAGTGCAGATATGGACAACATCAATAGCGGGATCGGCCATTAGAGCCTCGGTTGTCATGGCATTGGGAACATTGCTGTTCTCGGCAGCAAACTTGGCCTCTTCAATAGTCACGGCAGAAACTGCGTGAACATTGTTGCCAGAGGCTCTGATGGCGCGGATGTGGACTTCGCCAATAAAGCCCATTCCGATGACGCCAGCATTATGCTTTGCGCCAGTCGAACTAGCTGTCGTGAAGTGAGAAAAAGTATGTGTACTCATGAAGACCAGTTCCAGGTCGATTCGTTACAAGGGATTTCGCACCCCTGAGTGAGCATCATTTGCATAGGAGTAACTTATGCTCAAATAAACATAAGTCAAGTCATTTATTACAGAACTTAAGGTTTGTTATACAAATGTTATGAAGCTTTCTGCTATTCTTTCCCCGATCACGCTCAAAGTAGGGCTTCTAGAAGGGTTCGTTCATTGAATTTGCGACACGCAGGGGTGAAGTTGTGAGTGAGACTTCTATAGATCATGACGACGCCGAATCCCTGGCACGCGTAATTCAGGCGGTCCGGCGCAAGAACGTGACCTCTCGTCCAGAGGTTGCCCGTATTACTGGATTTAGCAGGACCTTAGTTTCACGATATATCGACTCCACTATCGAGCTCAATTTATTGGAAGAAGGAACTCTAGGAGCTTCTACGGGTGGACGCGCTCCTCGAATGCTTAAATTTAATGCAGATGCAGGTGCAATCCTCATTGCTGAATTAGGCGCAAGTGGGATGAGTATCGCTCTTTCTGATCTCAGTGGAAAGCTATCAGAGATTGTTGAAATCGAAGGGGATATAGGACAGGGTCCTGAGAAAGTGCTATCCAAGATTGAAAATGCTTTCGAAAAGATTATCGCAAAGACAAAGCAAGAAATTTGGGGAATCGGGATAGGTCTTCCTGGACCAGTTGAATTCGCGACGGGAGTTCCAATGTCGCCACCGATTATGCCTGGCTGGGATCGCTATCCGGTTCGCGAACGTTTCTCGAAGAAGTTTCATGCCCCAGTGTGGGTTGATAATGATGTGAACTTGATGGCACTTGGTGAAGTTGCCAAGAACCAAGAGAAGAAATATAACGAGTTGATTTATATCAAAATTGGAAGTGGTATCGGAGCTGGAATTCTTACTCATGGTCGTTTGCATCGTGGTGCTCAGGGATGTGCAGGCGATATAGGACATATCGCAGTTGCCGGAGTAACAAATGTCGTATGTCGTTGCGGAAATGTAGGATGCTTAGAGGCGATAGCAGGTGGAATTGCAATTGCGCGTGATGCGCTAATAGCGGCTGAAAAAGGTGAAAGTAAATACCTTAGTGAAAAGTTAAAGGCAAATAAGAAAATTGATGCCAGTGATGTAATTGCTGGTGCGAAGAGCGGTGATAAATGGTGCGTAGATTCTATCAATGCAGCAGGGCAACAGGTAGGAAAAATTCTTGCCACGCTAGTTAACTTCCATAATCCTTCGCTCATTGTCATAGGTGGAGGAATTAGCAACGCTGGAGACCCATTGCTTGCCTCTATCCGTGAGACAGTTTTTAGGCGTTCGCTACCTCTTGCAACCAGAGATTTAGAGATTCGAATTAGTGCAGATTCAGACCCCACTGGTCTCATCGGTGCTGCGGAAATGGTTATCTCGGAGCTATTTTCAGCAACAATTCTTAAGCAGTGGGTACTAGATGGCATCCCAGAGCTTCCTATTAATTATCAGGATCTTCTTGAATATGAAGACTAAAAAATGAAATCTCTCGTTGTAATTACTGGGGCAAGCTCTGGCATTGGTGCTGCAGCAGCTCGAACTTTTAGTGAAGCTGGCCATCCACTACTTCTTATTTCGAGAAGGTTAGAGCGAATGGAAAGTCTAAAACTTCCAAAAACTCTTGCTAAATCAGTTGACGTGATGGATGAAGTTGCATTTAGAGACGCAGTAGATGAGGCTGAGGCTCTGTTTGGACCAGTTGATCTTTTAATAAATAATGCCGGCTATATGAATTTAGAGCACAGCGCACAGCAGTCACCGGAGGAATGGCGAAAGCAATTTGAAGTTAACTGTATTGGTTTGCTCAATTGCACTTCTGTGATATTTCCAGAGATGATTAAGCGAAGAACAGGCACGATTATCAACATTGGTTCAACAGCTGGGCGAAACATCTATGACAATCACACTGCCTATAACGGCACCAAGCACGCCGTGCATGCGATGTCTGAAGGTTTAAGGCGTGAAGGCTCTCCCCATAATGTTCGAGTTATTGTCGTTGCGCCCGGAATGGTTGATAGCGAATTAACAAGTGGTACTTCAAACCAACAAATTTTGATTGATCGGGAAGCGTACCGCCAGAGTATTGGCGGAGCCTTAAGCGGTGAAGATATCTCACGAGCCATGCTCTTTGCGTATCAGCAACCCCAGAATATGTGTGTGTGGGAAATAGCGGTTGCACCGACTAGGCAACTTACCTAACTAAAGCAGCATAAAACTATGAGGCGGAAAGCGGTTTCCTCGGTGCAAGAGTTTCTAGAGAGTAACTCTTAGCTTTCATACCCTCTTCAAGAGCCGTGGGATCAATTTCCCGAAGGAAGTAATCGGATTTGCTTGGGAGATTACAAAAAGCCCATACCCACAAA
>Ga0164295_10004949_pt1 | contig 10578 bp, 7 predicted proteins | sample GEODES006metaG_FD_111798 | JGI IMG/M metagenome (GOLD analysis project Ga0164295, IMG submission 111798) | Oligotrophic lake water microbial communities from Sparkling Lake, Wisconsin, USA - GEODES006 metaG | ecosystem: Environmental > Aquatic > Freshwater > Lake | place: USA: Sparkling Lake...
ATGCCAATCAAGTTAGTCGGGAGCTTCAAAAAAACCGCCTGTGGAGGAAGTGTGGCGCTATCGAGATAGACGTCCAAAGCTTCAAGCATGATCTACCCTAGGCCAGCAGCTCAGTCATCACTTGTGCTTTGGGGTTGTCCACAAGGACTTGCTCGGTGCCGTTGCGCTTGAAGGAAAGCTTCTTGGTCTCCAGCCCAAAGAGGTGCAGGAGTGTGGCGTGGTAGTCGAAGTGATTGACGACTTTTTCAACGGCATGATGACCGAACTCATCGGTGGCTCCATGCGCGTAACCAGCTTTGAATCCACCGCCTGCCACCCACATGCTAAAGCCATAGGTGTTGTGGTCACGCCCCACGGCGGCTCGGCCCTTGGTTCCAGCGCGATTTTGAATCACTGGCAGTCGGCCCATTTCGCCACCCCAGTGAACGACGGTCGTGTCGAGAAGTCCGCGTTGTTTCAGGTCCAGCACCAAGGCTGCAGCGGGTTGATCGACTTGCAGGCAGGCGGAGGGAAGTCCAGTAAGGATGCTGCTGTGATGATCCCAGGTTTGATTGCCGGTGAAGACACTGACAAAGCGCACCCCGCGCTCCACAAGCCGACGGGCAATCAGGCAACGCTTGCCAAACTCCTCGGTGGCGGGTTTGTCGATGCCATACATTTTGAGAGTGGCGGCGGATTCCTGGCTGATATCGAGCGCTTCTTTGGCTGAGATTTGCATCCTGGCGGCCAGTTCAAAACTCTGGATTCGCGCTTCGAGATCTGACTCGCCGGGGCGCAGTTCGGCATGTTCCGCATTCAGGCGCTGCACAAAACGAAGGTATTTTTCCTGCGCATCGCCCTTCAGCGACATGGGCGGATCGAGATTCAAGATGCGTGGTTCCTTGGGGCGGATGACGGTGCCCTGATACACGGAGGGCAGCCAGCCATTGCTGAAGTTATCCACACCCAGCACGGGAAGCCCGCGTGGGTCGGTGAGGGCGACATAAGCAGGCAGATTCTGGTTCTCAGACCCTAGGCCATACGTGAGCCAACTGCCGAGTGTGGGGCGGCCACCTGTGATGGAGCCATTGAGCAGAGCGTAGATGGATTGACCGTGATTGTTCACCCCCGTGTGCATGGAGTGGATCATCGTCATCTCGTCGGCGATGCTGCCCATGTGGGGCACCAGATCACTGAAGTGGAGACCACTTTGACCGTATTGGCGGAACTTCCATTGCGGTCCCATGACCTCGCGGCTGGCACCTGCGGCGTCGTCATATTTGATCTCACCTGGAAACTGTTTTCCATCCAGCTTCATGAGCTCTGGCTTCGGCTCAAAGAGGTCGATGTGACTCGGACCTCCTTGCATGAACAGGGAGATCATCGCTTTAGCCTGACCAAAACCATGCGCAGGTTTTGGCTTCAGATCATAGTGGCCAGTGAGTCCCGCCAAAGCCGGATTGGCCAGCAGTCCCTCCTCACGCAACAGGGTCGCTAAGGCCACCGTTCCCATGCCATAAGCACCGGAGAGAAACTGACGCCGAGATAAGGGTGACTCAATCGACATAAAGGAATTCATTGGCACTCATCAGACCATGGCAGAGAGCTGCAAGACCGAGGAGCTCTGGCGCAGCATCGGACTTCTCAGCCGGCGCATTCACGTGCTCTAGTTTCGTGGGATGAGCTTGGTAATGGACCACTTGAGCTTGGACAAAATCGACCGCGGCACCGAGATCCGCCAGACTCGGGCTCCGTGCATAACACAAGCGCCAGGCGAGTTTGACCTGCTCTTCTAAATCGGTCCCGGCTTCACGGATCACACGCTGGGCGAGATCCTGCGCGTGCTCGCGCATGTAGAGATTGTTCATGAGCAGCAGACTCTGTGGGCTGACCGTCGTGACGGGTCGTGCAGCGCAATTAGCCTCCGTCATAGCAGGTGCATCGAACGCGGCAAAGACTTCCAGCGGCATGCTGCGCCGAGCCTGGATATAGATGCTGCGGCGGTAGTCCAAGCCCTGCATCGGTGCCAGCTTCCCTGTCTGCCGACCGGCGGTGTCCCGCGTATCGATGCCGATGATGATCTGTCCCTGTTCATTGTAAGTCACCGGCACCGGCTCCCCGCCGGTTGTCTGCACGAGCCGCCCGGAGACGGCTAACAAAGAGTCGCGCAACGTCTCTGCTTCCAGCCGCAGCACGTTCATGCGGCTCAGCAGGCGATTGTCAGGATCGATCCGCTCGCGCTCCGTTTCGCGTCGAGACGATTGCTGGTAGGTCTGTGAGGTCATCATCAAACGGTGCAGGTGCTTCATGCTCCAGCCACTTTCCATGAACTCTGCGGCCAGCCAATCAAGCAGTTCGGGGTGGCTGGGTCGCTCTCCGAGTTGACCAAAATCGCCCGGTGAGTTCACCAGCCCTTTGCCGAAGTGCCGCATCCACACTTGATTCACCAGCACCCTGGCCAACAGCGGATGTTTGCCATCTGTCAGTGATTTGGCAAAGGCCAGCCTGCGACCTGTGGTCGGCAGTGCGGCTGATTTTTCTGGCAGCTCTACCTGACGCAATCCTGCAAGAATCGTCAGATCGCCGGGCTTCACGGCCTGCTTTGGCTGCTCAATATCACCCCGATGAAACAGAAAGGTGGCCGGAATAGCCTCTGGTTTTTTCGGCTGTTCATCAAAAGCGTGCAGGAACTCTTCTCGCGGTTTTTTAGTACGCACGGCCGTCGCTTCTTCGGTCATCTTCTTGAGCGTGTCAGCGTGTTTGGTTTTGTAGGTGCTGTCGTAGAGATACAGCGAGCCCGCAGTGAGTTGATTCACTTTGGGGTTGGCCTTCAAGAGCGTCACTTGCTCAGGCTTTCGATTCTTTGCCACGGTTCGGTAGGCTTTGCGCAGGGCCTCACGATCTTTTTCATCCACTTTAGCCAACTCCTTCTCCAGCACTTCGGTGATGAAGACTTCCTGCTTGGCCAAACGTGCGGTATCGAGCTTCTTTGCTTCCGCTTCGATCACTGCGCCTTTGGCACGATCAGCATCGGTCAGCAGAGAAACCAGTCTGCCTGCCGGTGTGCGCCAGCTTTGGGTATCAAATCCAGGTTCAAAGACTGCTCGCAGTCGGTAGTAGTCTTCCTGGGTGATCGGATCATAGCGATGATCGTGGCACTGAGCGCAGCCAATGGTCATGCCATAAAAAGCGGTGCTGATGATTTTGATCGTGTCCGCGATGGTGGAGTTCTGGGCGATCTTGTCATTCATCGCTCCCGTGCCATCGGCTGCCATGCGCAGGAAGCCTGTGGCGGTGATTTTGTCGATCGCGTCTGCCGATAAGTTCTTGTGCGGTTGCGGCACCATTTCATCGCCTGCCAGCTGCTCCCGAATGAACGCATCAAAAGGCTTGTCGGTGTTCCAAGCATTGATCACGTAGTCCCGATACTTGTAGGCATACTTGCGTTCCAGATCCTTGTCCGTGTAGCCATCGCTGTCCGCGTAGCCCGCGAGGTCGAGCCAATGCCGCCCCCAGCGCTCGCCGTAGGCAGGAGAGGCGAGCAGACGCTCAATGAGATTTTGCATCGCTGAATGTGAATCGCGCAGATGAGCTGCCTCGAAGGCCGCCACTTCTGCTGGAGTCGGCGGTAGCCCCGTGAGATCAAACGTGGCCCGTCGGATCAGCGTCACTGGATCGGCGACTGGCGAAAAGGCCAACGCTTTCTCTTCCTGCTTGGCAGCCACAAAAGCATCGATCGCCTGGGTGAATGAGGCACCCTCGTTCAGCTTGGGTTTCGCTGGCTTTTGGATCGATTGAAAGGCCCACCACGCACGTTCCTCATCGGTGAAGGCGTGTTCTGGTCCTAGTTTCTCCGGCTCTGGCCGAGCTGTCTTGGCACCCTGGGCGATCCAGCGCTCAATCGTTTCGATCTGAGAGTCCTTCAGCTTTGCCTTTCCCTTGGGCATTTCGCCCTCCCGCACCAGTTTGAGTAAATGGCTTTCCAAGGCGTTCCCTGGCACCACGACTGCCCCAGACTTTCCTCCCTTTAAAATGGAACGCGCCAATCGCACATCCAGCCCGCCTTTGAACTCTCCATCTTCGCCATGGCAGTGAAAGCACTGCGCCTTTAAAATCGGTCGCACGTCCTTTTCAAAAGTGATCAGGGCCTCCGCGCCGAGAGAGGCGGAGGCGGCTGTGAGACCGAAAGATAGAGCAAGTAGGCGTAGCATGGATGACCAGCTAACCTACGGAGAATCCGCTCCCTTCTTTCTCTTCACGCATCTGCTGGCTTGTAGGGTTACGGCAGCTCCTTGAGCTGGATGTGGCGATATTCCATCACGGCACGGTCGCCTTCTAAGCCAATGGGGCCTGTTGCGGGCAATGGCAGCGCGGCTTCCAGCAGCTCACCATTGCAGGTGCAGTGGGCCACGCCGTCTTTCACCGTGACTTCGATCAGGTTCCAGTCCTGCGCTTTGTATTGCTTCAAGTCTTTATAAGGCCCAGCCACCAAGTAATCGCGGCATTGCAGCTGCGGTTTGCGCACAAAGATGCCGCTGTCAGCATTCACACTGGCGCGGAATTCCATTTTCAGAACGAAGTTTTTCGGAAACTCCTCCACGGTGTAAATTTGGCCGGTGAGTTTGTCCATCTCCGTCGGGAAGGTCACCGTGAAGATACCGGCTTTGGCGGAGTAATGCGCATCGCTTGAGACGGTTTTGCCATCAAATTTTTCCAGGATCTCCCCTGCCTTGGTTTCTTCTTTCTTCGTCTTCGCTCGGAAGCACCAACCGGTGAGGTCCGTGCCATTGAAGAGACTTTTGAACCCCGCCTCAGGCTGCCAGTCCTCCGCGTGGATGCTGGAAATGAAAAGGGCGGTGATGATGAAGATGTGTTTCACGAATGACATAAGTATTGGCAGGATAGAACGCCAGATCGGTCGAGGTTCGTTCAAGTGGAACGCAGGTAGCTGCGCGCGCAAGCCCGTGGAATGAACGTGCCATGATCTCCGTGCGTTTCCCTGACCACCTCCTTGCGGAGGCGGCTACTCGGAGGCGGCTACGATGGAGGGCGCGCGTAGCTGCGGGTGCAAGCCCGTGGAATGAACGTGCCATGATCTCCGTGCATTTTCCAGACCACCTCCTTGCGGAGGCGGCTACGATGGAGGGCGCGCGTAGCTGCGGGCGCAAGCCCGTGGAATGAACGTGCCATGATCTCCGTGCATTTTCCAGACCACCTCCTTGCGGAGGCGGCTACTCGGCAGCAACGATGCGCCAGTATCGGAGCCAATAGTCTTCTGCCCACAAGTGTAATTCGGGGTATCCTGGAACTACGCTTTGAGTGTATTTCCAATCCTCGGGCTCGCGGACTAAGTTGGCGCGGACGGGGTTTTCGCGGATGTATTTGGCGAGCGTTTCAAAGGCGTAGCGGTCGGACTCATCGGGCCGCAGCACATGATCATAGGCTTGTTTTTGCCAGATGTGACCGCTGGTTTTGAGCAGAAGGTTGCTATGCTTGCGCAGCCAGGGCAGGAAGAGTCGCTGATCAGAATCTGGGGTCCATCCCATGATCAGCAGATGAGCGTGATCTGGCATGAGGCAATACACGGGACAGGCCATCTGATAGCGCGCACAGCCATGCAGGAGAAGCCAACGAAAGCTTTGGTGGAAGGAGTCGGTGAGCCAGCCTCGGCCTCGATTTTGTAGCGTCAGGGTCCAATGCACGATCGCTCGGCCCTGGTAGGCCCCAGCGGCTAGTCGCGGCAGATGATCAGGTGCGGCTTCATCGTTCGGCGCGCTCATGAGGGAAGTGAAACATAGGCATTCTTGAGGCGCAAGTTGATCTTTTTGGGTAGGGCGCGGGTAGCCGCGGGCCCAAGCCCGTGGAACGAACGTCCCATGGACTCCGTGCATTTTCCAGACCACCTCCTTGCGGAGGCGGCTACTCGGAGGCGGCTACGATTGAGGCGGCTACGGGGTAGCCGCGGGCGCAAGCCCGTGGAACGAGCGTCCCATGGACTCCGTGCATTTTCCAGACCACCTCCTTGCGGAGGCGGCTACTCGGAGGCGGCTACGATTGAGGCGGCTACGGGGTAGCCGCGGGCACAAGCCCGTGGAACGAACGTCCCAAGGACTCCGTGCGCTCTCCCACCTCCTTGCGGAGGCGGCTACGATGGAGGCGGCTACGGCGGAGGCTACGCCAACGGCACTCGCAGGGAGAATGTTGTCTCCACGCCTGGGGTGCTGGTGAGGTCAATGGTGCCGCCGTGAGCTTCGACGGCGCGTCGGACGATGCTGAGACCTAGGCCTGTGCCTTTGATTTGCGGACTGTGGTGCTTGTGGCCACGGTAGAAGCGCTTGAAGACAAAGGGTAAATCATGCGCGGCGATCCCGATGCCATTATCACTGATGCTAAGCAGAATGTGGTCCGCATACCATTTGCCAGCGATGGTGATGACGAGGCCGGGATTGGAATTTTCTTTGAGGGAATTTTCGATCAGGTTGGTAAAGACCTGATCCCAGTAAAAGCGATCCCCATGCATGGAGCCGCCATCGGCAGGGAAATCGAGGTGAATGCGGGTATCTCGGCCCTGAAGCATGGAGGATAGGTGGTCAATGGCATCCTGGGCGCAGGCTCTGGCGGTGAAGTTCTCCACATTCAGGGAGGAGTTGGCATTCTCCAGCCTTGAGATGGTCAGCATGTCTTCGATGATGCGAAGGATGCGCTTGCCATGCTTTTCCATGACCTCATAGCAGCGCTTGATGGAGGTGGCATCTTTAAGCACGCCACTTTGCAGCGTTTCGACATAGCCATTGATGAGGGTCAGCGGAGTCCGCAGTTCATGGGAGGCGTTGGCCACGAAATCTTTACGGATCTGCTCTGCCATGTGCTGCTCCGTGATGTCATGCACCATGAGCCAAGCTCCGCTTTCGGCTTTAGCGGGTAAGGGGGAAGCTTCGATCAGGTAATGGCGGCTGATCATGCTGTTGCCACTCAGGGTCGTGAATTCGATTTCACGCACGATACGCCGCTGATCTTTGAGCGCGCTTTGGACGACGTCGATGATTTGATGATCCTGAATCTCTTCCAGCAGGGTTCGGCCGCGTTGGATGTCATTCTTCTGAAACAAATGCGCCAGCGTGCGATTGACAAATTTGATGCGTAACTGGTTGTCCACAATCGCGACACCTTGGCGGATCTCACTGAGCAGCGCCTCGAAAAGACGCCGAAGGTATTCTTCTTTCAGCAGCGATTGATTGGAATCCTGAAGGCTGGTGAATCGTGTGGCAAGTGCGTCAGCTTGGAACCCGCGCAAACCTGCCGCACTTGTCACCTTGCCGACACGTTCACGCCAGGTTTTTTCACGCCAAAGAGCCCACGCGCCAAGAGTGACGAGAATGAGGGCGAGCGTGAGGGACATGATCGATCAGTAACACCTGCCGTTTCACGCAGCAACGGGTGCTTCGATGATAAATTGATAACCTGTGCCTCGGATCGTGACGACATGTTTGCCAGCATCGCCTAGTTTTTCTCGCAGGCGTTTGATGTGAGTATCGAGAGTGCGAGTGGCCACATCATCCGAGTAGCCCCAGACTTCCCGTAAAAGCTCACTGCGGGTGTGAACCGCGCTGGTGTTTTCTAGAAGCACGGCAAGCAGCTTGAATTCTGTGGTGGTCAGATCAATCGGCTGATCGTGGTGGAAGAACTTCATGTTCTTGCGATCCATGAGGAACGCCCCTGTCTTCACTTCTGACACATGCGTGACAATCTTCGTGCGGCGTAGAATGGCTGTGATGCGCAGCGCCAGTTCTCGGGGGGAAAACGGCTTGGTCAGGTAATCATCAGCCCCTAACTCGAGACCGTTGATTTTGTCGGTGACTTGGGCTTTGGCGGTCAACATGATGACCGGCACCGAGCGCGTTCGACTGTCAGTGCGCAGGCGTTTAAAGACAGACATGCCATCTTGGCCTGGAAGCATGATGTCCAGAACGATGAGGTCCGGCTGTTGCTCTAAGACCATCGGCATGACCTGTAGGCCATTGGTGGCACAGAGGCACTCATGGCCTTCGCGCATTAAGTGCAGAGAAATTAGCTCGGTAATATCCGGCTCGTCATCGACCACCAATATTTTACTCATGTTGGCCTTTCGAATACATGGGGTCAGAGCTTTCAGCCAAACAGTTCTTCGTGACGACTGCGTCACATGGTGACCTTCCTAGGTGACGGCAGAGGCAGATAGAAGTCTTTATCAAGGCTTTGTCGTTGGCGTGGATCGACGCTGATATTCTTGAAAGGCTTCTTTGGCTTCGGTGGTTCGTCCGCCTTTCTTTAAGGCATATGCCAGATTTTTCCAGGCTTGTGGATGAGATGGGCGGAGACGCACCGTGTTACGGTAAGCTTTGGCGGCTTCGTCGGAATTGCCCTTTTTATCAAAGATCATGCCTTGGTAAAACCACGCCTCCGAGTAACCTGGATTGAGTTTTAAACTCTGGGTGATGGCCGTCTGGGCGCCCACATAATCTTTCATTCGACCGCGAATATAAGCGCTCAAATAATGGGCTTGGGCATAATTGGGCGCCAGCAGCATGACTCGCTTTAGAGCATCATCAGCGCTGCCAAGATCACCATCTCTCACTAGACGGCTGGCTAGGAGTAACCAGGCTAAGGCATCGTTGGGGCGCTGTTCGGTGGCTAGTTCTAGGGCTTCGCGGTCCTCGGTGCTTTCAGATGTTTTATTGGCTTTTTGATCTCGGAGTTTCGCTAGGGCTAATTGATGCCAATAAAGCCCTGCTTTTGGATCGAGAGCGACGGCCTTACGCTGACAGTTTAAGGCCTCTGGGGCTGCTCCTAAATAACTGGCACTCAGCCCCAGCAACGCCCAGCATTCAGCGCTTCGAGGGTATTTTTTGGTGAGCTGAACCAGTTGCCGCATGGCTGATTCGATGTGCTTTTGTTGCAAGGTCTCGAAGGCACGAATAAAAGCGGGGTCTTGAGCCACCTCTTTAAGCTTCGGTTTGCGCGGAAGGTTGGTCAGCGGTTGCAAAGCGGGTCTGACTTTGCGGAGTTCCAAGGCGGCGTTGTCGCAGGAAAGACCGAAGTTCATCCAGCTATTCAGGGGCACTTTCATGCCAACAAGACCGATCATCTTGCCCGCTTGGCTTAAGACAGGGGAGCCGACGGCTCCTGGGGAATCATTGCCGCGCAAATTGAGCCAACCTTGCCCAGTGAGCGCTGGATCTAATTGTACAATGGCATCAGCCAGAACAAGACCGCGTTTTTCTGAGACGGCTAGCAGGTGGCAAGGTTGTTCTTTTCTAAAATCAGTGCCGGGATTGAGGTCCAAAGGTACGCTCTCTGCGTGTTCGCTCTGGAGCAGAGTCACCCCAGTTGTCAGGTCAGCGATATAAAATCCTGAGATTCGATGATTTGAACCATCGGCACCCGTGGTGGTGATGTGATCCACCTGATCGGCAATCTCAGGATGCAAAAGGCCAGTATCCGTGAGGATGATGCCCGTTTGAGTCACATAAGAGCCCACTCCCGCGGTGATTTGGTTGCCAAATTGATCCCAAACACGAATACCAACGACGGAGGCAACGACTTTCCGGCCGATACTGCGCAGCCGCAATTCTTCAGGAGTGAGGGGTTTGTCAGGCTCGGGTTTCGGCGCCTCCTCACCCGGTAAGTAGGGGGAGATAGGTGGCAGCAGATCTGGATTGAGTTCTTCCGCCATAGGCAGCCCATTGCCCTTGCCTTGAAAAAGCAGCAACGGATTTTCATAATGATTGATATCAATGGGGAACCCTGGGTTGATTGGCAAATCAGGTTCGCCCGACGCAGACGGAGAAGTCGGGGAAATAGGATCCAATACCGCCTTTGGAATCGATGGTTGGGTCGGTTTCTCCTGAGCGATTGCCAAAGAGATGCCCAAAAAAAGAAAAAGAAGCTGGCGCATGGTGAGGTAAATGATAGTGTCTAAGCAGTGACAGTGCGTGGCGAAATCCTTGTGACGAATTCTTCACATGGAATTGATTTCCGCCCTTGAACACTGCGGCTAAAAAGGGAAGTATTCAATCATCCATGCGCCTCTTAGTCCTTACAGCCACCATATTATCCTCCTTGGCCCTCCAAGCCGCTGACTTGGAGCTCAAATCCTTGGGCGACGCTGCCAGTGAGCAAGCCAAACGCAAGTATGGCCCATATGTGGGCGTCGGCATTGGGGAAACCCTCGGTCAAGAGGGAACTCTGCGCGGTGGCGGTCGAATCAAAAGCGAAGAAGGGGCTGCCATTTTCAGTCTGGAAGTTGGCAAAAGCTGGAAATTAAAGAGTGTGCCTCTAATGTTCTCGGTGGACGCAGAAGGAACCTTCATGGCGACGACTTTGAGTAATTCCAAAACAGGTCTTGCGTTAGCTGACATGAATTCTCTCATGTTTACACTCAATGGCACCTTGGCCTTGGATCTCTATCGCTACCGCGCAAGGATTGGTAAATTTGCCGCTGGATTCCGTCCTTACATCGGTGGAGGTCTTGGCGGGGGCCAGACTTGGTTTCTAAACCCGAGCACGACTGGAGCTAATGCTCTTTTCACCAAGGATGAATTTATCAACACTTGGAATATG
>Ga0164295_10004950_pt1 | contig 10574 bp, 11 predicted proteins | sample GEODES006metaG_FD_111798 | JGI IMG/M metagenome (GOLD analysis project Ga0164295, IMG submission 111798) | Oligotrophic lake water microbial communities from Sparkling Lake, Wisconsin, USA - GEODES006 metaG | ecosystem: Environmental > Aquatic > Freshwater > Lake | place: USA: Sparkling Lake...
GGCATGCTGTCTGGCAGATCGCGGTAAACACCACCGGGACGGAAATACGCGGCGTGCATGCGCGCGCCGGACACGGCTTCGTACATGTCGTACAAGTCTTCGCGCTCGCGGAAGCAGTAAATCAAGATGTTCATCGCGCCGCAGTCAAAACCATGCGCGCCCAACCACAACAAATGGTTAAGCATGCGCGTGATCTCGGCGAACATGACGCGTATGTATTGCGCACGGACAGGCACTTCCAAGCCCATGAGTTTTTCTATGGCCAAACAATAGGCGTGCTCGTTACACATCATGGACACATAGTCCAAGCGGTCCATATAGGGCAACGATTGAATGTACGTTTTGCTCTCAGCCAGTTTTTCAGTGGCGCGGTGCAGCAAACCGATGTGCGGGTCTGCACGTTGCACCACTTCGCCGTCCAACTCAAGCACCAGGCGCAACACACCATGCGCCGCCGGATGTTGCGGCCCCAAATTCAAGGTGTAATTTTTGATGTCAGCCATGGCTAGTGCAATCCACCGTAATGGTCTTCACGGATGATGCGCGGTGTGATCTCGCGCGGTTCGATGGTGACGGGTTGGTAAATCACGCGTTTTTGCTCAGCGTCATAGCGCATTTCGACATGACCGGAAGTGGGGAAATCTTTGCGAAACGGATGACCGATGAAACCATAGTCGGTGAGTATGCGGCGCAAATCTTCGTGGTCTTTAAAAAGTATGCCGAATAAATCGAAAGCTTCGCGCTCAAACCAATTGGCCGCACTCCAAATGCCGTTGATCGAATCTACCTGCGGCATGTCTTCATCGGTGGCGTGCACACGCAGGCGCAAACGCCAGTTGTGCGTCAATGACAACATGTGGCAGACCACAGCAAAGCGCGGTGCATCTGTGTAGGCCGAATGCGCGCCGTCTTTGTAGGCCGAGTAGTCCATGCCGCACAAATCAATCAATTGCTCGAAAGCCAGTTCAGGGTGATCGCGCAGTTGCAGAGCCACAGACAAATAGTCTGCGTCTTTGACAGTCAAGGTCAGTTCACCCAACGCCAACTCCAACTTTTGAATACGCTCACCTAGTAAGCGCTTCAAAGCAGACTGCAAGGTATCAATGGAAACGGTGATGCTCATAAGATGTCAGCGCGCAATCGTGTTTTCACGGCGGATCTTGGACTGCAATTGCAATATGCCGTAGAGCAAAGCCTCGGCAGTGGGCGGGCAACCCGGCACATACACATCCACCGGCACAATGCGGTCACAACCGCGCACCACCGAATAACTGTAGTGGTAATAGCCGCCGCCGTTCGCGCATGAACCCATGGACAACACCCAACGCGGCTCTGACATCTGGTCATAAACTTTGCGCAAAGCAGGTGCCATCTTGTTGCACAAAGTACCGGCCACAATCATCAAATCGGATTGACGCGGACTGGGACGAAACAACATGCCAAAGCGGTCAATGTCGTAACGAGCTGCACCAGCGTGCATCATTTCCACCGCGCAACAGGCCAGGCCGAAAGTCATGGGCCACAGCGAACCGGTTTTGGCCCAATTCACCACCGAGTCGTAAGACGTGGTGATAAAGCCTTCTTTAAAAACGCCTTCAAGTGACATGTGTTATTCCCAGTCAAGGGCTCCCTTTTTCCACTCGTAAATAAATCCCACCACGAGAATGGCCAGAAAAATCATCATGGCAATAAAGCCGGTCAAACCGATTTCCTTAAGCGACACCGCCCAGGGAAACAAGAAAGCTATTTCGAGGTCAAACAAAATAAAAAGAATAGCAACCAAGTAGTAGCGCACATCGAATTTCATGCGAGCGTCATCAAAAGCCTCGAAGCCGCATTCGTAGGGAGAGTTTTTGGCCGCATCAGGTTTATGGGGGCCGAGCAATGCACCAATCAATTGAGGCGCCACGCCGACCAGCAAACCGACAATAATGAATAAAAGAACGGGGAGATATTGCTCTAGGCTCATTGGATACTCTGTTTACAGGTCATTATCTCAACAGCTTCGTGCATTGTGCTGACGAGATATTGACAGCGGATTTTGATGGTGCCGTCGGCGAGACTCGAACTCGCACAGCTTTCGCCACTACCCCCTCAAGATAGCGTGTCTACCAATTTCACCACGACGGCAATGTTTACTTTTTTACCAAGCATCTCCACCCGGTAAGACACTTGATCTTAACCTTAAAAAAATCACAATCTGTGTTCAAAAATTGACAATTTAAGGCTTGATTATTTGACTGGAATTTGTGAGGCCGGCGTTGTGTTGATGGGCGCAACCGGTGCAGGTGTGGTGTCAGGTTTGACAGCCGTTGCAGGGGATGTCGTGGAACCCGGAATCTGATCTCCTGCAGTTGCAGGCGCGGTCACAGGCAAGCTGGTGCGTTCGAGCACGCTGCCGGAGTTGGTTGGACGTAAATTTCCAAAATAAGCCAGAAACAAGGTGCAGATGAAGAAAACAGCGGCCAGAACTGACGTGGTGCGTGACAAAAAGTTGGCGCCGCCAGTGGCACCAAACAAGCTGCCCGAATTGCCGCTGCCAAACGCCGCACCCATGTCAGCACCTTTGCCGTGTTGAACAAGAATCAAACCGATCATGCCCAATGCAGACAAGATTTGAACCAACAACAATAAATTAAGAAGCGTACTCATGAATACTCCGTGAATGTCAATGCGATGCCGCAGCAACAATGGATAAAAAATCTGCTGATTTGAGAGAGGCGCCACCGATGAGGCCACCGTCAATATCGTTTTGTGCCAACAAACTGGCCGCGTTGACGGCGTTCATGCTGCCGCCGTACAACAAAGCAATGCGCTCTGGATGCTCGGTCGCCGCTTTCAATTGGGCACGCAGCAAAGCGTGAACCTGCTGAGCTTGTTCGGGACTGGCGGTTTTGCCAGTGCCGATGGCCCACACGGGCTCATAAGCCACCACAATTTCACTGATGCAATGACCATTGGTATGGATGACCGCGGCAAGCTGGCGTTTGACCACTTCTTGCGTCTGCCCTGCTTCACGCTCGGCCAAGGTTTCGCCCACACACACAATCGGCGTGATACCGGCTGCCAATGCGCGCTGCGCTTTGTTAGCCACCACAGCATCGGTTTCGCCGTGGTATTGGCGACGCTCGGAGTGGCCAACGATGGCATAGCGCACACCGAATTCACGCAACATAGCGGCAGACAACTCACCTGTGTAAGCGCCCTGCTCGTGGGCGGATATGTCTTGCGATCCCCACAGCAGCGATGAGCCTGCTGCGAGTTGTTGCAATTGAGACAAATACACCGCAGGCGCGCAGACAGCCGCTTTGCAAGAGGCACCAGACAAACCGGCAATCACCGCGCGCACGAGATCTTGATTGGCAGCCAAGCTGCCATTCATTTTCCAGTTACCCACAATGAGTTTGCTGTTCATCGCTGCATCACTCTTGGTGAGGTTGCTCTTCGTGGTGAGCAGGCGCTTCGGGACGATCGAGCAATGCCTTCATGGACAACTTGATACGGCCTTTTTCATCGGTCTCCAACACTTTGACGCGGACGATTTGGCCTTCGGCCAGCACGTCAGTGACTTTGGCAATGCGCTCGTGACTGATCTGGCTGATGTGCAGCAAACCGTCTTTGCCGGGCAGCAAATTGACCAGTGCACCGAAGTCCAGAATCTTGGTGATCGGGCCTTCGTAGACTTTGCCGATTTCCACTTCTGCGGTGATTTCCTGGATGCGGCGTTTGGCCTCATCAGCTTTGGCGCCGTCGGTAGCGGCAATGGTGATGGTGCCGTCTTCTTCGATGTTGATTTGGCAACCGGTTTCTTCAGTCAGCGCGCGAATGACTGCGCCGCCTTTGCCGATCACGTCGCGGATTTTCTCGGGGTTGATCTTCATGGTGTAGAGCTTGGGCGCGAAGTTGCTGACCTCGGTCTTGGCTTCGCCCATGGCGTCTTGCATCTTGCCCAGAATGTGCATGCGAGCTTCTTTGGCCTGCGCCAAAGCGACTTGCATGATCTCTTGTGTGATACCTTGGATTTTGATGTCCATTTGCAAAGCAGTGATGCCATTGGTGGTACCGGCCACTTTAAAGTCCATGTCGCCCAAATGATCTTCGTCACCCAGAATATCGGTCAGCACGGCGAAACGGCTGCCGTCCTTGATCAAACCCATGGCGATACCGGCCACGTGCGCTTTCATGGGCACACCGGCATCCATCAGCGACAAACAACCGCCGCACACAGAAGCCATGGAAGATGAACCGTTGGATTCGGTGATTTCTGACACCACACGCATGGTGTAAGGGAACTCTTCTTTGGTCGGCAAACACGCAGCCAATGCGCGTTTGGCCAGACGGCCGTGACCGATTTCGCGGCGCTTAGTGCTGCCCATGCGACCGACTTCGCCGGTGGCGAACGGAGGCATGTTGTAGTGGAACATGAAGCGGTCTTCGTACTCGCCAGACAGCGCGTCGATGCGCTGTGCATCACGCTCTGTACCCAGTGTGGTGATGACTAGCGCCTGGGTTTCGCCGCGTGTGAACAAAGCAGAACCGTGGGTGCGTGGCAATACGCTGTTGCGAATTTCGATTGGGCGCACAGTGCGCGTGTCGCGACCGTCGATGCGCGGTTCACCAGCCAAAATTTGGCTGCGGACAATACGCGCTTCGATGTCAAACAACATGCTTTCCACTTTGACGCCGTCGAACTCGACGCCGTCGGCTTTGAGGCCTGCCATGACGGCTGTGTAGGCTTCGCGACAGGCTTGTGTGCGGCTTTGTTTGTTGCGGATCTGGTAGGCGGCGGCTAACTTGTCGTCGGCCAATGCAGCGACTTTGGCGATCAAAGGCTCGTCCTTGGCAGGCGGCTGCCAATCCCACGCGGGTTTGCCTGCGTCACGCACCAATTCGTGGATGGCGTTGATGGCAATACGGCTTTGTTCGTGACCGAACACCACAGCGCCAAGCATGATTTCTTCAGACATTTGCAAGGCTTCGGATTCGACCATCAGCACAGCGGCTTCGGTTCCTGCGACCACCAACTCGAGGACGCTGTCCTTGCGCTGGGTTTGGCCGGGGTTGAGCACATATTCGCCGTTGATGTAGCCAACACGGGCAGCGCCAATGGGGCCGTTGAATGGAATGCCGGAGATACACAAGGCGGCAGATACGCCGATCATGGCGGCGATATCGGCATCCACTTCAGGATTGAGAGAAATGGTGTGAATAACGACGTGTACATCGTTGTAAAAACCTTCGGGGAACAGCGGACGGATGGGACGGTCGATCAGCCGGCTGGTGAGAGTTTCATGTTCGCTGGGCTTGGCTTCGCGTTTGAAAAAGCTGCCGGGGATTTTGCCCGCTGCATATGTTTTCTCGATGTAATCCACGGTCAAGGGGAAAAAATCTTGGCCGGGTTTGGAGTTTTTAGAGCCGACCACAGTGGCTAACACCACGGTGTCGTCGATATTGACGATGACTGCGCCGCCCGACTGGCGTGCGATTTCGCCGGTTTCCATGGTGACCGTGTGCTGACCCCATTGGAAAGTTTTGCTTACTTTGTTGAATAAAGACATCTTAGATTCCTGAACAGAATGAGCGAAGTGTTGGCCACTTCACAAAAGCCCAAAGTTGCTGTCAGAACACGATGCCATTCCAGAAAAATGCCTTGCTTTTTTTGGAATGACACAGCTTCGCTCTGAAACAGTTGCTTTGCATGTGCCCTGCCACATGTGACAACGCCTGAGTATGGACTCAGGCGCTTCACATTGACGGGTTTTACTTGCGCAAACCCAATTTAGCGATCAACGCGGTGTAGCGCTGTGCGTCCTTGGTTTTGAGGTAGTCGAGCAATTTGCGACGACGGCTGACCATGCGCAACAAACCACGGCGACCGTGGTGGTCTTTGGCGTGGGTTTTGAAGTGAGGGGTCAGTTCATTGATGCGTGCGGTCAAAATGGCGACCTGCACTTCGGGACTGCCAGTATCGTTGGCGGAACGTGCGTTGGCCTTAACGACCTCAGCCTTGTTTAGTGTTGTCATGGTGTTTTTCCAAAAAATTTGACTTGCGCCAACAGCCGGAAATGCCAGATGGCGTGAACTTGAAACCAAAATGGCCAAGCCTTGAAATTATAGCTTGCCCAGCCAGCTTTTGAGTCTGCGCGCGCCCTCACCCAATCTGTTGGGGTCTTGAGACGCAAAACACCAACGCAACCAACCCCGGGCCTCGGGCGAGAAAGCGCTGCCGGGCGCCAGACCCAGACCAGCCTCGGCCACCAAGCGTTTGGCGGTTTGCACATCGTCTGTCAGGCCAGGGATTCTGAAAAATGCATACATCCCGCCATCCGGGACAGCCAAATCAAGCCCCGGAATCGATCCCAATTCGGCAAACAAACGATCGCGGCAGGCCTGCATTTGCATCACCACTTGGGGCACGATGTCCCCGGCGTGCTGCATGGCGGCGACGCCTGCGCGTTGCACAAACACACTGGCACAAGAGGTGTTGAACTCGATCAACTTGCCCATGTGTTCGGTCATGGCTGCTGGCATGACCAGCCAACCCAAGCGCCAACCGGTCATCAAAAAGCTTTTGGAAAAGCTGTGTGCCACGACCAATCGTTCGTCTGGCGCGGCGATATCCAAAAAACTCGGGGCGCAACGGTTATCTGACGGCAAGTAGTAAAGGTTCTCGTACACCTCGTCAGCCAGCAACCAAGCACCGGTGCGGCGGCAGTGCGCAAGGAGAATCTGTTGTTCATCCCGGGTAAGCGTCCAGCCGGTCGGGTTGTTGGGCGAATTGACCACCAGCAGCTTGGTATGGGTAGTGACGGCCTTCAACAACTTTTCCATGGGCAAAGTCCAACGACCTTGATGCGGTTCCAGACAAACGGTCTTGAGTTGTGCGCCCAAAATGACCGGCTGCGAAGTCAGGTTTGGCCAGACCGGCGTGACCACCACCACCTCGTCACCCGGGTTGACGATGGCTTGCATGGCCAGCATAAGCGCATTCACCCCGCCGGAAGTCACGGCGATACGGTCCACGCCTATGCCTGCGCCATGTCGCTCTTGCATTTCATGCGAGATGGCTTTGCGCAACACGGGCAGCCCGAGGTTGTGCGCGTAAAAGGTTTCGCCGCTTTGCAGGGAGTCGATGGCGGCTTGGCGGATGAATTCGGGGCTCACCTCATCGCTTTCACCAAACCAAAATGCCAGCACATCGCTGCGGCCCAAGCCTGCGTTGGCAACATCTCGGATGCGGGAGGCTTGCAGGTCAAGAATGGCTTGGCGCATGAGGTGTTACTTTCGAATTGTTCAGGCGGGTGTTTGTGCCAGCGGCCAGCGCGGCAGCACATCAAAAGCGTAGTCGGATTGGGGCAACTGCACACCGGCAGCAAGGCGCATGGCCGCGGCCATGGCAATCATGGCGCCATTGTCGGTGCATAAATCCGGCTCGGGGTAATGCACACGCGCACCCAGCTTGCGGCAATCGGCCTGCAACTGCGCGCGCAAGGCTTGGTTCGCACCGACGCCGCCTGCCACCACCAGTGTTTTCAAACCGGTTTGCTTCAACGCCTTGACCGATTTTTTCACCAGCACATCGACGATGGCAGCTTGAGTGGACGCGGCCAGATCGGCTTTACGCGCATCCAATTCAGCGCCCAATTTTTGCGACTGAGTTAAAACCGCGGTTTTCAAACCTGCAAATGAAAAATCCAAATTCGGTTGGTTCAACAAAGGTCTGGGCAAAGCAAAAGCCTGCGGATTGCCATGCACTGCCAAAGCCGCCAACGCTGGGCCGCCCGGGTAGCCCAGCCCCATGAGCTTTGCTGACTTGTCAAAGGCTTCACCGGCCGCGTCGTCAATCGTTTCACCCAGCAACACATAACTGCCGACAGCGTCGACTTGCATCAATTGGGTGTGGCCGCCCGACACCAGCAAAGCCACAAATGGAAAAGATGGCGGATCGACGCTAAGAAACGGCGACAGCAAATGCCCTTCCAAATGGTGAATGCCAATGACGGGTTTGCCCAAACCGGCAGCCAAAGCGCAAGCCGTGCCTGCGCCGACCAACAATGCACCGGCCAGCCCCGGGCCGCGCGTGTAGGCAATCACGTCTAACTTATCCAAGCCGACACCAGCCTCGTGCATCACTTGCTGAATCAAGGGCAATACGCGCCGGATATGGTCGCGGCTCGCGAGTTCAGGCACCACGCCGCCATAGGCCTCGTGCATGGCCGCTTGCGTGTGCAAGGCTTGCGCCGCCAAGACAGGCAAGGCAAGGCAAGCGTCTGCGCGCACCAGCGCCACGCCGGTTTCATCGCAAGAAGATTCAATGCCCAATATCCACATGCGCTTGAGTTTAGCCTTGGCTCATTCGCCTCATAACTGAAAGTCATCAAGCTTGTTCCACAATCGAGGGATGGGCATCAGTCACTACATCAAGGAAATCGGTCGGGGCAAACACAACGCCCGCGATTTATCGCGCGAACAAGCCTGCGATTTGATGGGTCAATTGTTGGACGGTGCGGTCTCTGATTTAGAAACCGGAGCGTTTTGTATTGCCATGCGTGTGAAAGGTGAAACACCTGATGAATTGGCTGGCTTCATGGATGCACTAGACAGCCGCTTGAACCGGTTAACAAATCAGAGCCCATCACCCGTCGTGGTGCTGCCCAGCTACAACGGTGCTAGGCGCCTGCCCTTGCTCACCCCCTTGCTGGCTTTGCTTTTGTCTCAGCAAGGTTTGAAAGTGGTGGTGCATGGTGGAAATTCCGAGGAAAGCAGACTCTCAACCGCCGATGTAATGAGTGCGCTGGGAATCTCTGCATCAAATGAAGCCCGAACGCTTTCTAACGAGCAAGTGGTCTATCTGCCGCTAGAGCAGATGTCACAGGGCTTGTGGCGCTTATTGCAAGTGCGCAGAACCATCGGTTTGCGAAACTCAGCCCACAGTTTGGTGAAAATGTTGAACCCTGTGAATGGACCTGCATTGCTGGTTTCAAGCTATACCCACCCCGAATACGAAACCACCATGCTCCAAACCTTGCAAACCATGAAATCACATGCCATGTTGCTTCGCGGAACCGAAGGCGAACCAGTCGCAGACCCCAGGCGGATGCGCAAAGATATTCGCTTGCTAAGCGGTCAGGTGCTGGATATCCATGACCCTGATGACGCTGGCTCTGTGGATGCACTGGAGTTACCGTTGAACATGACAGCCATTGAAAATGCAGCTTTCATCCAAAAACTGATTAAACATCCCGCCAATGTGCCCGCCCCGATTCAAATGCAAGTCAAACGACTGGTCGAACTTGCCACACGCATCACCACATCTGCTTGAACATGACACATTCAAAACAACCGAAAGTCACCTTGGTCGGAGCCGGGCCCGGCGACCCGGACTTACTTACTTTGAAAGCCGTGAAAGCCATTCAATCGGCCAGTGTTTTATTGGTGGATGATTTGGTGCACCCCGATGTGTTGGAACACGCATCTCCCTCAGCGCGCATTATTCACGTAGGCAAACGCGGCGGCTGCCGCTCCACGCCACAAGCGTTCATCGAAAAACTCATGGCGCAAGAAGCCTTGGCAGGTGAAAACGTGGTGCGCCTCAAAGGCGGAGACCCGTTGATCTTCGGTCGTGCAGGCGAAGAACAAACCTCATTACAAGCGCAAGGCATTCAAGTGGAAGTTGTCAACGGCATCACAGCAGGCTTGGCCGCCGCCAACGGCTTGGGCGTTGCTCTGACTCATCGCGCCCATGCGCACGGTGTCATGCTGATCACCGGACACGCGTCTCCTGCAACTGCCAGCCCACATATGCCCGGGGTCGATTGGGTACTGATTGCCCGCACCGCGCACGAATGCCGTTTGACGTTGGTGATTTACATGGGAGTTCAAACCGCTGAGCAATTACAAAATGCTTTGCTTGAAGGTCTGCCGGGCGATACACCTGTGGCCGTGGTGGAAAACGCCAGCCTGCCGACCCAGCGCCATGCCTGCACGCTGTTGGCGCAACTTAGTGAAGTGTTTTCCCGGGAAAACCTGGGCAGCCCGGCCGTCATCATCGTCGGCAACGTTCTGCTAGGCCTGCAAAATGTTGATGCCCTTCATGCCCCGGTGACAGCGCTTGGCCGCTGAATGAACAGGTGGCCTGCCCGCTCAGGGGATAATCAGGGTTTACGCAGATTGATTGAGGCTACACATGGACGCAGAACGTATCAACACCATTGGCAATTTGCTGGTCGACTTGGGTGCCCGCACCCTCGACCTACGGGGGTATCTTTGACTACGATACCAAATCGGAACGTCTGAGAACCGTCAACGCATCGCTGGAAGACCCGTCGGTCTGGAACGACCCTAAGAAAGCCCAGGAACTGGGCAAAGAAAAAAAATCCCTGGACGACATCGTGCTGGTGCTCACGCGCCTGAGCCAGGAGATTGAGGACAACACCGAGCTGTTTGACATGAGCAAAGCCGACAACGACGACGCCGGTTTGCTCACCATCGAAGAAGACACGCAGCGCATCGAAGCTGAAATACAAAAGCTGGAATTCCGCCGCATGTTCAACAACCCGGCCGATCCGCTGAAC
>Ga0164295_10004951_pt1 | contig 10573 bp, 11 predicted proteins | sample GEODES006metaG_FD_111798 | JGI IMG/M metagenome (GOLD analysis project Ga0164295, IMG submission 111798) | Oligotrophic lake water microbial communities from Sparkling Lake, Wisconsin, USA - GEODES006 metaG | ecosystem: Environmental > Aquatic > Freshwater > Lake | place: USA: Sparkling Lake...
CCCGGAAGTTAAGCCTCTCAGCGTCGATGGTACTGCAAGGGTGACCTTGTGGGAGAGTAGAACGTCGCCGGACTTCTTTTATAAAAAGGGGCACTTTCACGAGTGCCCCTTTTTTATTTCTCATACAATTACTGCAGTTGTTCTTTTAAAAATTAAAATTTAAATAGGGAGTACGAAATGGATGAAAGAAAGCCTCGCGATACTTCATCACGCCCATCCAGCCGTCCTTCCTCTTCTTCTGGTCGCCCATCGTCATCGTCTTCGCGACCTGCATCGGGTCCAAATAAGGATCGCCGCCGCGAAGATTTGCCAGCGCGTGGTGGTTCAAGTGATCGTCGCGGTGCAACTAGAAATGTAAGTACAGGTCGTGAAGTCACTGATCCACGCGGGTTTCGGGCAACTCCAATGGAGCGCGATCAATCGCGAATTCGTCCGCGAATATTCGAACCAGACATTCCTGAAGAAGTAACTGGTGAAGAGCTAGAGAAGAGCGTTCGCGCAGAATTACTTAGCCTCTCGGCTGAAAATGCCAAGGTTGTTGCGCGCCATTTAGTTTGCATAAATATTCATATGGATTCTGATCCAGAGTTAGCCCATAGGCACGGAATCGCTGCCGCGCACCATGCAGGACGTTTGGCTGTTGTTCGAGAAAGTGCTGGTTATGCCGCTTATCGCGCGGGATATTACGAGATCGCCCTAAAAGAACTACGCGCAGCGCACAGAATTTCAGGCGATGTTTCAATGTGGCCAGTTATGGCAGATTGCGAACGCGGCATGGGAAGACCCCTAAAAGCCTTGAATTTGGCTGGTTCTGACGAGGTTAAGCGATTAGCAAAGCCTGAAGAAATTGAAATGCGGATTGTGGCATCAGGTGCTCGTCGCGATTTAGGCGAACTAGATGCCGCCGTGATTACCCTGACATGTAGAGAACTAAAGACCGAGACCGAAGAATGGGCAGTGCGTTTGCGTTATGCGTATGCAGATGCGTTGGAAGTTGCTGGACGTGGCGATGAGGCCCGTGAGTGGTTTGCAAAATGTGCTGAGGTTGATCATGAAGAATCAACCGATGCCGAAGAAAGAGCGCGCGGATAGTTTTCTGATAAGAGTTCTCCACAGTGATCGATGAAGGTGCAAAACCTTGTCAGTTTCTAACGCCATGATCGCCTCCTTAATCAAAAGGAGCTCAAATGGTTGCAAAGACTTCGGTGAAGATTACTACGAAGAAAGTTTCCAAGAAAACAGCGTCAGCAGAAATTGAAGAGATAGATCTTTCTTTAAACGATCTTTTGCTTCGCGGTCGCGTATCTGCAGCCGCGACTACTAAAGAACTACCAAGCGGCGACAAGGTTGTTGAATTGAGATTGATCGTAACTCGCGAAAATCGAGAAGGCGTTGACACCCTAGATATAGCAGCCTGGAGCGCTAAATCTCGAAAAACGGCACTCTCGCTTACTCCGGATGAATGGGTGGAAATCAGTGGTGCTATCCATCGGCGATTTTGGCAATCACCTGCAGGCTTGGCCTCACGCTGGCAGGTTGAGGCGATCGATATCATGCGACTCTAATCCTGGCCCGCTGACTTAACGCTTTTTTAGATACTCTAGGCACATGGCTAAAGCATCGAACGACCTTTTCTCTACGCTGCGCACCTACCTAACAAAGGTAACCGAGGGCGAGCGAACACCTGCCGAAGTCGCGGCAGCGGTTAACTCCTGGGCCCGTGAAAGTGCTGATGCGCTTAAGGCGAAGATCCATGAAGAGGTTGAGGCCAGCGTTTCCAAGATGGGTTTCATTAAGCGTGATGAATTTGATCGACTAGCCGCGCAGGTTGCAGCCCTTGGCGGTAAATCTACTTCGAGTAAGAAGTCAACGTCTAAGAAATCAGTTTCGAGTAAGAGTTCTGTGAAGAATGTTAGTGGAAAGAAAGTCAAGAAGACTCTCGCAAAGAAGGTGGCCAAGAAATGAGCGATCAATATTTGAACTCTAACGGTTCATCAACTTCTGAGAATAATTTGGTAGAAGAAGTAAAGATTGAGTTAAGCGATATCGATAACTCCGATCTAACTGAGCACTCTGCCCGCTTTGAAGCACTTCATGGCAAGCTGCAAGAAGCGCTCAACACAATTGACGGTCTGTAAAAAGGGTTGCGTTAGTCCATCATGAAGACGCGCCTTGATGCAGAACTAGTTCGCCGCGAACTAGCGCGCTCACGCGAACATGCTGCTGATCTAATTGAATCCCGTTCAGTTTTAGTCTCTGGAATTCCTGCAACAAAATCAGCAACGCAAGTTGATGCGGAAACCTCGATCACTTTACAAGGTGATCGCGATGACTTCGTTTCTCGTGGAGGACATAAATTAGCCGGCGCACTCGAAGTCTTCGCTGATGTGCAAGTTGCTGGGAAGGTATGTCTGGATGCAGGAGCTTCAACGGGTGGATTTACCGATGTTCTTCTTCGTGGTGGTGCAAAGTTAGTTGTTGCTGTTGATGTTGGTTATGGGCAGCTTGCTTGGGAGTTGCGTCAAGATCCCCGTGTGAAGATTTTAGATCGCACCAATATTCGACATTTAACTGGTGAAATGGTGGGCGAAGAGATCGATTTGGTCGTGGCTGACCTCTCATTCATCTCTCTGTCGCTGGTTCTGCCTGCGTTGGCTGCAGTTTCCAGACCAAATGCGGATTACGTTCTGATGGTTAAACCTCAGTTTGAAGTTGGGCGCGAGAAACTTGGAGCAGGTGGCGTAGTCCGAGATCCTGCATTGCGTCGCGCAGCCGTTCTAGATGTTGCCGAAGCCGCTTACGACGTGGGCCTTGGCACTATGGGAATTGCGGCATCACCACTACCTGGACCTGCTGGCAATGTTGAATATTTCCTATGGTTGCGTCGCGGTGCACCTGCAATTGATTCAGGTGATGTTGACCGTGCGATTGAGATGGGGCCCGCCTGATGTCGCGCAATGCAATTTTTCTGGTTAACGCATCTCGTCCCGAAGCGCTCGTTGCGACAAAAGAACTTTCGCAACTCTTATTAAAAGAAGGTTTCACTTTAACAACGCCTTCTGATGTGAATGTTTTAGGTATTACCCAAATGCCTGTGGCGGATTTACCGGCCGCTGAGTTAGTTGTTGTTCTAGGTGGAGATGGAACGATTCTTCGTGGTGCAGAAGTTGCTAGATCTCAAGGAATTCCGATTCTTGGAATCAATTTAGGGCATGTTGGATTCTTAGCAGAAGTTGAAAAACCATCGCTTCCCGAGATCGCAGCGAGCATTATTTCCAAGGACTACAAAACTGAGAATCGGATGGTGCTTAGCTATTCGGTTATTCGCGACGGCACGGAGATTTCAAAGGGTTGGGCGCTTAATGAAGTCACCGTGGAGCGTGATGGAACAACGATGGTTGAGCTTTTTGTGCAGATTGATGACCGCCCACTTTCACGTTGGGGATGTGATGGCTTGATTTGTTCGACTCCAACGGGATCTACGGCATATGCATTTAGCGCTGGTGGGCCGGTACTTTGGCCAGAAATTGATGCTTTGGTCTTGCTACCAATTTCGGCGCATGCGTTGTTCTCTCGCCCAATGGTGGTCTCACCGCAATCTCAGATTGTCGTAGAACTTGAGTCAAGAGAAGCACTTTTATCGGCAGATGCTCTACGTAAATTACCTTTGCGTTCTGGAGATCGAGTCCTGATTACTAAAGATGAATCAGTTATCAAACTAGCGCACATCAAGCCAACTCTCTTTACCGATCGATTAGTAGCGAAATTTAAATTACCAGTCGAAGGCTGGCGCGGTGAGTGAACGTTCCTATCTAGAAGAGATCTCGATCCGCAGTCTCGGAATCATCGATCAATCAACGCTAGAACTTGGCAGAGGGCTTAATGTTTTAACCGGTGAAACTGGCGCAGGTAAAACTATGATCCTAACCGCGCTCTCTTTAGTTCTAGGTGGCAAGAGTGATAGCTCACTCGTTCGCTCCGGTTCGGATCGCTTGGTAGCGAGTGCGCAATTTATTCTTCCAAAAGCCAATCAAGAAATCGATTCGATCGCCGATGAATCTGGCGCAGATATTTCGGAAGGTTCGTTAGTACTGACACGTACGGTAAATAGTGATGGGAAGAGTAAGGCTGTTGCAGGTGGAACAACTGTTCCAGCAGCAACTCTGGTCGACTTTGCAGACCACCTAGTAGAAATACATGGCCAGGCGGCAAATCACCAGATTGTAAAGAGTGCGCGCCAACGCGAGCTATTGGATAGGTTCGCAGGGGCTGAATTATCCAAGGTACTTTCTCAGTATCAAACTGCTTTATCGACGTACAACGATTTGAAATTGCGAATAAAGTCAATGCGCGAGAGCTCTACAAAGCGCGATCGTGAAATTGCTGATCTTGAAGATTTTCTAAAGGGGTGGACGAAGTTAAAGCCAACCCGTGGCGAATATGCAGAAGTGGCAAACCAAATTGCGCGACTCTCAAGCGTCGAAGATCTTCGAAGTGCAAGCGATGGGGCAGGCCAGGCTCTTTCCGATGAGACAAGTGGATCACTAACTAGTCTCGGGGCGGCGCGACGTTTCTTGGATGTAGCCAAGGGTAGGGACTCAAAACTAGATGAGATCGCATCCGTTGTTGCCGAAGGTTTCTTTATTTTAGATGAAGCCGCACGAGATTTAGCAAGTTATTTGAGCGCGCTAGAGGCCGACCCAGCAAAGTTGGATAGTTTGCAAAATCGTAAGGCAGAAATTGTTTCGTTTATAAAAAAGTGGGGGAGTGCTACCGATCCGGATGCAGAGTTAATCGCTTTGTCGGAGAAGGCTAAAACTGCTCGTGCCACAATTGCGGATCTAACTGGTGGTGATGATCGGATAGCCGAATTTGAAGTTGAGATGCAATCGGCGAAGAAAGAGTTACTCAGTGAAGCCAAGTCGCTGACAAAGATTCGCACGGCGGCAGCTTCGAAGTTATCAGATGCTGTTTCAACAGAGATTCACTCTCTATCAATGCCACATACGCAGTTTTCCATCGCAGTTAATAATCCCAACTACGAAGGGCCACTCAAGGAATCGGATTTTACAATCTTAGGTTGTGATGAAGTAGTTATGCAGATTCAAGGACATTCAGATGGTCCGTTGATCGCCCTCGGGAAAGGCGCTAGCGGTGGAGAGATGTCTCGAATAATGTTGGCGCTAGAAGTTGTACTTGCACAAACTCATCCTGTCGGAACTTATATTTTTGATGAAGTAGATGCAGGCGTTGGGGGAAAAGCTGCGATCGAAGTTGGGAGACGGCTTGCGCTTCTGGCCCAGCACAGTCAGGTAATAGTTGTTACACATCTTCCTCAAGTCGCAGCATGGGCAGATACACACTTTGTCGTAAAAAAGAGTAGTGATGGTTCTATTTCACAATCAGATGTTGAGAAACTGGACACTCAGAACCGTATTGAGGAGATTGCGCGCATGTTGGCAGGGCTAGAAGGCTCTAGCAGTGCGCGCGAACATGCCGCTGAGTTACTGGCGATGCGCGAGTCAATTTCAAGATAGCTCGTCTTAGATGATAGGTTTGTCTTCCATGGGCCAAGCGCATGTGACTAAACATATTTTTGTAACCGGGGGAGTAGCCTCGAGTTTAGGCAAAGGCCTCACCGCTTCAAGTCTTGGCAGGTTGCTAGTAGCCCGCGGAATTCGCGTGACAATGCAGAAATTGGATCCCTATCTAAACGTCGATCCAGGCACCATGAATCCCTTCCAGCATGGTGAAGTTTTCGTTACTGATGACGGTTCAGAGACGGATTTAGATATCGGTCACTATGAACGGTTCCTCGATAGAAACCTTGAAGGCTCAGCCAATGTCACGACTGGTCAGATTTATTCGCGAGTTATTGCGCGCGAGCGTCGTGGTGAATATTTGGGCGAAACCGTCCAGGTGATTCCACATATTACAAATGAGATTAAAGAGCGCATGCACGCTATGGCATCAGATGATGTTGATGTCGTTATTACTGAAATTGGCGGAACGGTGGGCGATATCGAATCGCAGCCATTTCTTGAAGCAGCGCGTCAGATGCGCCAAGAAGTTGGCCGCGACAATGTTTTCTATCTTCATATTTCGTTAGTTCCATATATTGGGCCATCTGGTGAGCTAAAAACTAAACCGACTCAGCACTCGATAGCGGCTCTTCGAAGTATTGGTATCGCACCGGATGCAGTTGTCCTGCGTTCTGATCGCGAGATTCCAATTGGTATTAAGAAGAAGATCTCATTGATGTGTGACGTAGATGTTGAGGCCGTTGTTGCAGCGGTGGATGCCCCCTCTATCTATGACATTCCCAAGGTTCTATTCGCCGAAGGCCTTGATGCTTACGTCGTGAGTCGTCTCTCACTTGGTGGCCATGAAGTTCAATGGGGTGAGTGGGATGATCTTCTAGATAAAGTTCACAATCCAAAACATCAGGTTAAGGTCGCGCTAGTTGGAAAATATATTGACCTGCCAGATGCCTACCTTTCAGTCTCTGAAGCTTTGCGAGCTGGAGGTTTTGCTAATAGCGCCAAAGTCAACATTGTTTGGATAGCAAGTGATGACTGTGAAACACCTGAAGGCGCTAAAAGATCCCTTAAGGATGTTGACGCAATATGTGTACCTGGTGGTTTTGGTGTTCGCGGAATCGAAGGAAAACTCGGCGCTCTCACTTACGCGCGAGAGAACAAAATACCCACTCTTGGGCTTTGCTTAGGGTTGCAATGCATGGTCATCGAAGCTGCACGCAATCTTGCGGGCATTAGCGATGCCAACTCTGCAGAGTTCTCTCCTGAGTCTGGTACACATGTAATTGCAACGATGGATGACCAGAAGGCAATCGTTTCTGGGCAAGCCGATATGGGCGGGACGATGCGACTTGGTTTGTATAAAGCCAACCTTCTTCCCGGTTCTCTAGTTGCCTCCACTTATGGTGCGACCGAGGTTTCAGAGCGTCATCGTCACCGTTACGAGGTGAATAATCAGTATCGTGAGAAAATTTCGAGCGCTGGTCTTTCTTTCTCTGGATTTTTTAAAGAGAAAGATCTTGTGGAGTTTGTAGAACTACCTAAAGAGGTGCATCCTTATTATGTAGGTACGCAAGCACACCCAGAACTTCGCTCGCGTCCTACCCGTCCACATCCACTCTTCGTGGGTTTGATTTCGGCGGCCATTGCTTCGAAAGGCTAGAGCATGTTAGTTGGCGTTCCCAAAGAGATTAAGGTTCACGAATCGCGGGTAGCACTAACGCCAGAAGGCGTATTCGAACTTGCCAGATTCGGGCATCAAGTAGTTGTTGAGGCTGGAGCCGGACTTGGCTCATCAATTACCGATGCAGAGTTTGAATCTGCCGGTGCTCGCATTGAAAAAGATGTCGATCAAATCTGGAAATCTGCCGATTTGATTCTCAAAGTCAAGGAGCCCATAGAAGTCGAATATCCAAAGATGCGCTCAGGTCAAATACTTTTTACCTATCTTCACCTTGCGGCATCAAAGGCATGTACTGATGCCTTAATGAAAAGTGGTGCAACTGCGATTGCATATGAAACTGTTGAATTAAATGGTTCACTGCCACTGTTGGCGCCAATGAGTGAAGTTGCGGGTCGCTTGTCAGTTCAAGTAGGCGCGTATGCACTTCAAAAACCTAATGGGGGACGAGGTGTCCTACTAGCTGGCGTACCAGGTGTTGCGCCAGGAAAAGTTGTTGTAATTGGTGGGGGAGTAGCTGGCTTAAATGCTGCAGTTATTGCTATGGGAATGGGTGCCGATGTAACCGTCCTAGATAGATCATTGCCACGCCTTGCTTATATTGATTCGCTGTACAACGGCCGAATCAAAACGCTGGCCTCCACTTTGCACGCTATCGAACGTGAGATCAAGCAAGCAGATCTAGTAATAGGCGCGGTATTGGTACACGGGGCTAAAGCGCCTAAGTTGATAACTAATGCGCAGGTGGCTCAGATGAAGCCAGGTTCGGTATTAGTGGACATTGCAATCGATCAAGGCGGCTGTTTTGAAGATTCCAAACCGACAACTCATGCCGAGCCAACATTTAAGGTTCATGGCTCAATCTTTTATTGCGTTGCCAATATGCCGGGAGCGGTTCCGGTTGCATCAACATACGCACTCACAAATGCGACTTTGCCTTATGCCATTGCAATTGCAAATAAAGGCTGGCAGCGGGCTATAGAAGAAGATCCATCTTTGGACCGTGGATTAAATGTGCACGCAGGAAAGATTCGTTATAGCGCCGTAGCGGTGGCTCATGGTTATGCAGTTTGAGAAAGTAGCAAAGAGCTTTTTAGATCATCTGCAAATTGAACGAGGACTTTCGGTCAATTCTATCTCAGCATATAAACGTGACCTAGCAAAGTTTGATTTTTTTCTTAATGAAAACGATTTAGATTTATCGAGCGTTACCGAAGAAGACATCGTGAAGTACGAGGTGAATCAGAAGACTCAGGGCCTTTCTCTCTCATCGATTAACCGTTCCACATCTGCCCTAAAGACTTTTTATAAGTATTTGGCTCGGGAATATTCTGTTTCAGATCCGACCACAGGCATTGCCACAAATAAATTAGCGAGAAAACTACCGAAGGCACTTACCGTAGCTGAGATTATTTCCTTGATTGACTCGTCAGATCGTCCCAGCAACGCGGTGGCCCTAAGAGATCGGGCGATATTGGAGATCCTTTACGGAACTGGCGCCCGTGTGAGTGAAATTGTTGGGATAAATACTGGAGATTTTGGAAAGACAACCCTTGATGGATCTGAGGTCGTGACGCTGAAGTTACGAGGTAAGGGATCAAAGGAGCGGATGGTTCCGCTGGGATCTTTTGCGAAGTTGGCACTTGATAACTATTTAGTGAGATTGCGGCCGCAACTAGTCGCTAAATCAAAGGAGAGCCGAAGTAACAACGCTCTTTTTCTAAACTCACGTGGAACACGGTTATCACGGCAAAGTACCTGGCAGATTGTTATCGCAGCAGCCGACACTTGTGGCCTATCTGGAAAAGTTTCTCCACACGTCTTTCGACATTCCTACGCTACGCATCTGTTAGATGGCGGCGCCGATATACGAGTAGTGCAGGAATTGTTAGGTCACTCATCCGTCACAACGACGCAGATTTATACGTTGATAACGATCGACAAAGTGCGCGAAGCGTTTTCCACCGCGCACCCTAGAGCACGCTAGTTTTTAAGAACTTTAAATACCGCGCAGGCGTCGCGCCAAAATGCTTTGATCGCCTTTAGCTTCCAAATCTGCAACGATCACTGCAATTGACTCACGAACGATTCGACCGCGATCAACTGCAAGACCAAGATCACCACGAAGTGTTAGGCGTGCTTGATCGATATCAAATAGTTCATCAGGGGATAAGTAAACCGTAATTTTCTCATCATGTTTTTCACGTCCAGATGGTGAGCGATCAACGGAAGTCACGCGACGACGCGGCGTAGAGCGAACACCTTTTTTTGTCTTAGGATTTGTTGCGCTAACGCCAATAGGTTTTGAAACTTCGGTGGCTTCTTCTACAACCTGGCGTACGGCGCTTAACGCTGGGGTGTTAGCACGGAAAAGTTCATCCGCCCCTGGCAAGCTAGCTCTACGTGTCATCGTGCGCCTCCTCTGGCAATTAGTTCACGGGCAAGTCTGCGGTATGAAGCAGCCCCACCCGATGATGATGCATAACTTGTGATTGGTTCGCCCGCGACAGTTGTTTCAGAGAAACGGATCGTTTTTGCAATGATCGTTTCAAATACATCTTCTGGATATTTCTCCAAAATTGCAGTTAAAACTTCACGATTATGCACGGTCTTCTTTTCGTACATAGTAGCCAAAATTCCAATTAAATTTAAATCGGGATTCAGAAAACTTTTAACCTTATCGATGTTGCCCTTTAACTCAATGAATCCATGCAGAGCAAAGTATTCGCATTGCAGTGGAACAATCACTTCATTTGAGGCAACAAGTGCGTTGATCGTTAGCTGCCCCATAGTCGGTTGGCAGTCAATTAAAATAACGTCATAACGGTCCTTCAACCGCGCAAGTGCGCGTTTCAAATATTGCTGTCCGCCGATCTCGGCACCGAGAGTTGTTTCTGCAGTACCTAGATCGCGGTTAGCAGGTAGAAAATCCAAATTCGCAACTGATGATTTCAAAACGATTTCATCAATATTGGCATCAGGTGTCATCAGCGCGTAGTAGACAGTATTTTCAAGCGCTAGTGAATGTGCATTCACGCCAAGTCCGAGTGATAAGCCGCCTTGCGGATCGAAGTCAACGAGAAGAACGCGGCGACCAAGTTCGGCTATAGCCGCGCCTAAGTTAATTGTCGTTGTTGTTTTGCCGACGCCACCCTTTTGATTAAAGATCGAGATTACTTTTGCATCCAAACCCTCTTTCGGGGCCGGTGGAACACGAAAGTTTTTAGGCGCTCGTCCGAGAAGGGTGGCTGTTGTTGCCACATCATCATCAAATGTCGATTTAGCGTTCAAGCGAGAAACCTCTTTCTGTTGGCGCGACTCTACGCTCCGTGCGCAGTTTTGAGCAAGTAAGCAA
>Ga0164295_10004952_pt1 | contig 10573 bp, 7 predicted proteins | sample GEODES006metaG_FD_111798 | JGI IMG/M metagenome (GOLD analysis project Ga0164295, IMG submission 111798) | Oligotrophic lake water microbial communities from Sparkling Lake, Wisconsin, USA - GEODES006 metaG | ecosystem: Environmental > Aquatic > Freshwater > Lake | place: USA: Sparkling Lake...
GGTGCGGCCTCGCCCACCGCGCAGTGTACCATTTCGTCTGTGCGTGAGTGCGTGTCGTGGCGGCTGTCCACGCGGGTTTATGTTGGAGGAGGTGCCACAAACAAATTGTGTGGTCACTCAACGACGAAACATGAGAAGACAGGACGACCGCTGTCGAATCCCGGGCGGAACTTCCGTCGTGCACGCTCGCTCTTCGCGGCGTGGACGATGGGCGGCGAAGCTGGGCCGAGCGGTGGCCCGCTAAATGCAATCAAGCAGACTCTGCTGGGGGCCGAGCACAGTGGCGAGCTTGTGCCGGACGACGTGCACGACGCGCTGCAGCTCCAGGGATTGCACGCGCTCAGTCTCGGGCGCATCGTCGACATCGAGCCGACGTTTAGCGCCATGGCGCAGCGCCGGCTGCGTCGGCAGCTGGGCGGCCGGCGCAAAACCCCCATGCCAAACCTCTTCCGCGCGATGTGGATCATCGCCTACATGAGCATCGGCGTGGGGTTTGTGGGGCTGCAGGGCGGCTTCGCAGACCTCGAGCTGCGCGTGTCCATCTTCAAGTCGACGCCGACGTTTGTCTACTTCGTGCTCATCCTCGCCGTGGTGTGGATCGCGATGCGCACCTACGCCGTCGTGCGCTGGTGCTTGGCGTGGCTGCTGTGCGGCACCGGACTCGCCCTCATCATTGGCGATCAGCCAACCCCTACCGGTCTGACCCCGTGGCTGAGCGAGTGGCTGCCGTTCGCGACGCTGTTCGCCGACTTTGGGCAGGATTTCTTCCAGCTGGTGATCGCCTCCGTCACGATCAGCCTGGTCCTCCTCACCATCCTCATCTTCTTCGGCGTCTATCACATCTACCCACGCCTCATCAGCTGCCTCGGCCGGTGCCGCGGTGTGAGCAAACTTTGGTCGATCACGCGGGTCAACCGGCATTCGCAGCGAACGGCGGCGGACGGAGTGGTGACCGAGCGCCTCGAGTTCACGTACGCGCCGCTGCGGGTGTGCTCTTTTCTGCCGTGGCCCGACTGCTGCCGCAAGTACCGCCACTTTTCGTACGAGGGCGAGCTCGGCTACGACGATCGCGGCTTGCTGGTGCCGCACGGCTGGGGCACGTGGACCGATACCGCCAAGTACGGGGAGCGGCTGAGCGGTTACTGGCAGCACGGGCTGCCCGTCGGCCCCTTCCGCTCGTTGGAGCTCCGCACGGGCTGCGCGTTCACCACCCTACGTGTCGCCGTTGGCTCTATGGCGGCGTCGGCGTGGAACACAAAGACATGGGTGCCCCAAGTTGCGGAGCGACTCCGATGGGGGGTGGTCAGTGTCGAGGTCTCTGTGGCGGGCCATTGGATCAAGGGGCTGCCCTGCGCCACGCTGCACGCCCCGTTCGAGGAGCGCGACGCCAACTGGGCTGTCCGGCAGCTCATGCACATTGGCGACTGCGCCGATACAGCGTGCCTCGCGAACGGGGTGACCTCGGGGGTGACCTCGGGGGTGGCCTCGGGGGCGGCCTCGGCGGTGGCGGCGGCGGCCGGGAGCACGAGCGGGCATGCCGGGTGCGAGCGCGGCCTGCAGTCAGTGGTGGTGAGCCTGGCAGCGGCGCCGCACCAATTGCATGTCGCTGGCCATCGCGCCGCCTCGGTCGAGCTCGCGGCCAGTGCGACGATCTCGATCGTACCGGTAGAGGAGGGTTCGGGAGGGACGCCCTGCCTGCGTGTCGAGGGGGGCTGGCGGCGCGGCGGCGCGGCGCAGGAGGCTTTGATCTGGATTCCCGGATTCAACGCGAGCTCGGACGTGATCGCGTCCGCCGTTGCCCAACTGCTTGCCTTGGGTGCCTTCCCCGCGCACATCAAGCCGCTCATCTTCGCGTGGCCCAACGGTGTCGGCCTCACGTACCCATTGGCGGAGGAGCTCGCCCGGTCGGCCTGCATGCGCGCGCACGTGTGCGAGTTCTTTCGGAGTGTGCTCGAGGACGCGGGCATCGACCAGATCCACGTGCTCGTGCACTCGATGGGCTCGCAGCTCTTCTTCAATGCTCTGCCCGACCTTGTCAACCTCTTCGCGTCGCGCAATGCCAAGCTGGCGTCCTGCATCCTGCTCAACGCGGATTCGCCTCTTGAGACGTTCGTGGACACGAGCTACCCGCTGCTCGCGAGCATCTGCCAGCACATCACCGTGTACGCCGATACGCATGACATGGCGCTCTTCTACAGCAAGTTCATCAGCCACCTCTCGGCGTGCCTGCCCTTCGTGCCCGACATTGCGACGCGCAATCCGCTTGGGAGGTAGGTTACCCGTGATTGCCCCCCTCGTTAGGTCCCTTCCCCTCCCCGATGGCCCCCTCATTGCCCCTGATGGCCTCCCTCATCAGGTACCCGTACCGAATGTTCCGTGAGCGCCAGGAGCGCGAGACGGCGGCAGCCCGGGCTCTCGATGAGTGGAAGCAGCTGCGCATCGAGCTGCCCGTCGAGTACCTCGCCCTCGACGTCGTCGACACCTCGACGCTCGATTCGAATGTGCACGAGCTGCGCCATAGCTACTTCAATCTCAACGCCTTCATCGTGGATGACCTCGCGGAGATCGTAACCACGCGCCGGCGAGCTTGCATGCGCCGCCGACTGACGGCCACCTCGGGCAACGTGTGGGTCTTCCTAGCGGCCCCAGGCCACATCGATGCGGTCTGAGCGCGCCAAGCACAAGCGCGTCCGAGAACTCGGTGTGTAGAGAAGCAGGGGACCAAAGTAGTGTAGAGAACCATACCGTCTGGGCATCTGGGAGATGGCATCTCCCACGCAGCTCCCACGCAGCTCTCTCGCGGGTGGGTCCCCGCCCGCGGGGGGGTCTCGGCGAGACATTGCCGCAGTGTGCACACCTCTGGGACCGTAGTGCTAGTGCCGCCCTCGCGGACGTTAACACCGCTCGTCCATTGGAGACGCTGTACTCGTGTGCGACGTAGATCGTAGTATGATCGTTCCGGTGCCGCGCACCGTCGACTCGCTGTGTCGGCGCGAGGCCGGGCGCGGCGCGAGGTCTGGAGTGGCGGAGACCGACGGACCACACTCTCGACTCCCCCGTTTCGTCTCGACGTTTCGTCTGGTCGCACGAGCCCGCTAAACGGCCGCCGGGCCGCGCGCGCGCGGACTTAACGCGGGCGGGCGCGGCTCTAAGGAATTCCAATTGAATTCTATTCAATTTCGGGAACGGGACGACGGATAAACGTGTTTATAGCGGAAACCCTGAGAGAAAGCTATAAGAGATAGCTATAAGAGATAGCTATAAGAGATAGCCACCCGCCGGACGTGTTCCGCTCCGCCCCATACGCGACGACAGAATGGACGGCATCGTTTCGTCCGCAGACCCACACGGCATCCCCGGGAGGACCGCGGCACCGTCTGGGCATCGATCGTCTCTGGACCGACTAGGACCGACGCATGCGTGAGCGTGTCTGTGCGTGAAACCTGGTGCGGCCCCGCGCGTACCCACACGACTCCGCGCCCGCGGCATCACACCCCACGCACACGGCATGGTGTCGTGCCGCGTGCGCCGTGCCCGATGCCATCCCGTGCACCGCCCAGCGCCCACCTCAGCGCCCAGCGCCCACCTCAGCGCCCACCCATGCTGCTGCGTGCATGCGACGGTCCCAATGGGCCATCAACGGGCCATCGAGCACCGTCTCAAGCCGTCGGCGGCGCCACACCGTATACGTGGATGATGGCTGCCATCGCGAGCGTCGAAAGAGCGAGCGCGGTGAGTGGCCCGTACCAGCCGAGACCGACGGGTACGGAGCAGAGCCCAAGCCCAAGGGAGGCCGCAAGAAGCGAGTACGGCGTCATGGTCGCTACGTGGGCCTGCAGGTCGCACCTGATGGGGGAGGCACTCAAGGGTCATCAGTGGTCATCAGAGGGCCAACAGCCTGCAGGTCGCATCTGATGGGGGAGGCCACCAGAGGCCACCAGAGGCCATCAGAGGCCATCAGAGGCCATCGGAGGCGATCAGAGGCACTCGTAGGCAATCAGCGGGCACTCTTAGAGGCAATCAAGAGGCAATTAACGACACTCGGAGGCAATCAGCGGGCACTCTTAGAGGCAAGCACTCATGGTCGTGAACGCGTGGCAGGTGTGAACGCGCGGCAGGTGTGAACGCGTGGCGGGTCGTACTTGGTCGCTAGGACGGTGAGGATGCTCGTATCCGAGATCGGCGAGCATAGGTTGCCGAATGTGGCGCCGCCGAGCACGGACGCTATGCAGTGGCGCAGGAATGCGGGATCGTCGCCGCCGAGCTGCGTAGCTAACGGTCCCACGAGAGGAAGGATGATCCCCATCGTCCCAAAAGAGGAGCCGCATGCGTACGAGATGAGGTGGGCGAGGACGCAGATCAATGCGGGTAGTGACCATCTGGGAATGGACGATTGGAGTGCGCCCGCGATGAACTCGGCCGCCTTGGCCTCTTTGAGTACGTCACCGAGTCCCCACGCGAGAAGCAGCACGATCGTAGGCGCGAGGACGTCCTTCATCCCTTCGATCCACGCGTCCATCGCCTCCGTCAAGGTGAGCACGCCCTGGGTGAGTACCAAGGCCATCGACACGAGCCACCCGACGGTGCTAGCCCAGATGAGCGCCGCGATCGAGTCGCTCTCGCCCAGGATCGCGACGAGCGTCAGCGGCGCCGCGCCGGCCGCGCCGGCCGCCTTGGCTCGGAGCTTTACCGCGCCGTCGAGCAGCATCCCTCCAAACGTGGCGACGGCGATCGTGCCAAACGGCAAGAGAGCGTTGATGGCCCTGTGGGGAACTCCCGCCTTTGGCGAGAGCGGGCCGGAGCCGAGCGTGTCGTCCGGCGTGGGCGCCGTCTTGAGCGCCCCCTGATACGAGAGGCCCTCGCCCGCCTGCCCAGCGCCGAGGAGGCCATCGGAGGGAGCGTCGGCAGCCTCGAGCGAGTCGTTCGGACGGCCCACCACTGACGTTGAGGGCTTGATGCTCGCGCGGGGCAGGGGGTACGTGGCCATGGGGCCGAGGTCCTTGCGCATCACGAGCAGCAGTGGGATCATGATGAACATGAGGCACGGGAAGAAGCGATAGGGCAATGTGCCCATCGTCTGCAGAAAGGGGTCGGCGGACGACCCAATCTGCTTGTACACCCCCGCCACGTAGCCGAGCTGGAGCCCGATCCACGAGGAGATGGGCGACATCGAGGCGAGTACCACGCCCATCGTGTGCACGATCATCGCAAGGCGCTCGGGAGCGACGCCAACGGTTTGGAGTACCGGGCGGAGTGAGCTGCCCACGATGAGCACTGAAGAGTAGTCATCGAAGAAGATCATGCAGCAGAGCGCCCACGCGGAGCAGAGGCCGCGCATCGCCGAGGTCATGTAGACCGACAGCAGCCGCGCGAGCCCCAGCCCGCCACCCGCACGTTGCACGATCCCAATCGTGCCACCGAGCAGCAGCGTGAACAGGAGCACACCAGCGTGCTCGGCGTCCGCAAGGGCTCGTACCATGTACCGGTCGAAGACGCGCAGCAGCGAGAGCGCGGGCTTGCCGCGATGAATGACCATGCCGCCCGTCCACACGCCAAGTATCAGCGCGACAATCACCTGCTTAAGCGCCACCGACGCGCCTAGCGCCACAATCGGAGGCAGGACTGACAGCCAGCTCGCCTCTACCACCGCAGAGCCGCCCCGTAGGCGATAGAGTGCGAGAGCGGCCGAAGCCAATGCAGGTCGGCCTCCATTTGCCGCAGGCGCAGCGTGTCGGGTGGCAAAGGTGAGCGAGGCGAGGACCAGCGGCGCAAACGCCATTGTGTCCCGTGTCGCGCCTTCCTCCGGAACGTCGCGTGAACGAGCGAAAGAGCTCAATCCGATCTCAAACATCGACCGAAATCATGTGTGATCTTGTGGGACATAAAAGGGTAGTCTTGCAGTGTCGGGCGGGTCTCTCTGTAACGCAAGGCTACCCGAACACAGCTCCCTGTGAGGTTTGTTTCGCTAGCTGATTAACTGATTGTAGACGCGCGAGCGGTTTTGGTCAAGTCCACGAGGGTGGTGTCACAGTGGAGATATGCGCTCCGATTCGTGCTGCATCGACGCCACAGCGCGCCGGTGCACGACACAGTGCCTGCACGACGCGTCGGCCAGCCACATCGTACCCACGCCGCACGCGTCGCGTCGTTCTGAGCATCTCGTGGGCGGCACTCCCTGCCTTCTTTCTCGAGCCATCGGTGCGAGAAGGCGAGGCGCGAGGCCACCTTGGTTCGCATGTGCATGACGAGGGTCGAGCTCTTGAGCGCGAGGCCCCATCCATCGGAATAGACTGGCGACGCCCAGCCGTTGCCGTAGCCAGTCTCGACGAGTGCCAAGCCTGGATGCGCCTGGATGGCTGCGCTCAGCGCGAGGCCGGTGAAGACGTCCTCGTACGGGAGCGCGCGCTCGCGACGGAGCTCATCCGCGGCGGATGCGAGGGTCGCATTCCACAGCTCACGCAGCCACGCGCTCGCAAGCAACTCGGCGACCAGCGAGCGAGAGACCATGTACAGGGGCCCGCGAGCAAATGGGAACGGTCCCCACACTCCACCCTGCGTCTCGTGCACCGCGTGCATCTCGCACCGACGGCCAGGGCCATCCTGCTGATGGTGGATCGGCCGGTGAGACGGCGCATGCCAGCTGTACTGTTCCATGGCGCCCCAAAGCAAGCGTGGCTCGGCGCCCGACGTGGCCGCACGCACGCTCGCTTCGCTTGCGCGAGCGTGCGCAGCAATACCTTTCAAGTTGAGGTACACGTCGTCATCGCCCTTGCCAATCAGGCTCACTCGCGGCCAGTGCTCTAGTGCACAGCGCCACCAGAGGAGCAGCGCCGCTAGTGGGCCTCGCTTGCGGCCAAGGAATGGCGAGGCTGGGACGAGCGCCACGTCGCCGTGCCGCGCCTCTTCTGCAAGCGCACGCGTGTCATTCATGTAGTCGCCGGCCCGAAGCACAAAATGGACGAGGACGCCAGCATGGCGAGCATCCTCTTTGGCCGCGGGCGACAGCCATGAGCGCCGGATTGCGTCTCTGAAGGCTGGCTTCGGCACGTGTGAGAGGAGGCCTATTGTCACGGTGACGTTGTTGTTGTGGGCTCTCATCGCGGCACCACTCGGGAGGAGGCATGCTGCTTGCTTCTTTCGATCCTTCTTAACGCCTTCTCGCATAATTGCATCCGAATCCGCGTGCGTATGCGTGGAGCCTGCGTTGCAGGGGCAGCCATGTGCCGATTTAGTGTCCGCCTTATTTGGCAATTCTTTGACTTGACAATTCTTTCACAGCAAATTCTGGAAAAGGGGATTGTGCACTCACGAGTAACAATGCTTGTTAAGGAGTCCTTGTTAAGCTCTCCAGGCTTTGACGAATCGCAAAACGTAACGGCACGTGCGGAATCGTTCGTAGTGGCCTCAATTCCGCGTTGTCATCGGAGCCAGATGCTACGCTTCTTTGTGGTGCGTCACAATCTCGGGCACTGCCTCGGGCACGTTAACCACCGTGCTCTGCTCCGTCACAGGTCGATGATGACGAGTTTGCTTCCATGGTCGTCGAGTCCTTGATCTCCTCACAAGGGTGCCCTGTCGAGGTGTGCTCTAACGGGGCGGCCGCGCTTGCAACTTTGACACAGGCTCGATGTGAGCAAAATCCGTTTCACGTGGTGCGTGTGCGCCTCGCTGCCGATACCGTGGCCGGTGTGCGAATCTCGGAATCTCACGCACGCTCTGACCGTTCTCTCATGCTCTCATGCTCTTGTGCTCGCCCAGATGCTCCTAGATTGGGAACTCGGCGACATGACCGGATTAGAGGTCGTGGAGAAGCTGCGGGAAGGATATCCCTGGCTGCAGGACCTGCGCATCATTATGGTCTCAGGGAACACGCCCGACGAGCAGACGATGGCCACTCTCGGCGCCTTAGGGTACGCAAGCGCCTGCAAGCTGCGCCTGGGGCTCCTCACAGCAAATCCAGGACTGAGCGTGTGCAGCTCGTGCCATCCCTCCCTGATGACGCAGGGTCGACGACTACTGGGAAAAGCCCGTCTCTGCCAAGCAGCTCCAGGACTTGCTCCGCGAGTGTACAGCGGCGACGTCAAGAGCAGCTCCGGATGCCACATCCGCTGCTGGCACTTCCTCCGCTGCTTCTGCCGCTGCCGCCGACGCTAAGCCTCCCAGCTGAACGGCGTCAGTGCACGATAAATTGTACCGCGCCAAAGGCGATCTCGTTCGGATCTCGTTCGGAGGTCCCATGCCATCACGCTCGTTACCTTTTCGCACCGGCCGCTTTTAGAAAGCTGCTACCCGAAGGCAGCGCTCGCCAACAGCAGCGCTCATCGACTATACTCTGAGTTACTCAGTCTGAGACACCGGTTCCGGTACAGTACATCCATCGTCTTCGTACTTCACCCTTTCTTTACACCGGTGTTTAGATGCGTTGTGTATTCGTCATTGGTAATTCCAAATTCGATACCAAGCATCACGAGGGCGCGGTCGGAACTTCGAACTCCCCGTGGGTCACCTCCGGCGTGCGCGCGTACACTCAGGATCATGGTTCAGGAGCTTCGAGCTAGGGCGCTCGAGCGGTACGTGTAACGTGAACCGTAATCGTGGATCGACGGGTCCGCATCATGCTCAGGTCATTGTGAGGAGGCTGAACTATCCCCGCCCCTGTACGACCCATGTGGTACATGTGTGTGGGCACGCGAACGGGAAAGACAGGGCCCGGAGGAACGCTTGCTTTTGCTTGCTTGCGGCGGATCTGCGACGAAATTACCGTACATGTAACCGACGAAAGGTGACGCAAGTTTTTCTTCGTCGCGCTTTACCGACCACCTCTGCACGCCGGTCGCGCGCGGTCGCAGCCTATTGGCGTTCGTGCCGATGCAGAGGCGGCATCCACAGTCGAGCGGATCCCAGGCGATGCCCAGCGCGCACGGGTTGCAATCGGGCTCTGACCATTTCATTGGCATCGCGCACATGCTACCGATCGGGCTGGGTTATGTCTTATGCTCCTCTCTGAGTGCGCGCCATGCATTGTGGCAGCGGATGCGCTCATCCTCCGCTCTGATGCCTCGCACGTGCATGTGTGCTGCGCTCGCAGTGATGGTTGTCAACAAGTGGGCACTTAATGTCTTTCCGTTCCCCGGGTCGCTCATGTGCCTGCAGTTTCTGTCGTCAGCCGGAGTCGTGCGGCTGCTGGCACTGTGCGGCCAGCTGGAGTGCGAGCCGCTGGCGTGGGCAAAGGCGCGCAGCTTCATGCTCGTGCCGTTCTTCTTCGGGATCGCGATCTTCACGAACATCAAGCTGCTGCAGGCCGCCTCGGTCGAAACGGCCATCGTCTTTCGGACGATCGTCCCCATCTTCACATCGGCTGCGGATTGGATCTGGATGGGCAGAGCGCTGCCTGAGCTGCGCTCTGCGTGTGGGCTCGCGATCGTGGTCGGCGGCTCGCTCGTGTACGCGGCGACCTCCAACGACGGCATCATCGTGCACACGTGGCTCTGGGCATGGAGCTACGTCCTCGTCCTCTCATTCGAGATGGTCTACGTGCGCTGCCCGCACCCAGATTCGGATCTGCTGCGGCGCGCGCAGCATTTCACCGCGCCGCACATCGCCGCGCCGCTCATCGCCGCGCCGCACACCACCTCGCCGCACACCACCTCGCCGCACACCACCTCGCCGCACACCACCTCGCCGCACACCACCGCGCCGCTCTCTCTTTGACTCACACTCCTCGCGTGGACGGAGCGTGCTCACGACCTATGCCCACGACCTATGCCCACGACCTACAGGTGAAGCACGTGCTCGGTTCGGTGCCCATGTCGACATGGACGCGTGTCTACTACAACAACGCGCTCGGCTTCCTCTTCATGCCACCTATGATGCTCTTCGGAGCCGAGTACTCGCGGCTCGGCGAGGCGTTCGAGGTGCTGCTGAGCACCCCGCATGCCGCGCACGCAGTCGGAGCCTCTTGCGCCATCGGGCTCGGTATCTCCTTCACGGGCTTCGGCTTCCGTAACCTCGTGACTGCCACGACCTTCACAGTGGTCGGAGTCATGAATAAGCTCCTCACTGTGCTGGCGTCCCTGGTCCTCTTCACACGCTCAGGAGCCACGTCACCTTGGGCGGTACTTTCGCTCCTCGCATGCATTGGCGGCGGCACCATGTATCGGCAGGCGCCGCTGCTCGCGCCGCCACCCACCCCGGAGGCCGCAGGCGAGGATCATGAGCCTGAGGAGAATGAGTCGCTGCTCACTTCATGCATGGGCGCTTCGAACATCCCCTCCAAGGCCCTCAACGGCGCGGCTGGATAGAGGACGGGCGACGGCGCGCGCGCGCGCGCGCGGCGTGTTATCAATACGCGTGTTATACTCGACCCTGCGGTGGGAAGTGGGAATTGAAATGATATTTATCCAGACCCCATGTTTTGACACAACCTGTTATGGGTAAGCCGGGCCGCGTGCGGCCCGCGACCGGGATCGGATTCTTTTCGTCCCGCCGCCCGGACACCGGCGAGGCGTCGGTGAATCCGGGCGCGGCCCGGCGGGGGGTCGGTAGGTAGGGCACGCTCCCCGAACGTATACGA
>Ga0164295_10004953_pt1 | contig 10573 bp, 10 predicted proteins | sample GEODES006metaG_FD_111798 | JGI IMG/M metagenome (GOLD analysis project Ga0164295, IMG submission 111798) | Oligotrophic lake water microbial communities from Sparkling Lake, Wisconsin, USA - GEODES006 metaG | ecosystem: Environmental > Aquatic > Freshwater > Lake | place: USA: Sparkling Lake...
GAGCGTTATTCGTCTTATCTCCTTTTGAAAAATCTAGTTTATTCACACGAAGAAAGGTTCCAGTTGTTTGAACTGGAATTGTGCTATTTGAGGCATCTAAAAAGATTGTCTCTTGATACTCCTGACCTAATTGATTGACACCATAAACATTTATAATTGATTGTCTTGTATCTACTGTGTCTTGGAGAGAAAAGATGTTCATCGTCTCAGCACTACTTAAATCCAAATAGTTCTGTGACGATTCCCACACGAGAGATGTGTTATTGCTAATGTCTAGTGTAGTAAAACCATTCACATCCTCAATTACATAATTTTCTAATTGACCAAGTGCTATGTCAGTCTGAAAATCGTTTGCTTGTCGTGTTAAGGTAGCAATGTCCCCTCGATTAACCAGATTATCCAGCTGACTAGTCGTCTCGTATTGTGTGAACCTAGACAGCGAACAATACATGTTAACAGAAATATCAAATACATTGCTGTTTGCAATACTGTAAGAAAAGAAATCGGATTTTGTTGGAAAATACTGGCTGTAGTAATCACCTGCCAAAATTCTTCTATCGATTGCTATGTATGACGTAGTTCCTGCCGCTGTTGGAGAGAAGGCCAATGTGAAATACACTTCACCGACTGAGTTAGTGTTGTCTACTTCAATCCTTATTGTTGCTGAGTCATTAATTGAAATAAAACTGCTGTCAAATGTTGTAAGGGCTGGAATTTCCAAACCTAGTTTATTCAGTAGCAATGGTTTTTGTGACTGATAGGCACTTGAGCCATAAGTATTTGAACTCGATGATATGGCTGCCAAATCTGTTGACATCGCGGCTCGTCGTATTATAGGTTGTTGAAAACGGTTCATTTACAATTATGTGAGATTTAATTTCTCTCTGTTTATAAAAAAACTTAAGGATGACTTCAAAAACAGGCTACATTTACGGAATTTTTAGCGATTCTCTTAAGCAATGCTATATTGGTTCCACGTGGGAAAATGCTCACAAACGATTTTGTCGGCATCGTAGTGATTTTAAGCGTTGGAAAAAAGGAACTTATGGATTCTGTTCCTCATTCAACTTACTAGATAAGTGTGACGATGCCTATGTTGATGTATTAGATTGTATTCAGCTCAATGGAGAGAAAAATACAATGAGAAAGCAATTAAGAGTTGCAGAGCAAGAGTGGATTGATTTTTTTGAGGAAATAACAGTGAATTCAATTCGTCATCCAGGCGGAATGTTTAGAACGAAATGCCAACCTGACCAGCTCCAATCGTCAAAAGTTTTGCTACTGACATGTAAGCAAGAACCTCATGAACTGTTGTCTGAGATGGAAATGTGACAGTTCTAGGAGTAATCGTATACTGTATTTCAAGAGGAGCAACCTGCTGGATTCCACCTCCAAAAACGGCGTTGTTTCCGTTCTCAAAATCAAATCCAACCCAGTGGCAACGACCACGTAAATCTTGATTAAACTCATCACTATTAACAGCAGCGTTAAGAATAGTGTTGTTATCACACGTATATTGGTGTTTGCTTACTTGAGGGGATACTCCCTTGTTATACAACTGAGTTAAGAAGAAGACGAGCGCCTGTGACGTTATAGGTCTCTCAAAGACGTTTCTACCATTCATCTTTAAGAGCCAGTTCTCATCACCAAGAGCATCCGAACCCTGATTGGCAGTGAAGATCTTATAAGATGCTAATCCAGTCTGATCAGGCAGTTCAGTATCACGGAATGCCAGCATCATAGAGTGAAGCTCACGACCCTGAAGATTAATTCTGTAAGTCTCAGTATGTTCATCATTAACAGTCTGGGTTGGCATTATGTTCTTTACAAGATAAGTATCAAGCATAGGATATTTGAATGGAGACTTCTTTATTTGAGCCATCATCGCTCGCTCGAGTTCTTCATCCTGAAGAATATGTGTGCTAACAAGTTCAACAGTTGCTAAATCAACTACACACTTGGCAAGATCTACTCCTTCAGTTCCCACTACATATTCTCGAGCATCACGTTCGAATTGGATCTCCATAATAACTTCACGGTCTTTCATCATAAACATAGGCAAGTTGTTATTGGCAAGCCAAGTCGCTCCGAGAAACGAAAGAGGAATTCCAAAACGGAAATTTTCATTAGCCGTGTCAGAAATAAGAAACTCTTGAGCGATCATAGTTGGGATGTCAAATGCATCATACGAAACAGTCATACCAGCACGGACATCTGGGCGCTCAATTCCATCAAGTTTATCAACAGTAAGACGAGTATTGCATCCAAACAAATAGTGGTGAAGGCACGAAATCTTACTAACTGAGTTCTGACTGTAAAGAGCCTGAGTAACAAACTGCGATGGCTTCTCAATGTCAGAGAGAATCTTGTTGTCAACTCGGAGCGTAAAACGCTTTATAGCACCAAGAACACCATTCAGCAAATTGACACGACAGTTGGTTCCAAGAGCGTCTTCAGCATTAAGACGTAATGTAACCATCGAGTCAGAAGTAAGAAGACCGATCTTAGGGATTTTTATAAACACACTGTTAGTGTTGGGATTGGAAGCCTCAATGGGAGTTCGGATTGTAGTAAGTAAAGACTGCTGAAGAGGAGCATCCTCAACTTCATCAACTTGAAGATTAAAAAAGCGGTCTAATTCGAGAGACATTATTTTATACTATACAAACACAAAATAATGAAAAGTTTTTAAATCTTAACAGAATAGCAATTCGAGTTTTGTGTCCTCGATCTCATTAGCCACTTGATTTGTCACATCACGGCGTATTTTGATGTTAAGATTGTTAATGTGTAAAGCTTCACGATTTTCTAAATCCACAAATTTAATGTGGGACGAATAATGTGTTAAACGCTTAAATGTTTGGTTAAAGTCGCTTAAATCAGATTCCTCATTTTGAAGACGATAGACACAAGGACGATCGGCACCAGGATTCGTGTTTATTGTATTGTTCTGTGTCTTAATTCCAACATTAGTTATTTCGACATTGTAACCAATGCTGTCACTGTAGAGAGAAATAATTCCATTATCAGGAGTCATCGCGTTAGGAAATTCATTAGGGTCAAGATTTAGTTGCTCATTAAATCCAAAAACATAACTTAATTCTTGACTCACATTTGTGATTGAAAAGCGACTTATACCAACGCTGTCCCTCCATACTCCATCTAAATACACCTGATTTAAGTTCATAATGTTGAGAGAAACGTTTCCAGTCTCGCCTGTAGTGTTATTTGGAACTCCCCTAAATGCTATAAACGGCACTAGACCGCCATAATCCTGACCGACTGCCTCAAAACATTCTAAAATAAATTCCCGTCTTATGCTTAAGTTAATTGTTCTACTATCAAACAGCACGTCTTCATCTGTGACTTGGTAGTAGTTAGCTGTTTGTGTCTGCTTTCCATAAACCTTAAAATAAAACCTATCGTATACTGTTGATTGATTATTTTGTGTGTTTTCGTAGTAAAACTTAAATCCAAATATTCCGCTCTTTGAGATGTTACCAATGCTTAAATCTACAAGAGAGATCATCTCAGTTATAGCATCAGTCGAGTTTGTTCTCTCACTTAAACCAGCATCAGCTACTATGCTCATCGTTATAGCATCGCTTGTCCCACTTGACTTGTTAAAATATAATCCAAGATAGCAATTAGGGATTGTTCCTGCTGTACTATTTAAAACATCACTTGTCTCAACTGTCGTGTTATTTGCCCATTGTTGTTTTTGGTAGCCTTGTGAGAGAAAGCCTGTAAGACATTCTTCAGTTACTCGTAAATCCACTTTAAAAAACCAGTCTGTATTGTTCTGGTTTGTGTCGTATGTTTCTTTGTGATTGCGCGTAAATGGAAAGAGAGAAGCACGAGCAAAAGCAAAATTGTTCCATGTAGGAGCGTCAGTGGCATCATATTGAGGTGCTATTCCAACTGTAAAAGCAGTGTCAATGTTGTTGCTAGAGTCTGCGGTTTCACTCACAGGAAAGAATCCTTCTGGATTGATGAAGGGCGTGATGCTGTAAAAAACGCTGTCTTTTTCAATAGCAACTGCTGGCTTGTATTCTAAAAAGTTGAAACTATAATAAGTATTAAAATCAACCAGAGCATTGTTTGTTTCTAGTTCTAAAGCATTTAAAAATTCACGTTTACTGTAAGAACCTTTAGGCACTGTTATTGGAACTGGTGGAACGTTTCCATCAACTAAAAAACGACCATTTGGAAATGTATAAGCGTCTTGAAGTTCAATTGTAAAGATTTGATCCTCTGTCAACACAATCGGCTTACGAATGAGAGAAGCCGAATACAAGGCAACCTTGGACATCGGTGGAATCACAATGTCTTTGCTGTAAATAGCAGTGAAATCACTGGCGTCACTTGTAGACTGATTCTTGTTGTAGTTTAGTAAGACGCTAAACTGTTTTCTGGATGAATCTTCCTTGTACATTATTTTATATTATACAAACACAAAATAATGATTTGTTTTTAAACTTTCTCTCCATCTTTCTTTTTCATTCCTTGACTATCTCTTTCAGGTTCATCCTTGTCTACCTTCTTATAGTAATCAACCTGTTGTGGCTTGTATGTCTGTCCCATTGTGTTAAGTATCTCAATCTTTTGTTCGAGAGACGGATCGTTAGCAAGCAATTGAGTAATGAAACTGTGACGGATAGCATTCACACTAAAACTCTTATCAAACAACTTGGCTGTGATTTGCTTGAGTCCATTACTGAAATCAGATTGACTGATTGGGTTAAGGCTTTCATTCAACAAGAAATCCTTACGAGCAATCTTCTTCTTTCCATCTGGATGATAGTCTTCCAAATACTTATTTATCAGTTGCTTCGTCTTCTCATCTTTAATTTCATAAGTCTTCTCTCCAATCTTTTCTTTCGTCTTGTAGTTGTTCCAACGGAAAAACATGTTGTCACCGTTGATGATTAAGTAATTGTTTGCCTTTGCCAGTTTTTCAATGTTCTCTGTGTTTCTCTTAATTTTCATTTTCAAGTAGTTCTGCACCCGTACTGGAATCTCAAGCAGAAAAAAACCAAGTGTCATAAAGTTTCTAAAGTCATTATACTTCTTCTCTCCACTCATATAATCATCAAACTTCTCCAAATAAATCTTCTTCATCTCATCAAATGGCATCATCTGCTCTTCTTGACTTTCTGTCTTCTGTTGCTTTTCAAGCTCGCTGTATTTTTCACGAGTCAATTTGTTCATCATCGAGAGAAAATCATTCAAGTATTTCAAAGGACTGTCAATCATTCTTAACATCTTCGTCACACTCGTAATACTGCTGATGATTGTGTTGTTCTTGTATTCTTTTTCTCTCATCTTCTCAGCCATCGCCTCTGCTCCATCAAGCACATACGACATTCCAAGTTCCTCAAGTGGTTTACCGTAAACCTTCTCAACCCGCTTCAATCCATCACGAAACGTTGTCTTTGTGTGTGACGAACGGTCGCTGTGGTATTTCTCATACAATTCAGTAAAATCACTCAGAGAGAATTTCTTATACTTTTCAAGGGAAGTCGCCATCTTTCTTAATCTTATAGAATATAAATATATTTATTTTTAACTTTATTTATATTTAAACATTGTAAATTCTCTCAACAAGAATGTAATTACATTGCACGACAAGTTGGGCGGCGTCTGCCGATTGATTTTGAAAACTAAAATGTACATAGGCTGGAAGAGTTGTTCTGTAATCTCGAATAAAACTCATTGTGCATGATCCATTAGCATTTGCTGTGTATGATGATTTTTGTGCTAAAGCAATACGTGTGTTAGATTGGGATGAGGCATTAGCACCTTCTGTTGCTACTAGAAAAAAAGCAACATCACTTGTTGTTGTTCGTCTAAAACCCATGACTCCTGTGAATCTATACACTGCATTTGTCAAGCCAGTCACAAGAAAAGTATTTGTAGCCAAACTAGTCCAGTCATTAAGTGTCTCTGTAATGTTTAATGTATTCCGTGTAAGAGTTCCTGTTGCCAAAGTTGCCACTCCAATATTTTGTGATGTTGCTGGAAAAATGTAGGAGAGAAAATCAGGAAGCACAGGAGCGTAGTTTATCCACAGATTAGATGCCGTCTTATAAACTAAAATGTTGTTGTTTGCCAATCCATTCAACGACACATCAGCGAGAGAAGCCAGGTAACTCGGACTGTCACTCGAAACAAGTAGGATTCCACTGGCATCCACAGCAAACGGCAATACAATGTCGTCATTTAATTTCCTTCCTAACAAAAGCGTCTGACTCATTTAGACAATGGAGAGAAATTAAATCTGCAAGATAGTTAAAATCACGCTCGGAATCGCTGGGCGTGTTGGTGTCGTGCTTGTTCCTTCATAATAAAGTCTTACATCAACGTCAGGGCTAGACCAAGCAATTTGATAATAGTCGCCTGCATTCACAGTCACAATGTAATTCAAAATCGCCACTGATTTAGCATTGTTTCCTGCTAAAGTATAACGTGTGTTACTGTCTGCTACATTCGAGCCATTCTTCTTAACCCAAATATCCACTGTATCACTTCCGGAATCAGTCTTATCCAACTGTGCTGAAAATGTCACACTGTATGTTCCTGCATACTGGAAAATGATTTGAGAGAATGTCGGCGTATTTATCGCGATTCCATAGGCTTCTGCCGTTGTATTAAATGTCATGATGTTCTCTGTGTTTGCTACTGGATTGGTCTGTGTTTGATTTGAGTAAGCCGAGAGAAAATACCGCTTAAAGTAATTCTTAGTTAGAATGACTCCACTCGGATCAACAGCAAATGGAAGTGGTCTCCCATCCACAATTGAACGTCCAAGTGTAAGTGTTTGTGTGTTTGACATTTTATATTCTAGAGAAAAAATCTTTTTTTAAAATCCTTAATTGAAGCTGACACTGTTGGTTTATTCCAAAGAATCCATCTTGCAAGGGAACCACTCGTAAGAGGGTTATTCCAGTTCTCGTTCACCTTATGACGCGCCAAATACGCTGCTTTCATCTTCTCCGCCTTCTCCTTGTCCTCTTTCGAGTAAATCGTGAAGTCTTTATTTTTAGCAGAGCCAAAGTGCACTACCTTCTCCTTACCATCTACATCAAACGTTGCCATCAGTTTCTTTTCAGGTTTTATACTTGGTTTCACCGAGAGAAGTTTAAGAACAGCCATCTTTATTCTCTACATAGATTAAATGTTTGAAGAGTTATTCAAATGCTTACTTGCTTGTATGTTCAAATGTAAGACACATTGTAAATGCTCCAATTGCTGTGAGAGTGATTGCATTATGGAGGAGGGCGACCAACTTAAACGTGCTGATTCTAAAACGTCTTTAAAGGAAAAAAAAATCTAAATATACTACAAATGGACGAGAAACAAATTGTTAGCGATCTTAAGAAACTTCATTCGATAGATGACAACAAAAAAAAGAGTAAAGAATATTATCGCACTTATTACCGACAGAACAAAGACAAATACAAGAAACGTTATCAACATAACAAGAGCGAAATCCTTGACAAAATGAAAGCAAATCGCCAACAAAAGAAAAAGAAGAGTCGAGGAATTTTTACAATCAGACATTTAAAAAATGAAGAAACTTCTTTCTCTCCAAAGATTGAGGGCGACCCTGAACAGCAAACCGCTACAAGCACTCCTCCCATTTGATACCGCTGTTCTTTGTTGCTCCTCCAATTTTATTCTCTCTTAACAATTTAAGAATGAATAAATCACAAATTGCCAATGAGATTAAACAGATTCAAAAAGTTGACGTAGAATACGAGTGGTTTCTACTAAAAGACTTTCAAACAAAAGACCTGACCGACACCACTTCTCTCGGCAATAAAATCATTGACTACTACTTCTTTCAGAATCGACTTGAAACCAAAGGCAACAAGGGAATTTCTTTTTATGATTTCCTCGAATACAAACAAGAGTATGTTTCAAAACCTTATTTTAAAAAACTTGTGAATTTTGCCAAAGCACACAACCGCTACAAAGACAGTGAGCTAAAATTCCTCTACTACTGCTATGGGCTCTGTTTTGGCAGGATTTCAGCTTTCAAAATCCCTAATGCCTTCTTTATCTATGATATGTTCAATGTCAAAAGCATTCTCGATCCATTTGCTGGATTCGGTGGGCGATGCCTTGGAGCAATGCTTCGTGGAATTAATTACATCGGAATTGACAGCAATCTTTCTTTAAAACCAAACTATGAGAGAATGCTTTCCGACTTCAAGGACGAATATAATTCATCTGTAAAACTTTATTTCCAAGACTGTTTATCGGTTGATTTCTCTCAATTCAAATACGATATGGTCTTCACTTCACCGCCATACTATAACATCGAACAGTATCCCTACCAACCACATCGCTCACCTGATGAATGGTCTGATTTTTATTTCACCATTTTCAACAAACTTTGGGAACATTTAGACCCAGGGGGAACCCTTGCCATTAACGTGAATCAGAAGATTTTCAACAAAATTCTTTTCCCTCTTTTTGATGAACCCAATTTCAGGTTCAGACTCAAGAAGAAACAAAAAGGCGACTACACGGAGGAAATCTACATTTGGATTAAATGAAATCTGTGAAACTACTTAAAAAATAAAATGTTAGTATATATAAATTAAGGAAAATGGAAACCGCCAATTCAACCACCAAAATCTACAAGACTACTCCAAAGCAACTTGATTGGTCAAAGATGAATTATCATTACAGAGGAGGCAGAGAGAAGCAACTCATTCGCTATCATTTTAAGATTCATCCTGAACTCGATTCTACAACGTTCCACGCAGATCTCGACCCGATTGATCGTCTCATGAAACTTAAGGAATATCATTTTCAAGAGCGAATCAAGCGAAATACTGAAAAATTCAAAATGAGACCGTGTATTACTGGAATGCCTGGATGTAATGACAAAAATCCGTGCAATCATTGTAACCTGTAAATAATATATTCGGAAAACAATCTAAATTTATTTTCGTTAGTTATAGTATAATTAAGGAAAATGCCAACCAACAAACTTGCCTTCTTGAACAACTGGACTATCGACATTGATTCCTTACTGGATTACAAGTCATTTAAACATAAGTTCCAACTTGACTTATCTTATCCCATTCTCAAATCCTGCTATGACAGCGACCACCCGACAATGACACTGGAAAGAAAGGACGCACTTAAACCAATTCTTGACAAGATGAATACAACAAACAAACTTGATGTCTTTCATGAACAACGCTACGGGATTGGAAGGTTCTATGCCAATCAATCAATTTCCCCAATTTGTGTATCTCGTCACATCAAGCACACACTTTTTAAAGCACTTGGATGGATTGACATTGACATGGTGAAAGGACATCCCAGCATTCTCTACTCAGTTGCCAAACTCAATAAGATTGAAGACCAATTCAAGGCATTTAAATCGTATTTGGATACTCCCAATGAAACTTTGAAAACACTTGCCGATTTTTATGGTGTTACAAATGACCAAGCCAAAGGCATTTTTAATGTTGCAATTTATGGTGGTGGATTTAACACTTGGTTAGATGAAATGAAAAAAGATGGTATTGAAATTAAAAGCATAAAACAGCACGAATTAGTTATTAATTTTATTAAAGAATGTGGCATGTTTAGTCATCTTGTCTACCTCAATAATCCAAAACTTGTAACTCGTGTTTGTGTTGATCCTGATATGGACGAGTACAAGAAGAAATCACGTGTTATGTCCTACTGGTGTGGTGCAATTGAAAATGAAATCATTTACAAGTGTTATAAGTTTTTAAAATTTGAGAAAGTCCTCGAAGACCGTAAGTATGCTCTTGAATATGATGGAATTTGTTTCAAGCCACTCAAAACAGAAGGGCTTGACTATCTCATCACAAAATTAAATAACAAACTCGTCTCATCTACTGGTCTTGAACTTATTAAAATGAAATGGAAAGATTATGATGCCGAGTATGTTCACACAGAAATTATTAAAGAATCTGAAAATTTAGAAGTTGATGAACCCGAGTACACTCTGTTTGACGATGTTTGTACTGACTTTGAAAAGACACATGCTAAAATTATTTCTCTCGGAATGTTTGTTGAAGAGCGTAATGACGAAATCATCATGATGAGTAAGGCACACATTATGACTTCTTATGAGCATCTCCAATACGACAAACCCATCACAAAGAATAATGAAACATTCTATGTTAAGGCATCATTTATCAAAGATTGGCTTGTTTATCCTGAAATGAGAACATACGAGAAGATTGGATGTCATCCACACGATAGGAAGTGTCCTGCTAATGAATTCAATGTTTGGCGTCCCTTCACGATGGAAGGTGTAAACAAATACACTCCGAAAACAGAAGAACGTGACAAGATTCTCAATCATCTCAAAATCCTCTGTAACCATGATGAAGAAGTGTATCAGTATTTTATCAAGTGGATTGCTCAGATGATTCAGTTCCCAAGTGTTAAAACAGTTGTTCCAGTGTTCATTTCAAAAGAAGGTGCAGGTAAAGGCACATTTGTTCGTTTGATTGAAAAGATGCTAGGACAAAAGACCTGCGATTTTACCTTGGATTTTAGTTTCATCAAAACC
>Ga0164295_10004954_pt1 | contig 10572 bp, 7 predicted proteins | sample GEODES006metaG_FD_111798 | JGI IMG/M metagenome (GOLD analysis project Ga0164295, IMG submission 111798) | Oligotrophic lake water microbial communities from Sparkling Lake, Wisconsin, USA - GEODES006 metaG | ecosystem: Environmental > Aquatic > Freshwater > Lake | place: USA: Sparkling Lake...
AGTCATCCGCTCACAAAAGGATTGCAATAACGGAGAAATAGTTGCTGCCATGATCGATGGAGAAGCAACAGTTAAAACCTTCTCCCGCAAAAACGGTCACATCTGGCTACTGCCAGCAAACCCAGACTTTGAACCAATTAATGGCGATAACTGCGAGATCCTGGGCAAGGTAACTGCTGTGATGCGGAGTGTTCGGTAGTTAGAAACGGCTTTCGTTTATAACCATTTTCTTTCGCATTACATCTGCTAAATCAACGCCTAGCACATCAGCTAATCTGAATAAATAAATTGCGACGTCTGCAATTTCCATTTCAATGACAGACAACAAATAGAACTCTTAAAGAGTTCCACCTAAGCCCTGATAAACAGTAAGCACATTTTTTAGTGCTGACTTTTGGGTCTGGGTGATTGTTACATCTTTGTAGTACTTACTGCCTTCTTGCCGAAGAACCGTCTTCTTAGATTCAATTATCTTTTGAATCATCTCAATATTTTCCGCAGTTGCAGGTTCGTTGTACCATTCCCAAACATCGGTGTCATTGTCCGTCTCAATCACGCCATAATCTGGTGTTATTTCGTATGTCTTCCCGTCAATGTTAAAGAAGTATGATTTGATGAATAGCCAATCAGATCCAAAATACTGAATTGTCAAAAACAAATAAGGATCGCTACCTGATACCTGGCCTGCGTACAAATGGAAGCCGTTTGCATTCACATACTTAGGGCTAGATTTGTCATAATAAAAATTCCTATTCTTTACATCGTCTTTGACTATTCGCATCTTTGACAGCGCCGATTTGAACTCTGCATCTGAAACCACTGGCGTCGCAGTTTGAGATTCTTCTGGAGTAGGCACTGGTGAAGGTGTATTTGATGGCCCACTGCTAGATGAAGTGGTTGGGCCTGAATCCGTCGAAGAAGACCCGCTTCCACCGATTGCCCCGAACAAACTAATGATCACTAGAACAATGACAATTTGTAGCCATGTCTTTAGTTGACGAAATGTAATCCAGACTTTCTTGATGAAGTTCATGAAACGACTTTATCGGAATTGCCTCTAACAAACCCCTGGTATGCCTAAGGAATCGCCTGAATTACCTAGAAAACCAAAAATATCCCGCACGCCTAAATAGAGGAATTAGGGGCTGTCTACGTAGATGGTTTTTTTGCAAAATCTATTTTGACTCAATGCATTCGTTTAACACGTCCGTTTTTGCCCAAAGATCTGTGACTCGTCGACGATCTTCACCCTTTAGAATCCAGAATGCATCTACAAGTTGAAATACTAAAGACGCAATGTAAATAAGTACAAAAACTCCGGTTGCTGTATCCGTTTCACTTGATTCCATCATTGCGCCAATTCCACCAAGTAAAGCTAACGGGATTAGCCCAACAAGACTTACGGTTAAAGGTATTAAGAATTGTCGAACAGCCATATGTGCCCACGTTGCAGGCTTGAAATTCTCTGAAGAATAAACACGCATGCGCAAAATCTGTTTGCCTGGTGTTTGACCTTGTCCCCAGATGATTAAAGCCCAAATGATGTAACCGATATAAAAGGTCATCATCATGAGCGCCGCATCTAGCGCCACTCCAGCCAATCTGTGCTGAGGGGTTGCCTTCACATAGGGATAGCTCACAAGCATCTCATTTCTCTTTAAAAGGCTAATTATCACCAATTTAACCCGCATTTACGTGAAACACCCATTGGAAAACTCAAAGAATTAATTTAAAGTTGAGGTCTTGCATCGGGGGGGGTAGATGAAAAAAGTCAAGGCCTACGGAGAAATTCTAGAATTACCTGACTACAGGCTTCATTGGTTATCGAAAATTGTCTACAGCAGCCCATTCGAACTTGTTATTGCATTCGTAATTTTAGTAAATGCTGTTTCCTTGGGGCTACTAACTATGCCAGGTGTGGATGGTAGTACACGAACAACATTTGAAGCTCTTGATCGCTTTGCACTTTATGTATATACGGCCGAGTTAATTCTGCGAGTTATTTCATACGGCAGAAAACCTTGGGAGTTTTTCCGCAGAAGCTGGAATATTTTTGATTTTGCTATCATTGCGCTGTCTCCGATATTTGCCGGCCAAATAGTAATTCTTAGACTTCTCAGACTTTTGCGGCTTTTGCGCATTTTTAGATTCCTTCCTGAAGTTCGAGTATTGACTCTTTCAATAGTCAGATCCGTACCGCCACTAATCAGTATGGGCGTATTAATTTTTCTAGCCCTCTTCATTTACGGAATGGCAGGGGTCTACATCTTTGGCGAGGAATTGCCTCTTCACTGGGGGAATATTTCGATTGCGCTTACAACTCTCTTCATTCTGTTAACTCTTGAGAACTTCCCTGTCTACCTCGAAGAAGCGGTACTCATAAGCCCTTGGGCACTTCCTTTTTATCTCTCTTATATATTTATCGTTGTGTTTACTGTTCTCAATGTGCTGATTGGAATCGTGCTCAACGCCATGGACGAGGCTCGATCAGAAAATCGCCAGAGAATTGAAAAAATTAAACAACTTGATGAATTGGTTCATGAAGTTGATGACATTACGGCAGATGGAAAAATTACCAAAGAAGAAATAGAACACCTTAGAAATAAGATAAAAATGCTAGAGAGAATCGCTGCAGAAAAGCAGCAGCAATAGGTGTCAAAGCGAGTTCTTTTTCAATTAATTAGCTTCTTGCTACTCCCTGGGTTTTTAATTGGTTGCAGCAACCAGGAAGTCTCGGTCGTTAAAATCTATGATGGCGACACCATTTTGACTTCATCCGATGTTAAAGTCAGGTTGTTGCAAATAGATACACCGGAACTTGCTACCAAGGAGTGCCACGCAGAAGAATCCAAAATCCAACTAGAGACTTTTCTAGCTACCGCATTGCAATCCTTAACGATTAGTGAAGTTAAGCCGAAAAATCTCACAAAAATTAATGGGGTCAGGCTCGAAGCTGATTCAAATCTAGATTCGGAAGATAGATACGGTAGAAAGCTTTCTTATTTATTCATTGAAAAATTAAATATAAATATTGAAATGGTAAAAATCGGAGCTGCTACTCCATACTTCTATAGAGGAGAAAAGGGGAAATACTCGATCGAATTGGAAGAGGCTGCTGAATATGCGAAGCAGAATCAATTAGGGGTCTGGGCAACATGTCCAGGCTTTGTTTACAACCCAGTGGGCCCTATAGCTACCGGAAGTTCTTCTTCCCAATACGTTGAAACCACCGACGATGATTCCGATGCTGGGATTGGCGGAATCATCAATAACAGCCAATGTTCACCGGATTACAAAGAATGCGTGCCGCCCTATCCTCCAGATTTGGATTGCGGTAATTTGGTGGCCTTGGGTTTGATTCACGTAATTGGTTCAGATCCTCATCGATTAGATCGCGATGGAGATGGATTAGCTTGTGAATCTAATGCGAATTAGAAAGCAAGATTCTCAGTGTTCAGTGGTTGAGCCAGTTGGTCCGAATTTTTAACTTCTTTTTTCTCCCTTAATTCGCGTTGTCTCAACTCTTCTGCCGAAGGTTCGTAATCTTCGAAAATTGCCAACTCTTCTGGATGACACCATTCACTGAGGTCCACCCGAATTGAAACCTCAAAAGGTCGTGTCCCTGCACCTATTTCTCTAAATGCGACAACTTCTGTGTGGGCTAACTGAGACGCTCTATCGGATGCAATAAAAACGCTAACTGGTTTTCTTTCGTGTCTTGCCGCTAACTGGCCACGCGTTGAAAAAGTACCCGGCGCCCAAGGTGATCCTGCTCCTGCTATTTCTGATAAACGATGTTCCCAAGATGAAACAGATTCTTCAGGGGTATCAACTAGATTGTTGGTTAATAAAAGAGGAGATAAAACATCTGGGCGTAATGAAATAACATCTGGCTGAGCAAAGGGCAGCACTTTCGCTTGAACCGTAGCTGCAAATTCCTTAACTAATTCTTCGCCAATTTCTGTTAGAACGGAATCTTTATCGTCTAATCCAATCAGCATTTGACGCTTGCCACTCCTGCGTTGGTCTTGGTCCAGTTCACGTAACGCAGCTCCAGATTCTCCAAAACCTGCATGTTCAGCCAATCGTTGAATTGATTTTTCAAATGCTTGTTCACGCCATCCCGGCCGCTGAATCTGGTTTAAAGCACGCAGGACCAGCTGTGGAAAAACGCGCCGCGAAGATTTTTCTGTTGGAACTGAAATGTCTAGCGACTCAGGAAGCTTGGAAGCATCTGGGAGATCTCCTTGAAAAGTTAAATGTCGATTGTCTATCAGCCAAGGTTGATGCAATCCCAATGAAAGCAATTCTAAAATCTGCGGAACTTGAGGGTGAAGTGAATCAATCTTCTCACGCTCAATTTTGATTTCATGAATTGCCTTTTCCATAATTTTTGTCATCTGCGCTTCTTCAGCAACTATCTGTCGGAACTCCGAGCTTCGTCTCGAATATGCGAAGAGAACTCCTGCGAAGATTAGAATCATGGTGGCTATTAAAATTAGTATTACTTGTATGTGAGTGAGCCCTAGATTCTCCAATAACCAACGATCAAATTCACGTACTTGAATAGTGGCAGCAGGGTTACTCGGATCAGGTACTTCTACAAACCGGGAATTTGTACGTAGATATTCCATAAGAAAAAAAATCACTCCGCAAACTAGTGCGGGAAATCCAATTGATTTCATTACCCAGCGTCTAGTTTTGGCCCCAAACTCTGTATCTAATTGAGGGTCATTTGAAGCAAACTCTCGAACCGATGTTTCATCGATTGTTAAATGTTTTTCATGAACCCTAAGAGCTTCAGTGAGTTTCCAAGCAAAACTCTCCTTTCGAGCTTCAATCCACTGATTTAAATCTTCCCGAACTGAATTGTATCTTTCAATTTCAATAGAAAGATTCTCTCTGATTGCTTCAACTTCCTTAATCTCTGTTGTAATTTTTTCTCGCTGCTCACCTGCTAAATTGATACGCGATTCTAAATCTACAACTGAAATCTCTTCCGTAGAAATCTCTGAAATTGCTTCATCTGCAACTGAGTCACTGGCATGCTCTGGAGTCGAATTTATGCTCACAGATTCTTCTACAAATTCTTCAACCGAAGGTTCATCGCCAACAGCTTCAACAGATGAATTTTCTACATTTTCGATACCCAGAACAGGTGTATCTAGATCATTCGAAATTTCCTCATCGGGAACTTCGCGTATTTCTTGACCTGGAGAAACCAAATCATCACCATCATTGATGCCGGGATCATTATTTGTAGTCATCAACTAATTCCTTCAGAAATGGAGTAAACGTTAGATAGGCGAGACTGCTCAAGCTCTACTGAATCTTTTTTTAGCTGCTCGTTGATGTTGATTAAATCTAAATCGAATTGTGTAATTCTGGCACCCAATCGATCACTTTCTATTTGTGCTGCAGAAATTTTGGTTTGAAGAAATTCCTCCATACCTGTCAAGGTATCCATTTCCTGCCAAGTTGCACTCCGCGGATCATTATCGAGAGTTCGCCTAATATCATCTGGAAGATTCCATTTTTCGTGCAAAGAAGGCAATACTTGGTTTAAATCACCCAGTACGCGGATACCTGAACTATCTCGAATGTGCTCTTTGCCAGCGGGAAGGGAGGATCCATCCATCATTCCAAGTACTAACTTTCTCAAATCCGACCATAATCCCGGTTCAGATTTTCTCAGTGTACTTTTTGGCCAATGCCCTAGGACATCCTTAATCTTTTGTCTACGATCTCTAATTTCGAATAAATTTCTAGCTGCGTCCTTATCCAAGTCTGTTTTTGGAAAATCAATTGTACCCTTGGCGACTTCTCGTCCTCGAGCTCCAAAAAGTTTTAAAGTAACAGCACGGGCAATTAAGTTCCAGAACGCGGCAAAAAACCACAACGGTAAAACTTTTATAAGAGACCACGAATTTCTGAAGAAAATCTTTGCGGCGCCAAAAACCCCGGATTCAAGAGGTTCAACTTCAACTTGTAAATTCACATTTTTATACTGAAGCGCACCATTTTGGAAATTCAAGCAATCTACGACCATCTCATCAATCACTCTTGATGATTGATCCTTTTCAAAAGGAGCAAGTTCTGGATTTGGCAAAACTCTTAATCCATCAAGACTTGATTCCTTAGCGTTTCCAGCCCGACGTAGGGCTTCGGCTGCGACACGAATAGCTAAACCTTCGCTCAAAATTCCTCTGACAAATGTTCGCATAACTCTTACTTGGTTTTGTATTGGCGATAAATCTGAAAATTGGTTTTCTAGTTCAAAAATACTTCCCTGCTGGCCTGACCACAAACCTGCAGTTGCGGCGATATTCGAAAGAATAAATCCATTCATTTTTTCGGTTTCAGAATATCTCGTGAATCCATCAAAAGATGTTGGAGTGGCCCTATCTTCTGGAGCAACAACTAAATTAATGTCCCAATGACTTTCAAGAAGATCAATATATGAAGCACCTTTTCGTTCCGTCGGAGCAAAAACAAGATTCACCTTTAATATTCGTATACCAACGTCAGATGCGCCACTTCGAGTCACAATTGGACGTGATTGCTCAATATATTTTTCAATCACGCCTACTGCCACGTCTTGCTGGTGATCCAGTTTTTCATCTTGGCCAACAACTCTGGCTGCAATTACACGAATTTTATGAATGTCTAATCTGCTTAATTGGGAAAAAAGATCGACCACTTGAGAGCCATTTCGTCCTGTTACCTTTGCCAAAATTCTGGGTGGTCCTGCCTGACTTTTTTGAATCTGGCCTTCTGAAATCCAAAAAGCAGGTTTTAGCATCCAACTCTTCGTCCACTCAGAAATCAATGTGTCGAGTTCAGTACCCGTGGTGCCCCCTGGTAGGAGAATTACCGATGCTGAGCCGTCGTGCCATTGAGCGTTACTCAAAACGCGGCACCTTCTGTAGTTGTTAAATGCATGGTGAATTCAGTCAATTCATTGAGTGCGGTTCGAACATATTCACGAAGTTCCCAAATGCGTGCAACTTTAAAAATATCTCGAGACTTTTCCTCTGCGGTGAAGATTCCCTCTAATGCAGTAGAAGTTTTTTCCAAGGTTGAAAGTATTGCGACCCGACGTTCTTCGAACGTTCCACCTGGTGCTCCTGCAAATGCTGGAGAAGGTGCCGGAGCATCGCCCTGTAACACGCCATTTCTGGTCCAATTTTCAATTATCTCTTGGGCGTTATTTCCCATATCCATTAATCGCCAATAGGGTCTTAATGGGTCCAAATTGCTTTGAGTATGACAAGCAGCTAGCGCAATTGAAAGTGATTTCAAAACTGCTGGCAAGATTTCTGGATTTGCGTTTACACCAGGATTGCGAAGAGGCAGCAGTGGGTGTGGGAAATCAAGGTATCCGTTTGTATCTGGCGACCAGATTGAAACTTTCGGACCCTGTTGTGGAGTAGCCACTTGTTTCTTTTGATCCAAAATGGTGGATAAATACCAACCTCGGACCATTGAAAGAACTACTTCAGGTGCTGCAGGAATGGCTTCAATAAGTGGACGTGCTCGACGATTTGTCCAAAATCCTTGCATTAGATTCTGGCTCACAGAATTCTTACTCCACTTTTGAGCAATATCTTCCATCAATGAGGTAAACACCATTGGATTCATTGCTGATGTCACAGTTGAAAACATGTCGATTTGTTGGACTCCGCTTGCTAAATCAAAGACCTTTGGTGAATTAGCATCGTTCCAGAGCCCTGCATCTTTAATTGTGGTCTCTGCAAGTTGATATAAGTCTGCAAGATCGCCCTGATTTACAAAAGGAATTCGACTCATATGCAAATAACGTGAACCCTTGGCAGAAACATTTGGGTGAACCTGTCCAATTAGGGCATTGTTTAATGCACACAATGGAGCACTCAGTTTCAAGGCTGTCGAAAATGCATCTCTAAAATCTGTGCGCCTTTTAGATTGCAAACCTGGATCTGGGTGAGTCAAAAATGTTACCAAGTCTTGAATTAAGAATTTACCTAGTGATGTAACTGGATCACTCAACCACTTTCTATTTCGATCAATGTACTTCTGGGGATCTGTCTCCAAATAGAACTCTGCCCGAGTTGCTCCAGCATTGGTGGCTCGAAATGCGGAATTTGATGGAACCCAATTAGCCTTTACCGAAATTAAAGTTGCATCTTCGGTGTCCCCACGCTGATCGAGCTTGGTACCTAAAATCACTCTTTCAATTGAACGATTCCACCAGTTAGTTTGATCTTGCCCAGGGAGACTCTCCTTTACAAGTTTCTCAAACTCCCTTGGATACGTTTCTACGGGAATTAGTAATCGTTCGACAACGCTGGCATTGAATCTATCTGGAATAGTTTCAGATGGGATGTCTGCATAACTAGGAAAGGGATTATTCTCACCCGTCGAAGTTTTTGGACCAGTGGCGGCAAGCAACAGCTGCGTAGCAGCATTTTTGATGAGATTTTCTAATGGATTTAAAAATGACTCATCTAAATCACTCATTAACTCCGACGCGACACTTCGGCGCAGTGCGTTGGTAATAAATTCCGATACTTGAGCTAGGCGCGGTCCTGTTGCTTGTCGCATCGCTTGGGCTTGAACCTTAGACATGCCGGCAGGCAAGGATTCGTTTAATTTACTCGCTAATTGATCGATTTTTCTTAACTCAGCGGATGCTTCCAAAGGTAGCTCTTGTTTTGAAATGAACTGAACTTCATCTCGAAGCCGTTGCAGAAGTCTGGCAGTCACATTGAGGCCTCTGCGTGAAATCTCGAGAGATACAACATTGAGAATTCTTTGTTGAATCTCAACTGTCCAGTGCTGAGCCAACTTATGAATTTCAGCTAGTTCATCTGTTTCAAATGCTTTTCTATTTAAAGTGAAGAAATTCATGAGGCGTGAAATCCACTGATCATTTGGCAGACCTGCTGCATCTACTCCCTGCTCTGCAAAATTCAAGCCTTTTTGAGCGAAAGCTTTTGCTCTATCTTTCGCCGCAATTCCAAGGAGGAAATCAATGACATCATTGCTCTCCCCTCGTTCGTTTAACCCGCTCTTTTGTAGAAATTCACTCCATTCGCGATCTACGTCTTCGTCAATTTTTTGACTTGGAGTTTTCGGTTCAAGTGGATTTTCTGGTTCAAATTGCGGCCATAACATTTTTTCTGTTGCAGCTCGCGCTAAACCTTCAGCTATATATTCATTGAATCGTTCGAGGCCAAGACTCACCCGGCCAACGCCGATTGAAGCGAGAGGTTGCATGTGATGGACATTTCCTGAAATTTTCAAACGTGATCTATCATCACAAATCATTTCATTTGCCGAATTAACAAATACATTTACGATTAAAAAGTTAATCAGCCAATCCTGGATTTTTTCGTCAGCGACCAAGGTAGCCAATGATTCTCCAGTGGCGAGATAAACTGAGTCTTGCGTTGGAAAGCTGACAAGCCCATTAGAAGCACCCACTAAGTAGGTATGTTTAGATCCAAAACCTCTAGTTCCTTCGCCAATTAAACCTGCTGATCGAAATAGTGCCCCGCTGCCTTCACCAGGGCTGTCTGCCCATAAACCAGCAACAATTTCATTCATTGCTCCAAGAGCATTTGCCGGGATTGAATCACGCATACCTGCTGGAACCGAATTAAAGACATCGGGACCGTACACAAATGTGTGAGTTCTATCTGCATATCCTGTATCAATAGACTTTAAAGCTTCAACCACATCTAGAAAAATTCCCGCTCCTGATCCACCAGCTATAGAGCTCACCACAATTGCTATCGGTGGTGGTAGTTGTCCTTCATCCTTGCCATACAGCAGTTTTGCGGCGGCTCGAAGTTCTGCATCGACTCCCGGGGCAGTTATTCGATTATGTGAAGTTCGTAATTTCTCTGCAACTCGATTTAACTGTGATACAACAACTGCGCGTCCAAGAGTTCGGAACTGACCAGCACCTTTTGCAATTGGAACTGCAGTCGTTTCCGGTAACCAACCTGCAAGGGCTGCCATTTGATCTTCACGCATTACATTTTGCATGGTTGCCGCTTTAAGTCCTTCGTAATTTACGCCAGTTGGAACCAGTCCAAGGTATTGGTCCGAAGGAAGTAAATCGGCAGGGAAATTCTCAACTGCCTGCGTCGAAATTGTGTCAATCTCTAAGAATTGCCAAGCTTCAGGAATATCACCTTCCCAGCCTTTTGCTCGCAATCGTCTCAAAAGTGTTTGACGCAAGGAACGCAAAGTCTTTCCACCTGAGCCGCCTACTCCAATGATTAGGAATGGTGTGAGCATCTTTATTTCCCTTTCGTCGTGGTAACCATATGGTCACCATTCTTCCTTGGAACCACCTGAAGAGCCAGGGGTTTCCCAATCAGAAATTGTTGATGGATTTCCCCAGTCATCGCCTGTCGATTTCTCAACAGGGGACGCGGGGGACGCTTTTGAATTGCTAGATGGAGTCGGTGCTGAATTTGATGCTGGGCTACCCCATTCATCAGATTGAGATGCAGCTGAGGAAACAACACCTTTTTTCGTTCCAGACTTTTTAACTTTTGCAACTCGCTCAACTTTAGGAGC
>Ga0164295_10004958_pt1 | contig 10570 bp, 14 predicted proteins | sample GEODES006metaG_FD_111798 | JGI IMG/M metagenome (GOLD analysis project Ga0164295, IMG submission 111798) | Oligotrophic lake water microbial communities from Sparkling Lake, Wisconsin, USA - GEODES006 metaG | ecosystem: Environmental > Aquatic > Freshwater > Lake | place: USA: Sparkling Lake...
ACCCCAACCCCAACCCCAACCCCCACCCCAACCCCAAAATACTAACTTATAATATTTTAGATTATAATTGATAATTTATAAATTTATAATATAAGTTTATATTTAAATATTTTATATTTATCAAAATAATATTTCTATTCTTATTTATTAATTATAATTAAATTAGTAGAAAAATGAAAATACCAAATGAAATTCTATAATAAAAAAAGGTTTCGTCACAATCTGTATTTTATCATAATTAAAGGACGAAATTAGCAAAGAAATATCTTGCATCCTGCTTTTAGACGATTCAGAATTCAGCTTAAAAATCTTCTAAAACCCTGGTTTATTTAAATAGGTGATCAGCCCCGCTGTCCTCTTTGAGCTATTTAATCGTATAGACGCAATTCTAGAATGCCAAATCCAAATTTATTCACAGAATAAGAATATTTCTTAACCTCAATTAATAAATACCTACCTATAAGCGCTGCAGAACATCGTGACCACAAAATGGAACCGATCCATGTTTAGATCGTTAGACAGACTTCTTGAAATTTTAAAAATTTCAGAGGATTTGGTCACAATTTAGTATGTGCTGAATATAATTATCTTGTTTTTTAGCAGTCGAGAAGGGGTACACAAGGAATGCGAGTATTTCGAAAACAGTGTGCCCCAGCTTCTCAACCTCATCAAAATATACATGTTGCATAAAAATATAAACTCAAAATTTGAAGTAAATTTGTGCGAATTTTTCAGAGATGACCCTGGTTATTAAAGATATTAGCAGAATAATATAAAGGAAAGGGAACACTATCTTTATGATAATAGTTTCAATTTTGATTTTATATATCCTAGTTATTAGACTTCAGTTTATAACTCATAACTCAATGAAATAATCAATTTTTAAAAGCCCCAAATATTAGAAATTTAGTACAAGAACATAAATGTAATCATTAATCATTAAAGGATTTTTAAGAAAAAAGCACAATTGAAATCTCTAGGAATATTATGAAATAAATTAACAAGCAGTATAATATTGAATTGCAAGAAAATTCTCCTTTTTTTGACGGCTTAAATTATAAGATTAAAATCTCTTAAAATTTTTAAAAATTCAATTTCAGGATGTAAATAGTAAATACTGCTATTGTGGCCTTGTAAGCATATGGTTTTATTTTATAAATTAAGTGATTTTAAGAAAGATTTTCGAGGTCTAAAAGTCTGTTTTAATTGAACAGATATTCCCGTTGGTTCCTGACTATTTGATGTCTTTTAAAGACATTTTTTAGCTGTTTTATTTTGATTTAGATCCTAAATTTCACATAGTGATTTTGAAAATATCGTCTATGATTCTATAGACAAATGAGAATTTCGATTTCCATGCGTTTATGAGCGAAATCTCTTCAAATTTTTTATTCATTTAAAAGATATTTAAAGATTGTACTTTTTTGCAAATAATAAATAATGATTTGCAAGCGATAAATCCTTAGGTGCTCAACCCAAAGATCGCAAAAGACCACGAATTTCTGCACGAATTACTGCTTTTTTTGAAAAAAATGTGCAAAAATATAGTGAAGGATGAACAAATAGTGTCGATAACAAACTCGATTTACCAAATTTCTACAATAATGAATTCGATCTTGAAAATAATAGAAGCAGTACCTGTAAACGACACCTATTTAATTTTCACGCTCGAGAACAGCATGTTGGTGGTGGACATTTTCTCACTCCTGATGCCAAAGAGTCAGGAAATCCTCAGGGACTTTAACATCATAGATAAAATTATGAACAGGATGAACTATGATCTAAATCTGCTTCTTTAAAATAAAACTCTCTATGTGTTCAAGAATCAGACCACTGAAATCGTTTTAAATAAAGACCAGGTCAGGTTTATAGCTTCTATGTTTAAACTTCTCTCTTAACCCTTTGTGAGAAAGTCCCAGGCCAATCACGCAATGACAGCCCCTACACTCGCGAGAAAAATTGCAGATTCTTAAATCCTTCTTTCATGTGCCTAAATTTTGAGAAGCCAAAAATTCAATTTAGAAAATCTTCTTTTGAATTTTATGATTTTGGTCGGGGATCTAATGTAAGATTTTTGATTTAAAATATCTAAATTATTTGCATTTGATTTAATGATATTTTTAAGGTAGGAGGTGCCATAACTTATTGACAGTCTAATCGAGAATGGGGTGCTGATATCGATAATAGAAGAGCTGGACAGAAAGATCCCTAAAGATCTGGAGACGATACCTAGTGTCATTTACTTTATAAACATGTATTGCTTGGTGGAGAACGGCAGGAAACTCGAAACCCAATATAACATAATCGGAAAGGTCCTGGGCGTTCTCTCGAACAAAGAGTACATTGAAGTCCTCAGTTCCAGCAAAGGGCTCATTAAGGGCAAGTGTTTTGACTCATTGGCAATGGAGTATTTATTAACCTTCATATTATATAATTTAGGATCTGCGAAATGATTAACTTCGTAGAGCACTTGAAAGAACCCGTTCTTACCAATATCTTCAAAATCACCTAAGAAATCTTTAATATTGTAACGGACTTTAACGACAGAGTACAATTCTATGAGGAGTCCGGCTAAATTGTGCCTTTAAAAGATCAAAAAATGTTCTCTTTGGAAGAACACGAAAATCTATTGAAATTAATCATAAATTTCAGCAAGTTTTTCTGCAAACTTTTCAACCAGAGGTCCATTATTGTGAAGGAACTCATCGAGAGCGAAGCCTTTGTGCACTTTCTCAACATCATAAACTGTCCGCTCGTGCATTTCTCTGATCAATGCAGAAATATTTGGGCCTCCATAAAACCGATAGTCTAGGAATCAAGGTACGTGGACTCCGAAATTTCAAATATTATTCACAAGATATTCCTATCCGAAATGGACAAGTTGTAAATGATCTATAATGAAATCAAAAACAAGAAAAACATAGTGGACATCGAGAACATTGTAGACCTTAGGAAAAACGGGATGAAAAACATATTGAACCAACCTTCTTATAAAAACAGAGATGCCCTCATTCTACAGACAATATCTATGAAAACAGAGTTTTTCTTGGATTTTCTATGCGTGCTAAAATAAATAAAGGAAATAAAAGATGTCATTTTCATCCTAGAAAGACTGGGCTCATTATTCGTCATGCTTACAAATTAACAGTATCACGAGGAGTCCTATGTATTGGAACATAAGATTGAGCTCGAACCCAAAAAACAAAATTTGATAATTTCCATAAGAAAATACTTTATTTCGTGCATAAAAAATTGTCCTTAATTCAATAAGAAAAACGAAAAACTTTTAGTTAAACAGTTTGCGAATTTGATTTCGACACTTATAAACACTCTCGACGGTTAAAACACTCTTTTGAATCAGAAATTAATGGACAATATTCTAGATCTTTTAATTCAGAACGGTGAGCTTATAAAACGCTCAGGCAAAATGAACCCACTCGTTATATTTACTCTTTATTAATAAAAGGCCTTAGAAAATTTGCTTTTATTTTGCAATAAATGTACGGCCGTGCCTGATGACTCTAAAACCAACTTGTTAAACGCTATTAGTCAGGTGATCAAACATCTGTTTTTTGTGGTGCAAGATTTGGGTGTCGAAGTGGAGATAAACGGCAAATTCGAAAAAGGCCATAATTTAGACCAATATTTGAACACGATTTACGCATTTTAAATAAAATACATTTAGAAATTGTTGACGAATATTCTGGATAGAGACAACTTCTCGATTGGTTGGTACAGACCCTTTTTCGATGTCATATTTGACAGACTCCGGAAACTCAATTCCCTTATTAAAGAGCAGAAAGAGGGCGAGGCAAATGCTTTCAAAGCCAAACACCAGTTCCTTTAAAACAGCGATTTGGACCCCGAAATGACAAGCATCGTGGAACAGTTGGTGGACATGGGATTTTCAAGTGCCTAGGCAGAAATGGCTGTACACGAAATTGAGTTTGCTGACATAAATATGGCGACTGAGTGGCTACTGACACATTCGGACGAACCCCTGAAGCCAAATCAAATGGAAGTCGAGTGCTAGGCAGACTAGGTCCAAATTCAGATAGAAGAAATGAAAAAAGAAGATTTGAAGTAGATTTCCTTAATCTGTTTAAATTACATTGGCAGAATTTTTATCTATCAAATTTATGAACTCAATGTTTACAGTGAGTAAATATGCGAATTCATTTAAAATCTGATTTCTTTCTAGCCTAACTAGGAGACGAAAAAGACACTTTTTATAGAAATCTCCTATATTATAATGGCAAGCATAAAACAGACGATTGGAACCAAGAAGAATAAGTTTAAAATCGGGATAAAGGGACGATCTGAGATCCATTAGCTTTTAAAGGAGAAAAAGCTAATCCGAGACTATACTTCCGCTGATGGTGATAACATTTTAAATAAAATATACAGGACCAACATTCTTTTAACACTTTTTTTAAGAATCAGCTAATAAAGCGAAATTTAGGTTAAACAGTCTGTGTTAAGCGAGAAGATAAGCTTCGAATTCATTAAGTTCTTTGAGTAAAACCTATTAAATATCGAAATCACAGATGAAAATTGTAAAGTATTTTTCCTGCTTTTGCTTAAACTCGTGCATGAAATAATAAATTGTGCAGAGACTGAACAGTCCTCTTAGATAATCTACATATAATTCATTATAAATTTGATGCCCAAATTATAAACACAATGTTTCTTGGTGAAATAGAGTTTGGAAGGGATATTGAATGTCCTGACAGTTTTAATGCAGAAAAATGAAGAAAATATTAATTTTTTCCTGAAAAATAGGGGCTTTAATCTTTTGTTGCAAATCCAGAGTGTAGAAGTATTTCCGGGATTTCTATAGAGCTTTTGTTTGTTCATAAACGTAAATATAACAACAATTTTAAATAAATATTTTTAAAGACCTTAATTGAAGACTCGGAGTTGATTTAGATAACCATAGAAAAGGAAATCCGGTGGCTATTTAGTCATAATAAAACTTAAATTGAATTCGAACATTTCCTCTCTCTATTCAAAAAATACTCGAAATCTAAATAGTTTTTGGCCATAATAAAGGAAATGTGCCACATCAAAATAGAGAAATCGACAAAATTCATTTAGTTAAAAGACAAACAGCTTCAACAAAAAGTAAAATACAAAGCCAAGGCCTAGACCCAAGAATTAATCAACACACTGATAGAAGTTTGTCTCTAAGACCTGTAGAACAGTTTAGAAAACAAGTTAAGACCCGTTTTTAATTTTAATTTGTTGATAAAGACCATACATGTGATAATAAGACAATACCCAATATTGACAAAAAGTTTCATAAATTTCAACTGTGTTAAATTCTTAAAGAAGAACAGCATGTTTTCGCTTAAGCCGCTCACACACTCTTTTTTATCGATTATGATTAGGTCAGTGGTTTTCGTGTCAGTGGACAGACTTAGAAACATTATATTCGAAATATGCCTTGACAACAGCTGCTCACAGGGGAATAAGACCCGTTAGCAGGTGCTCAGCGAGATTTTCGATATCCTGCAGAGCGAAGTGCGGTCAGCGAATTTCATGAAGGACTAGGAGAGCATTCATACGTTCACGACCTTTTCGGGTCTGTTTCTGTTCCTAGTGCCCATAAAGGAAGTGACAAAGCTATGCCTGAAAGAGGAGATGAACTTTATAAAACTGTACCAAGAAGCGTTCATCGGAGTGTCGATCCTGAGCTACTACAACTTAGAAAACGTGATGCCCTTTATTTTGGAGCCACTGAGCGTGCTGAACCAGTACGCGCTGAACATCTGCTACAACAAGGTGGAGAGTGTAAACGACAACTGGATTCTGAACCAACTGTTCCCCAACAAGTTGTTGATCAAACATCAGGGCATGGTTGACGACTGGCTCGGCTTGGTCAAGAGCGTTCAGGTCGAGGAAAACGAAATCCAGAACATGTTGATGCGGAATATCAACTAGCAGATCGACGGGGACGGGTCCGAAGACTATGAGGAGGAAATGGCCGATGAACAGAGCGACGAGGAGGAAGACGACGACAATCCAGAGGAGATGGGCGATGAACAGGAAATGCTCGACGAAGATGAGGAGATTGAGATCATGAGCGGCAGTGACAGTCACATCGGTATCCCCTATTTTATATTCAGAAGACTCCTCCTCCGACATGCAGGATTTCGAGGAAGACGAAGTCTCAGAAAACAACCAGAATAACAATTAAAATAACTATATGAGCGAGGAGGCCTCTGATAGAGGAGATTAGGAGTTTTCCGAAAGTTCATCCGAGTTTATCAGTGACAGCATAGAAGATGATGACGACTATCAAAGTGATGAAAATATGGATTAAGAACACATTAATGAAGAACTCATCATTAATAAAAACTTTGAAAAAAGGGTCAGAATCGAGCAGGACCTCACTCAAATAGTAAATCTTGTTTTCCTAAACTAAATAGACGCAGAGTTAATCAAAATTAATCAAAATTTATCTCTCTTTTTTTAGAAGGCCTATAATTCGCAGTCCCAAAACCAGTTTGTTATACAAATTTGCAAGCTTCTGAAGGAAATCGACGAAAATTCTGCGGTTATTCTCTAGAAGCCTTCTGAAAACCAATGGACCCAGTTCGAAACAGCTTTTTAATAGCCTTTAGCTACAATTATGGTAAAATCCTATTTAATTAAAAGCCAAGGGGCGGATTAGACTTGGTTGATGAAGAATCTGCACTTGAAATCAACGGATAACAGTATGTGATTTCGATTCCTGACAGGGCCGATGATCTGCCTTTCCAAATTACGTAGGCACTGAGAAACGCTTTTCAAGGCTCGAACAGAACGAGGCTGTTTACCTCTTCGAATATAATTCATTTAAACAGACCCGAAAACAGGAATATATACCACCAATTTTACAACTAGCAATAGGTGCAGAGACAAAGGGACAATGAGGAACAACAGAGTTTCAGAAACGCAGTGTTGGGGCAAATACAGGCAAACGAGGTCAACTCATAATAGGCCTCGGCCATGGAAATAATATAAGAAATCACAATTTAACAGGATGTTTCTCAATCAAACCAACAGAGTCTTTAAAGTCCACAACAAATTGCCCAAACAGATAATTAGCAGGGTTAAAATTAGAGAGTATTGAACCAACAGGAAATCTTATAAAATTTAGCTGACAATCTAGTTAATGTGCAATAGAATCTGAGCCCCCTGTTGTAGGCTCAAAATCAAATCATGATAAGCCAGCAAGACCAGATTTCAGAACAGTTGAGAAACGTGTAGCAGCAGTCGTAAAATCTGTAGAACCAGATACGACAGAGCCAAAACGAACTACAACAGATGATCGTCCAGCAACAGAGTTTGCAATAAAATATTCAGACCAGTATGGAAATAGAGTCATCAGGCATTAATTTTGAAGACCTGGGCCTCCCGGCCGATTTCCTTCAACTGCATAATATCGACCCCTCTTTTTTCAACGGTCTTTCTGAAGACATCAAAATGGAGATCATTTTGGAGTACCTGCCAAAAGACGATAACCCGGTTCAGAATAATCAGCCTGCACTTAGCAACGAACAGCAAAATTTGGATTTCCTAAATTCCTTGCCCCTCAATCTGAGGGAAGAAGTTCTGCTGACTTCTGACGAAGCCTTTATATAAAGTCTCCCAGAAGACATTCGACAGGAAGCCACTCGAATCCGCTAAAGAAATAATTTAATCGGAAATAGATTTTCCTTCGTTCAAAATTAGATGCACTAGCAAGTTCTCTAATAGCCCCCTAAATAGCCCTCTAGAAAGATATCCAAATAGCAAATTGACAACTAGAGAAACCTTTTAAAAACAAAAGAAACCGGCAAGTTATTGATGGTGGACGATCTTTTTATAGAAAAGATAATTAGTCTTTTATATTTGGACGATTTGAGTTTCGGAAAGTTCCCTTTTGAACTTTTGAAGACCCTCATTCAGCATCCTTAAAACGAATTCCGCATATTGGATGCGCTGGTATTTCTTCTTAAGCCTCAGTAAACTAAATATGAAGATTTTCCTCCGAACATCATAATTGGGCGAGACACAGTGAAGTCGAATTATTTGGAAGTCTACCAGCAAATAAGCCTTAAGATCTTATACATTCTGAACAAATGCTGTTCTTAGAACGCACTGACGTTCTTTCTAGAAACCTCGGAAAATAAGATGGGCCTCGAGAAAGTGGAGAGACTTAAAACGGGTGATAAAGTGTCCACTCCTTTTATGGTCTTGAATGATCTATTCAAAGAACACATTCTGGTGCAGGACCAAGAGAACCTGGAGTACCTGGTGTGTCTGCTGAATAGCATTATAAAAAAGGCCGTGGGCAACAGGGAATCAATTACCTTTAAATTTCAGATGAATAAGCAGAGGGTGAAAAGCCTTTGCAGCACACTATTGCTGAGCAGCGAAAGCGTAATGAAGAAGTTGTCCTACGTGATTTCGGTGTTCTGCTATGAGAAAGAAAATTTGGAGATATTCTTGGAGGAACTTAAGATTATCATATTTACGCTTTCGCAGCAGCTAAATGCCATTCTCGAGAGGAACTTGGTCTTCTTAAACAGTCAGAAGCACCTCTTCATTTAGAACAATATACAGAGTTTAGACATATAAATCGTGGCCAGAATTGAAACAGAATTTGAGCAGGAAATCAACATACAAAAAATATTCAGACTTATAAAACAGCTCTTAGACAGTTATATTTAGAAGAGCACCGAGATAGATGAAATAAAGCAGAGTTTTTAGTCCCTAATCAACGGAGAGCAGCTAAATAATCTGTGGATCAACATTAGTGAATTCCTTATGAATTTGTACTCGTTTTTCGAAAAAAGCATCAACATTGTCAATCCACTCGTTTACAAGTTAACCCCTGTTCTCGAGTGTTTCTTTATCATCTACAAAATAGCCATAGACGAACAAAATAAAGACAAATAAGAGAAAGTTTAGATCCACATTCAAAACATCGAAGATGATTTAAAGCCTTTGTCCATCGAAAGGAGTTTTTCCCAAATGAGAAAGGAAACATTTGAAATCGAAGACTTTTTCTAGCTCATATCCGATAAAAATAAAAAGTTTATTAACCTTATGGTCAAACAAAATGTTAATCTTTTAAGCGACTCTTTGAGTCTCATTATTAAAAAGGCACCTCACCTCTTAGACTTTGAAAATAAAAAACTTTTCTTTAAAACGCAGTTAAAGCATAGCCGCCAATCCAGCTTCGCCGGACAAATAAGTAAGTAAATATCTGATTAGGAATAAAGGTCAGAAGAAATGAAATTTTTAAGGACAGTTATTCACAGCTGTCCTCCAGAAAACCTTAGGAGTTACAAGGGAAGCTCCACATTGAATTCACGGGGGAAGAAGGGATGGATGCTGGAGGACTCACAAGGGAGTGGTTTCTTATGTTATCAAAAGTAAACATTTAATATGTAAGGAAATATTTAACCCAAACTATGCATTATTTCTGCCTTCTGCGAATGGAGTCACTTTCCAGCCTAGTCCTTCGTCAAAGATAAACCCAGACCATCTCCGATTTTTCAAATTCGTGGGCAGATTTATTGCCAAGGTATTTTTGAAATTAGAAGGCAATTTACGACGGATACATGCTGGACGCGTATTTCACAAGGGCATTTTACAAACACATCTTAGGTTAGCCCCTGAGCATTTCTGACATGGAGGACATCGATCCTCAGTATTACAAGAACTTAAAATGGATAACAGAAAATGATATCAGCGAATTCGATTTGACTTTTAGGTATATATGGCTAAATTAGCTACGAGTCGGATGAGTTCGGGTACCACTTAATCAAAGACCTGATTCCGAATGGACAGAACATCTAGGTCACGGAAGAGAATAAAATAGAGTACGTGAAATAGGTGTGCTATGTGCGCATGGCAAAGGACATCGAGCAGCAACTAAAGGCCTTCTTAGAAGGCTTCCATGAACTGATTCCCAGCAACTTGATCTCCATTTTCAGCAGCAAAGAACTGGAGCTGATGATATCAGGTTTGCCAGACATCGACAGTAACATTTACTTATCGAAGTCCAGGACTTAAAAAACAATACAGACTACAACGGTTACAGCCAGAACTCGCCGGTCATTCGCTGGTTTTGGGAAATCCTTGAGAGTTTCGATAAGTAAGAAAAAGCAGGCTTCATACAGTTCGTAACGGGCACCTCCAAAGTGCCTCTCGAAGGCTTTTAGTAGTTGAGAGGTATGGGAGGCGTCATACAGAAATTTATCATTCATAAAGCCTTTGATTAAAATAAACTGCCCACTTCCCACACATGGTTCTTATTTTATATTTTAGTTTTAACTAGCTCGATTTACCCAGCTATAATAATAAAGACATCTTGAAGGCCAAGTTAATGCTTGCCATTAATGAGGGCAAAGAAGGCTTTGGATTTGTTTGAATTTATAATTTTAATTTATATTATTTATAATTTATATAATTATAAAATATTATATAAAATATAAAATCAGATTTTTATATTATTATTTATTTTTTTCATATACTAAATTATAAACCATCAAATAAATATTATCAAAAATATTATAAATTTTTATTATTATTG
>Ga0164295_10004959_pt1 | contig 10567 bp, 7 predicted proteins | sample GEODES006metaG_FD_111798 | JGI IMG/M metagenome (GOLD analysis project Ga0164295, IMG submission 111798) | Oligotrophic lake water microbial communities from Sparkling Lake, Wisconsin, USA - GEODES006 metaG | ecosystem: Environmental > Aquatic > Freshwater > Lake | place: USA: Sparkling Lake...
AGCCTCCCATGATGTCCTCATGCTCGCAACTGCGTCGTCGTAACCAACAGCGGGCGGAGGGTCGTGGTCCAAGGACACCGCTCGTTGTTCCCGAACGGCCGCAAACGCTGCTTGCATGAACATTGCCATTGGCGGCGGCGGACGTACCGCGGACGGGCTGGTCGAGGCCACAAACGTGTCACCGTCTGGATCGCTCGACCGCGGATAAAGCGCAGGCATGCGAAATCGGTTTCCTCGTTCAGAAAAACACTCTTGACAAGACAAGTCAAGTAAAGAAATGCAATCGTCCATTCAAGTACAATGTAATCATGACACAGCCAAGTCAAGCTCCGCGGTGCACGGTATAGTAAACCTTCGAACATAGAAACACGGACGGCAGCAGAGAGCACGGAGGGAGCAGACGCACACACACACCCGCTAGATGTTGGGCAACTCACCTCGACAAACCTGTCCAGCAAGGACAATTCTGAGGAGCGCTCACGAGCAAAAGGCGCGCTCACTGCGTGTGGTGTCAGGTCGGTGGCTGCCACGGCAACAGCGACACGCATGTATTCCTCGCTCGGACACGGAGCGTACTCGCTGCAGGCTCAGTGTTCCATGCTAAGCTTGATCTGGGCGATGGCCTTGCCCGGGTTGAGGTGCTTCGGGCACGTCTTTGAGCAGTTCATGATCGTCTTGCAGCGGTACACCTTGAAGGCATCACTAAGGAACTCGAGGCGTTCAGCCTTCTTGGCGTCGCGGCTGTCGGCGAGCCAGCGGTACGACTGCAGCAGCACAGCGGGGCCAAGGTACTTGTCCTGGTTCCACCAATACGATGGGCACGAGGTCGAGCAGCAGGCGCACAGCACGCATTCGTACAGGCCGTCGAGCTTTGCGCGGTCCTCTTTGGATTGGTAATTCTCCACCGAGATGTCCGTGCCTGGCGCGGTCTGCAGGTACGGCTGCACGGACTTGTGTTGCTCGTAGAAGTTGGACATGTCGGGCACCAGATCCTTGAGCACGTACATGTGCGGAAGGGGATAGATCTTCATCTTTGGCGCGTCCGACACCTTGCACAAGCAGGCGAGCGTGTTCGAGCCGTCGATGTTCATGGAGCAGGAGCCGCAGATGCCCTCGCGGCACGAGCGGCGGAGGGTGAGGGTCGGATCGATTTCGTTTTTGATCTTCAGCAGCGCGTCGAGCACCATCGGCCCGCACTCGTTCATGTCGATCTCATAGTCCTGCATCCTCGGCTTCTTCCCCGACTCGGGATCCCAGCGGTAGATGGAAAAGGTCTTCATGTTCTTCGGCTTGGCCCCCGCCGCGGTGGTGGCCAGCACGCGGTGCCGCAGGCCGGCAGCCGCCGCAGGCGCGCGCACACGAAGAGCCAGCGATCCCAGAGCCGCGCGCATTATCGGCGGCCTCTTGAAGACGAAGAGAAGACCTTGATGACTCGCTGAGTTCTTCACAGTTCAGCTGTAGGATGTTCTATGAAGAACAATAGCACAGGAAATCTTATGTATGGTCGCATGAGCGTACCGTATTTCACGCGTCTTCACTGACGTTCAATTCTTCCCACACGATGCCAGTCTTGGAGGCTCGGCTCATCGCGCGCTTCAACACGACCACCTCGCCTCCGTGGCCATCGCAACTCGAGTTGCCGCCTGGAGCAGCGGGCCACTTTCGTTTTGTGAGGCGGCTCTCCGCACCTGCGAGCAGGCGTCGCACGCACGTGTTGCTGCCGCTCGAGCCTGCGGTCCTCGAGGTGGATGGCATGGCGGCAGCGCTGCGCGCACTACTGGGCTGGGGCACCGCCGCGCCGCTCGAAGTTCACTTTGCCGGCCATACCGCGGCCATCGTCCGCGCGCTCTTGGTGGCTGCTCCGGTGCGTGCGAGTGCCGGAATGCTGCGGGCGTTGCGGGCGCATCGTTTCCACGCGCACCCGCTCGCGCTCCCATACGGCGAGGCGTTGAGCGACCGTTACCCACGATGCGCGCCGTCGGCGCTCTTTGGCCAGATGCTGCGCCTCCTTGCACCATCGCTCCTGCCCTCGTGGGCTCGCGACGCCCTCATTCTCGACCCACTCTCTCTGTTGATGCTGCCGCCGTCAAGGCTGATGCGACACATGCGCACCGAACACGTGCGCACCGAGGCACACACGGCGCAGGCGGGTGCAGGGTCGCGGTGCGTGCTGGGCGTGGCCGACTGGCGCGCGCTCGCCGTGGCGCCCGACCAGCCGCGCTTTGACACGGCCGTGCTCTACATGGACCTGATATGCGCCCGCGAGAACGGGTGGCTCGGCGCCGCCGGCAGCGCCACCAGGCGCGTGCTCGGCTCGGCGCCCGACTCGGACGCTCGCGTGAAAGCGACGTCGCATCCAGACTGCCCGAGCGCGCTGCTGGACGAGGCGAGCCAGCGACGGCCAGCGCACGCCCCCCGCAGCGTCACAGCCGAGCCCAGCCTTGGGTGCGAGTGGAGCTATGAGGCGATGGCGCACGCGGCGCTCGGACAGCACCATCGTCTCGTGACGCTGCCCTCAGAGGGCCTGTCCTCCGTCTACATCGTGTGCGCGCGCGACTTGATGCACCAGGCGTTCGCGCGCGCATGGGAGCGTGCGCACGCCCATGTGTACGAGGGTCGTAGGTGCGCCTGCGGCCAACGGATTGCAGTGCTGCAACATCCACGCGATGCGCGCGGTGGCTACTACGACGCGCAACCGAGCCGCTTTGGTAGGCCTGCGACCGACGCGGCGCAGCAGGCAGCTCCGCCAACACTCCATGCCGATGGTGGTACCTACCTCCTCACCGCCCTCTGGCAGACCTGGGGAAGCTTCTCGGAAGAGGCATGGCGCACGATGCGAGAGCACTACGTCGAGCATGCCGCGGCGGAGTCGGTCCTCGCAATCGCTGATCGCACGCGCGAGGGAGAGCCGTTACTTGTGATCCCCAGGCGTCCAGTGCCCTTGGGCGCTCCATACCTCAGGCAACTTCGCGCCACCGCCGCCGCCGCCGCCGCCGCCGCCGCCGCCCCTGCTGACCCGGGCAGTGCCGTGAGAGGAGAAGCGGAAGGTGCCGTGGCAGCAGAGAGCGTCCAAAATCCGGCGATCCCCGTCCTCTACCCCTGCGGCTACGCAGGTGCCGAAGAGGCATGGATCCCACAGGTGCTCCTCCGAGCCTGCCACGTGCGCCTTGTGTGCATCGCCGATCTCGTCGATGATCTCGCGCACGGCCGACATGAGCGCGGCGCGGCCGCCGTCGTGCCGGGAGCGCTCGTCGTCGCGCAGTCGCAGCAGCTTGCGATAGTGGAGGCGCTCGCGTCGTTCTACCGAGTGCAGCTGAGTGATCTCGTGCTCATCCACATTTCGGATGGTAACATTTGGCAGCACCGCGCCGCCACCTCGGCCGCTGAGTATCGTCGGTGGCGCCATGCCTTTCGACAGTATTGGCTACCGGATGCCTCCGGTGCGCTCGCGGCAGCGCGCGAGCGCGGCGCTGTCGAGTGGTTTCCCATCGGCATGAATCCGCAGTGGGTGCTCCGCACGGCAGACCTCGTCTCGAAGGGGACCATGGCGCCCGGCACGGCGCTCGATATGCTCTCGAGGGTCCCCAAGGCATCGACCCGCCGCCACTTTCTCAGCTTCCTCGGCTCTACGGATAAGAGCGACCGCGCGAAGCGGATCGCACTCGTGGATGGCGCCCTTGATCTGCTCAGCGTGCGCTCAGTCCGGGGCGGTGGCGTCGACGACGACGAGGAGGAGGCGACCGTGCCGGCACGGGTCTTCCACCGCCGCGGAAACGTCGCGTGCTACGGCAGCGCGTGCGACGATGAGGCGTACGTGCGCGCCACTCTCGACTCGGCGCTATGCCTCCAATTGCCAGGCTCATCAGTGGAGAGTAATCGGCTCTATGAGGGGCTCGAGGGCGGCTGCATACCGGTAGTGGTGCTCCGTTTTGGCCCCGGGGAGGCTGCGGTGGGCACCGTGCCCACGTACGATGCCGATGCGATTGAGGCCGTGAATGCCGCCTTCGCGCCACTGCGCAACGTCACTGGCGAGCCTCCGCCCTTTGTGTTCGTGACGCACGAAAGCGAGCTCTCTGCGCGTCTCGCGGCCTTAGCGTGGTCCGCGGAGCGCTTGGACGAGCAGCAGGCGCTCACGATGGCATGGTGGCGCGACGCGAAGCGCTACTACGCGCGCGCGTTCACGCGATGGGCGTGCCCCAAGCCGCGCGAGGGGCTCAAGGCCGAGCTATAGTGTAAGTTATAGATATAGATATAGGCGAGAGAGGGGGTGTACTTAAATCGACCAAAAATCGACGCCCGCACAGGCGCCGCACCGGCAGCCACACCACAGGGCGCAATTTAAAACAGCATTAGCGTACCATCGCCACCGTTTACCGTATTAGCTATTACGCAATTAATTACGACCCGGCCCGGCCGCGGCCCGCGCCACCCGCCCGGCCCCGGGGCCCGCGCCGCCGCCGCTCTCTCGGGACCTCGGACCGGGCCCAACCCCACGGAGGCGCACAGCCCACTCCGAAGCAACCCTATAGCGGAAACGCAGCCCGAGACCCAACCCGATGAAACGAACTACCGCTCTACCGCCACGTACGGTCGTGTGGAACCCGTCAGAGCCGTCAGTACTACATACGGCACTAGTACCCATGCCAACGTACACCACATCGCACCGACAAGCACCGCCACGTGGGCCATGCCGTCGTGCCGCATGCGCCCGACCATCACCCAAGAAGGCTCTCGAACTCAGCATCGAGCGCATCTGCATCCGTCACAGGTTTCGTCAGCACTTCATCGAGATCGAGTTCCCCATCATCCAGATCAAGCTCCTGCTCAATCTCCCTCGCGAGCATCTCGGAGCTATCTGCCGCTCCGACGCCATGCGGGGCTGCAGGCTCTGGCAAAGGTGCGGGCGCAGGCGCGGGAACGGGCGCGGGCGGGGGCGCGGGCGCGGGCACGGGCGCGGGCGACGGGGCAGGCGCCAGCACGGGCGCTGGCACGGGGGCAACCACGGAGGCTGGTGGCTTCCCTGGCGGTGTCGGTGCCGGCGCCGTTGGTGGGGCCACGGACGCCGTCGCATCGTTGCCGCTGGGCTTCGCAGCGTATCGAGTGAGCAAAGACGCGGGGGACATCGCTTCGGTAACGGCCGCTGAAGTCGCCCTCGGTGCTGGTACCAGCAATGCTGGCGCTGGCGGCACGGGTGGCGCAGCTGGCAAAGGAACAGCTGCTGGGCGGGGCGCGGTGGCTGCTGCCCTTGGCGGGGCTGGCGCGGCAGAGCGGGCGGCTTTAGCCGCCACGGCTGGTGGTGCTGCTGCAGGCCACACGCTCGAGAGAGGCAGCCCTGCATCCACTCCCTCAGCCGCCTCCATCGCCCTCACCGCCTCTGCCGCATCGTCATCGTCGTCCAGCGCGAAGACGGTGGCGGCATTGGCGCCGCGCGGCGCACCAGCGGCAGCAGCGGCACTGCCGCCGTGGATGGCGACGGCCCGACGGAGCAAGTCGACTGCCTCAGCGATCGCGCCGCCGCTCGCCGCGCCCGGTGCCGCTGCCCGAGGCGCCAGCATCACATCGATGAAACCGCTCGCGGGCAGCCGCGAGGCAGCTCCATCGAGGGCGGCGCAGGGCAAGCGGAGCACTCCGGCAGCGGCCGCAAAGTCGGCATGGAAGCCCGCGCGGCAGAGCAGCTGTCCCGAGCGCGACTCCTCGCGCACGGTGAGCACCACGTCGCCATGCACGAGCACCGGACGGCCGTTACTTCCGGTGCCCTTGTACGAGTAGGAACACAGATCCAAGGAGCCATCTTCGTCGTCAAGCGTCTGCGCGGCGGTGCTCACATATACGGCCTTTGGCCCGGAGCTCAACAGCACGCACGGCACCGGGTTGAGCACTGGGAAGCCGTGCAACACAATACCACGCAGCTCGCACCCAGCCGCACTGGCATCAGCCGGAGCGCTGCCGAGCAGCAGCTCAGCAAAGTATTGAAGGTAACGACGGTGCGTTGGCAGTGTCAGCTTGTGCTCGTCCTCACCTCGTAGCTGTGCGAGGTGCGAGAGCCAGTCGATGGGGCTTTGGGGGCCGCTGCCGCCACCATGTACGGACAGGAAGGCAAGCACGCAGCTCAGCACCACTGCTGAGCGGCCTCGACCGCTGCGACAATGGATCGCCACAACATTCTTGGGGTCGGCACGCAGCCAGGCGTGGATCGATGCGCAAGCCTCGACGAGCGTGAGCAGCGGAGGGCAGAGGAACCCTGCGAACTGCAGGTTGACCACTCGACCGCCAAAGATCTCCGTATCATATGGTTGATCGCTCGTGCCCGACACATTCCACACGACATAATGATCTTCGTGGTGCCAGCGGAGCTCACCGGCGAGCGCCGATGCCTGCTCGGTAGTGGCTGGGCAGTCCATCCACACGAGGCGCGAACGTGGGATGTAGAGAAGCGACGACGTCATAGTGGCGTGAGTGCGCGGGGTGTGAACGTTAACAAAGGTATTGATCTTATTACCGGAAATAGTACTCTTGATTGGCGCTCATTGGCTTCGACAAGCCCGCAGAAAGCGAGCATACCCGGTACGATCGCGCAAGTGCACTCTCCCCGCCAGCACAATAGAGCGAAGATGCCGCTCCGTTCCTGGAAGCTCATCTTTGTGCCTTTGGCGCACGCTTCGCGAGTCGGCAACGCGCACCTTTACCCACCTGGTGCTTCAACATCCAACATTCCGCAATCTCGTGCATTGTGCGTAGCAGGAGCTGCACTGCAAGGGCTGGGCGGCGGTGGTGACCTGAGACTTGGGCCGACGAAGGATTGTGAAAGGTTCGGTGCCATGCTCGCTTCGAAGGGCGTGGACGTTTGCTACGCGCACGCCCACTCCACGTCGCTGCCGCAAGAGCTCCGCACAAGCTCCCCACGAGGCGCGATTCTTGCCAAGATACGTGCATATTTTGCCACCCCAGCCCCAGTACTGAACATCCTGTACTACTCGGGGCACGGCATTGCAGGCAGGGCGGGCGACGACGACACGCGTGGCGCACTGTGCGTAGGAGCACCACCCGATTTGAGCTTGCTCTCGCTCGCGGAGCTGCGAGCCGAGGCGGCGGCGCGGCATGTGGTGCTCGTCGGGCACCGCGGTCGCAAGCAGACGTACATCGATGCGATCGAACGCGAGCACCTGCTCACACTGGACGACATCCTCGGCGAGTGGTCCACGATTGTGAGGAGAGCGAGCGACGCGTCGCGCCCGTCGCCGCGGCTTCTCATCTGCGCCGACTCTTGCTACTCGGGTAGGCTGGTGGCGCAGCTGCGCGACCGCCGGCGCTCCGAGCAGCCCCACCTCCAGGTGGCCATCCAAGCGGCTGGGAACGCACGACAGACAGTGGGCCAGTCGCACCCTGACAAAGATATCTCGCATGCGGGCGAGCGCTTCTCGGACGCGGGCTGCCTGACGGCCTATCTGACCGCCAAGCAAGAGTTCCACGTGCGCTGGACACAGGCGTGGCAGCACCCGCAGTATTACTGCTCTTGGGACACGGCCGCCTACGATCTCCCCAGTACAAGCGTTCCGTTGGGCAATGGGTTCATGCTCCGAACCTACAACCAGCCAGAGCACCGATGATGGCCGCTGCCCACGCGGTAGTCGGTCATCTGCTACGTAGTACGCCTCAAACACGCCCAGTAACCAGAGAGAACACGCCTTAGGTAAATTGACAAACTAGTGAACGTAGTGTAGTGTTAGTGTAGTGTAGTAGTGTTAGGTCGGGCTCGCGGCCCGCTCCGCTCGCCCTGCTCGCCTCGTCTAGATAACGAAAGGCGGCGGCCCGGTCGCCGAAAAGCATGCCCATCCGACCGTCACCATCACCACCACGCGCGCTTGATCGCGGCGGTCGGAGTGGAGTGGAAATTCGGTGGCGACGCGTGTGCGTTCCAGGGTTTCTTGGCGTGTGTGTGGTGTCGGTGGGTCGGGTTGGTTCCTAAAACACGAACGTGTGTGTAAGGGGGTCCAGGGAGCTAGTGGTTACCGCATCCGTATTTACGCCGGTCCGGTGTCTGTGAACTTGACGGTGCAGGTGTGATTTCTTTACGCACGCGCCCCACGCGATTTTGTCTCTTGGAGCGCGCGTGCTAGCGCCCGAGTCGCAATGCGAGCGTCAATAGCGACAACCGGAACCACGGAGCAGTGCGAGCAGTGCGCGCACTGCTCCGCCACGACGCTCACGACCCTCCCGGTCGAGGTACTCTCCATCATACTCACTGCTGCCGACGGCGCCTACTATTGCGCCAAAATCGAATCGGCTCAGCTGCACCCACGCACGCTGCTGCCCGCCATCAGCCTCGTGCTGCCCGCCGTCAGCCTCGTCTGCCACGCATTCCATGCTGCAGCCAGATCATTACCGGCGCTCCGCTGCAAGGACCTTCGCATTCACCTCGGCATCGGCATTGGCATGCCCTCGCAAATATGGTCGAGCCTGCTGCTCCTACCAAAAGGCCCGCCCACGGTACTCGACCTGCAGAGCTGTGACGTGGGATCGATTGCCCTCGCAACCTGGGCAGAACGCGCTTCGCTCATGCAGCCGCCGATCCGTGGCCTCGCGCTGCACAAGTGCCACAGCATTTCGACCGCCACGTTGCCATCGGTGCTGCTTCGGGCACCGAACCTGCTCGCGTTCGTGTGCACGTCGCAGCTGCTTGGCGCGTCTGCCATGGAAGCGATTGCGCGGCTGAGTGCGCTGCGGCTTCTCTGCCTGGCCGAGTGCACGGTGGCCGTGCCGCAGCTGCTCAGCTGCATGGGCCGATTGCGTGTGCTGCGCTGCCTTCTGCTTGGCGGCGCGCGGCTCGTGCCGGCAGAGCCCAAGGCAGCGTGGGGACCCTACGCGGACGGCACCGCATCGGCAGCGCCGTCGTCAGGGAGCAACAGCCTCACGGGCGTGGGCCCAAGGCCGTTGCTACTCGAGGACGGCGCTGCCGATGCGGCGGCGTCCGACTTAGCTTGTGGGCCGCAGCTCCGAGTCCTCGAGGTGACCTTCTTGCCAGCGTCGGAGGTGTGCGCGCTCGCGGCGGCCGGGCCGCGCGCGACGATCCTAGATTTGTGCTGCGGCGACGCGCGTGAGCTTCGTGCGGGGCTGGCGACGCTGCGTTCGGTGCTCTTCGACGACTCGCCCGAGCTCACGTGCGAGGGCGCGGGCTGCATCGCCGAGACCGCATTGAGCGCGGCCCTCTCGGCGCGCTGCCATGGATTCAATGAGACGCCTCTGCACCGTGCGGCCATTGAGGGCGACGCGCCCACGGCGGCGCTCCTGCTTGAGCACGGCGCAGCACCCAACCTCAAAGACGCCAAGGGGAGTACGCCATTGCTGCGGGCTGTTTTCTGGGGGCGGGCTGCCGTCGTGGACTTGCTCATCAACTCGGGCCGATGCGACCTAGAGGCCGCGAACCACGCGGCCGAGACGCCTGCGTATCTCGCCGCACTACGAGGCCATTCCGAGTGCCTACGCTTGCTGCTCGCCGCGGACACGCGCGTAACGGCGTTCACACCTCATTCACACCTTGCGGACACGCGTGCAACGGCCGAGGCGAAGGCGAAGGCTGCGGCGGAGGCGGAGGCGGCGGGTGGTACGGCGGCAGGTGGTACGGCGGCAGGTGAAACAGCGGGTCCGAAGGCCCGGGGATCTGTAGCGGGCGCTGTAGCGGGCGCTGACGCCGCCTCGTGCGATGTGTGTCCTCGACCGGGCGCCATGCCGAGCGCCTGCGCAGCCTCGCGGCGCGTATACCATGACGGGTACACCCCGTTGCATGCGGCGGTCATCTCGCGCTCACTCGAGTGTGTTCGGCTGCTGCTCGCCATGGGGTTCGACCCGTCCGCACAGAACAAGTACCAGCAGTCCGCGCTGCACATCGCGGCGCGGCTCGGCGCACCGGCGGAACTCGTCAAGGTGCTCCTCGCCCACGGATGTGACGTTGGGTTGCGGGATGAGCGTGGCCAGACCGCACACGCTGTCGCCAAGGCCAAGGGCTTCGAGCATCTGCTCGTCCTTCTTCATCTCGCGACGGCGCCCACGACGGCGCCCACGACGGCGCCCGCGAAGGCGCCCGCCTGCAGTGTGGTGCGCGTGCGCACGGGAGGGCGTTCCAAGGTTGGCAACGGGGCTGCTGGCATCACCGGCGGCAGGAGTGCTGGCGGCGCTGGCGCCGGGGATGCGCCAGAGGGCCCGCCGTCGCCAGCTGCAGACGCCACCGCGGCTGTGGCCACCGACAGATGCGACGCTGCGAGCGCGCCCGAGGAGGCGGAGACGGCGGCTGTCACGCCTGCCGTGGCTGGCGCTGCTGAGGCGCGGGGAAGCGCCGGGAGAGGACGAGGAGGGCGCTCAGGAGGACGCCGCGGGAGACGCCGACGGGGCGGCGCCGGGAGAGGAGAGGCGCACACAGAGTGAGCGCGCGAACTGAGAAAGACTGCTGAGCGAGATTACAGTAAGAGTGAGCACACGGGGCGGAGACTCGGTCGGGCGAAAATGAGGAGCCCGAGCGAGAGCGAGTACTCAGTGTACTTGCGTTGACCGAGGGGAGCGGAGCCGTCCTTTG
>Ga0164295_10004961_pt1 | contig 10564 bp, 8 predicted proteins | sample GEODES006metaG_FD_111798 | JGI IMG/M metagenome (GOLD analysis project Ga0164295, IMG submission 111798) | Oligotrophic lake water microbial communities from Sparkling Lake, Wisconsin, USA - GEODES006 metaG | ecosystem: Environmental > Aquatic > Freshwater > Lake | place: USA: Sparkling Lake...
GGAATATGCTGCAAGAGGTAATTCAAAATCAAATGCGATGTACCCATGGGGCTCACCATATACTAAAACAAAAGAAGGTCGTTTGTTAGCCAATTTCAAACCAGGAAGAGGGGATTATTTTGGTGGGGATGCAAAGAATGACAATATCTATACCACTAAAGTCAAAGCCTACACCGAAAATGATTTTAAATTATTTGATATGGCAGGCAATGTCGCTGAATGGACAAGTTCAGTATTCTATGAAGGCGGCTATAACTTTATTGGAGACTTTAGTCCTGATGTGCAATACAACGCAAAAGATTCGGATCCTGTATTGATGAAAAGGAAAGTGATTAGAGGTGGGTCTTGGAAAGACATTGCGTACAATTGTCAAGTAAGTTCTCGCAATTACGAATACCAAGACACTGCAAAATCATATATTGGATTTAGATGTGTATTGTCAATGGCTCCAAGAATTAATTAAAACCTTTCCAATTATAATCATCACCTTATAAGCATTTTTTCAAATTAAAAAGTATCGTTTAAAATTTATAAATCTTTCAAATGTCAAATTCCATTTCCCCTAAAACCAATAAGATCATTAACGTATTCTTCTCCTTAGGAGCTGCGGTAGTCATTATAGCTACATTGGCAAAAATCTTACATCTATCGTGGGCTGATTATGCTTTAATCGTTGGTTTTGTCACAGAGGCTGTGATTTTTACCATTTATGCGTTTTTGCCACCGCCAGAAATAGGAGATTCAACGCATGCGCCACAAGCAGGTGCGGTGGATTCAGTGATGGCGCATTTGGAAGCGGCCAAATTAGATGGTGCTGCTTTTGAAAAGTTAAGCTCTAGTTTTCAACGCCTAAATGACACTGCCATGAATTTGGGTGATTTAGCAGATATGTCAAAAGCAAGTAAAGACTTTACACTTAACACAAAGGACGCAGCTATTGCATTGGGTGCTATCAAGGATTCAGTAGGTTCGGTTTCCACTAATTTGGGAAGTTTTGCATTGGCTACAGATGGTGTTAAAGACTTAAGCGAACAATTTGCGATGATGAGTAAAAGCATGGAAGCAATGAATACTTATTACACTAAGTTAACGGAAGCTTCTAATGCAATGTCAAGTTCTGCGCAAGATGCGATTAGAGCGAAAGAACAAATTGCTTTATTAGCAGACAACCTTACTCAGTTAAACAAAGTGTATGGCAATATGATTGTTGCTATGCAAGGTCGTTAATTTAATTAATCAAATTTTCATTTTTTAAAATCTAGTATACATGTCATTACCTAAGGAGCCAAGGCAGAAGATGATTAACATTATGTATATAGTGTTAACTGCGCTGTTGGCATTAAATGTATCTAGTGAGATTCTAAATGCATTTAAAACGATTGAGCAAAGTTTGAACAATGCTAGTAATATTATAGAAAGAAAGAATTTAGATATCTATAAATCTTTGAAGGCAAAATTAGCCGATCCAAAATCGGCAGAAAAGGCTGCAATTTGGGCGCCTAAGGCAGAGACAGCACATGCTTATGCAGACGCCATATATACTTATGTAGAATCATTGAAGCAGGAATTAAAAGTAGAGTCGGGTTTGAAAATAAAAGAGGGTAAAGAAGTGTACAAGGAAGATGATTTAGATGCCACTTCAAGATTATTTTTAAATAGTAAATCGGGCGAATCTAAAGGGAAGGATTTATACAATAAATTAGTACAATTTAAAGCTGACTTATCTGCTATTGATCCTTTGATTGCGAAAGAAGTGATTCCTAACTTACCATTAGACTTATCGATACCTGCTACTACAAGTATTGCAGGTAAAAAAGATTGGGCTTATGCTTATTTTAATATGACACCTAGTGTAGCTGCCATTACTATATTAACGAAGTTTCAAAATGATATTCGTAATAGTGAAGCACAGGTAGTAGAGTTCTGCCATAAAGAAATTGGCGAAGTAGAGTTGATATATGACCAGTTTAATGCATTTGCAGCATCCAATTCACAGTACTTAATGTCTGGCGAAGAATTAGTCATTACTGCAGGGGTAGGCGCTTTTAGTAGTGCAGCAAAACCAACTATTTCAATTGATGGGGTAGTGGTGCCGGTAGGTATAGATGGATCTGCTATATATAAATCTGTTGCTGGTGCAACACCTGGTATACAAAGAAAACGCGTTCGAATCTCTTTTATTAAACCAAATGGAGAAAATGCCGTGGTTGAAAAAGAAGTGCAATTTACTGTTGGCACTCCTTCTGGATTGGTTGTGTCTACAGATAAAACAAGGGTATTTTATAAGGGCTTAGACAATCCATTAAGTATCACTGGTGGAGGTGGTGGAGAAAAAATTAATGTGACGGTAGAAGGCGCAGGTGCGAATATTAGAAAAGCGGGTTCTGGACAATATATAGTGACTTGTACTCAAACAGGAACAGCTGTTGTGATCGTAAATGATGGCAAGCAATCACAAAAATTAGCAATACCAGTAAAGAGAGTGCCAGATCCAATTGCGATTATAGGAGGAAGTGCAGGAGGTAATATGGCAGCTGCTAAGTTTAGATTGCAGGGTGGAGTGATTGCAGATTTAAGAGACTTTGTTTTTGAAGGCGTAAAATTCAATGTACTTTCATTCATCGTAATCGCAACAGGTAAAGGATTTGATGAGCCAGATTTTGCAGAAGTGAATGGTCCAGCGTTCTCTGGTGGCGCAACCACTTTAATTAGAAAATGCCAAGCGGGTACAACGGTAACGATTGGAGAAATTAAAGTGTCAGAGCCAGGTGGTGGATCAAGAAAATTAGATCAAACAATCACTTTTATTTTACAATAATCATATCGTAAAAGACAAAGTAGATTTGAAATTAATAAAAGGGTACTTATGAAAATAACAATGAAAACAAGCTGCATCGTTCTTGCTTCTTTGGTAATGACGATATCTGCAAATGCTCAGTTTTCTTATGGAGCTAAAAAGAAAACAACGCCTGCTACATCTTCAAAAGATACAGTGATCGCAAAACCTGTAACCAATAATCAAGTGGTGGTAGCCCCTACTTCTTCTGATGTAAAGCCAGCTAAAATTATTGACACGACTGTAGTTGGTGGATTCAATGCCAATAATAAAAGAAGTTTAAGAAATGGGTATGCTTTTTTCTCTGAAACCAATTCTAGAAAAGGGGTGAAAGAAAGACTGCCTTTGCCTTATGAAAATTTAAGAGAGGAAGATGCTTTATTTAGTGAATTTGTTTGGGAGGAAATTGATGCAAGGGAAAAGATCAACAGAACATTCATGTACCAAACTTATGACGAAAATGGTGACCAACGTTTCTTTGCTGTATTATTACGTGCTATAGAAAAAGACGGAGTGGTTCCTTTTTCAACAGTGGATGATCGATTTACAACACCAATAAGTATAGACGAAGTGAATGCTTCATTAAAAGGAAGTTTAGACACACAGTTGGTTCAAAACGTATTGGATCCAAATGTGTATGATACGACTGTTTTTTACAATACCAATTTAGCACCTAATCCAGATTCCATTTATACTTTTAGATTAAAGGAACAATGGATTTTTGATAGCAAAACAAGTAGAATGTACAGCAGAATCATTGGTATCGCACCAATTGCTGCAATTCAAATAGGCAACAAGGTTGTGAAGCGTCCATTGTTTTGGGTGTATTATCCAGAACTTAGAACGAGCCTAGCAAAAGCAGAAGTGTACAATCCACGAAATATCTCTAGCCGTATTACATGGGAGGAATTATTTGAGAGTCGTTATTTCAATGGGTATGTTGTGAAGTCCACTTTAGACAATTACAATGATAAGATGTTGAGTGCTTTATTTAAAGACCCGATCAAAAGATTACAAGAAGGAGAGAAGATCAAACAAAAAATATTTGATTTTGAACAAGATCGTTGGGTCTATTAATCCAAGGACTTATAGCAATAAAAAATGCGACATCAAGATGTCGCATTTTTTATTGCTTTTCTTTTTCAAAAGCAGCAATTAGAATTTTAGTTTTTGCAGCGCCAATCAGTTCAGTTAATGTGCTTGGATTGGCGGTTTTTATTTTACTCACCGATTTAAAATACGTCAACAAGGTCTCTTTTGTTTTTGGGCCAATGCCTTCGATATGATCTAAGCTGTTTTCTAAAGCACCTTTGGATCTTTGGGCTCTATGGAAAGTGATACCAAAACGGTGTACTTCGTCCCTGATATTTCGAACTAGGTTATGGGCCGCACTATTCCAGTTCAATAAAATAGAACGACTATCTCCCGGGAAGAACAATTCTTCTATATTTTTAGCCAAGCCAACAGTCGTAACTTTATCTTGAATGCCTAATTCTTTTAAGGCATCCAATGCTGCATTCAATTGCCCCTTGCCGCCGTCAATGATAATCAACTGTGGTAGTGGGTGTTTTTTCTGCAAGATGGAACTGTAACGTCTTAAAACAGTCTCATGCATGCTAGCAAAGTCGTTGATACCCACCACGGTTTTAATATTGAATTTGCGATAATCTGATTTACTCGCTAAGCCATTTTTAAAACAGACCATCGCAGAAACAGGGTAAGCGCCCTGAAAATTAGAGTTATCAAAACATTCTATATGATTGGGTACTGCAGGCAAGGAAAGTAATTGTTTTAAATCTATCAATACCTCATTGACAGGTGCAGCCTCGCTTACTTTCACTAAAGCTTGTCTATGTTTCCAATCCTTTAATGCATAATCTACATTCTTTTGAGAGAGGGCTAATAAATGCAATTTCTCACCCATTTTTGGAACAGTATACTTAACGCCATGCTCTTTTTCATCGGGTTCAATAGGTACAATAATTTCTTTAGCTTGGGATTCAAGTTGGGTCCTAAAATAATGTATTGCAAATGCAAGCACGGTCTCTTTAGATTCTTCCAATGGGGTGCTTAAAGGCAGCATATGTGTTTGAACAATACGGCCCTCTTGTAACATCAGGTAATTGACATAAGCTTGATCTTCTTCCATAGCGATGCTAAATACATCCATGGCTTCTTGTTGCTTTGTTAAAATTTCTGATTTGGTTTGGTAATGTTCCAGTTCATCTATTTTTTTCTTGGTGGCATTTGCTTTTTCAAATGCAAGTGCAGCTGCTTCGGCCTGCATGGTCTCTTTTAAATTTTGCACCAATGGTTTTACATTCCCCTTCAACAAATGCTTTACTTGATCAATTGAATTGGCATAGTCTGCTTCTGTTTGAAAGTTTTGACAAGGCCCTTTACAATTACCTAAATGGTATTCCAAACAAACTTTAAATCGACCTTGTTGAATATTTTTTGGCGTGAGGGGTAAAGTGCAAGTTCTTAATGGAATGGTTTCTTTAATATGGTTGATCAATTCTCTTACTGCAAACACATGCGTGAAAGGTCCAATATAGGTAGATCCGTCTTTTATTTTTCGTCTTGTTAAAAACACCCTAGGGAAAGCCTCATTTTTAATGACAATATAAGGGTAGGTCTTGTCGTCCTTTAAATTGATATTGTATTTGGGCTGGTAATTTTTAATGAGTTCATTCTCTAAAATAAAAGCGTCGTGTTCTGAATTGACAATGGTGAACTTGATCTCTGCAATACGTTGTACCAGTTCAATTGTTTTTAAATTATGCTGATTGGAAAGAAAATAAGAGCTCACTCGATTTCTCAAATGTTTTGCTTTACCAACGTACAATAGTTTGCCTTTATCATCAAAATATTGATAAATGCCAGGCTCCTGGGGTATGCTAGATTGTATATGCTTAAACTGCTCTTTCTCCATAAGGTCAATGCAAAAATACCGGTTTATTTTTACTATTTTTATATCATGGAACTTTCAGTCAATATCCCAGCTTTATTATTCCCAGCCATTAGTCTGATTATGTTGGCCTATACCAACCGATTTTTAGCTTTGTCTAACCGTGTAAGAGCTTTACATGAAAAGTATCAACAGCAGGAAAATCGATTGGTGATATTTAGTCAAATTAAGAACCTTAAATATAGAATTAAATTGATCCAAAGAATGCAGACCTATGGAGTCGCATCCTTATTGTTGTCCTTGCTTTCGATGTTTTTTATTTTCATTCAATACCAAGCGATTGCAAAATTTATTTTTGCAGTTAGTTTAATTACTTTTTCAATTTCCATTTTTATCTCATTGGTCGAAATCCGGTTGAGTACAAAAGCACTCGAACTAGAATTAAGTGACATGGAAGGATTAGAAGACCCTTCTGTCATGGAATACATAAAAAAGAGGTTTGAAAGAGACGATAAAAAATAATTAATGCCCTTTACGTTCTCCAATTTGTTGTCTCCACATGGCATAATACAATCCCTTCTCTTCTAATAAACTTTGGTGGTTTCCCGATTCTATCACCGTCCCTTTTTCCAATACATAAATTCTTGTTGCATGGATGATGGTACTCAATCTGTGCGCAATCATGATGGTGATTTGCTCTCTTTCTTTAGATAGGTCACGGATGGTATCTGTAATAGACTCTTCGGTTAAACTATCCAATGAAGAAGTGGCTTCGTCAAATATCAATAAATGTGGATGTCTAAGTAAAGCTCTAGCGATGGAGAGTCTTTGCTTTTCTCCTCCACTTAATTTTAATCCACCTTCGCCAATCACAGTGGCTAATCCATTGCCACCTTTATCTAATATATTAGAACAACTCGCCTTGGTTAAAGCGAGTAGCATTTCATCTTCAGTAGCAGCTGGTGCAACGAATGCTAAGTTTTCTTTTATAGTACCGGCAAAAAGCTGTGTATCCTGGGTCACAAAACTAATTTGATTTCTAAGTGCACTCATATCTATTTGTGCAGTATGCACGCCATTCATTAAAATCTCACCTTCTTGAGGTTCATATAAACCCACAAGCAATTTGACCAATGTACTTTTACCAGCTCCAGATGGTCCAACAAATGCAATGGTTTCTCCCTTTTTTGCCTCAAAACTAATTTGATCGATGGCTTTAAAATTAGCAGTTTGGTGTTGAAAGCCTACTTGCTTAAACGCTAACTGTTCAATCTCGCCAATCGCAATTGGATTTGAAGGCGGGGTATCAATGGGCTTTTTCATCAAGGCATCAAAATTATTCAAAGATGCTTCGGTCTCTCTATAACTCAAAATGATACTTCCAATTTCTTGCAAAGGTCCAAAAATAAAGAAGCTATAAAATTGTAATGAAATCAATTGACCTACTGTCAAGATTTCTTTAAAGATCAACCACATTAAAGTGAAAGTGATGACTTGTCTTAAAGCGTTCACCATCGTGCCTTGTATAAAACTTAAGGAACGGATGTTTTTTACTTTCTTTAATTCAAGCGCTAATATTTTATAGGTGTTATTATTGAGTCTGTTAATCTCTTGTGTTGTTAAGCCAAGACTTTTAACCAATTCAATATTCCTCAAACTCTCTGTAGTGGTACCTGCTAGACTAGTGGTTTCTTTTACAATTGTTTTTTGAATGACTTTAATCTTCTTACTTAATAAATTAGTTACATAAGCAATCATACTCGCACCTCCAATATAAATTGGGATGATGGACCAGTGTAAACGAGTAGCATAGATAGAAACGAATACCACACTCACCACAATTCCAAAAACCACATTAATCACATAGCTGATGAATTTTTCACAATCAGCACGTGCTTTTGTAAGGATGGATAAGGTTTCCCCGCTTCTTTGATCTTCAAATGCTTGATAGGGTAATTGCATGGAATGCCTTAGACCATCTGTAAATAAAGCTGCGCCAAATTTTTGAATAATCACATTCACAATGTAATCTTGAAAAGCTTTGGCGATCCTACTCACCATGGCGGTACCTACTAATAGTAATAACATATTGCCGACGCCTTGCAAGAACATTGCTTGTGTTCGCTCATTGCCTGCAGGGTCTAAAAATGGATTCTTTGCAAATCCATCAATCAATTTTCCAAAGATCATAGGATCGAATAAGGAAAAAGTTTGGTTGATGGCTGCAAGTAAAAACGCTAAAAAAACTAAGCCTTTTAAAGGCTTAATGTATTGGATAAGAATTTTCATATTAATGGGATGCTTTGTCTTCGTTGTAAAGTAGGTTGTAGCGTGCAATACAATCAAGTACTTCTTCGGTACCTAATTTTTTCTCTGCACTGGTTACAAATCCTTCGGGTAAATAGGGTAGTATTGTTTTTAATGTGTCAAAAAACGCTTCTACATTGCGTTTTACAACACCTGGTTTTTCTTTATCTGATTTTGTGAAGATAAGGGTATACGGAATCTGCCATTGAAACAATTGTTCAACGAATTCGATATCAATTTTTTGTGGACTGTGTCTAGAATCGATCAATACAAAGACCATATTTAAATTGGGTCTTTTGCGTAAATAGTTTTCAATCATTTGCTCCCATCTACGTCGGCTACTTTGAGATACTTTAGCATAGCCATATCCAGGTAAATCGACGATATACCATTTCTCTGGGCGTCCTTTCACCACTTCATTGCTGATGATTTCAAAATGATTGATCAACTGTGTCTTTCCAGGTGCAGAGGAGGTTTTAGCCAATCCTTTTTGTCCACAAATAGCATTGATGATGGAGGACTTACCTACATTGCTCCTCCCTATAAATGCGTATTCAGGTGCTTGTAAAACAAGACATTGGTCGTAATTAGGACTAGAAATAAGGTAAGTAGCTTTATGTATTTTCATTATGTTGTTTAGGGTAGCATGCTTTTAATGTTGTATTAAAACCTTGCCTGTCATCTCTTTTGGAATGGGTAATTCCATCATATGTAATATAGTGGGAGCAAGATCGCCTAATTTGCCAGACTGAATGGGGCCTTTCCAATTTTTATCAATGATAAAGAAAGGGACTAGATTCAATGAATGGGCTGTGTTTGGGCTGCCATCTTCGTTCATCATATAATCCGCATTGCCATGATCTGCTGTTAAAAAAATTGTATAGCCATGTTCTAAACCTGCAGTAACCACTTTTTCAACACAGGCATCTACCGTTTCAACTGCTTTTACAACAGCACTGAAAACGCCTGTATGACCTACCATATCTGCATTAGCGTAATTAAGACAAATAAAATCAGGGTTGCCAGTATTGATTTCAGGTAAGATTTTAGCTGTTAATTCGGCAGCACTCATTGCAGGCTCTAAGTCATATGTGGCCACTTTAGGGGACGCCGCCATGATTCTTGTTTCACCTTCAAAGGGTTGCTCGCGTCCGCCGCTAAAAAAGAAAGTCACATGGGGATACTTTTCTGTTTCAGCAATACGAATTTGTTTTTTATTATTTTTTGCTAATACTTCTCCCAATGTATTGATAAGATTATCGTTTTCAAATATCACATGTACATGTTTAAATGTCTCATCATATTTAGTCATTGTTGTATAATGCAAATTCAATGCGTGCATGTCAAGTTCTGGAAAATCTTTTTGTGTCAAGACTTCTGTAATTTCTCTGCAACGGTCTGTTCTAAAATTAAAACAGATGACTGCGTCTCCATCTTGAATGGTTGCGATAGGCTGTCCATTTTCTGTAAGCACCGTTGGTAAAATAAATTCGTCTGTTGTGTCTTTAGCATAGTTTTCTTGAATGGCTGCAAGTGCACTCGTAGCAGTACTTCCAGTCCCTTTCACCATGGCATTATAGGCCAATTGAATACGCTCCCAACGCTTATCTCTATCCATGGCATAATACCTGCCACTTATGCTCGCTATTTTACCTACAGATTTTTTTAAATGTATTTCTAATGCTTCTACATAACATTGGCCACTCTTTGGATCTGTATCACGACCATCGGTGAATGCATGGATAAATACTTTTGTTAATCCTTCTAATTTACATATATCACATAAAGCTTTTAAATGTGCTGTGTGCGCGTGTACGCCTCCATCACTTACTAAGCCAATTAAATGCAATGGCTTGTTATGCTCCTTTGCATTTCGGATAGACTGAAGGAGTGCAGGATGACTTGCAAATTCCCCTGTTTTGATTGCGACATTAATTCTTTGTAGTTCTTGGTATACAATTCGGCCAGCACCTAAATTTAAATGGCCTACTTCACTATTACCCATTTGTCCATCTGGCAAACCAACTTCTTCTCCACAAGTCACTAAAGTAGTATTAGGGTATTGCTGATAGAGACTTGATACAAAAGGCACATGCGCATGCTGAATTGCGTCTGCCTTTGATACCTGGCCCAATCCCCATCCATCCATAATCACTAATATTACTTTTTTTGACATATTCTTTAACTTTGTATACCGCCTGCTTATAATTTGTTTATTTTTATATCGCAAAGTTTCAAAATACTAGGCACATTACAAACTTTATCCTACTATAATAGACAAAAATGAAGTTAATATCCAAAATACTAGTTGTAATGACGCTTTTGCACTGCAGCATTGGCGTGAATGCGCAAAATGAAACAGAATTATTGGTGCAACATTTGCAAACAGGCAATTTTAGTGCTTTGCAGATTTTTTGGGACAACCAAGTAGAGTCTAGTATTTTAGATCAAATTGCTGCTAAGCCATTGAATGCAGAAAAAGCCAATGAAACCTTACAAGCTTTTTTTAA
>Ga0164295_10004963_pt1 | contig 10562 bp, 6 predicted proteins | sample GEODES006metaG_FD_111798 | JGI IMG/M metagenome (GOLD analysis project Ga0164295, IMG submission 111798) | Oligotrophic lake water microbial communities from Sparkling Lake, Wisconsin, USA - GEODES006 metaG | ecosystem: Environmental > Aquatic > Freshwater > Lake | place: USA: Sparkling Lake...
CCCTGTGACCCGCGAGCGTCACGCTGGCTAGATCGCCAGAGCGTTTTCAGCGTCGCCAAAGTGGCTCGTCTTCACGCCCATGCGGTCCATGAGCGCGATGTGCAGGCGGCAGAGCTTGCGGTTCGGATCGGCGCTGTAGTCGTGGAAGCGTCCGCCCTGGATGGTGCCGCCGCCATTGCCTGCGAGCACCACAGGTAGCTGGCGTGAGTCGTGGGCGTTGCCATCGAAGAGGCTGCTGGTCAGCATGATCATGCTGTTCTCCAACAGCGTGCGCTCGCCCTCATTGGTGGCCTGCATCTTGGCCAGGAACTCGCCCCACAGCTTGACCTGATGCTGGTTCACCCGCTGATACAGGTCGAGACGGTGCTCGTCGTTGGCATGATGGGACAGCTCATGGATACCGGCGCTGACACCGTCCAAACTGGCGAAGCGCATGTTCGACAAGTCGTTGTTCATCATGAAGGTGGCCACGCGTGTGCGGTCCATCTGAAAGGCGAGCAGCATGATGTCGAACATCAGGCGTAGGTGGTCTTCACTGCTGGCAGGAATACCGGCCGGTGGGCGGCCAATCGTGGGAGTCTTTACCGTCGCCATCCAGCCTTGGCCATTGGTTTCAGCTTGGCTGATTTTCTCGGCCATCTCCACGCGCTTCTCGATCTCGCGCACGGAGGTCAGATACTCGTCCATCTTCTGCTTGTCGCGGCGGCTCAGCTTCGGCATCAGGCTGCCTGCATCCTGCAACACAAGGTCAAGGATGCTCTTGTCGCGCTTGCGCTTGCTGCCGTCGTCGAAGAGCTGGTCGAAGGCCTGCTGCGGGAAGATTTCCTTCGGCGCGGGCGTCGTGGGCGTGCTCCAGGAGATGTAAGCCGAGTAGATGGATGTGAAGCCGGAGTCCGTGCTGTAGCTGGGGCGTTCCGTGCCAAGCACGACGCTGGGCACTGGCGTGAACTTGCCCGCGTGTGCCGCGATCAGCTGATCCATGGTGGTGCCGACTTCCACATCCGTCGTGGTCTTCTTCACCTTCAATCCACAGAGCACATTCATCTTTGGATAGTGCCCGCCTTCGCCTTCCACGGTGGTGGGGTTCCACAGGCCTTTGAAGACATTGACGTGCTTCTTGAGGCCTTCCAAGGGCGAGAGCGACTTCATGAACTCCATGCCGTTGGCACCGTTCGTCGCGCCCCAGTGGTGCGGGTTCACGCCGTTGCCAGTGAAGCAAACGGCGAGGCGGCGCGGGGCCACGTTGGTCTTGGGAGACTCTGCACCGAAGGCGCAGACGGATTCCAGCCAGGGCAGCCCGAGGGCGGCTCCAGTGCCACGAAGGAAGAGGCGGCGTGAGGTATTCATAGGGGGCTTGGGTTTTGGGGGGATGGGGAGAAATTACGGATTGCTGGCGACGGTTGCTTCATTTCGCCGGTTCAAAAATTGGCGACTCTTCACGATTTCAGATACGGCCGCCGAGAACCGACCGCCATTCTGCTTCACCGAAGTTTGCATTTGGGTCAGCAGCTTCTTGTCACTTGGCAGAGTCTGACGGCCCAAGGCATAACCGAGCAGCTTGCGAGTGAACTGCGTGAGGAACTGGCCTTCGTTTTTGGCGAGGTAATCCCGCAGACCAGCCAGGCCCTGGAACTTGGTGCCGTCCTTCAACTCGCCCGTGTCGTCGATGCCTTCTTCCGCGCGGAAGCGGCCCACCGGATCGAAGCGCTCCAGCGCAAAGCCCAGCGGATCGATGCGGTCATGGCACACAGCACAGGCTGCATCTTGGCGGTGCTGCATGAGCGACTCGCGCAATGAGGACGGCTTGCTAGCCTCCTTGAGCTCCGGCACATTCGGCGGCGGTGGCGGGCTGCTGAAACCCAGCACCACCTGATACAGGTAGTCGCCACGCAAGACGGGGCTGGTGCGCAGCGGGCGCGAGGTCTTGGTCAAGATTGCGCCCATGCCGAGCAGGCCACCGCGATGCTGCTGAGCCACCTTCACCTCTTGGAAGGCATCGCCTTTGATGCCGGGAATGCCGTAGTGCGTGGCGAGGCGTTCGTTCACGAAGGTGTAGTCGCCACTGATGATGTCGGACACCTTGCGGTCTTCACGAACCAAGTGCGTGAAAAATTCCACCACCTCGCGCAGCATGTCCGCGCGCAGTTCCGGCGTGAACTGCGGGAACAGCTTTTCATCGACACCGGCGTGCAGTTCGAAGCCATTGAACTTCAGCCACTGGCCCGCGAACTCCCGAGCCAATGCGCCGGCTTTGGGATCACGCAGCATCCGTTTCGTCTGCGCAGCGAGGACTTCAGGCTTCAGTAAGCTACCATCGTCAGCTGCCTTGCGGAGCTCCGAGTCAGGCGTGGAAGCCCAGAGGAAATAGGAGAGCCGCGAGGCAAGCTGCTGAGCATTCAGGGCCACATCACTGCTGCTAGCGATGGCGGGTGCAGCTGGCACTGGGCTGCCGGGTGGCGGCGCGGCTGGAGGGAGTGGGAGGGTCTCGGCTTTGAAAAGGAAGTGCGGCGACACAAGAATGAAGACGAGGACTTCACGAGCAGCGGATTCGCGGTCGAGCTCCTTGTGGAGGCCGGCATAGTAGAGGCTGTCGAGCTTGCTATTGTCTTCACCAGTGAGCGGGCGACGCCAGGCGAGGCTGGCGAAGTAGTGCAGGTGGCCGAGCATCAGGCTGTTGTATTCTTGTTGCTGCTGGGGGTTGAGCTTGCCGCCGGTGGCGGTGTAGCCCCAGTCCTTCTTCAAGTAGGCGAGATATCTCTTGTCCTTCTCGCCCAAGGTCTGACCGAGCTGGTCATCGCTGTAATAGTAGACGGCGATAGCGGGCTTGCCGCCGCGATAAAGATTGTTAGCGACCTCTTCCAGGCGGCGCTCAAACATGTCTGGGAAGGCGGCCTTCATCTTGTTGAAGTCATTCATCGTTTCGTTGGAAGTCTTCGTGCTGCGCTTCCAGATCGTGAGCACGCCGGGAATGATATTGGTCACATCGCGCGGCTGCTCCGTGGTCAGCGTCCACTGAATCGTGGCAGCATCGACCTCGGGGTTCTGCATGTCGAGCCTCGTGTCCACCTTCAGCCAGTGTGCGCCTTCTGGCAGCGGCAAGGTGAAAACGGTGGGCGCAGCGAAGGCCAGCACATGCGGCTCAATCGTGCGCCCTGGCTGCGGATGCTTGCCATAGACCGCACGCATCTTTTCCAGCTCGGCAATGCGGGCCTTCAGGGCTTCCACATTCGGCGGAGGCGGTGTTGCGGCGACTTGTTTGCGCGTCTCGTCCAGCGTCTTGTTCAACCAGTGGAGGTAATTGAGCTTCTGCTTGCCGACACTGACCTCAATGTAAGTGACCAGCGCGATGTCGCCCTTGTTGCCGTCACCGAGATCGCCAAAGCACAGATGCACCTGCCTCTTGCCGCCCACGGGTGCCTGCATCGGATAAGGACGAATGCCGTCGCTGTCCTGCTGCCAGCGCTGCGGGCCGTTGCCAGGCTTCTTCGGATTGTTCCAGGAGAGCAGATCGGCCTCAATGTCTTTGATGCGCCCATGCGCGGTCTTTTCATCCGCTGGCAGCTCACGCCAACCCACGCGGACCAGGTCAAGAAAACGGCTCTTGGGCTCAGTGCTATTCACAAGATTCCACCAGTTGTTCAGGAAGTGCATGTTCAGCTTCATGTCCTTCGCCAGCTTTTCGCGCGGCACGTTCTGGTGTTTGTGCTTCCAGCAAGCAAGCATGTAATCGCCCTCACGCATCGGATCGAAATCCTTGGGCAGATGCGGTGCCGCCTTTTGCTGTAGCCACACATACAGCCCCTGCTGCGCCTGTGCCTTCACCTGCTCAGGCCCGCGCAGACCGATGCGCTGCGGATGAAACACGACGCCCGTGCCCGGCATGATGGTGGCGTGATCGGCGAGCTTGCGCGCAGCAGCGAAATACTTGTCGATTGCCGCCGGGCTGGTGAAGAGCACATCGCCGGTGTTGGTGAAGCCTTCCCCACCACCGCCATCGGTTTGGAACTCCTTCGCCAGGGCATAGTCGTGGCCCGTCAAATCGCGGATGGTGTAATCATACTCCGCGTTGGTCAGGCGTCGCATCGTGACGGGGCCTGGATCACCAGACTTAGCCTCGGCCAACGCATCGAGTGAATGCTGCACCCAGCCGGTGATCGCTGCCGCTTCCTGCTCGGTCAGTTGCTTTGCCTTCTTGGGCGGCATGTCGCCATTGTCGATGGTGTCCTTGACCTTGGTCCACACCTCGAACTCCGCCTCGACCTGCGGATTGGAGGCAAACTGCTTCAAGTCGATTTCGCCTTTGTGCTTTTCGGCGTTGTGACACTCATAGCACTTGGCTGCGAGCAAGGGCTCGACGGCTTTCCAGTCAGGGGCGGCTTGCAGCGGCAACGTAGCGACGACAAAGCCAGCCAGGGCGAGATGGCAGGTTTTCAGGGGCATTTTCGGAGTTTGGGGGGACTTAGTTCTACGTCTGAAACGAGGCATCTTTCATGCCTACTTTGATTTGGCGATCTGACGCTGCGGCGCACCGCCCAGCGTGGGCACGTCGGGCAGCTTCTGCGTGAAGATCCAAGCGATGATTTCCCAACGCTGCTCGGCACTCAGCAGAGACTCAAAACTGCCCATCGCTGTGCCATTCAAACCCGCGGCCAGCACACGATAAATGTCCTCTGGCCGATCACCGCAGCGCAGATGAGGCTGACGCAGATCGCTGGGCCGCGCAGGCTGGCCCCACAAGTCTTTGAGCCCCAAAGCCGCGGTGCCTTTGCCATCCGCCGCAGGCCCGTGGCATGAGGCGCAGTTCGCCTGAAACAACGCACCCCCTTTCACCGCTCGGGCAGTCTTCTGCCCCGCATCGGCCATCCAGGCCGGAGCCTCTGGGAAAGCCATCTGCGCAGCGTAGTTCTCAGCCTTTCGCCAACGACGTGAAAAAGATTTCACATACTCGATCACGTTCGTGACATCGTCTTCCGAAAGCTGGGTGAACATGCCCATAGCCGTGCCCGACAAGCCCGTGCGAATCGTGTGCCGCAGATCATCCTCCGTCGGCAACTTGCCCAGCGGCGTGGTGCGGAACTTGAACATACCTTCGCTGAACGAGCGCGGCCGTGGTGTTAGCGTGGGTGCCAGCTCGCCCTTGCCATCTCCTCGCACGCCATGGCAAATGACGCAGTTGCGCTCGAACACGTCTTTGCCCTCCAGATAGCGCGAGAAATCCGGTGCGAGCGTAGGCTCCGCTGCCGCTGACCAGCGACTCGTCGTCGCACCCAGCAACAGCATTGCAAACCATGAAATGAAGACCGTGAAACGCATGAAGGCTGGTGACTGAACGACCCTGGTCGCTCCGCCACCAACCCTCATCGGTGCGTCATCGCGCAAATCTTGCGCCACGCTTCAAATCACTCCACTGCCGCCACCTTCTCACCGGCCAGCTTGGCTGCGCGCTCAGCGAGTTCGATGTGGAACTGCTCAGGTGTCGGAGCCTCACCCGTGGTGCGAGTGCGGGCGAACCAGTCGGCGAAGATCTCGCCGTCCTTGCGCTCGTCTTTAAAGGCTTGCAGGAACTCACGAACCTTGGTCGGGATGTCATCGCCCAGCACGCTCTTGAACTCCAGACCCGCGAGGCGATCACCGCGCACGCTGCCACCGACGAACATCGCATACTTGTTCGGCGCACGACCCACGAAGCCGAAGTCGGCGTTGTAAGGGCGGCCGCAACCGTTCGGGCAGCCGGTCATGCGGAACAGGATCGGCTCATTGGCCAAGCCCAGTTCCGTGAGGATCGGGTCGATCTTGTCCATGATGCCTGGGAGGGCGCGCTCGGACTCGCTGAGGCTCAAGCCACAGGTCGGCAGAGCGACACAAGCGTGAGCCACCTTGCGAGCGCGAGTGAAGCCCGCGTCATCGGCATGAACCACGCCGTGCTTCTTCAAGATCGCGTCCACCGCGTCCCTTTGCTCAGGCGCGACATCGGCGATGATCACATTGGTGTTCGGCGTGATGATGTAAGGCAGGTCCAGTGCGGTGGCGAGTTCGGCAAAAGCGCTGCGATAGGCTGGGCCGTTCTCCTTGTCCACGATGCGGCCCATGCTCACATACACGGCGCAGTAAAGCTTGCCGTCGCCTTGCTCATGCCAGCCGAGGTTGTCCTCGACCGTGTCGAACTTCAATTCTTTGGCTGGGAAGGTTTCAATGCCTGGCAAGCGACGCTGCACCTCAGCGCGGAAGCCGTCGATGCCCATGGTCTGCACGGTGTATTTCATGCGTGCGTTCTTGCGCTCGGTGCGGTTGCCGTGGTCGCGTTGCGTGGTGACGATGGCCTCCGTGGCATCGACCACATGGGCGCGCTTCACATAGAAGAGCGGCTGCGCCAGGAAGGGACGCGTGGTCAGCTGACCATGGCTCATGCCGAAGCCGCCGCCCACTGTGATCGTGTAGCCTTCAACCACACCATCGACGACATGCGGGATGAAGCTCACGTCCTGGGACCAGAGGTCCACATCGTTGCTTGGCTGGATGGCCACGGCCATCTTGAATTTGCGAGGCAGATACACCTTGCCGTAGATCGGATCGTCGCCTTCTGGCGCGGTCGTGACGGCACGCACAGCAGGATTCACCTCTGGGTCCTTGATCCACTCAGGATCGACTTTCTCACCGTCGAGCCAGATGTCGGCATACGCGGACGAGCGCCAGAGGAAGCGCTGACTGATCTCCTCGGTCAGCTTCTGCGCATCGGCATGGACAGCGTCCTTGATCGGAGCCGCGGGGCCCATCGTGTTGCGCACCACGTCGCCGCACGCGCCCATGGTCGAGAGTCCACTGTGGCAGACGTTATGAATCACCTCCTTGAGCCCGCCTTTGAGCACGCCGTGGAGCTGAATGCCCTGGCGATTGGTCAGGCGCATGTTCCCAGCGGCCTTGGTGCAAAGATCGTCGTGGATCATCCACTGCTTCGCGGTGATGCGTCCGCCAGGCATCTTGCTGCGGATCATGAAGCTCCAGGCCTTTTCCTTGCCTTCCTTGCTCAGCTTCGTGCGCAGATCGCGGTCGTCCTGCTGATAGCTGCCGTGGAATTTCAGCAGGATGTTCGAGTCATCGGGCACATGGCTCAACGCCGTGTCGGCGAACTGTTCAACGAGCTGGCCACGGAGGCCGTTGGAGGCGAGTTTGATGTCTTCGACGGATGCTTTGCTCATGATGGTATGGGGCGCGGATAGTCGGCCTATCCTGGCCGAAAGCAAGCGCCTTGCAAGCCAAATTCCTTATTGTCTATGGGAAAAGTAGGTTATTTAGCTTTCCACCAATCCGCCGGCTGTTCCCAGGCCTTCGCTTCGGGTAGCGGCTCTGCTTTCGGTGTCGCAGGCTCCTCGTCGTCCTGCTCCAGCTCCATCAACAATCGCACATGCGGCTCGGGCTTGGTCTCGCGCTTCCAAAAGCTCCAAGCGGCAAACGCAAACACGCCAAACAGGAAGAATAAAAAGCCCAGCGTCATGAGCACGAAGGCGTCCCCTGCTCCGGTCTTCTCTGACGTGATGCCGAAATTCTTCCCCGGGATGACCATATCGGCCAGCAGTGCAATGGAAAGAACCTTCATGACGGGTGAAGCGCGAGAGGCTTGCTGGTTAGCACAACCTGGTGAGAAAGCCAGGGCCAAGACACTGCCACTCAACAGCGACGCGAGAAGAACGGGAGCCGTTCATGGCTTAGCGCGACACGAAACAGCCGTAGCCAGCTTCCCAAGGCCTCCCTTTCCCGTCCAGCCAAAGCTCCGCCATCAGTTCAGCCCCCCCAAAGCTTGGCCTAAGCCTCAGCGCTGCGCCATGCGCCGTGTGGCCGCGTCCTTCAATAGCTGCTGGTAGCCATCGCCCCAGCCGAGCTGATCGGGATCGTTGCGCAGGCTTGCTCCGGCGGCCCAGAGGTAAGCTTTCTCCGCTTCCGCAAAGTGCTGCCAGCGGTGCAGATGAAGCGCCAGCGCCAGCCGGGTCTCCTCATGCTGCGGAGCGGCGCGCACCGCCTGCTGCGCGGCCTTGAGACCTTCCTCCTCGCGGCCCAGACGGTCGCTCACATCCGTCAGCAGTGTCGCATACAGATAGTGCTGCGGATTCAGGCGCAGCGCCGCTTTCAAATCATCAGCCGCGCGGCCCAAGATGCGATCCTGCACGCGCTTGGGCAAGGATGGCTTCCATTGATCCAGATGCGCTAGAGCGCGCAGGTAAAGCAGGCGTGGATTGCCCGGGTCGCGCTTAACGGCCGAGTCCAGACACTCCATGCGCTCCTGCATGTCCAGCCGACGCGCCGCCAGCTGGGACTTGTCGCCCAGCCACTCGGCCGGCCCCAGCCACACGGCCATGCCGATCATCGCGAGGGAGCAGATCACCAGCCCTCCCTTGCTCAACAGCCGAACACTGGAAAGCGGATGCGGAGCCTGCTGCAGCACGTCAAACCCAGGATTCGCAAGCAAACCCAGCACCAACGCGCTGAGCACGGCGGTCGCGGGCACATGCAGGTGAAACTCAAACACCGCATGGGTTAGCGTCGCAGCCAGGGCCGCCAGCGCACCGACAGTGAAGCCTGCCGTGTCGCTCATGAGCGTGCCGCTGTGCGGATACTTGTGCTGCACAAACCAACGCAGAAAGCGCCAGCCATGCGCGATGTGAACGATGATCATCAGACCCGCCAGCGCCAGCCCCACCCAGCCGTAGTCGGCCAGCAGTTGCAGGTATTCATTGTGGACGAACTGCGGCTCCTGCTGATGCACCGGCATGTCCGCCGGCCGCAGGGTGTTGCCATAGTCATAGAACATGCGCGCGCCCATGCCGAAGGCCGGGTTTATCGAATGCTGCCCTAGCGCGGCCTTCCAAATGTGCAGGCGCACATCGTTTGTCAATGGATTGGCAGGCGCGCGCCGCTTTTGAAACTCCGCGTTCACCAAAAAGAGCACCGAACCGCCCAGCAGCAGCACGACCGAGATACCTACCGCCAACCTGCCCAAGATATGCCGCTGCGTCTGCCACAGAATCCAGAAACCCACGCCGCCCAGCACCAGCACACCGCCCCCCAGCCCGACCAAGGCACCACGGCTCTGCGTGAGCGCCATGCCAATGCACGCGCAGATGCAGATGAAGCCCAGCACCAGCTTCGACGACGCGCCGCCTCGACCAAAACACAGCACGCCTGCACACAGAAACACCACCAGCGACAGGAAGGCCGCGAGATGATTCGAGTTCACAAAGAATCCGCCAATGCGCTGCCCTTCGGCCCCGAAGGTGCGCGCAAACTCCGGCACGATGTGGAATGACCAGTTGCCTGAAAAGTGAATGAAGCCCACCGCGAGATTGCCCGCCACCAGCAGCACGAGCGCCCAGAGAATGGCCACCCGCCAGCGCGGATGACTCGCCACCGTGCACGTCAGCACATAGGTCACGAAGCATGAGAGGAAGATGACCGCATCTTCACGCGCGTAGATTTCCACTGGATACCAGCAAGCGCGCGCCACCAAGTAGGAGACGAAGACCAGCATGGAGGTCAGGCATGCATCGCTGGGCGAGAAGTGGATGCGCATCTTCCACCGCGTGCCAGCGATCAAGCCAGCCATGCCCAGCAGCAAGCAACCCGGCCAGAAAAACAGCAGCCGTGTCTCGGTGCCTAGCACACCAGTGGCCAGAAGGCCGAGAATCAAGAAGATAAAGGAAAGCAGTCTCATGATCCGTGGTTTAGCATTTTGCCATCGCCCGCCGATACGCCGCAAGCAGCTGCGCCACCGACTTTTCCCAGCCAAGCTCGGTCGTCAGCCGCTCGTAACCGATGCGTCCCATGCGCTCCCGAGCCACGGGATCATCGAGCATCTCCAGGATCGCATCGCCCAACGCCGAGGCCGAATTTTCCATCACATACCGCGCCGCCTCACCTGCGGACACTCGCCCCTCGCGCGTGCCGAACATGACCTGCGCCTTGCTGAAGGCCATGTATTCCAGCGTCTTGTTCATCGTGCAGTGATCGTTGTAGTCGTTGATCGGGTCACACGCGACTCCAAGATCCATCGTCTTCAGCGCCGTGAACAGAAACTCGTTCGACACCCGCCCCGGCATGTCGACAAAGGCCTGCAAGCCCAGCGCATCGCGCTGTTTGAGCAATTCTTCATGTTCCGGCCCGCTGCCCATCAATACGAACTGCACATCCTCACGCTTCCGTGTTTGCACGATGTGTTGCGCGGCCTCGACCAAGTAATTCACGCCGTCCGCATTGCCCATCACGCCAATGTAACCCACCAGATGTTTTCGGCCCTTCTTCAAGGCCGGGTCTTCGGGCAACGATGTCGGCAGTTGATTCGGGGCCGTGCGCACCACGAACATGTCTTCATCACACTTCTTGCCACGCGACTTCACGGCGGCCAGCACGCTTTGGTTGGTCGCCATCACAACATCCGCCAGCGCCAGGGTGCAGCGCTCCGCTACCCGCACCGCCCAATGAAGCAGACCTCGCTTGCCAAACTTCGCCTCGAACATCTCCGGCCACAGATCATGCACATCAAAGATCACCTTCACGCCCGCCAGCAGCTTGAA
>Ga0164295_10004965_pt1 | contig 10561 bp, 6 predicted proteins | sample GEODES006metaG_FD_111798 | JGI IMG/M metagenome (GOLD analysis project Ga0164295, IMG submission 111798) | Oligotrophic lake water microbial communities from Sparkling Lake, Wisconsin, USA - GEODES006 metaG | ecosystem: Environmental > Aquatic > Freshwater > Lake | place: USA: Sparkling Lake...
AGCCACAGGCTCAAGTTCTGCGGATCGGCAATCTCATCGCGCGTGGCGAGGAAGGGGCCGATGGGGGCGAAGGTGTCGCAGCTCTTGCCTTTGACCCACTGGCCGCCGCGCTCGAGCTGCCATTCGCGCTCGCTGTAGTCGTTGTGCACCGCATAGCCGACGACATGGCTCAGAGCGTCGTCTTCAGAGACGTAGCTGGCCTTCTTGCCGATGACGAAGGCAAGCTCCACTTCCCAGTCGGTCTTCTTGGAGTTCTTCGGGATGATGACGTCGTCGTTCGGTCCGACGATGGCGCTGGTGGCCTTGAAGAAGACGATGGGCTCGGCCGGAATCGGCATGCCGGATTCCTTGGCGTGATCACTGTAGTTCAAGCCAATGCAGATGAGCTTGCTAGGGCGTGCGACGCACGGGCCGAGGCGCACGGATGAATCGACCGTAGGAGCCGTGGCAGCGTTGGCGGCAGCCCAGGCGGCGAGGCGCTCAAAGCCGTCGCCACCGAAGAAGGCTTCGTCCCAATCAGAGCCAAAAGCGGAGGCATCAATGCGGCGACCATCGGCGAGTTGCAGGCCGGGTTTCTCTGTTCCTGGGGCGCCAAAGCGAATGAGTTTCATGGGATGAGTTGTAAATGGGTAAGTGGGTTATTCCTTGCTGTCGCCTTCGTGATTCGTGTAGCGACCGATGAGCGGATACTGCTCCAGTTCGGCGACGGTGCCGGTGACCGGGAAGCTCTCGCGACCCACCCAGTAAACGGCAGCAGCAGCGATGTCTTCCGGCATGAGTAGACGACCGAGCGGCACGGCATACTGCGGCAGGCGGTCGGGCCAGCCTTCGCCCAGGCCATCGCTGAGCTTCACCTGGTATTCGTTCTCGGTGAGAGTCCAGCCGACATTGAGTTGATTCACACGCACACCCTCGGTGCCCAAGGCATCGGCGAGGTTGCGGGTCATGGTCATGAGGCCGCCCTTGGAGACGGAATAAGCGAGGAGATTGGCCTGGCCACAATGCGCGAGCACCGAGCCGATGTTCAGCACCACGCCCTTCGAGGCCTTCAGCGCGGGCAGCAGCGCGCGGATCAAAAGCATGGGCGCACGGGTGTTCACAGCGATGATGCGATCAAAGAAGGCCGCGTCCGTTTCCGTGATCTTGGCGCGGGTGGTCAGCGCTGCGTTATTGACCAAGGCATCCACTTTGCCAAAGGCGGCGACGGCTTCAGCGGCTAGCTTCTCGGGATAGGCTGCGTCGGCGAGATCGCCCTGGCAGAAGGCGGTGACGTTTTCGCCCAGTTCCTTGCGCAGGGCCTGCCCACGAGCGGCATCGCGACCATGCAAGATGACCTTGGCTCCCTCCTTCACAAAACGGCGGGCCATGAATTCGCCAATGCCTGTGGTGCTGCCGGTGATGAGGATGACCTGGTCTTGAAGTCGCATGGTGGATGGGTGGAGTGGGCCGCGAGAATAGCGAAAACCGCTCAGTCGCCAACTGTCTTCGCACAAAGCTCAAAGGACTCGTAAAAGGCAGAAGTCCTCGCTGGGGAAGTGGAGCGGGTGATCAGAATCGAACTGACGTATGATGCTTGGGAAGCACCTGCTCTACCATTGAGCTACACCCGCGTGGCGCGTTTGCCGTGCGCAGATTGTGCAGGCGGCGGCTGGTTTGTCAAAGTGTGATTAGGCCCAGGCGAGGCGGGTTTTCTTGCCGTGGCCGGGGTGAGCGGGGTCGAGGCTGTGCAGTTCCAGTTCCATGCCTTCGGCATCGACGCGAGCGCTGACCCAGCCGCTGGGCATGGCCTTGTTGAAGGCATAGGCGACGGGCGGCAGGTTGATCAGGTGCAGGCCGCTGTTCTTGGTCTTAACGTCCCAGGCGTGGGTGTGGCCGAAGACCCAGGCTTTGACCTTGGCGTGGCTATCCACCACACGCATGAACGCCTCAGTGTCCTGAAGGCCGGTTCGCTTGGTCTCCGGCGAGGTGACGGGGGGCTGCGGGTTGTGGTGCGTGAGGATGATCGTGGGCTTGTCCGGCAGGTTGCGCAGGGTGCGGTCCAGCCACGCGAGCTGGCTCTCGCCGAGCACGCCGGGAGTGCTGTCGGTTTGATCGAGCGTGTCGAGCAGCACCCAATTGACGACGGCGCTGGTGATGACGCCCAGGTGCTTCAGCGGGAGAAGTTTTTCGTTCTTCGTCAGTTCGCCGCAGCCTTCCCAGAACTTCTCGCGCTCATCGTGATTGCCCAAGGTCAGATGCACGTCGAGGCCCGCGGTCCGCAGCGGCTTCATCAGCTCGGTGAAGGTGCGGTAGTCGCCAGGCTGGCCGTCATGCAGCGCTAGATCGCCATTCACGAACAGGCCGAAGGCACGCTCCCGCTCCTGGAGGGCGAGCACTTCCTTCACCGCCTGCTGCAAGTGATCGGCAACGTTCACTTCACGCGCGATGGCCGCCTTGTCCTCGGCGATGTGTGTGTCGCTGAGCAGGAGCCAAGTCTCTTGCTTGCCCTTCTCCTGAGCATGCAGTTGATCCAGGGCGAGGAAGGACAAGCCAGTGGCCGTGGCTTGCTTCAAGACATCTCGACGGGTGAGGGCGGGCAGCGTGATGGGCATGGCTGAGAAAAATGAAGATGAAAATGAGGGATTGTCCGCCGAAGCTTTGGCGAAGGCGGAAGGGAGTCTCTTACGTTCCAAAATAGCGGTCTCCTGCATCGCCAAGTCCTGGGACGATATAACTGCGGTCGTTTAGGCGTTGGTCGATGGCGCTGGTATGCACGGGCACATCGGGATGCGCGGCGGTGAAGGCCTGGATACCTTCCGGGCAGGCGATGATGCCGACCAGCCGGATGCGGGATGCTCCTACAGCCTTGAGCTGGCGTGTGGCCTCGATGGCGCTGCCGCCCGTGGCGAGCATGGGGTCAAGCAGGAAGACCTCGGCGCTGCTCAGCAGCGGGGGCAGCTTGGCATAGTAGCTCTGCGGGCGGGCGGTTTCCTCGTCGCGGCAGATACCGAGGTGCGCGACGACGGCGTCGGGCACCAGCGAAAGGATACCATCGACCATGCCCAACCCGGCGCGGAGGATGGGCACCAGCACGATCGGGCTGGCGAAGATGGAGCCTGTGGTGTCCATGATGGGTGTCTGGACCGGCATGTTAACCAGGGGGATGTCGCGGCTTGCCTCGGTGAAGACCAGGGCGCTCAGGCGCTGCATGGCCACTCGGAAGCGCTCGGGCGAGGTGGCCCGATGGCGCAGCTGGGTCAGGCACACCTTGGCTATGGGGTGGTCGAGGACATGGAGGTGGCTGCCGTGCATGTCTCATGAAACGGCGCGGCGGGGCGTGGCGTCAAGCGTGAAGCCATGAGACTTGCCAAAGCCCGGCTTTCATTCCTTAATGGAGTTTCTGCCAACAATCTCCCCCATGCGCTGCGCAATCCTCCCCTTCGCTCTTCTGCCTTTGTTCTTTGCGGAGGCGGAGACGCCGGTGCAGAAGGCCGCCCAGCAGCCTCCTGCAACGTTGCCGCCGTGGGCTGTGGTGGTGGAATGGGACTCGGTGTGGCGTGCGAGTGGTGGCGCGCAGTATCGCAGCCTGGGCGGTTTGGACTGGGATACGGGCAGCTACTCGCCACGTGCGGCAGCCTCGTTGATCGCGCCGCTGGTGGACTTGCCGCAGTCGTCGGCGGGCAGCGGCAGCGGCTTCGCCAGTCGCACGTATCGCGATGGCTACGTGCGGCCGGACAGCTCCACTCCCGTGGATGGCCTGACCGAGGTCTGGGGCTACACGGATAATGATCAGTTTCAGAATGGAACGCTGCTGTTCCATGGCACAGTTTACGACAGCGCGTATGCGCAGTCGCAGCAGAGCGGGGATTGGAATGACGATGCGCGTGGCGCCTCTGCCTTCGTGGCCTTGGATTGGCTGGCCGTGAAGAAGGCGACGAAGTGGGGCGTCTTCCGTGCCGGGATGCAGGGCAGCGTAAGCTTGCTGCCGTTGGATTATGATATGAACACGAGCACGCTGTCAGCGGTGCTGAGGGAGGAAAGCATCGCCATCACGGATCGCTATGAGCTGGGCGGGCTGGTGCCACCGCTGGCTCCGTTTGCGGGCACGGTGGGTGGTGGTGGTCCGTTGATCGATGCCGCGCCTGATGGTCGCAGCGAGGGGGCTCATGCCTTGCTGCGCGAGCGGCAGTTCAGCAACGTGATCCATCAGGAACTGGACGTTTTGATGACCTCCATCTCCTTTGGTCCCACGCTGGAGTGGCAAGGGCACGAGGACTGGGCCTTGCAAGGAAGTCTGGGCCTGGCGCTGAATGTGGTGCGCTGGGAGGCGACACAGACGGAGACCCTCAACAACGAGAACAGCGGGCAAGCTCTGGCCTCATGGGAAGACGCGGCGGATGGCACGGAGGTGATGCCGGGCTTTTACCTGCAAGTTGCGGCGCAGCGTCGCCTGACCTCGCGGCTGTGGTTCCAGGTCATGGGCCGTTACGACTGGATCGGCACGCTTCATGAGCGCGTGGGGCCGTCGAGCTTCAGCCTCGACCTGAATGGCTGGACCGTGGGCGCGGGTTTTGTGTGGCGGTGGTAGGCATGGGTTCTTGGTTGTGCGGCTCCCGGTTCCTGCTCAGAATCGCCGCCATCATGAACCTGCGTCTTGCTGCCACTCTGCTGATCTCCCTTTCCCTGCATGCGCAGGATGAGTTTCCTCTGACCGAGGAATCCAAACCGCAGCCCAATGTGTCGAAGGGCCAGATGCTCAAGGACAGCTACACGGCGCGTGACGGCAGTGTCTTCCCCGGCACCGAGCGCGAGTATCAAATCTACCTGCCTGCGAATCTCGACACCACGAAGCCCGCGCCCTTCATGGTCTTCCAGGACGGCGTGATTTACAACGCGCCCACGGTCTTCGACAACCTGATCGCGAAGAAGGACCTGCCGCCGATGATCGGTATCTTCATCAAGCCCGGCGTGGTGCCGGCGGCGAATGCGAATGCTCTGCCGCGCTACAACCGCAGCTATGAATACGACAGCGTCACGGACACGTATTCGCGCTTCTTGATCGACGAATTTCTGCCCGCCATTGTGGCGAAGCACAAGCTCAACCTCAGTGCCGATCCGAACGCGCGCGGCATCGCAGGCAACAGTAGCGGCGGCATCTGCGCCTTCATGGTCGCGTGGCATCGCCCCGATCAATTCCGCCGCGTCTTCACGGGCGTCGGCACCTATGTCGGCATTCACGGCGCGGACCAGTTGCCCGTGCTGGTGCGCAAGCACGAGCCGAAGCCCCTGCGCGTGTTTTTGCAATCCGGCGAGAACGACAACAACCTCTACTGCGGCGACTGGTGGATGGCCAACCAGATGATGGAGCGTTCATTGACCTGGAACGGCTACGACGTGAATCACGCCTGGGGCAAGGGCGGCCACAACGCCAAGCACGCCAGCCAAATTTTCCCCGAGGTGCTGCGCTGGTTGTGGAAGGGCTATCCGAACGAGCCGGTGAAAGCCAACCCGCGCGGCGATGCGAAGTGGCGCGGCTATGAAGTCGTGGGAGACAATAGATGGTCGGAGATGATCATACCTAAAGAAGTAGATCTGCGCGCGAAATTTAAGGGAACTTGGCCCGACAATGTTGGCTTGGCAGCGAATAACAGAGGCGATGTTTTCATAATCGCGGCTGACACGAGTCAGTTGATCACATTATCGATCGATGCCCCCATAACTGTTCAAACAGTTGATCAGTATTTGTCTCCAAGAGTCGGTGTTATGCCTTCAGGCGACTTGCTGATGATATCGAAGAAAGACCAGATGGACATGCAGGGTGTGAAGCTTGTGACCCTTTTGAGCGCAAGTGCGAAACTCGTTTCGAAGTATGACGAATCTTTTTATGGGCTACAAGCATGCTGCGTGATGAACGACGGAACTGCTTTGATCAGCTTGTCGGACGCTGGTGCCCCTCAGATCGCGTCTATAAAGAGTTTTAAGTCTCCGGCATATCGATATGAGGATTTTGAAAGCCAGTTTGGGAGTCTTTGGAAGAGCCATCTGACATTGGCACCAGACCAACGAACGCTCTATCGGTCCAACCGTCATGAGTCGCGTATTTTCGCGTTCGCGGTCTCCAACGAAGGTAGAATCGCCAATGGCCAAGCATTTGGCGAACTTCAGAAGAGCGTCGATGGCACCTGTGAAGCAGGCGGCCTCTGCGTGGACACCAACGGCTGGCTCTACGTCGCCACTTCGCTGGGCATCCAAGTCCTCGATCAAGCAGGTCGCGTGAACTTCATCATTCCGACGCCGAAGCAGCCGCATGACGTGTGCTTCGGCGGCAACGACTTGAGCGAGTTGTTCATCGCGTGTGGCGACACGATCTACAAGCGCCCGACCAAGGCGAAGGGCTACATCAGCGGCCAGATGGCCCCGATCAAGCCCCCGGCTCCGAAGCTGTGATGATCGCGGGTAGGGCGATTGGTCCTCCAAGCGCCGTCATCGCAGGCCGAGGGGCTCCGTCCATGTCTAACCTCATGTTAAACTGCTGTGGCCCAACAGCGGCGGGCTGGGGACAGCCCGCCCTACCAGCGCAATCCAGGGTGGCTGCGCCACGTCGCCTCTACCGCACGCTCTGGCCAGCGGGTTCTACACTTTGACAGGGCTAGCCCACGGGTCTTATATTTTCCATAATGACCTTTCTCCGCCGCCTGCTGCTTTGCCTGGGGCTGCTCCAGCCGATGGTGCTGCGGGCAGACCCGACGGGAGAGCAGCAGTATTGGCTGGAATTGATCAATCGCGCTCGACGTGATCCGGCGGGTGAGCTGGAGCGGCTGGTCAACTTCTCGTCTTCGACCAGTTTCGGCAGCCCTAGCTCGGACAATGCGGACGTGGCGAATGCCCTGGCCTACTTTGGCTCCGACGCGGCCACGCTGCTGGCGCAGTGGAGCACGCTGTCGTCGGTGTCGGCCCTGGCATGGAATGACGCGCTGGCGGTCTCGGCGACGAACTACAGCCAGCTGATGCGTGATCTGGATGCGCAATCGCATTTCCTGGACGGGCAGAGCTATGAGCAGCGCATCGGCATGGGCTACAACGCCAATCATCTGCTGCTGGGCGAGACTTTGTTCGCGACCACGGCCAGCATCGAGCACGGGCACGCGGCCTTCATGATCGACTGGGGGGATGACGATGCGAACCCTGGCAACGGCTTCGGCACGGGCATTCAATCCGGCTCCAGCAACGGCACGGGGGTGACGCATCGCGAGCTGCTGCTGGCTGCCGATGCCAAGGAGATCGGCATCGGCTGGGTGACCGAGCCGCAGCCGACCAGCCAGAGCAACGCACGCGGTCCCTACATCGTGACGCAGCACGTGGGCAGCGCTTATCGCTTTTCCAGCGGTCGTTTTTATTCCGATGCGATCCTTACGGGCGTGGTCTTCTCGGACGATGTGCTGGCCAATGAGTTTTACACGCCGGATGAAGGCATCGCGGGCACCGTGGTGGAGGTTTACAACCAAAACACAGGCACACTGCTGTTCTCTGACCTCACCAATGCGGCGGGTGGCTTCAACATCGCCCTGGCGGGTGTGGTCGCCGGTGATGTGCTGCGCATTTCCGCGCCGGGCACCGGCCTGGCGGATCAGGTGGTGACGGTGACGGGCTACACGACGGATGTGAGCGTCTATGGAGCGCCGGTGGAGTTTTACGACAACGTGTATGCCGCCTTTGCCATGGTGCCAGAGCCGGGCGGGCTGACGTTGGCATGTTGGGCGCTGTTCTTTTGGTGCAGGCAGCGACGGCGCTGAAGGTGGCAGAGTTGTTGCTTTGAGAAAGCGGCTGTCCGTCAATTTCAGTGGTTGCCTCATTTAGCATTCGTCAAGCATCCACCTGATTGTTTACTCTCACGCCTCTCTCATGCGTAAATCTGCCCTCATCCTGCCGCTGCTATTGCTCGCCACTGGACTTCTCTGGTGGACGAATCCAGGGGCTGAAACACCCAGACCTGTCCTTAGAGGTGAGACCAGGCTGCAACCACCAGTCAGCGAGAAGGAAACGCCGGTTGCCCGGGCAGCTCAGGCACTGCCGACACCACAGGCGCTTTCATCTGCCACTCCCGTCGAAGACTTTGCCGCCTGGGTGCAGAAGTATCACCTGGCTGCGACAGCGCAGCGGACACCACTTTTGGCAGAGGGCGAGAAGCTCGCCATGGAGCGCAAACGGGTGTTGCTCGATTGGATCGTGCAGAAGCCAGAGGCCGCGCTGCGGGCCGCGATTCCCGAGCATCAACGGAAGTTCCTGCCGCCGTCGATTCAGCCGTTCCTGGAGCGCCGCATCAATGCGCGGGGCGATCTCGCGTTGGTGGCCGCGACACCCGCTCCGGGGCGTCGAGCCGCAGTGAAACGCGCGATCTACCGCGAGGCGCGCCTTGGTGACGAGGCGTATGAGGCGCACGTTTATGGTCGCCGTCTGAAGCAGGAGACCAAGTATGGCACCAGCCTGCAAGGCATCGTGCTGGACAACCGCATGGCCGTGCTGGACGAGCCGGCCCAGGTGCTGACGGCGGACGATGTGCCCGAGGGCGTGAAACTGGAGCCCGGCTTGGCGGCGGGCTCGCATCCGGTGCCGCAGGGGCAGCAGCGCTCGCAGCCAGTCTTGGCGCAGGCTGGGGCTTACTACCCAGTGTGCTGCGCGGAGCACGCGGCGTATCTGGTTTCCCAGGCCCAGGTGGCGGAGGAGCAGCCAGGTGCGTTTGTGGAGGGCTTTGGGGCGGCGTCATCGGGCAGCAGCGGTCCTAGCATCGCCGCCGCGTCGCCCACGCAGGGGGCCAAGTCGGTGCTGGTGATCGTGGCGGACTTCAGCGATTTCCCAGGGCGGCCCGTGGACAAAGGGCCGTCGCCGGATGAGTCGATGACGACGGGTTACATCACCAACCGCCTGGGCACGGAGGCCTCGGACTTCTTTGAGCAGTGCTCGTATGGGAAGAGTTCCATCGGCACCGTGACCGTGACCAATGTGCTGCGGCTGAGTGGCACGCTGGCGGGCTACGCGACCGCCGGTAATGCCAACGGCCTGAAAAATGCCGCGCTGGCTGCGGCGGCCACCGCTGGATTCACCACTAGCAACTATGATCGTGTGGCAGTGGTCTTTGCCGACACCAGTGGCATTGGAGGCAATCAGTTTGGCTTCGCCGGGCTGGCCGACATCGCGGGCAGCTTCTCGTGGTTCAATGGCTACTTCACCCTCGCCATCGTGACCCATGAGCTGGGGCACAACTACGGCCTGCGCCATGCCAACCTCTGGCAGATTCCTGGAGGCAGTTTGAACCCAGTCGACCCGGCGGGCAGCAGCGACGAGTATGGCGATGTGTTCGACGTGATGGGCGAGGGCCCTGGCAATGCCACCACGCAGCCGAGCCATTTCAATCCCTGGTTCCTCAATCGCATCGACTGGCTGCCGAACACGGCGGTGCAGACCATCTCCTCGGGCGGTAGCTACCGGTTGTATCGCTTTGACCACGCGGGCGCTGACCTGGCCACCACGCGTGCCTTGAAGGTGCGGCGCGATGCCTCGACCACTTACTGGCTGGGCCTGCGCCGCAAGTATGTGGGCCATGCCTTACTGGGCGATGTGGCCAACGGTGCTTACATTACCTGGGGCTATGACAGCAATGTGCAGAGCAACCTCATCGACACCGACACGCCCGGCACCGATGCGCGGGATGCGTCGCTGAATGTGGGCAGCACGTTCACGGACTCGGCGGCGGGCATCTCCTTCAATGTCACCGCCAGCGGCGGCAGTGGGGCGGGCGAATACATTGATGTGAACGTGCAGTTCGAGTCGCGGCTCGTCTTCAGCCAGCCCGCGTATGATGTGGATGAACTCGCGGGCACGCTGAGCGTGACGGTGCAGCGCGAGAACAGCAGCGATGGTGCGGTGTCCGTGAACTACACCACCAGCAATGGCACGGCCCTGGCAGGCAGCGATTACACCACGACCGCCAACACCTTGACCTGGCCGGATGGCGATGCCACGTCACGCACCATTGTCATTCCCATCTTGAATGATCCCGCCGTTGAAGGCGCGGAAACCTTCAGTGTCGTGTTCAGCGCGCTGACGGGCGCGGTGATGCCGAACGGCACGACCTTGCCCATCACGATTCAAGAAGCTGGGGCGCTGGATAAGGGGTTTATTGGGCCGTTTTTAACCAGCGCTGTTAATGACGCGAAGGTGCAGCCGGATGGCAAGGTAGTGATCGGTGGCTTCTTCGACATCGGCGGTGGATCACCCGTGCTAAGCGCTGGGATTACCCGGCTAAAAGCGACGGGTGGCCATGACGCTGAGTTCGATGTGGGCACTGGGGTTAACTATGATGTGAATGATGATGTGCTTCCCGTGCAAACAGTGGCTATCCAGCAGGATGGTAAAGTGATTCTGGGCGGTAGTTTTACCAAGACGCGGGATGCTACACGCAATCGCATTGCTCGATTCAATGTGGATGGCAGCCTGGACACTTCTTTCAATGCAGGCACCGGTCCCAACGACGAGGTGAAAGTGATCAAGGTGCAGCCGGATGGGAAGATTTTGGTGGGTGGGG
>Ga0164295_10004967_pt1 | contig 10559 bp, 7 predicted proteins | sample GEODES006metaG_FD_111798 | JGI IMG/M metagenome (GOLD analysis project Ga0164295, IMG submission 111798) | Oligotrophic lake water microbial communities from Sparkling Lake, Wisconsin, USA - GEODES006 metaG | ecosystem: Environmental > Aquatic > Freshwater > Lake | place: USA: Sparkling Lake...
CACGATGTCGGCGCAGAGCAGCACGATCCCCGCGAGCCAGGCCCAGCGGCCATAGGCTTGCATCCAGGCGCGCGCGCCCTCCACGCTGAGCGCGACATCGAAGCGCTCCCCCCAAATCATGAAAGGCACAATGATGGCGGCGAGCAGCAGGACAATGAGCAGCCAGACACGGCGGGTGGACATATGCTGATGAAGCGATGAACACGGTTGCCTTTCAAGCTTGAAAGCCGGGCATCGCCAGCGATAGCAGAGCCATGCTCACGAACGTCGTCGAACTCACCCAGGCCCTGGTGCGCATTCCCAGCGTCAATCCCGATGGCGACCCTGGCACGGAGTTCACAGGTGAGGGCCAATGCGCCGAGTTCGTCGCTGACTTCCTTCGTCAAAGCGGAGCCGCCACGGTGCTGGAGGAAGTGCTGCCGGGCAGGCCGAATGTGATTGGGCGTTTTCCCTCGGATCGTGAAGGCAAGCCGCGCATCCTCTTCGCCCCACACACGGATACGGTTGGGGTCGGGGGCATGACGATTGATCCCTTCAGCGGCGAGGTGAATGAGGGCAAGGTCTGGGGCCGTGGCAGCAGCGATACCAAAGGCCCAATGGCCGCCATGCTCTGGGCGCTGCATGAGTTGCGCGATGAACTTCCGAAGCTGCCGGTCGAGGTCCACTTCGTCGGCTTCATGTCCGAGGAAAGCAGCCAGCTCGGCTCGCGTCACTTCGCGGCGCGGCACCGCGACTATGCCCTGGCGATCATCGGCGAGCCGACCAGCCTGAAGACGGTGAACAAGCACAAGGGCTGCCTGTGGGCGGATGTCATCACCACTGGCGTGGCGGTGCATGGCGCGACGCCCGAACTCGGCGTGAATGCCATCACGAAAATGGCCAAACTGATCGAAGTGCTCGACATCGAGTTTCGCGAGCTACTGGTCGAAATCGGCGGTGTGGATGACGTGCTCAGCGCGAGCACGCTCAACCTCGGCATGATCAATGGCGGCACGCGCAGCAACATCGTGGCCGACCGCTGCACGCTACGGGTGGACATCCGCATCACGCCACAACTGCACGCACACGGCGGAGCGCTGAAGTTGCTCACGGATTTCATCCATCGTCACGATGCCGGGGCCGAGGTGCGCATGTTCAGCGACGCCCCGCCGCTCGACACCGATCCCACGAACCCGTATGTGCAAAAGCTGGTGCAGGCCGGGGCCACGCTGACCGGCGCGCCCTGGTTCTGCGACGCGGCTTACCTCGCCGACGAAGGTGGCATTCCCGCCATCGCCATTGGCCCCGGCAGCATCGCCCAGGCGCACACCAAGGACGAGTGGATCAAGATCTCGGACCTGGAGGCAGGCGTGGACTTTTTCAAAGCGTATCTGCGGTCGCTTTAGCGCACCTTCCTCACCGTCTCACCCTCACGCCACAAACCTTCGGTCATGACCATCTTCGGGTGCTGAGGCGGACCGCGTTCGTTGTGGTGCAGCTGCTCCACCAACAGATCGACGGCGGCAGCGCCGAGCATGTCGGTTTGCTGATCAATGCCGGTGCGCTCAGGGTGCTGTGGCTGCCATGACAGGGAAACGTAGCCGATGTCGTGATCCGCAAAGGCTTCCTTCAGCCACGGAAAGGCGTGAATGCCGCCATCAATGATGACCTCAGGTCGCGCGGCTTTCACCCACGCGACCAAGTCTTGGCGTGTCGGCTGGCGCTTCAAACAAAGCAGTTCATCCGCCTGATGCACCGGCAGCGGATGGTGCGTCAGAAAGCTCGCCGACCACGCGCCGAACATGCGTTGATTCGTGGTCGAGGAGGCAAAGAAGCCAATGCGCCGGTAGCCCAGCTTCTTCAGCCGCCGCATGGCGGTCATCATCCCCAGAAAGTGATGATGATGCACGCGATGCTGCGCCGGCCGCGCATAGCCCAAGCCGATGACCACGCTGCTGAATTTGTCCCAACGCATGGACACATGTCCACGACTGCGAGTGAGCAAGGGTGACAGGATGAAGCCCCCAATGCCTCGTGCCTCCAGAATGCCCGACAGCCGCTTCGCCGTCATGCCTTTCTCCGCCAGATAAAACTCGCTCACCGTGAAGCCAAGCTGCCGAGATCGCTCATGCACTCCGCGAATCAGCTCCATCGACCAGGCGGACTGCTGGATCTCCGCCGCTGTGCGTTCAGCCCAGACAAAAGCCAGCGTCTGCGGTGCTTCATGGCGGCGCTGGCGGCGCATGTGTGCCATTAGCTTGCCGATCTCCGGGTCCGGCTGGTAGCCGAGCGATTGCGCGGCCTGCTTCACCCGCTCGCGCACGCCTTGCTTCACATGCGGCTCGCCACGCAGCGCGCGGGAGACCGTCATCTTGGAAAGGCCGAGCTGGTCGGCGATGGTTTGCAGGGTGGGACGCTTCACTGCCTGTTACCGTAACAGAAAATCCGTGATGAGACCAGGAGAAGTCTGGCGTTTAGACCCGCCTCCTGTCAGACTCACCTTTCGCACCATGAAAATCACCAGCCTCGCCCTTAGCAGTCTCCTGGCCTTCTCCTCGCTATCCGCCCATCAGGTGTGGGTGGAGGCGGAGTCGTTCAAAAACCCCGGCGGCTGGATGATCGACACGCAGTTCATCGACATCATGGGCAGCGCCTATCTGCTGGCGCATGGCATGGCCAAGCCGGTGAAGGACGCCACGACCGAGGTTAACATCGCCAACGCAGGCAACTACAAGGTCTGGGTGCGCACGAAGAACTGGGTCGGCCCCTGGGACGCTCCTGGAGCGCCGGGCAAATTCCAGATTGATATCAATGGCCAGACGTTGGCCAAGGAACTCGGGGTTTCGGGCAAGGACTGGCAGTGGGACGAGGCGGGCTCGGTGGAGCTGAAGAGCGGCACGGCCACGCTGGCGCTGAAAGACCTAACCGGTCTGGAAGGCCGCTGCGACGCGATCTTGCTCAGCAGCGACGAAGGCTTCAAACCCAGCGATGACTTCGCCGCGACCAACCAACTGCGCCGGAAGCTGCAAGGCCTGCCGGAGAAAGCGCCGGAGTCCACGGAGTATGATTTGGTGGTGGTCGGCGGTGGTTACTCCGGTCTCGGCGCGGCCATTAGCGGCGCGCGTCAGGGCTTGAAGGTGGCGCTGATTCAGAACCGTCCGGTGCTCGGCGGCAACGGCAGTGGCGAGGTGCAAGTCTGGGCCATGGGCGGCACGCGTCGCGGGTTGTATCCGAACCTGGGCGAGATCGTCGAGGAGTTCGCCGACCGCGCCAGCAACAGCCCAGCGGCCTCGCCCGAGGAGTTCAATGACAAGCTGAAAGAAGAAGTCGTGCGCGCGGAAAAGACCATCGACCTCTTCCTGAACACCCATGTCTACGGCGTGGAAATGGCCAAGGAAGTGAAGCCTGGCTACAAGCTCAGCCTTCGCAGCGTGATTGGCCTGGATGTGCTGACCGGCAAGGAAACCCGGTTCGTGGGCAAGTTCTTCAGCGACTGCACCGGCCACGGCAGCGTGGGTGCGCTGGCAGGTGCCGCCTTCCTGCAAGAAGAGAAAGGCCGCATGGGCATGAGCAATATGTGGGTGCTCAAGAAGCATGATAAAGCCCAGCCTTGGCCCGAAACGCCGTGGGCATTGCAACTGCCGCTCGATGGCTTCCCACATCCGAAGGCGATGGAACCCGTGGGCGTGAAGAACAAAGGCAACCTCGCCGGCTATGACCTGGGCTACTCCCCAGTGCCGAACATGGAAGAGTATCTGCACGGCGAGTGGTTCTGGGAGAGCGGCTTCGACGTGGACCCCATCAACGGCCTGGAGCGCATTCGCGATCACAACTTCCGCGCTGTCTATGGCGCGATCACCGCGTTGAAAAAGGGCGAGCCAGCGAAGTATGCGAACTACGACCTCAGTTGGCTGGCCTACATCGGAGGCACGCGTGAAAGCCGTCGCCTCGTCGGTGACATGATCCTGGCCGGTGAAGACATGGTCAAAGGCGTGGTGCATCCCGACGCCTGCGTGCCCACCACCTGGGACCAGGACTTGCATTATCCGAAGGAGCAATACGCCACCAGCGCCCCTGGGAATCCCTTCATCAGCCGCGCTGAATTCGGCAAGCACACGGACCGCAAGAACGGCTACCCCGTGCCTTACCGCTGCCTGTATTCCAAGGACGTGGACAACCTGTTCATGGCTGGCCGCAACATCTCCGTGGATCGCTGGGCGCTGGGCAGCACCCGCGTCATGCGCACCTGCGGCATGTTTGGCGAGGTCGTGGGCAAGGCCGCCTGGATCACCGTGCGCCACCACACCACGCCGCGCGGCGTGTATGAGCAGTATCTCGACATTTTGAAGGACCTCATGAAGCAGCCCGGCGCCATGCGCCGCGACAGCCTGGAAGCCCCGCTCTACCTGCCTGCGAACGCGAAGAAGCTGCCCGAAATCTACAGCGACACCATCGACCCCGCCAAACTCGAAGGCATCGTCGTCGACGACGAAGACGCCGAGCTGACTGGCACCTGGGCCAAGGGCGAAGGCTTGCGACCCTTCGTCGGCAGCCACTACAGCTACGCCAGCGCCAAGGGCGCGAGCGCCCGCTTCGCCTTCGCCGTCAAGGAGTCCGGCAGCTACGAAGTCTTCATCTACTGGCAGCCCCATGAGAACCGCGCCAAGACCGCGCCCGTGACCATCCTCAGCGCCGATGGCGAAAAGGTCGTCACCGTCGATCAATCCAAGCCCGCCACCGGCAAGCGAGGCGCGCAGAGCCTCGGTAAGTTCAAGTTCACCGCTGGCGAAGAAGCCGCCGTCATCTTCCGCACCGAAGGCGCGAAGGGCAACGTGCACCTGGATGCCGTGCAGGTGGTGAAGGCGGAGTAGCCGGGCAGAAAAGCCGCCGTCCCCTGCGGCCAGTGCTTGCGATTCGTTCGGACTCCACGCTCGACATTCCCTCCGTCTTCTCTCTAGTCAGGCCGCGATGAAGTCACGGCCTACTCTCTTCCTCAGCGGCGTCTCCCATGAGTTCGGCTCCTTCCGCGATGCGGTGGAGAACGAGATCGAGATGAAAGGCTGCTTTGCGGAGAACCAGCCCGGCTTTCCTCCCGACTACCGCACGGTTGAGGAAATGCTGCGGCGGAAATTGCACGACTCCGACGCGGTCATTCACATCGTCGGCTTCCGCTTTGGAGCCGAACCTAACCAGCGCCCTGCCGACAAGCCGCGCCGCTCCTACACGCAGATGGAGTTCGACATCGCGCGGGAAATGCAGAAGCCGGTGTATGTCTTCCTCTCGAAGGACGCCACGGTGCGCCAGCCAACGGATGCCAAGGAACAGCCCGAGGCTGTGGAAGCCACCGCGCTCCAGCTTGCGCATCGCGACGCCGTCACGAAAACCAACCATCTCTACTACTTCTTCAAGGACCAGGCCGAGCTGTGCAAACTCGTCGCCGAGATTCCCATCGTCGCAGCGGCGGGTTTCAACGCGGACATCTCCCGCATCCTCAAATACGCCCCGGCGGAGCTGATTGGCCGCGAGGCCGAGACCGCGCTCCTCGATAACGCCTGGCTGAAAGCCCGCCACGCAGAATCGAACCGCCCGCACGTTCTCACCTTCGTCGCCCTCGGCGGCGAGGGGAAAACCTCGCTCGTCGCCAAGTGGGCCGCCGACCTCGCCGCGCAAGACTGGCCCGGCTGCGATGCCGTCTTCGCGTGGTCCTTCTACAGCCAGGGCACGCGCGAGCAGACCGCCGTTTCGTCCGACTTGTTTCTCGCCGAGGCCCTCACCTTCTTCGGCGATGCGGCCATGGCGGGCAGCGCGCAGGGTGCGTTCGAGAAGGGCAAGCGGCTGGCCCAGCTCGTCGGCGAACGACGCGCGCTGCTTTTTCTCGACGGCCTCGAGCCGCTGCAATACGCGCCCACCTCGCCCACGCCCGGCGAACTCAAGGACCAGGGGCTGAGCGCGCTGCTCAAGGGGCTGGCCGCCACCAGCCACGGCCTGTGCGTCGTCACCACCCGCTATGCGCTGCCGGACCTGCGCGCCTTCCACGGCCGCACCGTGCGCGAGGAAAAGCTCACGCGCCTGGCGCGGGACGCGGGCGTGCAGTTGCTGAAAGCCCACGGCGTCACCGGCAGCGACCGCCGGAACCTCCCGCTCCACGACGGCGACGCGAAAAGCGAGCTGGTCAGCGAGTTTGAAAAGCTCGTCGAGGACGTGGACGGCCACGCGCTCACGCTCCACATCATGGGTTCGTTTTTGAAAAAGGCCTTCGGTGGCGACATCCGCAAGCGCGACCGCGTGACCTTCGCCAAGGCCAGCCAGAAGACCGACAACGACCACGCCTTTCGCGCGATGGCCGCCTACGCCCGGTGGATGGAGGACGGCAGCGACGAGGCGCGACGCGAACTGGCCATCCTCCGCCTGATGGGCCTTTTTGACCGGCCCGCCACCGCCGATTGCCTCGCGGCCTTGCTCGCCGCCCCCGCCATCCCCGGGCTCACCGAACCGCTCACCGGCCTGCCCGAGGAAGACTGGAATGGCAGCCTCGAATCGCTGGTCGCCGCGAAACTGCTCTCCGTCAGCCCGGAGACCGTTTCCGTTCCGGCTTCCGCGTTCCCACTTCCCGCTTCCCTCGACGCGCACCCACTCATCCGCGAATACTTCGCGGAAAGGCTGAAGGATGAAGACAAAAGGATGAAAGCCGAAGGTGCCCCCACTTCATCCTTCATCCTTTCAGCTCGCCCACCGTCGGCTCTACGAACATCTCTGCGCGAGCACGCAGGAAGGCGACCAGCCCACGCTCGAAGCCCTCCAACCGCTCTACCAAGCCGTGGCCCACGGCTGCAATGCGGGCTTGCAGCAGGAGGTAGCTAATAATTTTTACCTAGGTCGAATCATGCGGGGAGACGACACTTTCTACAGTGTCAGGAAACTCGGCGCTTTCGGTTCTGACTTGGGCGCGGTTGCGTGCTTCTTTGAGCCACCATGGAGTCGAGTCTCGCCCGCCCTCACGCACTTCTATCAAGCTTGGATGTTGAACAACGCTGCGTTCTTTCTCCGTGGGCTTGGCAGGTTAGGCGAGTCACTCGATTCGATGCGCGCTGCATTAAAGATGCGCATTGAGTTTGCGGATTGGCCACAAGCCGCGATTCAGGCCAGCAACCTGAGCGAACTGGAGCTGACGCTGGGCGAGGTGGCCAGGGCGATGGGAAACGCCGAGCAGTCCGTGACCTACGCCGACCGCAGCGGCGGGGCGTTTAGGCGGCAGGTCAATCGCTGCACCCATGCCGACGCCCTGCACCAGGCGGGCCGCCGGGCCGAGGCGGAGGAGCGCTTCCGCGAGGCCGAGCAGATGCAGACCGAGAGCCAGCCTGCCTACCCGCTGCTGTATTCACTTCCGGGCTTCCGATATTGCGACCTACTCCTGGCGGAGGCGGAGCGGGCCAGTTGGAATGTCGAAGGCCGAATTAATGAAGAAGTGCCGCGCCGTCTCCGAGCGCGCGGCGCAGACGCTCAAGTGGGTGACCGAAGGCAAGCTCGGGCTCCTCACCATCGCCCTCAACCACCTCACCCTGGGCCGCGCCGCGCTCTACGCGGCGATCCTGGAATCCCCCAACTCCGACTTCCACTTTCCTACTTCATCCTTGGATTCCGCCGTCTCCGGCCTCCGCCGCGCCGGCACGCTAGACCACCTCCCGAGTGGCCTCCTCACCCGCGCCTGGTGCTTCTTCGCCAAGGCTACGACACACAAGCAGCTCAATAACGAAACGCAGGCACAAGCTTCCATGAAGAGCGCGCAGGAGGATTTGGACGAAGCCTGGGAAATCGCCGAGCGCGGGCCGATGCCCCTCTTCCTCGCCGACATCCACCTTCACCGCGTTCGCCTCTTCTTCCGCGAAGACGAGTATCCCTGGGAGTCGCCGCGACACGACCTCGCCGAAGCCCGGCGATTGATCCTGAAACACGGCTACCTGCGCCGGATGGAAGAGCTGGAAGACGCGGAACGTGCGATCCTGAGGCAGTAGCGAACCGCACAGGGAACGGTGCGGACCCCTTGTGCTACCGCCGGAAATTCAGATAGGCCTGGCGGTAGGTTACCAGCACCAGGCCAATGCCCGCGAGCAGCAGCACCCAGCGGCCACTGGTCTCCTCGGCCACTGCCGTGCTGACGGGATCCACCACACCCAGCACTGCGCTGGGAGACTCGGCCAAAAGCGCGCCAGAGCCCGTGACAGCAGTCACGGCGACGGCCACGCTCACGACCAAGAGGTAGAAAAAGGTGCGCGTGGTCATTGCTTTGTCATGTCATTCGGCAGCCGGGAACTGGGTTTCTAACAAAAAGGCCGGTCGCTGAAAAGCCCAATCTTAAGAAATCATGACCTGAGCGAGACGCTCCATCCGCCACAAGGCAGCAGGGACGGGAGCTTCCTGGCTTGCAGAATGACGTTCCTCGCGTCCATTACGCGCCCTTTCCCGCCCCTCTTTTTTATGTCCAACGGTTCCCCTCCCCGCCTTCTCCGCATCGGCCTCGCAGGTCTTGGCAATGTCGGCGCGGGCGTTTTCAAGAATCTGAACAAGAACGCCGCGCTCATCCAGCAGCGCACCGGGGCTGATTTGCAGGTCGCCCGTGTGGTGGTGCGGAATCTGGCGAAGCCGCGCGATGTGGATGTGCCTGCCGAGATGATCACGACCGACTGGCGCGATTTGATCAATGACCCCGACCTGCCGGTGATCGTGGAACTGATCGGCGGAACGACGGAGGCCTTTGAGCTGGTCAGCAGCGCGCTGAAGGCGAAAAAGATCGTGGTCACGGGCAACAAGGCCTTGCTGGCTGAGCACGGGCAGGAGCTGTTCGCCTTGGCCGAACAGAACGGCGTGCCGATCTTTTTCGAGGCGGCGGTCGCGGGCGGTATTCCCATCATCCAGACGCTGCAGGAAGGCCTGATCGGCAACCACATCCAGTCCATCTTCGGGATCATCAACGGCACCTGCAATTACATCCTCACGCGAATGACCCAGGCCGGTCTCTCGTATGCCGATGCACTGCGTGAGGCCCAGGAGAAGGGCTTTGCCGAGGCTGATCCGTATCTGGACGTGAGCGGCTGGGACGCGGCGCACAAGGCGATCATCCTGGCCTCCCTGTCCTACGGGCGCTGGATTCCGCAGCAGGACGTGCACGTGGAAGGCATCGAAAAAGTCAGTGCTACGGACATCGAGATCGCACGTCGCATGGGCTACACGATCAAGCTGCTGTCCGTGATCCGAGCCGATGAACAGGGCCGTGTGGAAGTGCGCACGCAGCCGTCCATGATTCCGAGCACGCACGTGCTGGCCAGCGTGAACGGCTCCTTCAACGCGGTGGTCGTGCAGGGCGACATCGTGGGCGAAACCTTGTTTTATGGTCGCGGCGCGGGCCAAGACCCGACCAGCAGCTCCGTCATCAGCGACCTGTGCGATGCCGCCGCGAATCTCATTTACGGCTTCCGCCACAGCGGCTTCGTCCCGCACGGGCTGTATGGCCAGAGCAAGCCCATCGACGAAACCGTCAGCCACTACTACCTGCGCCTGCTGGTGAAAGATCAGCCCGGCGTGCTGGCCCAGGTGGCGAGTTTGCTCGGCCAACGCGGCATTGGCATCAGCTCCGTGATGCAGCCCGAGGACCTGGAATCCACCACCGGCACGACACCGCTGATGCTCATGATCCACGACGCCACGCTAGGCCAAATGAAAGACGCCGTCCAAGCCATCGCCGCGCTGGATTGCATCGTCGAAACCCCGGCTTGGATGCGGGTGGAGACGCTGGGGTGAGGTTTGCCGCAACAAAAAGAACCTGCAAACACATCAGGGTTTGCCACTATGCGCGCTCGTTTTGATGACCGACACGCACGCTGAAACCTCCGCGCCCTGGACCCGACGCTTTCTCTGGCTGATCGCTGGGGTGGTGGCGTTTCGGGTGGCTTTTTTGTTCCTGGCCACGGACTTCCAACTGGCGGGAGATGAGGTCTATTACTGGGACTGGGGCCGCCGGCCCGACTGGGGCTACTACAGCAAGCCACCGCTGATTGGCTGGCTGATGGGCTTGATTGGCTGGCTCAGCGGCCATTCCTGGCACGCGGTGCGGCTGACGTCGATCCTCTTCGGCACAGTGACGCTAACGGTGATGTTCCTGCTCGGGCGGCGCTTGTTCGATGCGCGCACGGGCTTCTTCGCAGCGCTGCTGTTCCTGCTCACACCGGCGAATGCGGCGCTGAACAACGCGATGACCATCGACGCGCCGTTGATGCTTTGCTGGACCCTGGCCCTGCTGCTGTTCTGGCAGGCGGTGCAGAAGCCGCAATCCTGGGGCATCTGGCTGGGGCTGATGCTGGTCATCGGTATCGGCACGCTGGCGAAGCAGATGATGCTGGTCTTCCCGGCGCTGATGATTCTGTTCCTGGCGCTGTCGACGGAGCAACGATCGCTGCTGAAACGCCCGGCCCTGTGGCTCTGCGTGCTGGGTGCGCTCAGCTTTCTGACGCCCACGCTGCTGTGGAATCAGAAGCACGGCTGGATCACGCTGAAGCACACCAGCGAGCATTTCCAAAGCGAGACCA
>Ga0164295_10004968_pt1 | contig 10558 bp, 3 predicted proteins | sample GEODES006metaG_FD_111798 | JGI IMG/M metagenome (GOLD analysis project Ga0164295, IMG submission 111798) | Oligotrophic lake water microbial communities from Sparkling Lake, Wisconsin, USA - GEODES006 metaG | ecosystem: Environmental > Aquatic > Freshwater > Lake | place: USA: Sparkling Lake...
GGCCGCTGCCCCAGCGCCAAATCTCTCTTTTGGAGCACCGGCCGCTGCCCCAGCGCCAAATCTCTCTTTTGGAGCACCGGCCGCTGCCCCAGCGCCAAATCTCTCTTTTGGAGCACCGGCCGCCGCCACGGGCGGCTTCAGCTTCGGCGGTGGGAGCAGCGCAGCGGCACCTGCCGCCTCGGCCCCCGCGGTCGCGGCGCCTGCATCAGCGAGCGGGGCTGCTTTCGGGGGCCTCGCCTTCGGGGCACCAACCGCCGCAAGCAGCACAAGTGCCTTCGGTGCTGCCAGCAGCACTCTCGCACCGACACCGGCGCCGGCGCCTGGCGCGGCGGCAAGCAAGGACTTCGCCTTCAACGCCGATGCGCCTGCGTTCAAGCCGTCATCCGAAGCAACTTTCGGTGCGCCGAGATTCGGTGCGCCGGCAGCTGCCACGCCCGCCTTTGGCTTTGGCGCGGGCGCGCCCCCCCCAGCCGCATCGACTTTTGCCTTTGGTGCCGCCGCCCCTGCTGCCGCGCCCCCCGTCGCATCGGCCTTCGCCTTCGGCGCGCCCGCCCCTGCTGCCGCGCCCCCCTCCGCATCGGCCTTCGCCTTCGGCGCACCCGCCCCTACTGCTGCTGCCCCAACTCCGTCCTTCGGCTTTGGTAGTGGGGCCGCGCCTACCTTCGGGTCCGCGGCTGCTCGCACGTTTGGCAACACGCCTCTCGCCGAGCAGAGCGCCAGTGCTGCTCCCGCGGCCCCTTCCTTCGCCTTCGGCGCCACCGGAGGTGCGGCGACGGCCTCGACGGCACCCATATTCGCCTTTGGCGGTGGCGGGAGCACGGCCCCCCCTTCGGGCGGACTGTTCACCTTTGGAGCTGGCGTTCCGGCCGCACCCGCGTTCGGTGAGGGTGCAGCGCCGGCCTTAGGCGGCTTTGGCGGAGGCGCGTCGCCGGCATTCGGTGGGGTTGGTGCGAGCGACGCGAACCCCTTTGATGTCGGTTCTGGAGCCGGTGGGAAGCAGCGAGTCATGAAGAAGTTCAAGCGCCCATATAAGGGAGGCGCCTGATGCGGACGAACGGCGCCGACGAAGAGGACCAGTGAGTGCAGCTCTCCAATGTGTGTGGGCGCTACTGAGTACTGGCTACTATACTCGGCGGGACAGAGAGTGTGCCAGGATCAGACCACCTGAGCAGCAGCACAGACGCGTGCGGGCCGGGGATTGGCCGGTCGCGCGGTCGGCAGGAAGTCGGCAGGGACGAGGGGAGAGAGCTTGAAGGGAAGGCCTTCGCTAGGCCAGTAGGCCTTCGCGATCGCGTCTCGGCGATACTATTTTGCCGTTCGTGCTTAACTTTTGAGCCCCACACAACTAATCGTATCCTGTTGTTGCTTTTGGTCCACCGGACCATATCTATATACACGCACGCACCCTAGGGTTCAGCGTACCTCCCCAGTGGATTGAAATGGCGTCCTCACTTGCGCTCCATCCTCTTTGCTTCGGCCTTCTTTTGCTGCAGTTGCAGCCGGCGGTGCTTGGCCTGCACGTCCTCGTACGTTTTGAGCAGCGCCTTGTAGTCCATCCCTGCCGCCGCCGGTGTGTCGGCAACAGGCTTGCTGGCCCGGCCGCTAGACGCAATTTGCGCTTGCGCGTTGAGCTGCAGTCGGAGCAGCCCGAGCTCAGGCACTGCTGAGAGCCGATTCTTGAGTGTGTGGTAGGCAGGTGACTGTGGCAGCAGCATGAGGATGCCCCAAAGCGCCTTGAGCAGGAAGGGATGCGCCTCGGGCTCGAGCAGCTGCAGCCGCACGTGCGTCAGGATCGGCGATTCGAAGAGCTGCACGAGCTTGTCGATCTGCACGAGGAAGGCCATCGGCATCTCGAAGCGTCCAAACGTGGCAATGAGTTCGGCAGCATGCTCGTACGCCTGAGCCAGCAGGCAGACGGCGAGCAGCGAGACCGGGTTGTGCGCCCACGCGGGGTAGAGCGTCACGAAGAGCTCGGTGCCCTCGCTCCCGGGCTTCTTGAGCACCACACGCAGCTCCCATGTCTCAGGTGCGGTGAGCAGGATGAGGTTGAGTGCCTTGACCATCTGGCCGGCAAACTCGAGATCCTCCTCGTGCTGCAGGCTCGAGGCGAGCGTGACAAAGACGTTCCGCGCGTCGAGCAGGTCGCACAGCTGGCGCACGATCAGTGTGCCGCGGGCCTCGAGCAGGGGCCGTTCCTCGCGGAAGAGCGAGAGCAAGTGGTCGATGAACGGCCCAAAGTGCTGTTGGGTCGAGGAGGCCATGTACGCGAGGGCCTCGATGTCTAGGCGCACGACCTCCTCCGACGGGTTCGCGAGGCACTTGAAGAGCGCCGGCCAGATCTGCATCGAGAGCTGCATCACTCGCGGCGCCGACTTGCGTAGCAGCATATGCACCCACCCCAGCGACGCCACGAGCGTCGCCACGTGCGATGAGGCCAGGTGGGCCGTGAGCGCGTGCATGATGGTGTGCATCTCGAACTGCGCGTCGTGCGAGGCCTGGAGCAGCGCGCGCAGCGTGTCGTTCGAGCGCGACGCCGCCTCGCGGATCTCCTCCTCCGTGTGCGAGAGCGACGCGAGGACCGCATTCAAGATCTGCGCGCAGAAGGGCAGCAGCTGCTCGCGCCCGTGCGAGACGAGGGTGTGCAGCCACGTGATCGCGGTGAGGCGCGAGAACTTGTCCTGAGAGGCCGAGTGCTGCACGAGCACGTGCACAATCGGAGCGTACGCGATCGTCTCCGCGTCGCGGATCTCGCGCAGGAACTCCTGGAGCACCGAGAAGGTCTGCGAGCGGATCTCCTTGTTTGGGTCGGCGAGCATGTAGAAGAGGCCGTCGAAGAAGACGGGCAAGTGCGAGAGCATGTCGACGTCGGGTACAGAGTCGAGCGTGGCGATCCAGCCGCACAGGAACTGGCGCGAGAACGGGTTGACGACGTAGATGCGCTCGCCCAGCAGCGGCATGAACGCGTCGATGCCAAAGTCCTCCGACTCCGTCACAATGTCCTTCATCAGCCTGTCGAGCAGTTGCATGCCGTTCTGCACCTGCGTGTCTGTGTCCGCGGAGAGCTTGAAAAGGCCGTCGAAGATGTCGTTGAAGTGTGCCACGCATGCCGAGCGCGCCACCTTGGAAATATTGTACAGAGCCTCACAGCCATAGTAGCGCACTCGCGCGTCCTGGTCTGAGAAGGACGCAAGGACCGGCCGGAGGAGAAAAGAGAGGCACTGCGCGACGTCCTGGCGCAGCCCGATGGCGGTGCCCGCGAGTGCATGCAGCGCGCCCTTGCGCGCGTTCGGCTGCGGCGAGTCAGCCAGGTCATTGGTTAGCTGCGCGATGAGCACGTTGATGCTATCAAACTCGCGCTTTTCGCGCAGGTCTCGCACGAGGTGCTCGACCTCGAGCGCAGCCTGCTTACGCTTCTCGTACTCCTTCTGCCCGAGGTTGCGAATAGTCGATGAGGACATGCTCATGCTGGCCTTACGCTGGAGTACGACGTCGGGGAAGTAAGCTGTCGCCACAGTGCTGCATGGCCTGTGCACTGTGCGGAGCCTAAAAACTTAGCCTTCATCTATGAATTCACAGCAGACATGGCAGAAGAGGTTAAACACACCGGACCGGCGTACGTACGGATGCGGTTACCACTAGCTCGGATGATTCACACCACACGTAAACAGCAGGAGCGAGATGCATTCACACACCAACATGAAGAACGCAATTCACAATCGCGGAGTGAAGGATCACGACGACTCACCCGCCTTTTTTGCCCCACCTGCCCCGGGGGAGAACGGCTCCCGCCACGCCACATTGCTCGTTTTCAAGGGACGGGGCTGTACTCGTAATCGTAACCCCATTCGCTCTCGAGCATGCAAATCTCCTCCTGAACCTGGCTCAGCTCGCCCTCCTTTTCCTTGCGCTTGCGATGGCACTCGTTGAGGCGCAGAAACAGGCCCAGCTGCCCGTCTCCGCCAGGCGGCATCGCGACAGACACGTTGCTGTCTTGCGCACGCAAGTCAGAGATGGAGTTGAGGATCGAGCGCCAGTCAGATGGAGTGGCCGCATGCGAGAACGTCTGCTCCTTGGCGCGATCCTCGCCCTCGTAGAGGACGGTACGCTTGTAGACGGGGTGGCCACCGCTCTGGCGCACCAGCTTCCAGTGCCCCTCATGCAAATTGGCCTTCAAAAGCTTGTCAGGGTTCGTCAACGGGCTCGATGCGAGTGCCGCTGAGGGCGAGGCGAGTGGTACGGCCGCCATTTCGTCCCAAGGGAGCTCGGCGGAAGCGGGCAAGGCAGCCACGAGCTCGCCGAAAGGATTTGCATGCTCCGTAGCGCCGAGCAGATCATCTCGCATCTCGCGCGCCTCATCCCTCTCCGCACGTAGTCGCTCATTCTCCTCGCACAATGCCTGCACCTGCATGCCCATCGCCCGCATCGCATCGCTCGCGCGCTGCTGCTCCCTGGCCTCATCGACTGTCTTCTGCGCCACCTGCGCGCCGGTCAGCTGCTCTGTCTCCTCGCGTTCGAGCGAGCGCAGTAGCTCGAGGATGCGCTCGAGCAACACCGTCGACTGCGCGCGTTTGGTCTCGAGCTTGCCGAGCTCCTCTACGCTATGCTTCGAGCGCAGATCGGCATCGCCGAGCTGCGCATCGCAGGCGCCGGCCGCATCCATCGCTGCGCGCTTAGCAGCCTGAGCGGCTGCGAGCACGTTGGGCACTCGCCGTTCAAGCGCCTCGTTGAGGGCTAAGGTGATCGCCCAACCCTGCTGCGCAAGCTCGTCTGCCGCGACCGCGAGCACGTTGCGGGCCAGCGTGACGCCGCGCTGCCGCGCTGACGCCTCGTTCTCTGACTTGCCGCCGACCTCTGCGGCCGCCTCTTCGAGGGCACGATGTGCGAGCTGCAAAGCGAGCTCGTAGGCTTGGCCATCATAGAGGGTGCGTGCCATCATGGCGAGAGCATACGGCGACACCGAGGCAGCCGAGGCGGTTGCACAGGTCGGGAGCGAGGCTGTTGCACCAGCTTGGTTCACAGTCGACGGCGTCGGCATCGGGGATGCCCCCCTCGAGGCTTGGGTTGCCACTGGAGCCTCACCCACAGGGATAGGAGCGCTCGTGGCTGGAGCGTTGCGAGCGGGAGTGCTGCTGGCAGCAGCCTGAGGCGGCGAGCGCTGTCGCTGTCCTACGACGGGCGGCGGCGGTGTACGCTTGGGCGGCTTCGAAGCGCCGGCAGCAGTCCACACGAGATTTGCAGGGCGGATCGACACGCGCTCTCCACCCCACGTCTGAGTGACGCTCGCCACAAGCTGAACCGCGAGGCGCGAGGCGCGGGCATCGAACGTGCCGAGCAGCAGCGCCGTCGCGCCGTTGAGGTCGGCGCGCCCGACGAGGCCGTGGATGATCCAGTGCCCCGGGCTTGCTTGCAGTGTGCTTGATGGGGCGGCCGGTGGCCGCAGCGGCTCCACGCATTCCATACACTTGCTGCCCCCAACTTTCTTGTTCTTGAGCTGGTTCCTCGAGAAGCTCGCCGGTTGGAGGTGACGCTCGCAGCCCACGCACCGTACCAGGGCGGGTGGAAAAAGTCCCAGCGCCTCGAGCTGCTCAATGCTGTACGCGAGGGGGTTGGCGAGTGCCTCCTTCATCGAGCTTGAGAGATTCACAATCTCGCTCGACCAGGCGTCGGTTTCGTCAACGCCCTCTGCGGCACCGCCTCCCCAAGGGCTGAGGCAGACCAAGTGCTGCTTCTCGACGCCGACAATCGCCACCTCGAGCCCAGTTCCCTCGGCTCCACTCTCGCTCGGGTCGGCCACTGCCTCAGCGAGCCGAACGGCGACTTTGGAGCTGGATGCGTCGACGAGCGCCTCGACGTGCCCCGTCCGACCGTTCAAGAGTTGCGCGGCTGTCCTCCAGAAACGAGGCCGCTCGCCACGTGGGCCGTTGCTCCCTGACGTAGGCACAGGCCCGCCCTTGGTGGCCACAGCCACTGCATCCTTGCCGCCAGCGCGGGCCTCGTCGTCATCGGCGGCGTCCACAACGCCCTTGTGCACGATGCGGACGTGGCTGCCCACTTCCAGCCGCGGCAGGTGCCAGCACTGGCGGCACAAGGGACACTGGTTGGAGCCCGCATGGGCGAGGGTCAGGCAGCATGCCGAGCACACCACGTGCCCGCATCCTGGCAGCCCGAGCCACCGCCGCCCTTGCTTCCACGTGTCATCCTCAGTGTCGAGGCAGACGGGGCACTCGTAGCTACGGAACGGAAGAGGATGCTGGTCACACCGGTGGAGAGCGTGTAGGCAGGCAGCTGACTGGTGCTCCGCTATGCTGACTTCATTGTCCTCCACGGCCGACGCACGCTCTCCTGGGCGCATCGATCTCCCGCCCGAGGTCACTTGGCCCTCGCCCTCGTCGCCCTCGTCGCCCTCGTCGCCCTCCTCCTCCTCCTCGTCGTCGTCGTCCTCGTCGTCGTCCTCGTCGTCGTCCTCGTCACCCTCCGGGCGGGCGGACTGGGCGGGGGGGCGGGCGAGCGAGCTGGTCGTAGCTGGGCGCTTGAACTTCTTCATTACGCGCTGCTTCCCACCGGCTCCAGAACCGACATCAAAGGGGTTCGCGTCGCTCGCACCAACCCCACCGAATGCCGGCGATGCGCCTCCACCAAAGCCGCCTAAGGCCGGCGCTGCACCCTCACCGAACGCGGGTGCGGCCGGAGCGCCAGCTCCAAAGGTGAACAGTCCGCCCGAAGGGGGGGCCGTGCTCCCGCCACCGCCAAAGGCGAAGATGGGTGACACCGAGGCAGCAGGGGCGGGCGCGCTGGAGGCGAAGGCCGATGCGGGGCTCGCCGGGGGGCCAAATCCCGAGGCGAGCGTGACCGCATCCTTTAATTTGCTGGCTGTGAGGACGAGGCTCAACTCGAGTTCCTTGATGGTTTTGGAAGTCTCAGCGTACGAGTCTCGTAGCAGGTCATAATCTGCTTGGAGAGCTCCTGATCCTGCTCGGGCATCGTCGCGCATCCGAACGAGCTCAGCGATCTGCGCTCGGGCCTCATCGCGCTGATTGGAAAGCTCGTCGATCTGAGTGAGCACGTGCTGAGGAATCTGCAATCCTCGACCGCCGCGGCCACCCCCTTGCAGTCCGCGGCCGCCGCCCCTTGACGAGCCGATCATGACCAAACTACGGTCCCGCCCTTTTTTAGTAGGTCCGTGAAATCGCAAAATTTAAAGTGTGAACTAGTTTCACAGAAATTCTCTGAAGACACTCACATGAGCGAGAGGTGGCCCCTGACAGACGGCTTTACGAATCGATCTTGATGAACGGCGTAATCAGTCACTTTTCTCCGCAATGGAAGAAGACGAGCCTATACCACAGGCCGTGACCCGGCTGCGCGCGTTGCAATCGGCCGCGCAGGTCTACCGCCGCGCCCGCGAGCTCAGCGCGCAGGATCCCACGCCGGTAGAGCCCACGGCCCGCACGGCGATGACGCCAAACCGCGGCCGCCACACCATGACTACCTTCGCATCGCCACGCCAGCTTGCCGAGCGCGAGCTCGCGAGCACCATCCGTCAGCTCCGCCTGGTCCAGGGCGGCGGCGGTGCCGCCGCTCTGGACGCGCATTCGATGCCGGCGGCGATGAGGACACCCGCCTCGCTGCAGACGCCGCTCGAGTCGGAGACGGAGCGCCGGCGCCACGCCAAGAGCCATCTGGAGGCGCAGCTGCTTGAGGCGCTCGACAGCGCTGCGGGGCTCGGCCACGAGCGTGAGGAGCTGCTCGACGCGCTGCGGGCGGCCGAGGCCACCGCGGAGGCGGCCGCGGCCGAGACGGAGCGGCTGCGCGATGAGGTGGCAACGCTGCAGCTCGAGCTCGAGGAGGAGCGGTTGCGTGCGATGTCGGCCGCCGAAGAGCTCGAGGCCGAGGCGCGCGAGCTCGCCGAGCAGCTCGAGCTCGAGCGCGCACGGCTCGATGAGGAGCGGTACACTACGGCGGTCATCCGCGCCGCCTACGAGGAGCGCTCGGCCGAGTTCGAGCAGCTGCGATGTGAGGTCGAGATGCTTCGCTGCCGCGGTGGCGGTGCGGCGACCTCGGGTGGGGCGGCCTCGGGTGGGGCGGCCTCGGGTGGGGCGGCCTCGGGTGGGGCGGCCTCGAGTGGGGCCTCTGATCCGCCGCCTTCGCCGCGCGAGATGTTCGAGGCCGAGGCCGAGGCGGAGGCGGAGGCATCGGCGGTGGTGGCGGGTGATGGGTGGCACGAGGTGCAGGGGGAGGAGGCGGCCGAGCGAGCGTCGGGCGATGACTGGAACGAGGGCAGCGCACCTAGCTCTGAAGAGGCAGAGGAGTCGTCCGTCGCCGCCGCTGCCGCACCCCCTGCGCCCGAGCAGGCGGCCGCTGCAGAGGCGACCACGGCGGCACCGGAGGCATCGCCGGTGATGCAGGCGATGATGGTGCCAATTTCGGCGGCGAGAGGAGCGGAGAGTGCAGCGGTGAGTGTAGTGGAGGCTGAGGCGGCCGCACCCGAAGCGGCGCCGGTAGCGGAGGGGGCGAAGGAGGAGTCACCTCCGGACATTGTGCCGACGACGACGTGGGGTCGCAATCGATGGGTTGGCTTCCAGGCCGTCGACGAGTCGGACGCCGCACCGACTGTGCAGTTCAAGTCCAAGTTCCCGCTCTTTGCAGTGGGCAGCTCGGCACAGGGACTGCTCGTCATGGGAGGCGGCGGCGGCGCGGCGCGCAACGGCCTCTCAAACGCGCTCCTCCTCTCGCAAATCACGGACGAAGGAGCGTGCGTGCGCACGGCGCTGCACGGCACGGGCATCGAGGCAGTCGCTCACCTCGCCATCGACGCGGCCGGCACGCACGTCGCGACAGTCCAGGGTGTCGACGTGGTCGTGTACGCAGTGGACGCTTCCCACAGGCTCACGGCCGTGCAGCGGCTGAGCCTCGACCCTCCCGACGCGCCCCCCGGGCTGCGTGAGAGCACGCCCGACCCGCAGAATCTACCCAACGCCTTCAAGCCGTACCACGCGTGCTTCTCACCCGACGGGAAGTTGCTCGCGGTCGGGATGGAGGATGGCGCCCTTCTCCTCTTTGGCGCCTCCTCTCTCATCGTCGCGGCAGCGATCGCTGGCAAGGAGGCAGCCGCTGACAGCGCGGTCGTCGATGTGACTGCCGAGGCGAGCGCGGCGCGTGATGCGCGCCCGTGGACCCTGCTCTGGCGCAGCCGACAACACAGCAAGGAGCTCAAGGCCGCCGCCTTCGCGCCCGACGGCTCTCTCCTCCTCACAGCCGCGCCCGACGGCAAATGCCTCGCGTGGGCGCTCGACGGCGTTCCTGCCGCCGTCACCGCCGCCGCCGCCGCGTGCGCTGCTGCCGTTGCCGCCGCGTCCGCCGCCGCCGCCGCCTCTGGCGTCGTGGCGGCGCCAGCGCCGCGGGAGATCGTGCCACCCAAATTTAGCCTCTTCAAACTGTGCGGCGGCGGTGGCGGCGGCGGCAAGCGGCGCAAACCCGTGCCGCAATGGCGCAGCCTCGCCATCCCTCTCGAGGGCGGCACAAAGCGAGCACCCGCACCTCTCTTTGGCGCGGTCAACTTTGGAGCTGGTTGGGTCGTCCGCTGCGACGTGCGCTCCGGCCGAAGCACGAGCTACGTCAAGATCGGTTCGGCGCCGCTCACGACGCTCGCGTGCTCTTCCGACGGGCGCATGGTCGCCGCGGGCGACAACGACGGCGCGCTTCACCTGGTCGATGGCCGCACGCTGACGAAATTGCTCAAAGTGGTGCCGCATGAGATCTGGATCACTGGCCTGCTGCTGCGTGCGGCGCCGCCCTCCGGCCTCGCGACGCTTGCCAAGGCGACCGAGCCGCGCGCGTATACGGCCGTCACGCTCGGCGGCGATAACACATGTGTCTTCACCACCGTACCGAGCACCAAGCTCAAGGGTGGCGGCGGCCTTCTCGGCTCGCCCTTGTTCTGGCTGAGCGTGCTCGTGCTGCTCGTCGCTCTGGTCGTGCAGTACCCCGGCGAGGCGGCCATCGTCGCTGCGTGGGTCCTCTCGCTCACTCACGGGCCCCTCCGACTGGCTGGCCCTGACCTCAGTCTGCCGGCGCCCGTGACGGCGCCCGTGGAGGCTATGGGGCAGCCGACGGGAGCGACGCCGATGGAGGCCCAAGCGCCGTGACGGCGCCCGGGCCGTGGGGCAGCCGACAAGGGATGCCGATGGAGGCCCAAGCGCCGGCCGGTGCCGAGAGCGACGGGGTGTCAGCCGCTCCTGCGGCCTAGTGATCTGAATGGGGAGAGTCAGAGGAGGGCCGCCGAGGAGGGCCGCCGCGAGTAGGACTCCAGTGTGGGTATCGACGTCGGGGACGGGGGAGGGCAGGACTGGACCTTGCTCGAATGGACTATGGCGTGGCGGACCGGGCGACGGAACAACTTGATGATTGTGCCGGCATACGGCCGGGCTGTACGGGCCACCGGGTACATTGGTGACGCGAGTCGGTGAACGTAGCTACCTCGTCCCGCCGGGGCGCCGCGTCCGAGTCGCAGTCCCCGACGGGGTCCGCCGTCCGCGCCGATTCGAACATTCGCATGGAA
>Ga0164295_10004970_pt1 | contig 10556 bp, 19 predicted proteins | sample GEODES006metaG_FD_111798 | JGI IMG/M metagenome (GOLD analysis project Ga0164295, IMG submission 111798) | Oligotrophic lake water microbial communities from Sparkling Lake, Wisconsin, USA - GEODES006 metaG | ecosystem: Environmental > Aquatic > Freshwater > Lake | place: USA: Sparkling Lake...
TTAACAATTTTATTATTATGGGCCAGCAGCCTCTGCCTTCCGTGAATCGCCTCACGGAACCCAATCTCATCCAGCTCTACACAAATTACAGAGAGACTTTAAATTTTCTATCTGTTGATGGCAAAGCTATCGAAGCCGAGGCTGATAAACTCCAATTAAACCCTATGACACAGCAAGGGCCGGTCACAGGTGCCTCAGGAACTTTTAGCACCACCGATGCTAAGACACAGATTGTGACTTTGCTTCGGACATTCTCAACTAGGACACCTACCGGCGCTGCGGGATTCGTCTACAGTTCCAGCAACTATGCACCAGGTCAAAAGTTTAATAACCAGATCAAAGAACAAATTGACAAAATAGCTGCTGGAACGGCTATTGACCCGAACAATCCTTCAGCTATTCCATCGCAGATAAATACTGCTGATAAGGGCATCGCCGATGGCACAGTTTATGCATACATGCGCTCCGCCGGTCCTGTTGAATTACAAATTGATCTTAACAAGCCAGAATATGTAGCAGCCAAAGCTCTCATCGCCGGAGGAGCAACAAATAAACTTACAGGTAATGATAAAGCGCTGTATGACAACTGCGTCTTATTTGAGAAATATCTTGGACTTGATGGAACGCTAACCGCATTAGGAAACATATCATCTGGTAACACGAGTCCAGGTAGTGTTCAGTTGCCATCTCCCCCAACGATTCCAGGCCTTCCAAGTTGGCCAAATTTACCTAACATTTCAGTAAGCGTGCCAGGCATTGAAAAAGCCGCCGCGGCCGTAGGCGCAGGTCTCGGCACGGCCGGCGAGGCCGTAGGCGCAGGTCTTTCAGCTATCGGAGATGCAATAAAGCTGCCTGATGTTGGTCCCGGGGAAGCTCCCCAGCCCGATCAGGTCGCCTTCTATATCAAGATCACACGTGCTAATAAGTCCACTCCGGCCAAGCTAAAAATCTCAGCATCTAGCGTCGGACGTGAAGATGGCGAGAAAGAGTTCAACTATCCGATTCCAGCCAGCTCATTTGACAAGCTTGTTCCCATTTATATCACTGAAAGAAATCGAGACTTCTACGAGAGTGTTGGCGACGCACCCATCACAATCGAGGTCGAGGCCGTTCCCGCGTCAGGCGGTGAGGCTATCAAAAAGTCGGAACAGCGAGTTGTTCCCTACCCACGCAAGAAGGGCCTCAAAGCAGATGTGATCCCATTCCAGTTCGATGCCTCATTGGGCACCGTTACAGGTCCAGGCCTTCAAGCAGACAAGGGTTACGGTGGTGCCAAGAATTTCACAGATGAATCAGGAGAAGTTCAGGAGATCTCATGGGCTGCAGGTGGGGGCGTCAAATACAATCTCGTTAATGTGGATGTTGCTGCAGAAGGCCGCACCTATACCTTTAACTTTAAGACCCGGCCCTTCCTTGTGCCTGTCAGAATAAAGACAAAGAAGCTAGATGAATCAAGACAACAGCAATTAAATGAGGCAACAACGGTTCCACACTGGATCTTTATCGATTCAAATAGAGCCCGTCGAGGCAAAGGCGGGGCCGGGGGAGGTGCAGGTGATGATGCAACTGCCGGCGGCGAAGCATACAACATTGCGATTAGATCAATTCAAATCTCGACCGATGCGAAGTGGATCACGCTCCCAGTCCCTAATTCCGACTGGGATGATGGCTCATTCAAGGTCTCAATAGCAGGCGGTAAGGGTGAAGATTTGACCGGCATGCCAGAAGGCATCAAACGACCCATATGTGCCGATGATCTCTCAGATGCCAAGCTGGGCGGCCTAATGGGAATGAAAGCAGAATTGCGCAAGGCGCTATATGACACACTCTTTAGGCAGTCCGAGGCGTATATGCGTCTGGGTATCACATGCTGGGGTGATAGCCAGAAGGTGAGTGGACCTGGTGCTCTGACTGCTAGAGAGCCTACCCGATCTGTTGGCGGTACTGCTTGAACAATTGTGCTCGTGCCCATATACTTTGGGCATGAGTACCAAGAGCACAATATCATACAGCGATGATTATCATCTTTATGAAGAGATCGGAGATAGGCACAACGTCTATCTTCGACTCGACTCAGGTGACTGGGCAGCATCTCTTACAACGGCCACAGTTGACTGGAATGACGGTGATCATTCAAGACCTGTCCTCGCGCTAAAGATAAATGTCGACATGTGGCGACAAATCACGTCAGGTTGGGCAGAGTCACATTGGGGCAAGAATATTAATCATGACCACAAGGAGCCCGAGTGGAACATTGATAATTCATGGCTAAAAATGGTGAAAGACCGCGCCAAAGAAAATAAATCTATTACTCCGCTTGAGGTAAAGAAAGATGAGTGAGATTCCAGGCCTAACAGAGATTACTGATGAATCCGCGCCAGATGGCGGGTGCAAGATTACTCTGCACATCGAAGATGACAAGGTTGATGAGTTTTATCATGCCTTCGGCCTGCGGCCCGATGATGAGTCAGCGATTCAGACGCTTGTGATTCAGGCAATCGAGCAATACCTGGTTGCCCAAGGCCATAAAATAAATCGCTAGACCAACACCGGTTTTCGCCTGTTACAAATGAATTGGTAATAAAATGAGCAACATAGGCGACATTAAAAAAGGAACAGGCGATTGGTGGGTGTATGTGGCACTCTGTAATGATGGAACACTCTATGCAGGTTGCACAACAGACTTGGCACGTAGAGAGAACCAACACAATGGTGTCAAACCAGGTGGTGCAAAATATACAGCCTCACGCAGACCTGTCAAGATCATCGCACATGCTGGTTGTGTCAACCGCTCTGAAGCCCAAAAACTTGAATCAATGATCAAGAAGATGTGTAGAAAGGAAAAATTTGAGTGGTGCAAGGCACACCAGCGAGTGATCAATGCGTAGAATTGTGAGGACTGGTGCGACAACACTGCCGCCGGCGGCTGACTCTTACAAGCCCACGCCGGCTCCTGCCGTTATCATAACACATCAGCCCGGTGCTCACATTGGCGTTGTGACGTATTGCGGAGTTAGAATCATGTGCAAGGTGATCGGAGTTAGAAAACTCAAGGACGGCTTTGCGTATGATGTCAAACCTGTTGGCGATCCAAAGGTAAAAGAATTCCAGAAAGCAGGTGTGCCGACTACACAGGAAAATGCCTATGAGCAATTTGTGGCATTCGACTGGCAGATTCTAGAGAAGGCGCATATTTAATTACATGGAAGAACTCATTATCGTAAAGCCTGAGGAGCTGTCCGACCTCGATGTGTCACAATTACAGGGCAAATACCTATTCACGTATGCCTCATACCTTCGGGCAGGCTACGTATGGTTTCATGCAGCTCACCATCTCACACGTGGTCTCAGCTTCTCAGGTGACCACGCGATTCTCTATGACAAGATCTACACAACTTTGCTCGAGATGATCGATGCTGCAATAGAGAGAGGAATTGGTCTTACAGGACCACATGTTGCATGTCCTCTGCAGCTGACAATTGCTACAACACAGATCGTTACATGCTACCCATCTCCATCAGATTTGTCTTCAACTGCGATCGCTGCGTCAGGTCATTCCATGGTATGTGATATGATCAAGTTTATTGAGCAGATGAATCAGTGCCTGGATGATGCAGGCGGTCTTACACTGGGTCTATCAGATCTGCTTGCTGCAGATGCTAATACGCTTGAAGGATTTGTCTATCTCCTTAAGCAGCGGACATTGACAGAAATGGGGACATGAACATCTAGGCTTTTCACGTTATAATATCAAAAATTAAACGTTGGAGCTTTAGATGCCAGGAAGAATTTTTACAAATATTGAGGAGCTTAAGCGCTTCTCTGATGGGAAAGGTTTTCACCTAATTGCCACATCAGGCGGATTTGATCCCATGCATGTGGGTCATTTGAGGTGCATTCAGGAGACTGCAGCCATTGCAAGAAAATGGAGTCCCCATGCAAGGACTGTAGTAATTGTCAACGGCGATGGATTCCTTATGCGCAAGAAGAATTATGCTTTTATGCCTTTAGCTGAGAGACTTGAAATAATTGCAGGTGTGGAAGGTGTAGATTTTGTTGTCTCTTGGGATGATGGTGGTCAAACTGTTACGGATGCCTTAGATATTCTTAGACCCGAGATCTTTACAAAGGGTGGAGATAGAGATTCTGCACAGAATGTCCCAGAATTTGATCTTTGTGATAAGATTGGCTGCAAGGTACTCTTTGGTGTAGGCGGCGGAAAGATACAGTCATCATCAGATCTAGTCAGGTCTGCAAGGGGTGCAAAATGAGAATTGTTAAGAAGCCATGGGGACATGAAGAGATTTGGGCAGAGTCTGATCGCTATTTGGGTAAGATTCTATACATCAATAAGGGTCATCGACTAAGCCTGCAGTACCATGAGAAAAAGGTCGAGACAATACGCGTCCTTCAAGGAAAGCTGACGCTTGTATTGCAAGACAGGCGTGACGGCCCAATCTTCAACAAGACGTTGGTCGAAGGTGATACCTACCATGTCGCAGCAGGAAAAATACATCGTTTCTGCGCAACAGACGAAGATGTTTCCATTTTAGAAGTCTCCTCACCTGAGATCGATGATGTCGTCAGGCTGGAGGATGATTATGCAAGGTAATGACTTTGAAAAATCTGCAGGTTGCATCATCTTTCGAGAAGATCCTGATCCTGAACGTGGGACTTGTGTTTTAATCCTCAGGACGTATTCGAAATTTGATCTTCCCAAGGGTCACATCGAGAAAAAAGACAAGAATCCTTTTAGCACGGCAGTAAGAGAGACCTTTGAAGAATGCGGTTTCACCATTTTAGATGATCCCGAGGCAGATATTACGCCCCATGCGCCTGTCGCTCGAATTATTAGAGGCGGTAACAACCCTATTGAGTGCATGAATGTAAATTCAAAAACAGGTGCGATTAAGAAAGTTGTTTACCTCTATCCTGTTGAGACACTCTGCCCCCAAGCGACACTTTTGCCTAATGCCAAGACCGGAGTTCTTGAGCATCAAAGTTACAAGTGGGAGCCTGTCTCATCAATTGATAACTCAGATCTTCACAAGTACCTGATTAGAGGTGTCATGGAAGCTTACACCGTGTATCGTGCTCACAAGGCAGTCAACGAGGCTCTTCAAAAATTCAGGTAAGATGAAATGTCAAGAGGAAGACTTCACGCAATTACCAAAACGGTGACTAAAGATGTGTTTGATGTTATCCTCCAGACAACAAAAGCACGCACACGCCGGCGTCTTCCTGGAAGAAAATCAATTTACATCTGGGATGAAACTTTTAAGAGAGACGAAGAAGCTGATCCTGATGTTCCTGGTTTTATTGTTCGTCTTGAAATCTTAAGCAAAGAGTGTGATCATCCTTCAATCGATGCCGAAGCGGGTGAAGAAGACGGTGATGTGATCATCTGGCTTAATGTGCACCTTGATCACAGAAATCCTGGACACCGACACGAACTTTACCAAGAATTAGTGGGCGTTGTAAGACATGAATTAGAGCATCTAAGCATGATTGGTCCTCTAACTATGCCTGGGCCTGCACAGAAGTTTTTTTACGGTGAAGATATCCCGCCAACAGGTAAAGTTCTACATGATATCAATAGACGCAGAAAACTTTTTGGAAGCTCAGGATTTGATCACAAATCTTGGGCTATAATCGAGAAGAGCATATGTGAAAAGTCAGCATCAGGTTGCTTTAAATCATATATGATGTCTTATGATGAATTGGGGCCTTTTGTTGTCGGCTTTATGACGCAAGCAAAGGCAACAAAGATGCCTTTTAAGAAGATTGCAAGCGAATATCTTAACTATTTTGTTGGACAAAAAAGATTGACTCCTGCAGATAAGGATCATATTCTTAACTGGCTGATGTCGTGGGCTCAAGACAAGTATCCCAGGATAATCGCAGATGAGAAACACCTCTATATTTAAGAATAGGAGGTGTCAATGACTATCAATCAAGAAGTAAAGTTTAAGAACGCGGTGTACACACACGAGACCGAATCCACCTCTAACACGTCATATCTCAAATAGGAGGCGTGTCATGACAAACAAGGAGTCAAATACCCGAGCTGTGACAAACATCAGCATAAATTCCAAGCGATTCTTGGAAAGCCTGATGTCTTCGATTGAAGTCTATGAGTTTTGCATGGGACTCTCAAAGAATAAAAGAGTCTCTGGTCAGATCATAAAGCGCCTCTTAAGTTTAGGAATAAACGAGTAGCGTGTAAAGTAGCCTGTCGCCATGTATAATAAAATCATGGCGACATGGCTCACTTCTGATCTTCATCTGTTTCACAAGAACATCATACAGTACTGCAATCGCCCTTTCTGCGATGAATATGAGATGAACGCAGAAATTACAAAGTGCTGGAACGAAACAGTAGGTGATGACGATCGTGTTATTGTCGTAGGGGATCTAACAGCCGGTCTATATGATCGTCAAGAAGACCTTAAGACACTAATTGGTACGCTTCGAGGCAAGAAGACGCTTATCATGGGAAACCACGATCATATGAGCGCGAAGTGGTATAAGTGGGCAGGTTTTGAAAATGTTAGCAAGCATATGATTGAAGACGACATGCTATTCGTCCATAAGCCTGCAACAGAGTTTAATGACAAGTCAATAAGTCTTGCGAAGAAACATAATCCGCGTCTGATTGTTCATGGTCATATTCATAGAATTGATATTGAGATTCCCGGGCATTTCAATGTTGCTTGGGATCGTCATAATAGACTAATCTCACTTGATGAGATAATTAATAGACGTGAACATGAAAACAGCGATCCTTAGAAAACTTATTAGAGAAGTCATCGAAGCTTCAAGCAGCAGTGAAGCATCGACAAGCACCCAGCCTGACTCTCCTCCCGCTGACAAAGATGACGGCGGAGACCAGACAACAACGACCCCTGAGAAGGCAGTTGAAGACTACATCTCCAGTACAAAGGGCTCTGTCCCAGAGAAAAAGGAAGATGAAGCCAAGAAGCTTGCAACTACTCTGAAACAGGGTGGTGTTGACACGCCTGATAAGATTATGGATACGTTAAGAAATCTCGAAAGAGACGAAGATGGTGGTCAGTCATTTGCTGATGAGATCATCAAGTACCAAACAACTGCTGAAGGGAGGAAATTTGGTAAAAATCGGTGACAAGGTGTATCACGCCTTCAATGGGAAGCTCAAGGGCATTGTGCGAGAGCTTCGTTTAACAAAGTCACGCTACCATTTGGATGCAGGTAGCGCAGCAGGAAATCTAGTCGCTCTAATTGAGGTAGCAGGAGTTGATGAACTCGTGCCAGTCAATGTAGGCGATCTTATGCGCGACGACTGATACGATGTTCAGTCTGATATTAGCAGCTTTACTGCTGCTGTCGACACCCGCGAATGTGTCAGAGAACATTGAAGATCTGCCTAGAAAGCATCCTCTAGGTCAGTATCTTCCTAGTGATAGAGTAAATATTGCCGAAGCTGTCGAGGATCAATTGATCCTTGCAGGCATAAATGAGCGAATGGCAAGAGCTGCGACAATCAATGCCTACGCAGAGAGCAAGTTAAACCCTAATGCTGTTGGAGACAACGGAAAGTCGATTGGAATATTCCAATTAAGCTCTTTAGGGTTGGGTCGAAAGATGACTGTTGAGCAACGCGTAGATGTAAAGATTTCTACAGCAAAGATTGCAAATGTGGTTCTCAAAGACACAGTTTTGATGGAAATGCAGCGTGATTGTGCGACTCTATCAGATATGGTAAAGGCTTTTACGATTCGTGTTGAGCGGCCAAAAAATTCAAAGCAAAAGGCAATTGAACGCGCAAAGTTCTCTGATGAGGTTCACAAAGGTCAGACGGTTGATTGTGTATCTAATACATGAGTTTGTAAATTTACAAAATAAGTTTATAATCATTATATGAAATCGCAAATTAAGCCTGACTTTGATGTTCGGCCCGGTCAAATTAGAGAATTCACTGCAAAAAGCAAGGGAATGTCGCTCGTATTTGTCTATGATACTGAAGGCGTTCGTGCTGATGTCATGTACTCATCAGGAAAACTCGATTCTGTGTTTGCAGGATGGCTTTCTAAGTCATCCTGCATCATTTCTGAGGTTTGTGATTAATATGCCACATGTCAAATCACTAAAGTTAGGGACATTGATCAGGTTCATCAGGACTAGTGAAGATACACTTATGCCAGGCTGGGTTGATGAATTTGATAATGTAATTCCTGAATCTACAATGGGCATGATCGTCGCTAAGAAATACAAGAAGCTAACTGACTTTGTTGGGTGGGAATACGATATTCTTATCTCGACTTTAGGAATTGTATCCCCAAATTGGGGAGAATTTGCATTTGAAGTTTTGGAGTAGTTTTTTGTAATTTACTACAGCCATAAGTCTATATTAATACTATAAGAGACAAGAGCACAATGACTATAACTGAGAGAAAGACCCAAGTGGGAATGTTAATGGGCGACTCTCTAAGGCAGATTGTTAAGAAGAGTCAATCTATAATTGAAAGAATGTCAAGAGACGGTGTGGAATCATGCGCATCAGCAGATTTAGATTTGCTTTATGATGCAATTCAATGTTGGAAGCAAGCGCAGGCAATGCATATTCTGAATAACACTATTACAAGTGTGGAAGAACACAAGAAAGATGAAACTAAAACTCGGACCGAATGATCTAGTTACTGTACAACCGTGGGACTGTGAGGGAATTGAATCACCTTGGGGTTGGTTTCCAGATGATCCGCCACCATTTAGAGATGAACAGCTAGGCAAGAAGATGAAGAAGTTCAAGAAGATCAAGCTCAGCGCAGGATCGACTGGAATTGTAATCAGGGAAGGAGTCCAATGTTCAGATGACTTCGATGAACACTATGAAGTGCTTATTGAAGCAAAAGCACTCAGTGTCCCAGTTCGTTTCTTGCACTGTATCGACTAGTCGTGCAATGAAACAGGTTATTGGTAAGATGACGCTATGGTGCTTAGACACAATCTTTAAGGCATCGTTGATCATCTTCTTCTACCTGCTCATCAGCGCAGTGATCGGACCATTTAAGTCATGATCTCAAATAAATCGATCTCAAGTAAATTTACGTCCTTAAAGGGACGATTCGTACCTGGTCAGCTATATGAGGTGATTAATGGATTCGGTCGCGAAGATGGAATTTGCATGTTCATCGAGATCGTTGAGCCAGGAACACTAACTCTCGAAGAAGTTGTCAGGCCTAACCACTGGCACATGAAGCTGCTTCGAAATGGTAAGATCGAGTATCGTGACACTTCCATAACAAACTTAATCGAACTACCTCTAGTCGATTATCCTTGTGAATTTGTAAATCAAAACAACAACCCGTAAGATCCTAACATAAAGAGAGAATGATGAAGTTCCTTAAGCAAGGCAATGCGTGGTCTCTAACTCCCAACGCACGTATGGACGTGCGAGACGCGTTACCAGCAGGTAACTACACAGTCTGCAAGAATCCACTCACAGGAGAGTACTTCCTAGAGGAGAGTGAGCAGTTCACTCTGCCTCGAAAGCTCTACGGCAAGACCGAGCGCCACGGCGAGCGGATCCTCAGCTCCTTCAAGACCCGTCAGCCTGGATCACAGGTGGGCGTCTTCCTCAGCGGCACTAAGGGATCCGGTAAGACGCTCCTTGCCAAATACATCGCGATGCAGTCTGTGCTTCCGGTCATCATCGTCAACGCACCCTTCACTGATGACCGCTTCATGCGGACGATCCAGGGCATTGAGCAGCCGGCTGTCGTCCTGTTCGATGAGTTTGAGAAGCTCTACAATCAGGAGGACCAGGAGTCGATCCTCACCTTGTTTGACGGTGTCTACACTGCCCAGAACAAGATCATGATCATCACCTGCAATGATAAGTGGGCAGTCCGTGAGTTCTTCCACAACCGACCCTCTCGCCTCCGTTACTCGATCAACTTCGAGGGGCTCACTGCGGAGTTCGTGGAGGAGTACTGTGATGACCAACTGCAGGACCGCAAGTACCTAAAGAGCATCCTCACCCTGCTTGGAACAACCGACGAGTTCAACTTCGACATGCTGCAGACGCTGGTCGATGAGCTCAACCGCTGGGGCGGCGACTTCGAGGAGACACTTGAGATACTCAACGTGAAGCCTATCACTACAGCCCGGACCAAGTGGACACTCAGTGTTGCGACTCCCGATGAGCCTAGTGCGAAGTGGAAGTTCAGCTACGGTGAGACACTGAGCAGAAATCCACTCATGACCATGCAGCCTGGAAGGCACGGTCATGGCTGCCTCGAGGTGGGAGTCAAGCAGATTGGTGATGACGAGGATGATGTCTACGAGGAGATCGATCTTCCTCTTCGTAGTGAACACCTCTACAAGGTCGATCCCACGACCGGAACGATGGTCCTCAAGCTGACGCAGCGAGGGCACAACTTCGTGGTCACCATCAAGGAGGAGAAGCTAGGCAATGGGTGGGGCTTCTTCGACCGGGATGCATTCTGATGGGCAAGGTTGTTGTTCATGCGATTACCGTCAAGAGGACGGGAACTGCATACGTCACTTGCTCTGAA
>Ga0164295_10004971_pt1 | contig 10554 bp, 10 predicted proteins | sample GEODES006metaG_FD_111798 | JGI IMG/M metagenome (GOLD analysis project Ga0164295, IMG submission 111798) | Oligotrophic lake water microbial communities from Sparkling Lake, Wisconsin, USA - GEODES006 metaG | ecosystem: Environmental > Aquatic > Freshwater > Lake | place: USA: Sparkling Lake...
GAAGTTTGGGCTCAGCGAGGGGATGGTGGCGGCCGCCAGTGGAGCGGGCGCCCCAGGTGTCTATCTGCTCTCCCCAGATTCCGGAGCCCTGCCAGGCATGCGCCTCCACTAGAGCTTGCCTGAGGTTGGCATTCTCGCGAATGATTGGAACGCATTGCTCCAGTCATCTGGTCGGGACACTCCCAGGTCGAGGATTTTTCCATGGCCCGCGGTCCGATTCTGTTTGCCACCGATTTTTCCAGCGCCAGCGACGCTGCCCTGCCGCATGCTGAGGCCTTGGCCAGCGCGGCGGGAGAAAGGCTCCTGATCGTGCATGTGGAGGAGCCCCCCTTGGCCTACGGCGGCGGCGAACTCTATTACGGGCTGCCTGAGCCAAACTCGGCCGCCATCGCCGCGATGCTCGAGCGGGTGAAGCCGGCTGATGCGGGAGTGCCGTTTGAGCATCGGATGGCGATGGGAAACCCTGCCGACGAGATCGTGCAACTGGCCCGTGATGAAGAGGCCAGCCTGATCGTGCTGGGCACCCACGGCCGCACCGGATTTTCCCGGCTGCTGATGGGGAGCGTGGCGGAAGTGGTTGTGCGGCGGGCGCCATGCCCGGTGCTTGTCTATCGGCCGCCGATAGAGAAACTCTCAGCAGGCCAGCCTGTGCTCGCGCCTGCCTGATGACACTCCGGCGGCGTCCCTGCCCAAAAGCGGCGTCCCTGCCCGTAAGCGGCGTCCCTGCCCGTAAGCGGCGTCCCTGCCCGAGAACCATCCCCTTGAGCCCTTCCCTTCCGCCGATCCGCAGCCTGCTGGAGCAGCGGGCTGCGGTGCGCTCAAGCCTGAGGCACGTGTTCGACAGCCGCGGTTTTCTTGAGGTCGACACGCCTGTCCTCTCCTCCGAGGTGCTGCCGGAGGCCTACATCGATCCGATCGGAGTGCAGGTCGATGGCCCGGCGGCTCCGCCTCACTATCTCCAGGCGAGCCCCGAGGCGCTCATGAAGCGGCTGCTCGCCCAAGGCGCCGGGGCGATCTATCAGTTTGCCCGCTCGTTTCGCGCCGGGGAGCGGGGGGATCGCCACGATGTAGAATTTGTCTTGCTTGAGTGGTATGTGCCGGGGACGACGCTCGACGACTCTGCTCTCCTCCTGGAGAGCCTCTGCCGCCATGCCCTTGGCACCGCTGGCATCGATCGCTTCACCTGCGCAGAGGCCTTTGGGCTGCATGGCGGCATCGATCCGCTCTCAGCCTCACTTGCCGACTGGCAGGCTGCCGGGCGGCGGCTGGGCGTGGCAGCGGCACATGGGCAGCCGGAATCGGCAGATGGCTGGTTTGAGCTGTTGCTCTCCGAAGTGGTCGGTCCAAACCTCGGCCATGAGCGGCCGGCGCTCCTGGAGGCTTGGCCGGTGTCGCAGGCGGCCTTTGCCAGGGTCGACCAAGCCGACGCCCGGGTGGCGCGAAGGTTTGAGCTGTTTGTGCAGGGGGTGGAGCTGGCCAATGGCTGGGAGGAGGACACCGGCCGCGAAGTGTTGCTCGAGCGGATCGATGCGGCCAATCGGGTGCGCGAGCGCGACGGGCGAACAGCCCTGCCCTTACCCCAAAAACTTATCGAGGCGCATGGCGAGCAGATGCCCGAGGGAGTGGGGGCAGCGCTGGGGTTTGACCGGCTGGTGATGCTGGCCGCGGGGGCAACCACGATCGACGCCATCCGCCCCTTCTCCTCCCGCACGGCCTAGCAGGCTGTGGATAAAGTGCCGCATTGCTGGATGCGATGCTTTTTTTATCCGCCGCCGTGTGACGGAAGGCGAGTCGGCTCTGGTTCCCCGCCTACTTCTTCGCCGGGCCCATTTTCAGCCGGAGGCCCTCTTCCTGCTCCAGTTTGTGGCGCCTGTCGGCATACCGCAGGATGAAGTCGGAATCGGGATCAAACACATGCTCAGCCCGTGCGAAAGGCCCCTTCTCAGTCGACCACTTCGTCCAGGCGAGCCACTTGCGGTCGGGGGAGAAACCGAAAAACATCCTCGCTCCGGGCGTCGGTTGCACGAGGCTGCGGGGCACCGCTGCGGTGTGCAGCGCGGCGGCCGCAAAGCAGATCATGATCCAGCCGGCGAGGATTGCCACCAATGGCGCCCCCACCATCTCCACCTGCTTGACGAACTTCACCTTCGTCCGCGAGAGCCGGTCGGTGATCTCCCGCATCGCCAGCAGCACCAGCGCAAAGAGCCCCCAGATGGAGAAGAAATCGAACAGATAGGTGTAGGCGGGCGCCTGCGCATCGAGTAGCCGGGCGACCGTTTCATACCAAGCCGAGGCAACCGTGGTGGCCAACAGGATGTTGAGCAGCATGATAAGCGCGCTCCACAGCCCATCCCGAAACAGCGCCAGGGCTGTCGCCAAAAAGACGACGATGAGAAAAACATTGAGAATCATGGCATCCCCTGTATTCAGGCCCCGCTCTTGGCGGCCAACACGCGCTGCATCTCCTTGAAGCTCGTCACCCCTTCCAGCACCAGCCGGATCCCCTGCTCCTGCATCGGCTTCATGCCATCCTTCAGCGCCGCCTTGCGGAGCGTGGCCAGATCCGTTTTTTGGGCAATCGCCTTGCGAACCGTTTCGCCTGAGGCCAGTTCGAAGATCGCCGTGCGGCCGTAGTAGGAGGTGCCGCAACAGAGCCGGCAGCCGGTTTCACTCGCCTTGTAGAGATGCGGAAGCTCCTCGATCGTCTTCTTGAACCGGGCCAGATCCTCCGGGGGCGTGGGATATTGCTCCCGGCACTTGGGGCAGAGCTTCCGCACGAGGCGCTGCGAGAGCGACCCCAGCAGCGAGTTGGCCAGCTGCTCCGGAGGCACTCCGCAGGCCTGAAACCGGGCCACTGCCTCCACCGCATCGGCAGCCTTCATGCTGATGATCACCAGCTGCTGATCATCGGCGAGCTTGGCCATTTCCACGGCAAGCTGCTTGTCGCGCAGGTCGCGTGTCACCACGGCCCGGGGATACTCCCGCATCACCTGCTGCAAGACAGCCACCGGCGTCAGATCGGCCCGCGCATCGTAACGGGCCTGCTTCACGTTTTGCAGTTCGCGGGTGGGGGCTGCGGCATCCTCAATCGAGACAAAATCCCGCAGCAGCCGGTCGGCCGACAGCACGAGCACATCGAACGTGGTCGATAGCCCCGAGCCAGCCGGCGAGGAGAGGAGAAACAGCCCGTGCTCCAAAGTCAGCAACTGGGCGATCCGATCGGCGGTGGGCTGTGGCACGCCCAGATCGGTCATCCCCTTAAATAACGTCACGCTCGATTCGATCTGCACGATCATCTGTTCGCCGGTGGGAGCGGTTTGCACGGCGAGCTTGCAGTTGCGGGGCTTGCCGTCGACCTGCAGGGCAAACGTGCCCGTCAGCCGGCCCCGCCGCTCTTTCGGCTCCAGGCCGGCTATGGTTTTGAGCGTTGCCAGCACCGAATCACCAATCTGCCGCTCCAGCGGCGCGGCATCGCCCCACACCTCCGGATTACGGCGCGACCCGCCCGACTTCAGCTCCCGCGGCGCCATCCACACGCCATCCACCTCGTGCCGCACGTTCACGACCGTGGGGGTCCATTCGAGCATCATCGTCGAGGCGCGGGCCATGATCGCCCCCTGCATCACCTTTTTCGTCTCTTCAAAGCCGGGCGTGGCAGTGGCCTGCTCGAGTCGGGCCTTGTTGTCGTCGGCCGTCTTGCCACCCAGAGCCAGCAGGCTGACGGCGGGGAGCACATCCCCCGTTTCTTCCGAGGTGTCGATCGTGATGCCGAAGCGACCGAGGATGCCGGCGAGCACCCGCCGGAAGTGGCCGAGCGTCAGCACCTTTTCCGTTGCGATCGATTTGGCATTGTGCTGTGCCGAATACATGAACACCGGCACCAGCCAGGCCAGGGCCATCAGAAACTGCCCGGCCAGCACCGAGGGAATCAGCCAGGCAAGCAGGGCCGCCAGAGCAAACGGGAAAACCGCCAATGCTGCCCACGTGTTGGGACGCAGATTGAGCTTGGTGCTGTCGCGGGTGATCCAGTCACTGGTGCAAACCCACCCCACAACCCACAGCCACCAGCAGACCAGCGGCAGGATCGACAGCCCGCCTCCCTCCCCCCGCTGCACCCACTCCGGATTGGGCATCGGCCAGACATCATCGGCCCCCGCGGCGGCGGCACACAGGCACCACGGCACGCAGGTGCTGACCCAGGAGAGGAGCCTGTTCCGGAAAAAACCACTGCGTGCCATCAGATCACTCCGCTGACCGGGGCTGGCCGGAATAGAAGGGGCTATCCGGCGCACATGTTCCCATTCAAAACCGTCTCCCATCCAAAAACCTTGCGTGTCTGGCCAACGCCCGCCGGCATTGTCCAGGGGCTGGGCAGGCTGTTGTCGCCGCCTGCTAGGTAACCCCGATCCCCTTGAGTGCCATCATGAGGGCTTCGCGGTTGGGGGCGATCTCCAGAGCATCGTGGCGATCGATCAACCCCTGATCGATGAGGCTCTTGAGGCTCTGCGTGAAATCCTGCATGCCGTCGCGCGTCGATTTCTTGATGTGGTCGGCCAGCAGGTGCTCCTGCTCCTCCATCACATACTTGCGCACCAGCACATCAAAAAACATCACCTCGCAGATCGGCACCCGGCTGACGCCCGGCTTGATCGATTTAAGCAGTTTCTGGGCCACAATGCCCTTCATGTTGAACGCAATGGCACTGCGGATGGCGGGATGCTCCTCCTGCGGAAACAGATCGAGGATGCGGCCGATGCAGCTGGAAGCGCTGGCGGCATGGATCGTGCCGTAGACCAGATGCCCCGTCTCCGCCGCATGGATCGCCGTCTTGAATGTTTCCACGTCGCGCAACTCACCGACGAGGATAATGTCGGGATCTTCGCGGACGGCATGCTTCATGCCGATCTCAAAGTTCTTGACGTCGGTGCCGATCTCGCGTTGGTTGATCAGGCACTTGTCCTCGGTGAACACGAATTCGATCGGATCTTCGAGCGTGAGGATGTGCTTGCGGTAGTTCTGGTTGACGTAATTGAGCATCGAGCCGATCGTCGTGCTCTTGCCGGATCCGGTGACGCCGGCCAGCAGCACCATCCCCTGATCGAGCTGGCAGAGCTTCTCGATGCTCGGCGGCAGGAAGAGCCCCTTGAAATCGGGAATCTTGTTGTTGACGCGGCGGGCCACCATGCCCAGCGACCCCTGCTGGTAGAGCAGATTCACGCGGAAGCGCCACTTGATATCCCCCACCACGCAGGTGTGGGCAAAGTCGCAGCCGCCATCGAGCTCCAGGATTTTCTTCTGCCGATCGTCGAGCATCGCCAAGCAGAGCTTGCGCATCTGCTCATCGCCCAGCCGATCGGCCTTGAGGGGCTGGAGCGATCCCTTCACCCGCATGAATGGCGGCTGGCCCACCTTGAGATGGAGGTCGCTTCCCTCCAGCTTGACCAGCGCCTCAAACAGGCGATCGATCTCCAGGCGGGGCTTCACGCCGCCGCCGCCGCGGGAGGAGCCCTCGGTGTCCGTGGCTGGCTTGTCGGGAGTGGTTTCGATCGTCGCCATGGAAGCTTTTGATAGGGGGTGCGGGGCAGGCCGGATCAGGCAAGCGGTGGCCGGACGGGAATTCCCCGGCGCATGAACAGTTCCTTCACCTCACGGATCGTACACTCTCCGAAGTGGAAGATTCCAGCCGCCAAAGCCGCATCGGCCCGTCCCAGCTCAATGGCGTCGGCCAGATGCTCCGGCCGGCCCGCGCCGCCGCTGGCCACGACCGGAATCCCCACCGCCTGGCTCACAGCCGCCGTGATTTCAAGATCGTAGCCGTCACGTGTGCCGTCGCGATCCATGCAGGTGAGCACGATTTCCCCCGCCCCAAGCCGCTCCACCTCCCGGGCCCAGGCCACAGCCTCCAGTCCCGTGGGCTGCCGGCCGCCGCTGACAAAAACCTCCCATATCTCCCGACCGGCACGCACCACCCGTTTCGGGTCGATATTCACCACCGTGGCGCAGCTGCCGAGCCGGTCGGAGACGGCCGTGATCAGCTCTGGCGTGCGAACCGCGGCGGAGTTGATGCTCACCTTCTCGGCACCGGCCTGCACGAGTTGGCAGGCGTCGTCGAGCGTGCGGATTCCACCACCGACTGTGAATGGCATGAAGATCGTCTCCGACACGCGCCGCACCACATCGAGCATGATCGCCCGCCCCTCGTGGCTGGCCGTGATGTCGAGAAACACCAGCTCATCGGCCCCCTCCGCTTCATAGCGGGCAGCCACGGCCACCGGATCGCCGGCATCGACCAGCTCAAGAAACCGGGTGCCCTTCACGACGCGCCCCTTCTCCACATCGAGACAGGGAATGATTCGTTTGGCGAGCATGGTCAGGACCCCGCCCGCTGGCCGGTGGAGCTGTGACCAATGCGTCCCTCGTCGGGGCTCGAGGCGGTGGCATAGAGCCGCTTCGGCATCCGCCCGGCCAGATAGGCCTGCCGGCCCGCGAAGCAGGCCGCCTGCATCGCCTGCGCCATGCGCAATGGATCGGCCGCATGGGCGATCGCCGTGTTGAGGAGCACCCCATCCACGCCCAGTTCCATCGCCTCCGCAACATCGCTGGCGGTGCCCACCCCCGCATCGACGATCACCGGATAGTCAGGGTCACCATCCTTGAGGTATTCCAGGCAGATCCGCAGGTTGTTGGGATTGAGAATCCCCTGCCCGGAGCCAATCGGGCTGCCGGCCGGCATGACGCTCGCAGCTCCCAGGTTTTTGAGACGCTGGGCAAGCACCGGATCGTCGCTGGAATAGACCAGCACCGCAAACCCATCGGCCACGAGGCGCTCGGTCGCCTCCAGCGTGCCGACCGGATCGGGCAGCAGCGTGCGGGCATCTCCCAAACACTCCAGCTTCACCCACTCCGACCCGGCATTGCCCAGATCGCGCAGCAGTTCGCGTCCCAGCCGGGCCACGCGCACCGCCTCATCCGCCGTGAAACAGCCTGCTGTGTTGGGCAGCAGCGTGTAGCGGGAGGAGTCGAGATGGTCGAGGATATTTTCGCCGGCTGCATTGACCAACCGCTCGCGCCGCACCGCCACCGTCACGCAATCGGTGCCGGAGGCCGCGAGGCACTCCGCCATCTGGGCGTGCGAGGCATACTTGCCAGTCCCCACCACCAACCGGCTGGAGAGCACCACAGGCCCGATCCGCAGGCTGTCGCCAGCGGCAGTGAAAGTTGGAACTCCGGGAGGGGTCGACGGGGAAGAAGACATGGCATCACCGTGAGCGCACGCACGACTCTCCCTGCTTGGCCAGCGCTCCTCTGGCTGCGGGGACGGCCCGACCGGCCGAGGCTACCCGCCTCCCACCAGCGTGACGATCTCCACGCGATCGCCAGCCTGCAGCATACAGTTCGCCAGCCGGGCCCGGGGCACCACCTGCTCATTCACCTCCACCGCCAGAGGTCGCCCGGCCAAGCCGGCCGCCTCCACCACGTGCCACGCACTCGCTCCGGCCGGCATTCGCCGGGCCTGCCCGTTGACGGTGATCTCCAGCCCAGTGGCACTGCCGCCCGCGGGAGGCGCTTCACCAGGCAAATGGCGCTCGCTGGAGGACATGCGTCTGATCCTAAATAACAGGGATTTGGCGGTGGTCGGCAGGGAGCATTTCCACGCGTGTGAGTGGTTGCAATCAGGGGGCCTTCGCAGCACCACCCCTTGGCCGCGCCACATCGAGCGGCAGCAGTTCGGCCACAAACGGCGCCACTGCGGCACCAGCTTGCTGGTTCCAGGGAATGCCGTAGGCGACTGTCGAGCCGGTGGCGGAGTCGGTCACATAAAGCACCGATTGTGCCAGTTGCAGCGCGCCGACCCGACGCAGTTCCGCCTGACCGGCCACCAGCAGGAAGTGTGGGTTTTTCGCCTGGCCGGCCTTGAATCCCAGATCCTTGAGAACGTTGGTTTTGTAGGAGGCCGCAAACTTCCCCGTGGCCGGGCTGAGCACTCCCCCAGAGAGGTCGCCAGTCTCGAAATCGAGCATAAAGAAGCCCTCGGTGTTTCCCTCAATCGGCGCTGTGCAGACGGCAAACGAGCCATCCGACAGCGCCGTCATCGCCAACACCTTCTCCACCCGCGGCCCGCCCGCTGCCCGTTCCCCGAGCAGATAGCCAATGGCGACCAGCGCCACCGTCAGCAGGCCAGCGAGAAATGAGCGGGAGGGCATCGGCATGGAGGAACGCTTCCTTTCGATCGACTGTTTCACCTGCCACCGTTGTACCAGCCGCATGGAGCAACCGCAGAGCAAGCGATCGGGATGAGGCGAGCGCCGCTGCCTGCCGCCCGGGCTCACCCTTCGCATGGAGCAACTGCTCTTGCTCGTGGCGAAAGAGCTGTTGGGGAGCCTACGGCTTGGGGGCCTCGGCCGGCACCGGCGTCGGCACCACCGCCCCCTCCTGCAACACCGCTATGCGAAACTTCCCCAGGGCATGGGTGCCATCGACAAACTGCTGATCGATGGTCACCGCCAACAGGCTGCCCCCCGGGATCACCACATCGGCCGGGAGTTCCAACGTGAGCGTATGGTCTTTGCCGATTCCTTCGGCCACGGCCCAGCCGGTGTCGGGATTGTCGTCGAGCGTGCCGGCGGCGACATAGCCGGCCTGTTCGAAATCAGCCGTCGCAGCAGCGAAGCCGACCGGATTCGGGGTCGACGTGCCACCGGCAGGACCATGCAGCAGCACAACCTTGCTCACCACGAAGTTGCCGTTGGGGCTCCGGCCCGGTCCCTGGGCGGGCAGGCTCGGATCGCTGAGGGCCTCCAGACGCACCCCCTTCACCGCTCCGCCGGCAGGGGCTGTGGAGCGGATTGTATAGATGTCTTTGGCCAGATTGCCGCTGACGGTCACGACGCCATCGGCGGCGATCGCTCCGGTGGCCCCGGCGAGGCTTTTGAATTCTGCCGGAATGAGCGCCACCCACTGCGGGGCGGGGGGAGCCGGTGGCGGCGGGGGCGGGGGCACGAGCTTGGGCTCGGGGACCGGCACAAGGCGTCCGCCGGCATGGCTGCCGACGAACATCGACTTCCCATCGGGGTGGATCGCCACGCTCCACACGCTCGACTTCACTGCCTCTGGCCCATATTGCTCCGCCTTGGCATAGAGATCCCAAAACTTCACGCCGCCGTCGAGGCTGCCGGTGGCCAAGCGGGCCCCGTCGGGCGTAAATGCGGCGCAGGTCACCCAATCTTTGTGGCCGGTGAGAGAGGCCAGTTCCTTGTTGTCGGCTGCGTTCCAGATCTTGACCGAGCGATCGGCGCCTGCGGTGGCGAGCTTGCTGCCATCGGGCGAATAGACCACCGTCCAGAGCGCGTCGCTGTGCCCTTCGAGCTTGGCCTTTTCGTTGCCACTGGCCACATCCCACAGCTTCACGAGCTTATCGCCGCCGCCGGTGGCCAGCGTGGCCCCGTCGGGAGAGAAGGCCACGCTCGTCACCGGGCCGCCATGGGCCGCGATCGTCTTGAGTTCACTTCCATTGGAGGTGTCCCACACCACCACGGTGCCATCCTCGCCGGCCGTGGCCAGCTTCGAGCCATCGGCGGAAAAATCGAGCGACCGCACCCAGCCCTTATGTTTTTTCAGATCATTTTTGAGCGCACGGGCGGGCAGGTCCCAGAGCTTGACCAGCCCGTCATAGCCCGCCGTGGCGGCCAGCTTGCCATCCTTGGAGGCCTTCACCGCCCAGACGGCAGTGGGATGCCCCGCCAGATCGGCGACGCGATTGCCATCGGCGGGATTCCACACCACCACATCCCCTGCCCTGTAGAGCAGGCTTTCCCCGCCGGCAGTGAGAAGCTGGGCGCCGTCGCGGGTGTAGTCAGACGCGATCACCCAGCGGGTGAAGGCGGGCAGGTTGGCAGCGGGAGTAGCAGGAGCTGCGGGGGCCGGTTCAGCGGCGGGCAGGCAGCGAACGCCCAAGCCACGCAGATCCAGCACGCCCAAATCCAGCACGCCTAGATCGAACGCCCCCAGATCGAGCACGCCCAGACAAAGGACCCCGGCCAGCATGGGGCGGACAAGCGACTGAAAAACGTATCGGCTCATGAACAACTTCTCCGCTAAAGACAGACACTTCGCCCATTCCTCCCCGCAGGAGGACCCGCAACCCTCGGCGGGGCCAAACACCCCTGCACCAGCCGCAGCGGGAGAGAGTATAGTTTCCCGCGAACGACCGATTCCAATCTGTGCCCCTCTGGCTGCCGTCAGCCTGCCGCGGGGCCAGCGCCGCGTTTTCCTCAGTTTTCCCGAAGGGGGGCTCTCCATGGCCGTTTCCAGCCGCAAACAGGCCGTTCGTCCGCTGCCCGCCGGCCGCAGCCGCCCCGGCACCCGCCATGCTGTGCTCGTGGCCAGCGGCGACCTGCGCGAGGGGGCCAACCAGGTCTGCTGGCCGGCACAGAATGCAATGGAGAACGAACTGGGGGAGGCGTTTGGCCGCTGCGGCTGGAGCCTCGTGCGTGGCCACTCCCCTGATAAAGCGCGGGGCCACGGCTTCATTGCCAGTGCCCGCGAGGGGTTGGA
>Ga0164295_10004972_pt1 | contig 10552 bp, 12 predicted proteins | sample GEODES006metaG_FD_111798 | JGI IMG/M metagenome (GOLD analysis project Ga0164295, IMG submission 111798) | Oligotrophic lake water microbial communities from Sparkling Lake, Wisconsin, USA - GEODES006 metaG | ecosystem: Environmental > Aquatic > Freshwater > Lake | place: USA: Sparkling Lake...
GGGTCACATTGCAGATGCATCAGTGAAGGAGGCAGTAGAAAGCCTTCGAGCAATCTGCGAAGACATCCGATTCCTTGGCTCATACCCACGAGAAAAGGCAAGTAAATGATCGACATCAAGTACTTACGCGAGAACCCTGATGTAGTCCGTGCATCGCAAACTGGTCGCGGAGAAGATGCTTCCATTGTTGACAAAGTAATTGCAATTGATGAAATTCGTCGAGCAGCGATTGAAAAATTTGAAACTTTACGTGCTGAACAAAACCTTTTATCTAAAGCAGTAGGTGCAGCAAAAGGTGATGAAAAAGCTGTGTTACTGGAAAACGCCAAAGAGTTTGCGGCTAAGGTAAAAGAGGCAGATTCAAAGCGCGCAGAAGTAGAAGAAGAAAGCAAGCAGTTAATCATGCAGCTTTCAAACATTCTTGATCCAGCTGCACCAATTGGTGGAGAAGCAGATTTTGTTGTTATTGAACATGTCGGGACTCCTCGCACCTTTGATTTTCAACCCAAAGATCACGTTGAACTTGGCAAGTTATTGGGCGCAATTGATACCGAACGCGGTGCAAAAGTTGCCGGCTCTCGTTCATATTACTTAACTGGTGTTGGTGCGATGTTGGAATTTGCTTTAGTTAATTACGCGATTTCATCTGCGCTAAAAGCTGGATTTACTCCAGTAATTCCACCAGTGCTTGTTAATCCAGCTGCAATGGAAGGAACTGGTTTCCTCGGTCAAGCTGCAGAAAATGTTTATCATCTTGAAAAAGATGATGTGTATTTAGTGGGCACATCCGAAGTTCCTTTAGCTGCAATGCATATGGATGAAGTTTTACCAGCTGACAAACTGCCGATGCGTTACGCCGGCTATTCATCATGTTTCCGCCGCGAAGCAGGAACATACGGAAAAGATACTCGCGGAATTATTCGTGTTCACCAATTTGATAAAGTTGAAATGTTTTCTTTTTGCCATCCAGATCAAGCAAAAGAAGAGCACAAGCGTTTATTGCAATGGGAAAAGGATTTTCTCAATGCGATGGAGATTCCATACAGAGTCATTGATGTTGCATCAGGAGATCTTGGCTCAAGTGCTAATCGCAAGTTTGATATTGAAGCCTGGATTCCTACACAAGAGGCCTACCGCGAAGTCACAAGTACCTCTAACTGCACTGAATTCCAGGCACGCCGCTTAAACATTCGCTTTAAAGATGCTGATGGAACTAAAGCTGTTGCCACCCTTAATGGCACATTAGTTGCGATCCCGCGCATGATTGTTGCCATATTAGAAAATCACCAAAACGTAGATGGTTCAGTTAATGTGCCAGCGGCCCTACAACCATTCTTAGGAACACAACGATTTGAGTTGGTGTGAGCAAGCGCCCTAAGTTAATTGCAACTGATCTTGATGGCACGATTGTTTCGCACAAAGGTGTTATTTCTCAAAGAACAATTGATGTATTTACTCGTGCCAAAGATATGGGCGTTCATGTTTTCTTTGTAACTGGACGTCCCCCACGCTGGATGGGTGAAATCCGTGAAGCCTTTGGTTTCGGTGAAGCAATTTGTTGTAACGGTGCAATGCTTTATGACTTAATGAATGACAAAGTTTTAGAAGAGTGGATGATTTCGATTGAAGATCAATTGGAAGTTGTAAGACGAATGAGAATTGCAATGCCTGAAATGTCATTTGCAGTCGAATCCAACGATCACTATCACCGTGAAATTGCATACATCCCTAAGTGGGATATTGGTTTGGATAATGTTGGCACAAACAAAATCGAAGATGTCATTAATCGTCCCGCACTAAAGATTTTAGGAAGATGCAGTAACCATGAATTTACTTCAGATGAAATGGTAGAAGTCGCACATCGCGAATTACATGATCTTGTAACTGTCACACATTCAACTTCACGTGATTCACTGATTGAAATATCTGCACTTAATGTTTCAAAAGGTTCGACATTAGCGATGATGGCAGGACGTCTTGGATTAACCGCCGCTGATTGCGTTTCATTCGGAGACAACCCCAACGACTTTTCAATGCTGCAATGGGCTTCACGTTCCTATGCGATGTCAGATGGACATCCAGCTGCCTCAACTTTTGCCACCGCAATCGCAGAACCATGTACAGATGACGGCGTCGCAAAGATCATCGAACAACTCTTGGATCTGCCCGCCTAAAGATTGGCTCGATTTTAAGCCTGAGCGATATTCGGGTAATCTCTCCCACGGAGGGCTCGCATAGCGGCCGAGTGCACCGGTCTTGAAAACCGGCAAACGAAAGTTTCGTGGGTTCAAATCCCACGCCCTCCGCCATTTTTCTTAGCCACAGGATTCCTAAATTTTGTGGCTGAGTTCATACCCCCCGAGCGCCGCTACGCCTAGCCACTTTTAGGCCATAAGAGGACACTTATCCCAGTTGTTTCGCAGTTTCTTCTGAACAAGTTATTAGGGGAGTTGTCAATGTCAGGTGTTTTTTCACCAACACGCGCCAAGATTAAAGAGCGCACTCTTCGCACAGATAAGTGGTGGTTAGAACCGCTACTAACTTTCTCAGTGCTTATCTCCTTTGTTATCTATGCAACCTTCCGCGCTTTCGAGAACAAGTACTACTTCGTTAAAGAAAGTCACTTAATCTCACCTTTCTATTCACCATGTTTATCTGACAGCTGTGATGCTGGTGCAACGATTGCAAACTTCACACCAGTAAGTTCACAAATCTTTAACTTTGCTTTGTCGCCAGCACTCATCATTTTGATCTTCCCGCTTGGCTTCCGAATGACTTGTTATTACTACCGTAAGTCTTACTACCGTTCATTCTGGATGTCACCACCAGCATGTGCAGTTGCAGAACCACATAAGACATACACAGGCGAAACTCGTTTCCCACTAATTATTCAAAACTCACACCGTTACTTTTTCTATGCAGGCCTAATTCTCAACGTGATCCTGACGTATGACGCAGTAATTTCTTACCGAAATACTGCGGGAGAATGGGGTCACATGAGTGTTGGTTCACTTGTGTTAACCCTTAGCGCAGGGATGTTGTGGCTGTATTCGATGTCATGTCACACCTGCCGTCACACAATTGGTGGACGTTTAAAGAATTTCTCTAAGCACCCAATCCGTTACAAGATGTGGTCTTGGGTTTCAGTGCTAAACCACTCACACCAACGTTTTGCGTGGTTCTCATTAGCTGCCGTTGCTTTCGCCGATATCTATGTTCGCCAAGTTTCATCTGGCGCATGGACTAACTTCTACTTCTTCTAAAAGGAAAATCGACTATGACTCTAGAACGCCATAAATACGATGTCCTGGTAATTGGTGCCGGTGGCGCTGGATTACGTGCAGCGGTAGAAGCTCGTGAATCAGGGCTACGTGTAGCAATCATTTGTAAGTCCCTATTTGGTAAGGCCCACACCGTTATGGCTGAAGGTGGCGCTGCTGCATCAATGGGAAACGTCAATGACAAAGATAGTTGGATGGTGCACTTCCGCGACACAATGCGCGGTGGAAAGTTCCTTAACCACTATCGCATGGCTGAACTTCACGCCAAGGAATCACCAGATCGTATCTGGGAGCTAGAAACTTGGGGCGCACTCTTTGATCGCACTAAAGAAGGAAAGATTTCACAACGTAACTTCGGTGGACATGAGTATCCACGCCTTGCACACGTTGGTGACCGCACAGGTCTAGAACTTATCCGCACAATGCAGCAGAAGATTGTTCAACTGCAGCAAAAAGATGGTCGCGAAACTGGCGACATGGAAAGCGGAATCAAAGTTTTCGCAGAGCTAACCATCACCGACATTCTTAAAGAGGGTGGCAAAGTTGCTGGTGCCTACGGTTACTGGCGCGAAAGTGGCGAAGAAGTTTTATTTGAAGCACCTGCAGTTGTAATTGCAACTGGCGGTGTTGGAAAAACTTTCAAGATTACTTCGAATTCATGGGAAGGTACTGGCGACGGACATGCACTTGCATTGAAGGCTGGCGCAAACCTTGTTGATATGGAGTTCTTACAGTTCCACCCAACAGGCATGGTGTGGCCACCATCTGTTCGTGGAATTTTGGTAACTGAATCTGTTCGCGGTGAAGGTGGAGTTCTAACAAACAACCTGGGCGAGCGTTTCATGTTTAAGTACATTCCAGATGTTTTCAAAGATAAGTACGCAGACAACGAAGTAGAAGCAGATCGTTGGTACACAGATCAGGACAACAACCGTCGTCCACCAGAACTACTTCCACGCGATGAGGTTGCACGCGCAATTAACAGCGAGGTAAAGGCTGGTCGCGGAACTGAACACGGCGGAGTATTCCTGGATGTTTCAAAGCGCATTCCTGCAGATGTAATTAAGAAGCGTCTGCCATCTATGTGGCACCAGTTCTATGAACTTGCTGGCGTAGACATCACTAAGGAGCCAATGGAAGTTGGTCCAACCTGTCACTACGTCATGGGTGGCGTTGAAGTAGAGCCAGATACTGCAGCTGCAGTAGGGGTTCCAGGCTTGTTCGCCGCTGGTGAAGTTGCTGGCGGAATGCACGGTTCAAACCGTCTTGGCGGAAACTCACTGTCAGATCTTTTGGTATTTGGTCGTCGGGCAGGAATGGGCGCAGTTGCATACCTAAAGAGCAACAGCGCTAATCCAGTTAGTGATGAAACTATTCACGCAGCAGCGGCCAAGATTCAAGCACCGTTTGATCGCCAAGGTGGAGAAAACTCTTACTCGCTACACGCAGAACTGCAGGAAGTCACACACAATCTTGTCGGAATCATTCGTACCGGCGCAGAACTAAAGGAAGCAATTGCAAAGATTGCAGACATTAGAAAGCGCAGTGCAAATGTTTCAGTTGCTGGTGGACGTAAGTTCAATCCAGGTTTCCACTTGACTTTTGATCTAGACAACATGTTGTTAGTTGCAGAATCAACCGCTAAGTCTGCAGATTCTCGCGAAGAATCACGCGGTGGTCACACACGCGATGACTTCCCAGGTATGAGCAACGAATGGCGTCAGGTCAACCACATCTCATCATTTGATGGGCAGAAGGTTAATGTTCGTAAGCAAGCCTTGCCACCAATGCCTAAAGAATTATTTGAACTCTTTGATGTTCACGAGCTGGAGAAATACATGACACCGGATGAAGTTGCGAAAGGCGGTTCCAACTAATGGCGCGAAATATTAAACTTCGCATTTGGCGTGGAGATTCAACCGATGGTGGCCTTAAGGATGTTGTTGTTGAGGCCAACGAAGGTGAAGTAGTCCTGGATGTAATTCACCGTGTTCAAGCAACACAAATGGGTGACTTGGCAGTTCGTTGGAACTGTAAGGCCGGTAAGTGTGGATCTTGTTCAATGGAGATTAACGGAAAGCCTCGCCTTGCATGTATGACACAGGTTGCATCATTTGGTGAAGAAGAAACCATTACAGTCACACCACTGCGTGCATTCCCAATCATTAAAGACCTAGTTACAGATGTCTCTTTTAACTACAAAAAAGCAATGGAAATCCCTGCTTATGAGCACCCTAAGGATCTAGCACCGGGTGAAGCTCGCATGGAGCAGATCGATGTAGAGCGCTCACAAGAGTTCCGCAAGTGCATCGAATGTTTCCTTTGCCAAGATGTGTGTCACGTTGTGCGCGACCACGAAGAAAACAAGAAATCTTTTGCTGGTCCACGTTTCTTTATCCGTATCGCAGAGCTAGATATGCACCCACTTGATACTTTAAAGAACCGCAAAAAGACTGCCCAAGAAGAGCACGGACTTGGAATGTGTAACATCACCAAGTGCTGTACTGAAGTTTGCCCTGAGCACATCAAGATCACCGATAACGCAATCATTCCTATGAAGGAGCGCGTTGCCGATATCAAATACGATCCGGTTCGTTGGCTAGGATCCAAGATTCGCAAGCGCGAGGGCCTATAATTTCTTCATGAAGTTATTGGTTCGTTGGGGCGCACTTGCCCTATCTTTTTGGGTTGCAACTGCTTTGATTCCAGGAATCGATGTTAAAGGTGGCTTCACAACTTATTTGTGGGTCGCACTTCTTTTCGGTCTGCTTAATGCAACCCTTGGATCACTTCTTAAACTGCTAACACTTCCTGCAGTGATACTGACACTTGGTTTATTTCTCGTAGTAGTTAACGCGGCAATCTTGATGTTGGTTGCACGGTGGAGCGAGAGCTTGGATGTAAACAGCTTTTGGTCAGCAGTGTTTGCCGCGCTTGTAATCTCGATAGTTACTAAAGTTGTAACAAGTTTTGACAAGATAGCGCGCCCACTCTGAACTCATTAGTTCTAGTTTCTCTGGGTGGCGTCGCAGGAACACTGACACGTTACGGAATCGGTGCAATCTTTCCGGATGATCGTCAGGGAACCTTGATTGCAAATGTTGCAGGTGTGGCACTTGCTTCGGCACTTTTGGTATTGATGGAACGACGTGGAATCAACCAATTACGCCTACTTTTACTGCCAGGATTCTGTGCAGGATTTACTACATTTTCTGCCGTTACCGCCCACTCGCTTGAACCCATCGAGGGCGGAATGCTCTTTCTTGCTCAAAATGTTTTTCTTTCTCTGATTGCAGTAATTGTTGTTCTTCCCTTAGCGCGTAAGTTGATTCCGGTGCGCTCATGAAAATTGCACTCATTGTTTTAGGTGCTGCCGTTGGTGGACCTATGCGTTTTGTCATTGATCAGAAAATTCGAACTTATACAGCTAAACCTTATGGAATCTTTACCGTAAACATTATTGGATCATTTCTGCTTGGGCTTACCTACGGAAGAGTCGAAGAAGGCTTTGATTTATTCGCTATTGGTTTTGCCGGCGCATTTACTACTTGGTCAACTTTTATGTTGGACATCTACCTTGCCTATGAATTAAAACGACACAAAGAGGCATGGGTAAACCTACTTATGTCTTTAGGTTTTGGTTTATTAGCTGCGTGGATCGGTTTGCAGTTAGCGCAGTGAAGCCATCCAAGCTTCAATCTCATCGGGGTGATGAGGAATATGCTCGCTTAAATTCAAGCAACCGGTCTCAGTAACAACTACGTCATCTTCGATACGAATACCGATTCCACGGTATTCAGCCGGAAATAGTTCATCATCAGGTTGGATGTAAAGACCAGGTTCAACCGTCAAACACATACCGACTTCCAAAATGCCATCGCGATACTGTTCTGCGCGAGCGTGCGCACAGTCATGAACATCCATGCCAAGCATGTGGCTAACTCCATGCAGAGTCCAACGTTTATGTAATCCAACATCTGGATCCATAATTTCATCCAAACTCATAGTCAGAATTCCCATATCAATAAGACCTTGTGCCAAAACTCTATGACTTGCCTTATTGATTGCTAAGAACTTTTCACCAGGCTTAATTGCTTCAATTCCAGCCTTTTGAGCCTCATAAACCAGCATGTACAGCGCTCTTTGGGCAGGTGTGAACTTTCCACTAACTGGCAAAGTTCTGGTGATGTCTGCGGTGTAATACGAATCAACCTCTACTCCGGCATCTAGCAGCAGCAAATCACCATTTCTTACCGCACCATCGTTGCGGTTCCAGTGGAGAACACATGCATGCGATCCCGATGCAGCGATGGTGTTGTAGCCAAGATCATTTCCTTCAATACGCGCACGACCAAAGAAAGCTGCCTCAACTACGCGTTCTCCGCGCGGCGTTGCAACAGCTGCTGGCAATGCGCGGATAACGTCATTAAAGCCACGATGGGTTGCATCGACAGCCTTTTGCATTTCATTGACTTCATACTCATCTTTAATCATGCGCGCGACAGAAACAAACTCAAGTAATTCAGTATCACGAGGATGCTCTTTAACCGTTGTATCAACAATGTCATCAAAACCATGAAGTGCCGCAGATTTTTTGTTCTTTAAAAACTTTGCAAGCTCTGCAATCTCACGAACTTCAATTCCATAACGCTCAGAAGCTTCACCGGTTGTAAAGCGACGGCCAACCCACAGTTCACCATTTTTCGCATCGGTGTAGAAAGCAGATGTATCGCGAGTAGAACGAGGATTGATAAACAAAATCGGATTGTGTCCGCCATCAGCTGGATCCAGCACTAGAACTGAATCTGGATTTGCTTCAACTCCTTGAACACCTGTGTAGTAAGCAAAAGCTGTGTGAGGACGGTATAAATAATCGGTGTCATTACTGCGTTGCTTCGGTCCACCACTTGGAATCACTAAGCGAACCCCAGTAAAGGCTGCAGATAACTCTGCGCGACGACGTACACAATGGGCGATGACCTCATCTTGAGTAATTCCAGTTAGGGGCGTTGGTACCCAGCCGGTTTTCATAAACTCGGCAAACATTTCTGAAGGGGCTACGTCATAAACACGCTTTGCGCCGGTATTCAACGCTTTATCTGAATTCTCCATTTATCTAGCCTACAAGAGGTCAGAGCAAAGGTACTACTTAACAGTAAAGACGATCTCCTTTGACGGTGTAGTTACCAACTTAGGCTTTACAACGATAAATCGGGCCACAAAGGTGTACTTACCTTTTGTGAATGCAGGGGCATCAACCTTGTCACCATATTCGTTGACTAAGCTTTTAGGCTTGCCACAGAAAATCATTTCCTTCTCGCCCACCCAAGCATCTTTACCCTGAGTACCTTTTCCATTGCCGGGCTGAACATAAACTGATTGTGCTTCATTCTTATCTTTTGCATACAAACCAAACATTACATATGTGTTGGGAAAGAAATAGGATTTATCGATTGTGTACTTAATGTAAACATCTTTACACCCATTTGGATCCAAAGTTACTGAATTAACAACGGTGTATGTAAGAACAGTTTTCTTGTTATAAACGACTTTATCTGTAATGGTTGCTGCGTTAGCTGGAGAAAAACTAGAACCAAGAAGGATAAAGATCAGAGCCACAATACGAATTTTCATTGGTGGAGCCTAAAAGGAGTAAATGAACAAAAGGTAAACACACTAAGTATTTTTCCTGTGACACATGCATTACATTTATGGCATGAGGATCCTGGCCACAATCTTAACTTGGTTGATTTTGGCGCTATTCAACATCGTTCCGGTGAATGCACATACAAACGGGGCAACTTCGGTCCATGAGATTAAGCAAGAGTTAGCACCAAAGGCAACTCTTGAAATTGAGAAAGATCCAACTGGTGGTTTTAATGTTCAAGTCGTAACCACTAATTTTATCTGGCGTCCAGAGATGGCCTCCATGAAACATGTACTAGGTGAAGGTCACGCCCATGTTTTTTTAGATGGCCGCAAGATCATGCGTATCTATAATCAATGGTTTCACTTAAACACCTATCAATTCTCGACAAGATCAGGGGAACAATTATTGAGCATTGAATTCGTGGGCAATGATCATGCCCCGTACACAATTCAAGGGTTGCCAGTTGGTGCGGAGCAAATAGTTGATGTCCCAGATGATGAGATTCAGCCCGCTTCCAAAAACAACAACCGAATTCAGGCCGGCCTGATCGTTCTACTAGCTTTTGCTGTAGGTGGATTACTTTTTAGGCGTAAACGAGCTAAGTAAGTCGCCGAGCGCTAGAGGTTGTATTCTTTACCCGTAACAAGGAGACGTCGCATAGCCCGGTCGAGTGCGCCTCACTGCTAACGAGGTAAGGTGTTAAAGCCTTCAGGAGTTCAAATCTCCTCGTCTCCGCTCATTTAAAATCTGTTTTTAATCGAGCCATTTGAATTAGTTTCTTGGTGCTACCGAAACCAATGTGGACGTAGGAAGAGAAGAACAAAAACTCAGTACTAGATGACTTTTTCTCTTTCACAGAACGAAAGTTCTGTGGCAATATTTGATTATGTTTAGACCTCGCATTACGACTGGGCTGCTGGCCCTCTTGGCCATGCTTCCACTAATGACGCTGACTACCTCATTTGCCGCCGATGCGCAGATTTACAGCATGACTACCGATGGTGGCGGAAACACGGTCAGCAACTCAACTTTCCTTGCCCAATCTTTCTCGACAGGGGCTAACCAGGTCAATCTCTCGACCGTCAATGTTCGCATCAGAAACGATGTTGGTAACGGCCTCAGCTTTAATGTTTCCCTCTATTCCTCATCCGATGGTAAGCCCGGATCAAAAATCGAGGATTTGGCTACCAATTCAAATATCAATCGATAGGAAGAGTTCAACGACGCGTATAGATCTTCTCGACTCCTTACTGCGAATACTCAGTACTTCATCGTTGTATCAGGCAATCAGAGCAGCACAGGACCTGGTTGGAAGTTCAATTCGAATGTACCATCATCGACACTCTCACCGCCACCAACGTTCACCTCATTTGTTTCAAATAATGCAGGATTAACATGGTCAGCAACACCAAATCAGAACTACAACATGGTTGTTGCAGTTGCTGCATATGAACCTGCCCTCATGCCCACCTTCTCCACCCCGGTTTCAACTGCTGCGGGCTTTACAGTCAACATCACCAACTACGATGCCAACTACACCTTCACACCATCTATTTCTTCAGGATCGGTTGCTGCAGGAACACCGAGTGGATCAACACTTGCATTAACTGTCACAGGTTTA
>Ga0164295_10004974_pt1 | contig 10551 bp, 9 predicted proteins | sample GEODES006metaG_FD_111798 | JGI IMG/M metagenome (GOLD analysis project Ga0164295, IMG submission 111798) | Oligotrophic lake water microbial communities from Sparkling Lake, Wisconsin, USA - GEODES006 metaG | ecosystem: Environmental > Aquatic > Freshwater > Lake | place: USA: Sparkling Lake...
CGGCCTACCTAGCACTCTCCCGGGCAGTATCGCCGGCCTCAGCGGTGGCTTCGGCGGCGGCCTTGGTGGCGCGTTCGGCCTTGGCGGCAGTCTCGGCAGCAGCCTCGGTAGCCTCGGTAGCAGCCTCGGCAGCGGCCTTAGCGCCAGCCTCGGCAGCGGCCTCAGCCTTGGCAGCACCTTCGGCAACAGCCTCGGCAATAGCCTTGGCGGCAGCCTTGGCAGCGGTCTCAGCAGCGGTCTCTGCAGCGGCCCGGGCAGCAGCCTTGGCCACGGCCTCAGCGGCGCTCTGGGCATTGGCCTCAGTGGAGCTCTCAGCGGTGGCCTCAACGGCGCCCTCTCCGCGAGTGTGTCGGCCAGCACCGTATCGGACATGTCAGGTGGAGATTTCTCGAGATTAGGTGGAGATCTCTCTACAGGTGGATCAAAGTTGGGCGGCGGACGGACCTCCAGCTGCGGATCGGGAGAAGGCGGCCTTGGGCTCTCAAGGACATCAAGTGCCGACGCACTGCCACCACCTTCAAGGCCTCCGGGCCTCTCCACGTTGGCAGGGACGATTGCAGGTCTGCACCCATCGCTGAGCGCCAACGGCGCCAACGCGACGCTCCTCAGCCTTGCCCACGAAGCGGCGGTGGCGTCCGCGGCCGCGTCGGCAGCATCTGCGCTCTCGGGCGGCCGTTCTTCGAAGCCGACCTCTGGAGCGCACGTGGCCGCGGCGGCAGCTGCCTCGGCGGCCTCGCGCCTCATCCACGCAGAGGCCGAAGCCTCTGGCGCCGCGCGAGGCTCGAAGCGGGCGTCCTCCATCAACCGGCGTACCTGGTCGGCGGAGGAGGACGACACAATCCGCGTGTGCGTCGAGCAAATGGGTATGCGCTGGCGAGAGATCGCTCCGCTGCTCCCTGGTCGCTCCGATGATTCGGTTCGCAATCGGTGGAAGCGTCTCAAGGAGGAGGCCGATGCGGCGGCCCAGCGGCGCCGTCTCGGAGGATCCCCAACTAGTCTGCCGGGGCCGACGAGCGGCTCCAGCAGCATCGGCAGTGTTGGCGGCGTGCGCTCGGCCAAGCGCGCAGCGAGCGAGCCGCCGCCAGCTGCAAGCCATGCGAGTAAGAGGCACGCATCCACTCGCCAACCGTCGGACCCTGAGCTCGACAACGACGAGAATGGACACCGTGTCTCGTGGTCGCCGCTTGAAGATCAGGTCATCGTGCAAGCGGTGCAAGAGCTCGGTCCTCGGTGGTGCTCAGTTGCAGCACGGCTACCCTCCCGCACGGATCAAGCTGTCCGAAACCGCTGGAACCGGCTGCAGCAGCGCGCACGCGTGCAGGCACGTACGATGCTGAACGCTTTCCAGGTGCGCTCTGCCGGCGTTGGTGCTGGAGGCGGAGACTCTGCCTGAAGCATTGCGCGGTGGCCGGGGAGCCAACAGCCGCATGCACCTACGCATTTGTTCTGCGTACGCGGCAGCTTTGCTACTTTAAATGTCGCGCCCCGACCGCCCGCCGTGCCGCTGACGCGTACGCTATGGCACCGCGCGGCCCTCGTGCCCTCGTGTGCACCGAACGGCTGGGGTCGCACGAAGGGTTGCACGCGCGACGGCAGGGGTCATAACAGCGCGCTCCACTCCGCCGACGCACCCTGAGGCAACAGAATACGACGCAGCACAGTCGAGTAACGTGAATCAAGAGTTCGCCCACGCGTTTCGGACCCGGTGGACCCCACTCTGAGCTGTTGCGTGTGTTATCAATGATGTCACCGGGACGGTGCGGCGCGCCCCGTAGTCTCGTATCGTCTACTTCTTTTTGAGAACGACCGAATAAAGTCACAGACCGCGTGTATGGCTGACATGCCAGTTTCACAGCGAGACCAAAATAAAAACCAATTCAAATACCGTACGTATCCGGATACGACGTCGCACGCCGGCGCCGGCGCGCCGCCCACCGCCCGCGGCGGGCATGGCCATCGCGATGGCGGCGGGCCGGCCCCGCGCGGGGTGCCGCGGCTGCGGGGACCGTCCACGTCACCTCAACTTGCATCGCATCCTCGCCGCAAACGGCATGTATCCACCTTCACGCCTATACTGCGTCGAACGGCGACGGTCCGACGGACGTTGGATGCGGACGGCTTTGAATTGAGAGACCCGATTGAGATTCATACCCGAGAGCTGCGTGACTGGTCAGTCGCTCGGCTGTCGGCTCCGCATCCACGAGCTACACCTCACTGGATCAGTCTTGCCTGAGTCGAACAGATAGTCGAGGCACCGCATGTATAAAAGGCGGTGTCGAAGATGCCCTTGGCCTCTGTCGGGTATGCAGGAGCGAGAACTACGTTTTCGGTGGCAGCGTGACGCTCTTGTCGGCTCTGGCGCTGCTAGGTCGGCTGCTGCGTGGGCTTGCGCTGCTAGGTCGGCTGGTACGTGGGCTCCTTAGCGCATCCACCGGGATTTCGAAGAGTGGCGTGGCAGCAACCTCGATGTGGAACGACATGCGCTGCGGCGCTGAGCGGTGCAGTGGTGCCGTCGAAGCCACACGTACCCGCGGAGAGGGTGGGCATTCCCGCCGCCGTCGATAGCTTGGCACGACTTCCTCAGCGTCTAATGGTTCGTCCCGGCGTTGCTTTCGGAAAAAGTGCGCCTCCTTCGGAGGTGCTGGCGACTTAGACGCCTCAGCCTGGCGCTTGGCAGCCTGGCGCTTGGCGCGCTCCTCCTCGGCAATCTGATCGAAAAGCTTGCAGCCGAAAGCATACTTCTTCGACCATCTTGGGAGTGGCGTGCAGAATTCGCGCCCCACGCCAAACGGTCGAGGCTCGATAGCCTCCTCTTTTACCCAGATTGGCTTTGACCGTGCATCTGTAGTGTCGGTGCTGTCGCAACGGACAAGGCAAACAACCTCACGATGCAGAGCTGAGGTCTGCCGAGGTTTGAGATTCGCATCGGCAAGCTCGAGCCGCAAGATGTGCGCCGACCTTGGCCGAACTTGAGCGTCCGTGCGAGGTCCATCCTTGAGCTTGACCGAATCAGTGACCATCAGACGTGTCAATTCTCGCACCTTTGGCTCTCTTGCCGTCTGCAAGGCAGCCGGAAGCGGCTCAGGCTGCAAGAAGGCGAGAAGCGGTGGCGGCGGGCCTCCAAACGGTCTGGGCACTGATGAGATGGTGGCCCACGCCAGGCGCGCGCTCGCGCGCGCTTGCGCTTCCGTGCCACGAGGCTCAGGGGCTTCCATGTTTCTCAAACCGGATGTAACGTCGGGAGGACTGTAGTGGCGTCCAAAACTGCCTGGAACGAAATGCCCGAAACGCAGGACCCCCTCAACTTTCACAAACTCTAGTGCAAGTCTTCGTGCCAACAGTGAATTCCAAATTCACTCCTGTCCCTGCGTTCGCAGAGACACGCTTTGCGTCTCTAAATCTGCACAGTGTACGCATCTCCAGGCCGACGGACCTGTGCGCGTGTCAAAGCTGCTGCGCAGCCGGCCAACGCGTGCCTAGCTCTGGACAGTCCAAGGTAGGCCGTCGGAATCCGGCTCGGGCGAAGACCGGATACATATGATTAAAGAGAGCCCAGACGAGGGGTATCATGCCACTTCCTTGGAGCCAATAGTCGCATTGAAGTGCCGCCTATCAGGCTCCGGGCTGACGGCCGCAGCCCTATTTCGTGAAACGTCGTTCACCATCGATAGTACAAAGTACGAGGGCGGTCAAGCAGCAAGCTTTTTTGTCATGCTGAGATCAAGCACAGGGGGCACGCGAATCCGTTCGCGTATCATCGACAACGAGGACGGATCTTACACGGTTTTTTTTAAGCCGCTGGTATCTGGGCGCATCACCATTCGCATAACTCTCAACGGGGAAGACTTGCCCGGAAGCCCGTGCACATGCGTCGTGCATGACACCGCACCATGTGCACCCAAGTGCTCCGTGGAGGGCGTTGCGCCAAATGGCATCGTCTCCCGCCGGCCTGAGAACTTCTTTGTGTCATTTCGCGACGCCAATGGTGACGTCACACACGCGGTGGATCTTGACGTTTTTGTCGAGCACAAGGTCGAGCATGGCGACACAAGCGCGGATAGCTCGCATCCAGACGCGTTGTTGAAGCCTTTCGGACTCTCGACGGGTCATCAGAATGAGCTTGTGAAATTGTTCGCCAGCTCCAAGCCCCTCGTCATTCGCACTGCCATGGCCATGGATTCCGAGCGCCTGGGACACGTGTCTCCTGGGGCGTGCATGACAGTCCTCAAGGTCGAGTCGTTCGACACCGGGACCCTCTGCGCCTGCATCGTGCTCAACCACGACACGACCTCCTCCGACAGCTGGCGTGAAATCTATACGCAGGATCCGTCGTGGCGGACACAAAGCTGGCGAAAGGCCGAGAGGGAAAGCATCGCTGCTCAAATTCGTGAGATTGCAAGAGCTCAGTTGGAGGTGGATGAGGCTCGAGAGCGGGAGCGGCAGAGGCTAGCAGAGGAGGCCGCAGCCAAGGCGAGGGCACTCGCTGAGGAGGAAGCGCGCCGCATCGCCGCGGAGGAGGAAGAAAGGGCGAGGGAGGAGGCACGCCTCCAGGCACGCCTCGAGGCACGCCTCAGGGCAAGGGAGGCAAAGAAAGAAGGGCAGGCGGAGGACGATGGCAAAAAGAAGGGCGATAAGCAGTCGCCGAAGAAAAAGCCCAAGCCGAAGCTAAAGCCAAAGTCGAAGGCGTCTGATGCAGCATCAGCCACTGGAACCTCCGATACCGATGGTCATGATGCAAGCGCAACCGACGAATCAAGGACAACTGCCAATCCACCCGAGCCAGATGGGGACGTTTCATACAAGCCAGACTCAACACAAGGGTCGAGGCCGGGCAACTCATGTTCCCCTTCGACATCAGAGAAGCGGCAGGATCTCAAGCCTCAACACGCGCAACAGCTGTACGGTTGGGTCACAATCGTCAAGGACGGGCAGATGCTAGTCTCGAAGCCGTTTGAAAAGCTGCCTACAAATGTGCAACGTTGAGAGATTTCCCGAACGCATTGGAACTGACATGCACCCAGACCTGTTCGACACGCGCGTGATTGTGCTTTATGTGTGTGCCATCGCGTGCCGCGCAGCTGAAACAACTTTACGAATCTCAGTGGAAGCGTCGGCTAGCAATGAACACAGAGCGTGAGCGAGACAAGCTGATGATGAGGGAGGAAGAGTTGGACAGACATCGCGACCAGCGTGCCTGGGATGCCAAGAGCTGTCTTGCGGGCGTGGTCTCCAATAAGCAGAGTTTGCCGGCGAATCTTTACTTGCAGGTATACGGGTACATCGAACGCTGGGATGGGATCTGACAGGAGTTCACCCCTCTTGACAAGTCATCATCGCTAATCTGTTGTCGAAATCGGTTGGTTCCCAACTTCCCATCGCTTTGTAGGAGCTCGAGGCCGATCCTATAAAGATAGGCTTTGCCTATGGTGGCATGGAGCCAGGCCGCTTGCGAGCCAAGGGTCAACTCGTTGAGCAACATAAGGTGCACTATTCGATCGGGCTCTGCGGCACGTACCTGCTTCATGTCATGCTCCGGCACTCCGAACAGGCAGCTCCGTTGCCTGGCTCGCCTTTCACAGTTCGCGTGTTGCCAGGAGCAGCACATGGGCCATCAACGCGCCTCGATCCGAGGGAGATCCCGCTGCGCGGTGTGTTCGAGCTCGTGACGGAGGAGGGCACGTTGACCTCAACTGCGCGCTGCTACTGCAAGATGGTGCTGCACTCTTGCGATAAGATGGGCAATCCCTGCTCAAATGGCGGCTCGGTTGTCACGTGTGGGGTTACTAATTCATCTATGAACGCTGCCTCCAAGACGATCATGGAAGCTCAGACGACCGAGGCCCGTTCACTTGTCGTGGAGTCGAAGACGACTGATCAGGGCGACGGAACGTACCTGCTGGAATGGTGGTCCGTTTCAAGTGGTGCCTATGAGATCTACATCAAGATTGACGGCCTGCACGTCCTCGGATCCCCCACTTACATGCTATTGACCTCTGGCACGCCCGATATTTCTAAGACAGAGGTCATCTCATTCCCGCAACGTGCCGACGCTGGGAAGTCGTGCAAGACACGATTGAAGTGCAAGGACCAGTACAAGAATCCTGCTTTGCCAGGTCGCGATCTTCGATTCGGCCTCGCGACAGTCCCGAGTTTAGAGAAGGACCCTTTAGCGTGGAAGCAAGCAAAGGTCACCGTTCTTGCGCACACGATCATTGGAGAGGAGCTCGAGTTGCGTTTCACCTGCTCGCAGGCGGGCGATTTTAGGGCATACCTTTTTGCTATAGAGGTTGCCACGGCACGAGCGAAGAAATCTATGCCGTCGGGCGACGGTCTTGCAGCAGACGGGGATGCGGTTGACTATCCAGCCGGCAATGCGGCCACACCAGTGTCGCCGAACGCAAAGTCGCCGCCCAAACCGCTCAAACCGCAGGTACTTGGCGATACAAATGCCTCGCGCACCGTACTGCCAGGCAGCCCGTTCTCCTTGTCAGTGACTTCCGCCACTTATAGCGTGAGTCACTCCTTCCTCAACGGCATCATGCAGAATGTGCATGGGCACTGGGAGAGAGTGAGCGATCAGGTGCTGCGCGCCGCGCTCAATGAGGGGGAGGCCAAGGCTGACGAGGAAATTTTGCAGATCGGCGATACGATCCGATTCAGACCTGAGGTGAACGACGCATTCGGTAACTCAACCACAGCTCCCGAAGATCAGTTCACCGTGACAATGAAAAGCCAGTCATACGGGCTGGAGCAGTTGCGAGTCGCGCCACAGGCAACTCCAAACGGTGGATGGGTTCATGACTTTCGCTATGAGCTCAAGCGGAAGGGCCTTCACGTGCTGCACGTCATGCTCGATGGCGTGGACGTCAAAGGCTCACCAGTGGAATTCAACGTTAAGTTCCGACAGCTTTGATCTTTGTTTCGCCGAACCCACCTGACAACCCGCCGCCGGCGTTCGAACCCGGTACACACTCCGCCGCGCCGCCGTGACACGTGACAGTGCACGGTCAAGTCGCGACTCGCGTCCGAAACGGTGCGTTACCGAGTTGATAGTGAAGCCGGGGGCGGCGTCGCGTGTAGCGCAGCGGGCAGCGCACTCCACGCCGGTCGCCGCGCGCCTAGACCGCTAGTGTACGATCTGTTACTTGTGTGTTGTGATCTCCCTATGATCTCCCCCAAGCATACTAAGCGTGTACGGTGTTAACGGACCGACGAGAGGAATGCGATAAAACCCGACGGCGGTCGGGGCTCGGGGGCGCAGCCCGTGGTCGGGGGACGGGGCGAAAGCCGAAACGGCGAATGTTCTATGTTGATCGGGCACATCGGGCGTGCACGCGCGATGCGAGCCAACCGGACCTGTCTGGTATGTATATACTGTCTCGGACTGTGTGAGCTACGGCACGGCGGTCTCCTCGGGGATGCCGATGCACGCGGATGCCGCCGCCCCACAGGCGCCGCGTCGGGCGGAGCGGCGCCGCCCGACGGCTGGGACTGCACGGCTACAGCACTTGCGCCTGACAGTCGACTCCCCCGAATCCCGGCGCGCACACGCACGTGCCGTTCAAACACGCGCTGCCGTGGCCCGAGCAATCCTTTGGGCAGCGTGGCACGGCGCGGCTGAGACGCCACGGCTGCTGCGCCTGAAGAGCTGCTTGACGTGCAAGCAGGTCCGAGGTCGCACAAAACGGCCCGCTCCAGCCGACGTCGCAGCGGCATTCGCCGCGAACACAGCGGCCGTGGCCTGCGCAGCTCATCGGGCAACGCCCGTCCGGCTCGCTGCAGTCGGCGCCAGTCCAGCCGCGCCGGCAGACGCATTGTGGGGCAGCCGCTGCAGTCGCTGCGGTGGCGAGCGCGGCTGCCACGGCCGCCGCAGCAGTTGCGAAAGCTCTGGCCTCGTCGACGGCGGTGGTGGCAGTCGCTGCCGCGACGGCGGCGTACCGTGCCTCCTCGGCTGAAGCAAGTGCGCTCGCCGCTTTTTCGTCAGCATCAGCAGCGCGGAGAAGGCAGTCTCCGCGACCGGAACAGGCTCGGGGGCAAGCGGAGGGCTGCGCACAAGTTGGGCCTGCCCATCCTGCCTCACAGATGCACGTACCGTCCTCGGTGCAGCGGCCGTGCGATGAGCACCGGCTGGGGCATACGACCGCGCAGTCGTCGCCGCCGAAGCCCGCCTCGCATGCGCATCCGTTTGTACGACATAGCCCGTGGCCTGAGCAGGCAGCAGGGCAGGAGGGCGCCTGCGCCTGGGCCACACCGCAGTCGGCGCCGCCTGATCCCTCCACGCACACGCATAGGCCTTGCGAGGGCGGCGGCTGTCTCCTCACCCCAGGTAGCGGGCCTGCAATCAGCAGACCAATGCGACACTCACCGAGTCCGGAGCAGCCGTGCAGGCAGCCAGGCAAGCGCTGCAGCAGCGCGCAGGCCTCGCCGACGTAGCCGTCATCGCAGAGGCAGGAGCCGTTGAAGCAGATGCCGTGGCCGGAGCAGTTGAATGCGCATCCCTGACGGAGCGCGTCGAAGACACTACATGCGTCGCCAGACCAGCCCGCCTCGCAGATGCACTTGGCGCCTCTGGATGAGAGTGTTTGACACCTGCCATGTCCCGAGCAGTTAAAAGGGCACGAGGGCGGTGCAACGTGCTCGCACGCCACTCCAGCGAAGCCCTCCCTGCAACGGCAAGCGCCGCCAAGGCACGTGCCTCGGCCCGAGCACATGAATGGACAACCAGGGTTGCGGATATCGATTTGATCACACCTGATCCCTAGGAAGCCTGGGTCGCACTCGCACTTACCATGGGAGCATTTGCCGTGGCCGCTGCACGAGAGTGGGCAGAGATGAGGCAGAGCACGCCCACAATCATAGCCCGCATAGCCAACATCGCACAAACAGCCATCGCCGTCACAGTGACCGTGACCTGAGCAGAAGCCAGGGCATGCGGACTCAACACGGGAGCACGTGGATCCGCTGTAGCCTCGATCGCAGATGCACGCGTTTGCGACACAGCGGCCGTGGCCGCTACAGCCTGTGCCCGAACAACCCCCATCTATAGTAGGGTCCTCCCTTCTATAGCCTCTCACTTGAAGTAGAAAGGCGGCTACGAAGAGGACGACCTCCGGGGTCTGCATGGATAAGGTGCTTACACGCGACTGTGCGACGGACCGACTAGCTGTGAAACTACACCTTTAACGGATGCGTCACAGCGATTGAATTTGACGATTTTGGCCACGGGAGGGTTTCAGACTCCACTGGTATCCGGATAGTTACCCAATGGTGTTTCAACAGTGTGTCACGATCTTACGAAGCCCACTGCACTTGCGCCTTCTCCGGGCGTGCCAGCGGCGGGCCCAGATATCACCACCTGCATGCACCTGACGAAGGACTTGAGTCGTTCTGATTTGCTGTAGTGAGGAACCCCCTTTTTAGAGAACCCGAGCGCTTTCTGCACGCATTCCGAAAAAATGCCAGCGACCATGAAATTTTATGCGTCGCCGAGTCGGTCGACGCCTCGGGGCTCGTCCGACAATAAGCTACAGGGCACGAACTTCAGCAAGAATATGTCTGCCGATAGCATGAAGGGAATCCTCGGGCAGGACCACCTTGTGTGGGACAGCAAGTCGCAGCAGCAGCAGCAGCCGAGGTTGTTTGAGGGCGGCCCGACAGGAGGTCATGAATCAGACTTCGAGTATCCGCTGCCCGGGAGCACCGCTGCCTGCGACATGTGCGGCGACGTTGTCAACCGATACTATCACTGTGCCGAGTGCCGCGAGGAGCAGGGCGGCCTGTTCGACCTTTGCATCGTGTGCGCAGGCGCGGCTTACCTGAAGCAGGGTGCTCCCGCGCTACTGGAGCAGGCGCGTCGAATGCGCCACCCGACGCACGACTTCCAGCGGCATAAAATGGTGCACGTCTTCCCTCCGTCATGAGCCCTCCAGTCAGTCAGCTTAGCTCCGCCCCAACGCCGACAAGCATATCCGCGTTGTGTGCACTGTTTCTTGCTTGGGAGTGGGTGGGTATGTATGGGCAATTACTCTCAGGCCGGACAGCGACAGACACGCGTCCGACCACATGCGCGCCTCGGTGTGTGACCGGGTGCAGCGCACGGCATGTGTGTCTCTATCGCGGTGCTTGTGAAGTGTCGGTGCTTGACTGCTTGTGTGAAGTGTCGGTGGACGGTGTGCCTCGTGTGCCGTTGCGGAAGTCTTGAAGTGCCGACCGGCAGGCACGCCGGTAAACAACCGGTAAACCAGTCGCCATTGGGACGGTACGTTCTCTTCACAAAACCCCCGTCGTGACACGTGTGTGCTCCCATTGCCATTCGGCGGTTCCGGAGGCGCGTTGCTTCGCGTAACGCGTTGCCGTTGGGGCTTGTTCGGCCGCGGCGACGGTTCGATTTCGTAATTTATTTCGGCGACCGCGCGCGCCGCGCGCGCAACCCGCGCGTAATAGCCGCCAGTCGGGCGGGCGGTGCGTCGCGGTACGGTTGGTACGGGAAAGGTACGGGAATTGGCAATTGCGAATACGTCCTCGGTTTATCGAGTTCCGGCGGAGTATACG
>Ga0164295_10004975_pt1 | contig 10551 bp, 10 predicted proteins | sample GEODES006metaG_FD_111798 | JGI IMG/M metagenome (GOLD analysis project Ga0164295, IMG submission 111798) | Oligotrophic lake water microbial communities from Sparkling Lake, Wisconsin, USA - GEODES006 metaG | ecosystem: Environmental > Aquatic > Freshwater > Lake | place: USA: Sparkling Lake...
AAATTAGAAAATAAAATAATCATAAAGTTAATTAAAAATCCTAAGCTTGATAAAGAGAAAAAGCCTATCGAGGCAGAAAAAAATATCAAAGAAAAAGTAGTTAAAAAAGAAAAAAAGAAAAGCGACAATATATCTGTTGAAACTAGTGCTGAAAGCAATAAATCGTCTTTAAAATTAGATAAAAAAGATGTGCAATATAGCGACAACAGCTCAATTCAAACAATTGATTGGCCATTCTAATTTATTTTTAAGAGAATAAAATAAAAATAAGAGGCTTTTTTACTTAATAAATTGATTTGGCATTTCTCTTCTATAGCGATCAATTTCTGATTTTCTTGATCTAAACTTTGTTAATTCTGCCCCAGAAAGCTTAATTCCTGATACTGATTTTACTGATGCTGGGTTGATTTGATTGCCTTTATAGATAACTTCAAAATGAAGATGCGGGCCAGTTGAACGGCCAGTGCTACCAACAAAAGCAACTACATCTCCTTGTTTTACTTTAATTCCATTTCTCATATTTCTGGCGAAACGACTAGCATGGCCATATGCAGTTGAATAATCTTGATTATGTCTAATTTGTACAAAATTACCATATCCGCCTTTAACTCCAGCATAAGTTATGGTGCCGTTGCCCGCTGCAATTATTGGGGTTCCCGTTGGTGCAGCAAAATCGGTTCCCTTGTGCATTTTTGAATAGCCAAGAATTGGGTGTTTTCTAAGCCCAAAGCCAGAAGAAACTCTTGCTCCGTTAATAGGAGTTCGAAGTAATGATTTGCGAATACTATCTCCTTTTGCATCGAAATATTCTATTTTACCGTCAAGATAATGAATATAAGTTTCGATTTTTTTTCTTTTTAAAGATAATGAAGAATATAGAACTGCGCCATCTTTAATTTTTTTCCCATCTTCATCATAATAGCTTTCAACGAGCATTTCAAAGCTATCGCCATTTTTTATATCTCTTTGAAAATCAATATCATATCCATAAACCGCTATCATTTGCATCATTGCGGTTGCTGAAATTCCTGATTCGATTCCATCGTTAAATAAGCCATTTTTAATTATGCCACGATATTTTGAATATCGTTTATTAATTTTTATTTTTCTTTCTTTGCCAATATATTTGCCATTTGCCTCTCTTTTAACTATAATTTGTCGTTCGTCGTTTTCTGATATTGCAATTTCTTCAATAATTGTTGAATGTGTAGTTTTGGTGATGTTTTGATTCTCTTGTGATGTTTTATAGCCAAGTAGATTTTTAAATTTAATCTTAATTTTATTTTCTTGTAATATTGATTTTGAGTCTATTAATTTGTTGATTTGATTAACGATATTTTTAGCATCTTCATCATTGCTACCGAAATTTATTAATACCTTGAGTAGAGTTTCGTGCTTTTTTAGTTGATATTCTATATTTTGCTCTTCTTCAATGTTAATTCCAGATTCTGATATATTGACTTCTATTGGGCTTTTGATTCTTTTTTTTAGATTAAAATTGGCATAATCGTAAAATAATCTTTTGCTAAAACTAAATATCTCTAAAGCAAGAAATGAAATAATTATTAATAGGGATATATATTGAGAGCTTTTATTGGTAATGGCTTTGTCAATAAATTGCAGAATAGCAATAATAATTTTATTGTGTGATTTATGATGCTTGTTATCCACTTTCTTCTCAATCTTTTAATTAAAAATGCTAAAAGTAAAAGATAAAAAGTGTAAAATTACGAATAAATCAACTATTTTTGCAACAAAATAAGGATTAAATTTTGTTATTGGCTCTTGTAGGAGTAGTTTGCGAAAAAAACTTTTGGCTAAATAATGTTTTTCTTTTCTTTTTTCGATTTCTTCTTTGCTTAATTTTTCTTTTTTGGGGGTTATTTTTATCAGAACTCTAAAATGCCATATAAAATAACATAACACGGGAATGGAAAGAATAAAAGAGAAAAATTTTACATTGATAATCGTAATGATGCCATTGATGCAATAAGCGATAAAATATGCTATGCCACCCCAGTATATCATAACATCTCTAAAGCTTTCTAAGCCTTTATTGGCGCTAGAAAATTTTGTTAGCAATATTGAAGAATATTGTTTTAGCGATTCATTGTTACAAAATTTATGCAATTTTAAATTTGCGAGAAACTTATTTTCAAAGGCTTTATCTTTGAGCTGAGTAATTTTGGAAATATATTTTTTTAGCATTTTTTTGTTATTTTTTTTGTTGAGGTCCAAACCAAGGCATATCGAAGTCAAAATTGCGAAATTCTTGTGATAATTTCACTGGCTCATAAACAACTTTTTGCTTTATTTCGTCGTAACGAACTTCTTGATAGCCTGTTAAGGGGAAGTCTTTTTTTAGAGGGTGCCATTCAAAATTATAATCGGTAAGAATTCTTCTTAAATCTGGGTGATTAGTGAATTTTATGCCAAACATATCGAAAGTTTCTCTTTCAAACCAATTTGCACTCGGGAAAATCGAGCATAAAGAGGGAACTTCTATATTTTCATCAACGGCAACTTTTATAGTGATTCTGTTATTGAGTTTTAGGCTTAGAAAATTGTAAATAACTTCAAAGCGAGGAGACCTAATAGTCAGCATATCGGCACCAAAAACATCGAGCAAGACTCTAAAACTAAGCGATTCTTCATCTCTTAGGAAGGTTGCTAGATCGACGATTTTATCTTTAGGGCTGTAAATTATAAGGTTATTATTGGCAATAGGGCTTACAACTTCTAAGTCAGGAAATTTTTCTTTAATGTAATTGGCTTGTAATTCTAAATTTTGAAACATTTTTTTGTAATTTGATTAGCGACTAAATTTACCAGTTCTTTTGATCTTTTTTTGTAGAGCCATTATTCCGTAGAGCAATGCTTCAGCGGTTGGAGGGCACCCAGGCACATAAATATCAACAGGGATAATTTTATCACAACCTCTAACTACCGAGTATGAATAATGATAGTACCCGCCACCATTGGCACAACTGCCCATTGATATAACATAGCGAGGTTCCGCCATTTGATCATAAACCTTTCTGAGGGCGGGAGCCATTTTGTTAGTAAGGGTGCCGGCAACAATTATTACATCAGATTGACGAGGAGAAGGTCGAAAAATTGCTCCGAATTTGTCGAGGTCGTAACGGCTTGATGCGGTTTGCATCATTTCAACCGCACAACAAGCTAAGCCGAAAGTCATTGGCCATAAGGAGCCAGATCTTGCCCAATTTGCTAGGTCATCTAGCTTTGCAGTAACAAAGCCACGATTATTAATATGTTCATCAAGATCGTTTAATAGTTGATCTTGGTTAAAAGGAGTTAAATTATTAAGATTCATAAAATTATTTGTTGTTATTTCCAGTCGAGGGCTCCTCGTTTCCACTCATAAATGAAGCCTATTGTCAATAAGGTAAGAAATATCATCATTGACCAAAACCCAAATTTACCTATTTCGGTTAAGCTTACTGCCCAAGGAAAAAGAAATGCAATTTCTAAGTCGAAAATAATGAATAATATTGCCACTAAATAAAATTTAATTGAAAATTCGTTTCTAACCTTGCCATCGCCTTCAAAACCGCATTCATAAGGCGAGTTTTTTTGATTATCTGGGCTTCTTTTATTGATTAAAAAGGGAATTAACAATATTGCGATTGATAGCCCGATTGCAATTAAAATAAATAGTAAAATTGGTAAATATTGCATTGGCAATTGGTTGATTGAGTCAAGCTGTGCCACATTTTCTAATTTTTCAACCGCAATATTTAAAGATTCTGAATTTTGCAATGTCGTATTTTCTGCGTTCATTTTATGTTTGAATTATTGAATAGATTTCAAAGCTGAATTTATGTTACAAAGATTAATTAACCAATTTAACCTCGCAAATTACAAAACAAATTATGCAAAAGCTATGTTATTTTTACGTTTATTATTTCAAATAAATTTTCAAATAAATTTTCAAATGAATTTTATTTTGATTTTGTAATTTAAAGAAATTATATTTGCTACAAAATTGGTTATATTTAAGTGTTTATAAAAAAAAATAAAACTCAACTTAAAAAATAAAAATTTTAAGTATGAATAACCATAAAAATCCTGCTAATAATTAATTAACTAGCCTATGACAAAAAAAATGCAAAAATTAACTGCACAAACCAATAGTTTTGTTGCTCTTATCACCCCTTTTAAAAAGGGAAAAGTTGATTTCAAAGCTCTGGAAAAATTAATTGAATTTCAAATCGAAAATGGTATCGATGGCATAGTGCCTTGTGGTACAACTGGCGAGTCTCCAACTCTTTCGCATCAAGAACATAATGAAATTATTGAATTTGCAGTAAAAATTGCTAAAAAAAGAGTTAAAGTAATGGCGGGAACAGGCTCTAATTCAACATCCGAAGCAGTTGAAATGACAAAATATGCCAAAAAAGTAGGAGTTGATTCTTGTTTAATTGTTACTCCCTACTACAACAAACCCACTCCAGAAGGAGTTTACGAGCATTTCAAGGCTCTTGATAAATGCGGAGTGCCACTTTATATTTACAACATTCCCGGTCGTTCAGTAATTAATATTGCTGATGAAAATATTGTGAAAATCGCCCAATTACAAAATGTTGTGGGCATTAAAGATGCCACGGGAGACTTGGCTAGATTATCTTCCTTAAGAATTTTAATTAATAAAATTAACAAAGATTTTATCTATCTCTCCGGAGAAGATGAAACCGCCGTCGGGTTCAATGCAATGGGCGGAAATGGCATAATATCTGTCACTGCCAATATTGCTCCAAAAATGGTTAGCGATTTACAAAAATTATGTATGGCTAATAAATATGATGAAGCCTTGAAACTACAAGATAAACTCACTAATCTTCATAAAATGATGTTTTGCGAAACGAATCCGATTCCCGTTAAATATGCATCTTCCTTAATGAATTTAAGCAACGGCGAAGTTCGGTTACCTTTAACATTACCAAGCATTGATAATCAACAAAGAATCAAAGAAGCCTTGAAATCATTAAAGCTAATCTAGTTGATTAATCTTGATTTATAATTGAAAAGAAGCTTTTAGGCAATGAAATTGGTTATATGAAGAATTTATTTAGTAAAAATATCAATCAATGGCTATTTTATTCTATAATTAGCGAAATAAAAGCTGAAGTTGAGATTAATAAAATGGTTTATGAATTATGTAATTTGAGTGAGGAAAAGATTTGGATTGCGGAAAGTTTATTTGTATAAGATATGATTGAAGTAATATTTAAAAATGCAAGTCATGATTATTACGATGTTTTGATTTTAATTACATCTTTTTTTGCAATGATTGGAACAATTGCAACCGCTATTGTGACATATTTTGCTTGGAGGTCACAGCATAAATTAAATCTACTAACATTATCAAAAGAACAACTTGATTGCGATAATCAGTCTTTAGAAGAATTTCGAAATAATATCATTCCAAATAGTGAAAGATGGAATGATGGATCTAAAATGTATTGGTTTTTATATGAAGCAGATTATTGGAATTATAAAAAGACACTATACCCTATAGATCTTGTAAATGAAACACAAATCTATGAATTAGTGCAGTGCAAAGAATATACACATAACGGCGAGCTGCGTAACATGGTTGCTAAGTCATTATACGAATATAAAATATTAAACGAATGTTTACGTCAAAGTTTTACAAGCCATCAAGATGGATATCTATATGATAGAAATATTAGAAATTATCGTCTTAATGAAGAGCTAATGCAAAATTTTGGTTCTAAGAAGTTTGGAATTATAACTAAAAAATTTTATTTTACCGTAGGCGAGATAACGCTAAGCAATATACAAGAATATTATGAAGCAATTCTAATAAAAGGAAATCAAAATACTGAATATAGAAATAAAAACGGCAATCTTTGTTCTAGCGGTCAAAGTTTTGAAATTTGGCAACTATCCGATGATAAATTAGAGGATTTATTTTTAAAAAATATAAATGCTATCTCGGGTTTAGTTTCTAGTTTTGTTAATTTATTAGATTATGTAGATATAAGAATTAAGAATAAAATGATTAAAAGAGAAGCGTTGAGATATCTTTTTGAGCAAGAATTTTTGTGGGAAAATTTATATATTATTCGAAAAGTTTTTGAATTTAAGAGTAAAAATCCTTATTTTCACAATAGTGCACAGAAAAATGCCTATTTTATATTTTCTGAAACAATAGATAAATACGATGCACTAAAGAATGTAGAAAAGCAATTTGATAGATTAGAAGAATTATGGCAAAAGCTCTTTGGATTGAATTGTTTTATATCTTCAACACCATCATTCCGATTAATATAAGTGGGGCATAATATTTTGATTATAAATACTCACAATCGTTATAAAAACATTCAATCTGATAACTCCCCCCCCCATAATTTTAATGAGGGCCTGTCGTTGCAAAAGCACGACTCTTTATCTAATAACTCCCCCCTTGAGGGGGAGTCGAACGGCTTAATGCCGTTCGGTGGGGGGTCAAAAAAGCTAGCAACCAACTCAAGCCTTAATTCTTCTAAAAATATTATCGACCCCTCCTCTGCATCGCCAACAAGTTGTCTCTGCGACCCTCCCCTTTAAATATTCTCTAGGAGAAGTTTATAATACTGAATTAAAAATTAAATGAAATTTGAAGAATTAAAAAATATTGTTAAAAATGTTCCTGAAACTAGCGGAATATATAAGTTTATTGATAAGAATGAGCAAACTCTTTATGTTGGGAAGGCTAAAAATCTTAGAAAAAGATTAACTAACTACACTCAACCAGAAAGGCTTAATAAAAGAATTGCAAGAATGGTTAATCTGGCTACAAAGCTAGATTTTATCCAAACTCAGAATGAATTAGAGGCATTGCTTCTTGAGCATAATTTAATTAAGAAACTTGCTCCACATTTTAATATTTTATTGAGGGATAGCAAAACATTTCCTTATATTTCTATTGGTAAGAATCATTTATTTCCAAGGCTTGCTAAGCATCGCGGAGTTAAATCTCAAAGTTATTATTTTGGACCATTCGCTCAAGCTAGAGATGTCAACAAAACTATTGATATTTTAAAAAAAAGTTTTTTATTAAGAACCTGCACCGATCAAGAATTTAAGGCATCTAAAAAACCTTGCCTAGAATATCAAATTAAAAAATGCTCCGCCCCTTGTGTTAATTATATCTCTCGTGAAGATTATCAAAAATTAGTTGCGGATACGGTTAATTTTTTGAATGGCAAATCTACTATTATTCAAGAATCTTTGAACCTTAAAATGGCGGAATTTAGCAAAAATGAAGAATTTGAAAAAGCACTTGTGGTTAGAGATAAAATAAGGGCTCTTGCTACAATTCAGGCTCAACAAAATATTAATATTGATGATTTAGGCAATAGTGATGTTATTGTGATAATTCGTCATCAAATGTGGGTTTGTGTTTCTGTATCTTTTTATCGCAACGGCAATAATTATGGCTCTAAGCCATATTTTTACAATATTGCCAATGAAAATTTTGCCAATGAAAATTTTGTTGAAGAGAATCAAGATAATTTAGCTAATTTTTTGTGGGAATTTTTAGGGCAGTTTTACCTAGAAAATCAAGCTCCGCAAATTATTTTGTTAAATTTAATGCCTCTTGAAGCCGAAGCCGAGAATATGGCTCCAAATCAGCATTTGCAACTATTTAACGATTTTATTAATCAAATTAATTCTCAAAATGATTATAAAGTTAAAGTAAAAATTGCCAATAAGGGTAATAATTTAAAATTAATACAAGATTTAGAATTTCTCGCAAAACAGCTCACGGAACAAAAGATTGTTAGCACTGCTAGTAATCAAGGGTTCTTGCAGGCAATTAAAGAATTATTCAATTTACAAAAAACTCCTCAAAAAATTGAAGTTTATGATAATAGCCACACTGCGGGAACGAATCAGGTGGGAGTATTGATTGCAACAAATGCAGAAGGTTTTATCAAAAATGATTACCGCAAATTTAATGTTAAAGATTTTAATCAATATAATATTGATAATGCAAATAACGGCAATGCCAATAACGGTAATGATTTAGCGATTCTTGAGCAAATATTAACTCGTCGTTTTACTAATTATATTCAAGAAAAATTACCAGATTTTATTATTATTGATGGCGGTTTAACCCATCTAAATGTTGCTTTTAAAGTTTTTAAGGAGCTTGAAATCAATATTCCCTTCATTTGTATGTCAAAAGGTAAAGATAGAAATTCTGGTTTAGAAGATTTTCATTTTTATGAATTTGATGAAGAGAAGCAAGAAAAAACCCACCGCCAAATTACCTTGCCGAAGAATCATTTATTAAAATATTATTTACAAAGATTGAGAGATGAAGCTCATCGTTTTGCTATCACTACTCATCGCCAAAAAAGAGGGAAAGAGATAACGAAATCAAGCCTTGATGATATTGAAGGCATTGGAGCTTCAAGAAAAAAGAAATTATTGCAATATTTTGGTTCAGTTGAAAAAATCAAAACGGCAAAAATAGCAGATTTAGAAAGGGTTGAAGGTATTAGCAAAAAAATTGCTACCCAAATTCATCAATTTTTTAATTAATGAATCTCATAATTACAAAGTCTTAAAAAATGATCCGCAAATTTTTCTCTATTTTAATATGTAACCTGTTGTTGGTTTCAAGCACTGTTCAAGCTTTGGAACTCAAGAATGATGGTGATTATGTTGTGATTCTGCACGGCATCGCAAGATCAAGCAAGCATATGCAAAAAATTGCTACCTACCTACAAAAAGATGGGTTTGATGTAATTAATTTAAATTACCCTTCCGCGACTTATACAATTGAAGATCTAACGGAAATTATAAATAAAGAAATATCCCAAAGAACTCCCGAAAAAAAGCCAATACACTTCGTTGGATATTCAATGGGTGCGTTAATGGTTCGTGCATTAATTCATAAATATAATTACAAGAATCTTGGAAAAGTTATTCAGCTAGCGCCACCCAATCAAGGCAGTGAAGTTGCGGATTTTGTAAAAAACTTTTGGCCTTACAAAAAAATATATGGCCCAGCAGGTCAGCAGTTAATTACTGATCAAAGCTCAGTTAAACACCTTTTTGGCAAAGTTAATTACGAGCTTGGAATTATTGCGGGAAATGCAACTATTGATCCAATTTCATCATCAATAATTCCTGGAGAAGATGATGGCAAGGTTGCAGTTGAAAGAACCAAGTTAGAGGGGATGAAAGATCATATTGTGGTGAGTGAATCGCATACTTTTTTTCCATCAAACAAAGAAGTGCAAAAACAAACCTTATACTTCCTAAAGAATGGTAATTTTAAACACTAAAAATATGCAGAACCAATTCCACTTATTGAAATCAAAAAAATTCTTACCGCTTTTTATCACTCAATTCTTTGGTGCTTTTAACGACAATGTTTTTAAAAATGCTTTTCTGATTTGGTTTACTTATGATATATCACAGAAGCTGGATATGAATCCGCAAATTATGGTTACGATTGCCTCAGGTTTATTTGTTTTACCATTTTCCCTTTTTTCTGCTCTAGCTGGACAGATTGCAGATAAATTTGAAAAATCTAAAATTGTCCGTATTATTAAAATCGCCGAGATCTTGATAATGCTATTCTCCTTCATCGGCTTTTACTTCGAAAATATTTATCTACTTTTAGTGCTAATATTTTTGATGGGAGTTCATTCAACTTTTTTTGGTCCAATTAAATATAGTCTGCTTCCCGAAGCTTTAAAAAATGATGAGTTAATCATTGGTAATGCTTTGATTGAAGGTGGAACTTTTTTGGCAATATTGCTTGGAACAATTCTCGGCGGAGTTGTGGTTAGATCGCAAAATGGCATCGAAATTATTTCTGCCACAGTCTTATTATTCGCAGTAATCGGCTATATTAGCAGTCGCTTCATACCAAAAACCCCAATCAGTGATCTAAATCTTAAGATCGATTTCAATATTTTTTCTCAAACCTTAAAAATTATTGGTTATGCTAAAAAAGAAAATACGGTATGGCTTTCAATAGTTGGCATCTCTTGGTTCTGGTTTATTGGCATAACTTTTCTTTCAAACTTTCCGATTTACACCAAAAATATCATCAATGGCGATGAGTTTATTGTTACTTTGTTTCTCGCTATTTTTTCGATTGGAATTGGGATGGGATCGGTAATGTGTAACAAATTACTCAAAGGAAAAATCAATGGTAAGTTTGTTCCACTCGGTTCGATTGGTATCTCGATAGGAATTTTAGCCTTTTGTATTTCGAGCCATTTTTATCAAACTCCCGAAAATATAATCAGCATCGGAGAATTTTTTACGAACAGCTGTCAAAGCTATTTGATCATATTAAGCCTACTGACAATCGCCATTTTTTCTGGCATCTACATCGTGCCTCTTTATGCTATAATGCAGTATAGATCTGACAATCAATATCTATCGAGAATTATTGCCGCAAATAATGTTATGAATGCATTATTTATGGTGGCTTCAAGCTTTGTAATTATTGCTCTAATCAAGATAAATCTCACATTACTTCAAATCTTTCTG
>Ga0164295_10004978_pt1 | contig 10549 bp, 10 predicted proteins | sample GEODES006metaG_FD_111798 | JGI IMG/M metagenome (GOLD analysis project Ga0164295, IMG submission 111798) | Oligotrophic lake water microbial communities from Sparkling Lake, Wisconsin, USA - GEODES006 metaG | ecosystem: Environmental > Aquatic > Freshwater > Lake | place: USA: Sparkling Lake...
CAAGGAGATCGACGGGGCACTCGGCGAGATCGACTTCAGCGCGGCGATCTACGAGTACTACGCCGATAACGCCGAGAAGTTCCTGGCCGACGAGAAGATCGACCTCCTCGGTGGCGAGGGCAGCGCCATCATCCGGCGCGGCCCGGTGGGCGTACTGCTAGGCATCATGCCGTGGAACTACCCGTACTACCAGGTGGCCCGCTTCGCCGGTCCGAACCTGACGCTGGGCAACACCATCGTGCTCAAGCACGCGCCGCAGTGCCCGGAGTCGGCCGCCGCCATCCAGAAAATCTACGACGATGCCGGTTTCCCGAAGGGGGCCTACGTCAACGTCTACGCCACCAATGAGCAGATCGCCGAGGCGATCGCTGATCCGCGGGTCCAAGGGGTATCGCTGACCGGATCCGAGCGGGCCGGCGCGGCGGTCGCCGAGATCGCGGGACGCAACCTCAAGAAGGTTGTGCTCGAACTCGGTGGGTGCGATCCCTTCATTGTGCTGAGCACCGACGACCTCGACGCGACCGTCGACGCCGCCGTCGCGGGACGTTTCGAGAACGTCGGGCAGGCCTGCAACGCGGCCAAGCGTTTCATCGTCGCGGCCGATATCTACGACGACTTCCTGGACAAGTTCACCAAGAAGGTTCTGGAGACAGCCGATGGCCTGCCGCCGCTGTCCTCGGTAGGAGCCGCGAAACGTCTCGGCGAACAGGTCGACCGCGCGGTGGCCGACGGCGCCAAGTTGGTGTCGAAGGGTGAGCGCAAGGGTGCTCACTTCCCACCCGGGGTGCTGACCGGCCTCTCGGCCGGCTCACCGTCCTACCGCGAGGAACTGTTCGGTCCGGTCGCGTGTGTCTACAAGGCCTCTTCTGAGGACGAGGCAGTGGAACTGGCCAATGACACCCCGTTCGGGCTCGGGTCGTATGTCTTCACCACCGACGCCGAGCAGGCCAAGCGGGTAGCCGACAAGATCGAGGCCGGCATGGTCTACGTGAATCTGGTCGGCGCCGACGGGGTGGAGTTGCCGTTCGGTGGCGTCAAGCGGTCCGGGTTCGGCCGTGAGTTGGGCCGTTTCGGTATCGACGAGTTCGTCAATAAGAAGCTCATCCGGATCGGATAGCGATGACAGCGACGGTAGCCGCAACCAAGAAGGACACCTACACCCCGTTCGAGCTGTTCGACATCGATCGGTTGCTCGACAATGACGAACGCGATATCGCCGCGACCGTTCGCCGGTTCGTCGACACCAGGTTGCGTCCGCATATCGGGGACTGGTTCGAATCGTCGACGCTGCCCAAGGAACTCGCGAAGGAGTTCGGCGGCCTTGGCGTGATGGGCATGCACCTGGACGGCTACGGTTGCGCCGGCACCAACGCGGTCAGCTACGGGTTGGCGTGTATGGAGCTGGAGGCCGGCGACAGCGGCTTCCGCAGCTTCGTATCGGTGCAGGGATCGCTGTCGATGTTCTCGATCCACCACTTCGGATCCGAGGAACAGAAACAGCAGTGGCTACCGCAATTGGCATCCGGGGATGCGATCGGCTGCTTCGGGCTCACCGAGGCGGATTTCGGCTCGAACCCGGCCGGGATGCGCACCCGCGCCCGACGCGATGGTTCCGACTGGGTGATCAACGGCACCAAGATGTGGATTACCAACGGAAACCTCGCCGACGTCGCCACTATCTGGGCGCAAACCGACGACGGCATCCGTGGCTTCCTGGTACCGACCGACACATCGGGATTCACCGCGAATGTGATCCATAAGAAGCTGTCGCTGCGGGCCTCGGTCACCTCCGAGTTGGTGTTGGACAACGTGCGGTTGCCGGCCTCGGCACAACTACCCGAAGCCGTCGGCCTGGGTGCACCGCTGTCCTGTCTGAACGAGGCGCGGTTCGGGATCATCTTCGGCACCATGGGCGCTGCCCGGGACTGCCTGGAGACCACCCTGGCCTACACCCGCGATCGGGAGGTCTTCGACCGGCCGCTGTCGAGCTACCAGCTCTCGCAGGAGAAGCTGGCCAATATGACCCTCGAACTCGGCAAGGGTGTGCTGCTGGCCATCCATCTGGGCCGCATCAAGGATGCGCAGGGCGCACTGCCCGAGCAGATCAGCCTGGGCAAACTCAACAATGCGCGCGAGGCGCTGGCGATTGCCCGGGAGTGCCGAACCCTGTTGGGCGGCAGCGGAATCACCCTGGAGTACTCGCCGCTACGGCATGCCAACAACTTGGAGTCGGTGCTGACCTACGAGGGCACCTCCGAGATGCATATGCTCTCGATCGGACGGGCCCTGACCGGACACGCGGCGTTCCGCTGAGATGAGCGAGGGCGTAGCGCTCCGCCAGCTGATCAACGGTGCATGGCGGCCCGGGAGCGGCGCCCGGTTGCAGAGTCTGAGTCCGACCCGACCCGATATCGTTGTTGCCGAAGGTGATTCGGCCACGGTAGGCGACGCCGGCGAAGCCGTCGCCGCCGCACGCGACGCACTGCCCGGGTGGGCGGCCACCACAATCCATCAGCGCGGCGCAATCTTGGCTGCCGCGGCAGCGATCATTGAACGCCACGGGGCCCAGTGGGGTCTGGAGCTGACCCTCGAGGAGGGTAAGACCAAGGCCGAAGGCATCGCCGAAGTCGGCCGCGCAGCGCAGATTCTTCGCTACTACGCCGCCGAGGGCGACCGCCAGACCGGGGAGATCTTCTCCTCGCCGCGGGCCGGCGAGCAGATTCTGGTGACCCGCAAACCGATCGGCGTGGTCGCGGCGATCACCCCGTTCAACTTCCCGATCGCGATACCGGCCTGGAAGATCGCCCCGGCACTGGTCTACGGCAACACCGTGGTGTGGAAACCGGCGAGTGCGGTACCGCTGTTGGCACAGCGGCTCGCCGAAGCGCTGACCAACGCGGGGCTGCCGCCCGGCGTGCTCAACCTGGTGATCGGGAACTCTGCTGCCGGTGACGCCCTGGTCAACCACGCCGACATCGATGCCATCACCTTCACCGGCTCGACCGGCGTGGGCAGGCGGATCGCCGCCGCAGCGGCGGCCCGCGGCATTCCGGTTCAAGCCGAGATGGGCGGCAAGAACGCCGCCGTCGTCCTCGATGACGCCGACTTCGACCTCGCCATCGAACAGGTAATGCTGGGTGCATTCCGCTCAACCGGCCAGAAGTGCACCGCGACGTCGCGATTGATCCTCACCAAGGGAATCGCCGACCGGTTCCTGGCGGCTCTGATCGCGAAAGCCGACGCCCTGACCGTCGGGGACCCGAGCGTGGAGACAACCCAGATGGGTCCGGTCATCAGCGGTTCGGCACAGACCGACATCATCGGCGGTATCGATACCGCAAAGTCGCAGGGGGCATCGGTGTTGGCCGGCGGTGGCGGCTACCAAGACGGCGTCCTCGCGCAGGGCCATTTCGTGGCTCCGACAGTCGTGGAGTTGACCACGGCGGCCGACATCTGGACCGAGGAACTGTTCGGACCGGTGCTGACGGTGCGCCGGGCGGACGGAGCCGACGAAGCCTTCGCGCTGGCCAACGACAGTGAATTCGGTCTCTCCGCAGCGGTTTTCACCCAGGACCTGACCCGCGCGTTACAGGCCATTGACCGTGTCGATGTCGGGGTCCTGCACATTAACTCCGAGTCCGCCGGTGCCGACCCGCACGTGCCCTTCGGCGGCGCCAAGCGCAGCGGTCTGGGCCCCAAGGAACAGGGCGGCGCAGCGCGGGAGTTTTTCACCCACACCACCACGGTCTACCTGCGTGGCGGCGCGGCGAACGCCTGAGTCAGTGCACGCCCTCCATGAGGCGGCTGATGCGCGGTGCAAGTACCCACACGATCGCACCGACCACAACGGCCACTGAGCCGATACTCCCGAAATAGGCGAACTCGTGATCGGGGTCGTAGTAACGGGCCAGAACACCGGACATCGCAGTGCCCAGTCCGACCGAGAAGAAATACAGCGCCATCATCTGCGCCCGAAATGCATTGGTCGCCAACTGGGTGGTGACAGATAGGCCTATCGGCGACAGCAGCAGTTCCGAGACGGCGAAGGCTCCCATGACCGCGACCACGAAGAGCACCGGCACCGAACGCCCTGTGGTGCCGGCCATCGCCATGAACAACAGGAATGCCAGGCCCATGCCGATCACACCGTAGGCGAACTTGCGCGGAGTCGTCGGCGCACGACGGCCGAGTTTGGTCCACAGCACTGCGAACACTGGCGACAGCAGGATGATCCACACCGGTTCGATGGAGCCGATCCAACTCGACGGCGCCGTCCACCCGAAGATAGACCAGTTCATTCGTTCGTCGGAATAGATCGCGAGCACCGTGAAAATCTGCTGGAACAGTGACCAGAACACCGCGTTGGCAATGAACAGTGGGATGAAGGCAAGGACCCGGGTGCGCTCGACCGGGTCCACCCGATCACTGGTGAGCATCACGGTGAAGTAGCTCACCGCCGCGATGAGGATCAAACCCGTGGTGACCTGGGACAAATTGGCAAGCTCCACCACTCCCGTCACGAGTCCCAGGATGATTGAACCCAAGACAACACCTGCCACCGCAGCCGCCCGCCAAAAAGCCCCGCGGGTCAAAGGATTCGGAATAGTGCGGCCGTGCATACCGAGATTGCGCCGAAACACCACGTACTGCGTCAACCCTAGAGCCATACCCAGCGCCGCCGCACCGAAGCCGTAGTGGAACCCGAGGCTGGTCTGCAGCAGACCTGTGAGCAGCGGTCCGGAAAACGCGCCAAGGTTGATGCCGAGATAGAACAGGGTGAAGCCGCCGTCACGACGTGGATCCCCGTTGTCGTAGAGGGTTCCCAACAACGAGGATGCATTGGCTTTTAAGGCGCCCGCACCGAGTGCGATGAGCACCAGACCGACCGCCACCCCGGTGAGACCGGGCAGGATCGCCAGCGAGATGTGTCCGCACATCACGATCACTCCGCCGTAGAACACCGTCCGTTCCATGCCCAGTACCCGGTCGGCCAGCCACCCGCCCAGCACGGTGGACAGGTAGACCAGTCCGCCGTAGGCACCCACGATGCCGGTCGCCGTCGCCTTCGGCAGGCCCAGACCGCCGTCGGTCACCGAGTAGTAGAGGTAGTACCCGAGGATGGTGAGCATCCCGTAGAACGAGAAGCGTTCCCACAACTCGACGCCGAAGAGGTTGATGAGTCCGACCGGATGACCGAACCGGGTCTGATGCGTCGACGCGTCGGTGCGCCCGGAGAGTTCAGTCACGGCAATTACCATGCCACGATCACCGACCGGATTCGACTGGAAATAGACTCGACTCTGTGAAAGTGACCGCGATCCACATCGCGCCCGGAAGCCGACTGCCAACACGTGCGGTTGACTCCGTCGTCGCCGAAGCGCGCAAGGGTCTGGTTGGGGACCGCTATCACGGCAGTAGGCACCGCCAGGTCACCCTGCAGTCGCAGGAATCGCTCAACCACGCTGCCGATGACCTCGGCCACGGCTTCGACGCCCAGGCGACCCGCCGGAATATCACCGTCGACGGTGGCGATATTCCGGCCAAGCCCGGGACCCGCCTCATGATCGGTGCAGTCGAGTTCGAAGTGGTGCGCGACGCGGCGCCGTGCCGCCTGCTCGACGACTGGATCGGCCCCGGTGCGATGAAGGCGCTGCGCGGCCGGGCAGGCTCGGCCCTACGGGTCATTAGTACGGGCACGATCAGCGTGGGCGACAGCGTCACGATCACCAACACGGTGATCACCACTCCGTGACGCCCGTTCTGTTCGGGTTCGTCACCGGGCTGAGCCTGATCGTGGCGATAGGTGCGCAGAACGCGTTCGTTCTGCGACAGGGCATCCGCAACGAGCACGTGCTGCCGGTGGTGATCCTGTGCGCCGTATCGGATCTGGTGCTGATCATGGCGGGCGTCGCTGGCGTGGGGGCACTGATCACCGCGCATCCGCAATTGCTGAGCGTCGCCCGATACGGCGGCGCGGCATTTCTGGTGGGGTACGGCCTGCTCGCCGCACGCCGCGCGATCCGCCCGGCCACCTTGACACCGAGCGACGCCGGGCCGGCGCGGCTGACGGCGGTGCTGCTGACCTGTCTGGCGCTGACCTTTCTCAACCCCCACGTCTACCTAGATACGGTTGTCCTGCTGGGAACACTGGCCGCCCAGCAGGGCGAGGCACGGTGGCGTTTCGGTGCGGGTGCGGCCGCCGCGAGTGTGGTCTGGTTCTTCAGCCTCGGTTTCGGTGCGCGCCGGCTTGCCGGCCTGTTCGCCAAACCGACGACGTGGCGGCTTCTGGATGGACTGATCGCGTCGATCATGATCACCCTCGGTATTTCGCTGGCATGGGGCGCAACGCGATAACCTCCCGAAATGGGCGAGCAGTACAGCAGGCGCGGATTCTTTAGCGTCATCGGTGCCGCCAGCCTCGCCGCCGCGTGTACTCCCGGCGGCGGAAACAACCACGGGGCCGTGACGATCAAGCACATCTTCGGTGAGACCACGGTGCCCGGACCACCCCAACGGGTCGTCAGCGCCGGCCTGACCGAACAGGACGACCTGCTCGCTGTCGGCGTGGTACCTGTCGCCGTCACCAACTGGTTCGGTAACCAGCCGCTCGGGGTGTGGCCCTGGGCGCAGTCGAACCTGGGTGACGCGAAGCCCGTCGTGCTCGACCTGGACAACGGAATTCAAGTAGACCGCATCGCCAAACTCTCTCCTGATCTGATCATCGCGATCAACGCCGGCCTGGATTCCGACACATACCAGAAACTGTCCTCAATAGCCCCTACCCTCGCGCAGTCGGGCGGCAATGCGTTCTTCGAGCCGTGGAAGGATCAGGCCGCGACGGTCGGCAGGGCGGTGTTTCGGGGTGATCAGATGGCGACGTTGATTGACGGTGTCGATGCCACGTTCGCCGCTGTCGCGCAAGCCAACCCGAACTTCGAGGATCGCAGGGCGCTGCTATTGGATGGCCGCTTCTCCGGTGACACCATCGGCGCCACGGTGGACGGCTGGCGAACCAATTTCCTGACCGCGATGGGATTGAAGATTGCCGACCGCAGCGGCGAGATTTCGCGAACGGAGTTGGCAGGGGTCCTCGAGGGAGTCGACGTGGTGATCTGGTGCACGGCAGACGAGACCGAACAGGCACTGTTGCTGGCCGAACCGGCGATAGCCGGTCTGCGGAACCACAATGTCTTCACCGCCGTCGAACTGGCCGGGGCGATCGCGTTCGCCTCGCCGCTGTCCTACCCGGTCGTAGCCGAGCGATTGCCGCCACTGCTGGCGCGCGCACTGATTTGAGCATCGTGCTTGGATGGGTTCCGTGACAAGTGACGTCGAGGCCACGCCGGAAGCACCCGGGTTCGCCCGCGTCGGCAGCGTCTACTACCCGATCCTGGTGGCCGTCTTCACCGCGCTGGTCATCATCTCCAATGTCAACGCCACCAAGGGGGTGGCGTTCGGACCGATCATCACCGACGGCGGTTTCATCGTCTTCCCACTCACCTACATCATCGGTGATGTACTCGCAGAGGTCTATGGATTCAAGGCGGCCCGGCGGGCAATAATCCTCGGCTTTCTGATGAATGCCCTTGCAGCGCTGGCATTCTGGGTGACGGTTTATCTCCCGGCAGCTGACTTCTACCCGAATCAGGAACACTTCGCCAACGTCGTCGGTGCCTACACCCAACTGATCATCGCCGGCCTGGCCGGGTTCATCGTCGGGCAAACCATCAACGCCTGGACCGTGGTCAAGATCAAGGAACGAACCAAGGAGAAGCACCTGTGGGCCCGGCTGGTCGGTTCGACCTTCGCCGGTCAACTGGGCGACACCCTGGTCTTCTGTGCGATCGCCGCACGGGCCATCGGAATCACCACCTTCGCTGATTTCGCCACCTATGCCGCACTCGGCTGGGTGTACAAGACCGCCGTCGAGGTGGTTCTGCTGCCGGTGACCTATCGGGTGATTGCCCACATCAAACGCCACGAGCCCACCTACACCGCCCTGGTGTGATGAGCGCGCCGACGATCCGCGACTACGGCGATCGGGCACTGCTGCTCGAATGCGGTTCCACCGACGAGGTTCTTGCCTGTGCCGCCGTCCTTCGCGCGGCCGACATCGCCGGGGTCACCGACGTCGTTCCCGGTGCCCGCACCGTGCTGGTGACTCTGACCGATACGACTTATCAGGCTGCGACGCGGACCCGGCTGGCCAAGGTTGAGTTCACCTCCCCGGCGGACCCGGTGCCGCCCGGTCATACCGATGTGGTGATCGACGTGGTCTATGACGGTGCCGACCTCGCAGACGTCGCCGCGCTGGTGGGCATGGATACCGACGGCGTCGTCGCGGCTCACACCGGAACACCGTGGCGCGTCGGATTCGGCGGCTTCGCGCCGGGTTTCGCCTATCTCGTTGGGGGCGACTCCCGGTTGTCGGTTCCCCGGCGGGACGAACCACGCACCCGGGTGCCGGCCGGCTCGGTGGCACTGGCCGGTGAGTTCAGCGGTGTGTACCCGCGGGAGTCACCGGGTGGATGGCAGCTCATCGGCCGAACCGAGGCGGTGCTCTGGGATATCGACCGGCCTCAGCCGGCCCTGCTGGCCCCTGGCATGTGGGTGCGATTCCGGGCGGTGGATCCACCGTGACGAGCCTCGAGGTGGTGGGAACCGGACCGCTCGCCCTGGTGGAAGACCTCGGGCGGCCGGGACTGGCGCACATCGGGGTTACCCGCTCAGGTGCGGCGGACCGGCACTCGCACCGGCTGGCCAACCGGCTGCTGGCCAACGACTGTGACCGGGCGACCATCGAAATCACCCTCGGCGGGTTCAGCGCCCGGATCCTCGGTGGTGACCTGGACATCGCCATCACCGGGGCTGATGCCCACCCTGCTGTCGACGGCATTCCCTTCGGCACCAACAGCATTGCGCGTATCCGAGCGGGACAGGTGATCTCCCTGGGGGCACCGCGCTGCGGACTGCGCAGCTACCTCGCCGTCCGGGGCGGCATAATCGTGGACCCTGTTCTAGGTTCACGCAGCTACGACACATTGTCGGGGCTCGGACCGCCGCCACTACGTCCGGGTGACCTGCTTGCAGTCGGTGATCCGGCCGATCGCTTCCCCGAACTCGAGCAGGCGCCCGTCGCTGCGATCACCGGCGGACTCGTCGAGTTACGGGTGACGCCCGGCCCGCGCGACGACTGGTGCGTCGAGCCCGATGCACTCGTACGTTCCGCATGGGTGGCATCGCAGCGCAGCGACCGAGTGGGCGTCCGTCTGGCCGGGCCGGCGCTCGAACACCGCTGGCCGGGGCGTCAGCTGCCCAGCGAGGGCGCCGTCCGGGGGGCCATTCAGATTCCACCCGACGGCCGACCGGTAATCCTGGGCGCGGACCATCCGGTGACCGGGGGCTACCCCGTCATCGGGGTGGTGGTCGACGCCGACACAGACGCACTGGCGCAGGTGCGTCCGGGCCAATCGGTCCGATTGCGCTGGAGCCGAGCCCGTATCGCCGCCACTGGTGCGTCGGACTGGTAGCGCCGAGGTGCGTCGGCCAGGCCGATGACGTGACGCGTCTCACGGTCACATTCCTGGCTTGACTAGGATGAATGGACCTAGTGTGATCCGTGACACTCCCGAGGAGGTCCGATGTCCAAGTCCGCTGAACTGACCGAACTGCACCATCACATTGGAAATCTGCGCCGGTGCGTGAACTCGCTCCAGGACCGGTACGGCGACGCCCCGGCGATGCGACGGGTCGTCATCGATATCGAGAGAATCATGGCTGACCTGGAACTTCTCGAAATGGATGCCGCTGAACTCGAACTGACGTCGCACACAGTGGTGTTCTCCGGCGAGAAGATCCAGGTCTCCGACACTCCCTACGATCGGGAATTCTGGCGCGACGTCGACGACGAAGGTGTGGGCGGCCACAACCGACGCTGACCCACGTGAGAACGGGTGCCCGTGTTCTGGGTACCCTGCGTTCAGTTGACCTGAAGGGGATCACTGCAGATGAGCGCACCCACCGCGAACCGGCGAGGCACCGGTGTCTTCTCACCCGGCCGGGCCGAGATCCCGCAAAAGACACTGCGGACCGACAATTGGTGGAAGTCGCCGATTCTGACCGACCTGGGCTTCGCCGCGTTTTTGATCTACGCGACGGTTCGGGCCTTCCAACGGGACAACTTCTTCGTCGAGAAGTACCACTACCTCACGCCGTTCTACTCGCCGTGCATGAGCGTCAACTGCGGTGAGGCCAGCGACTTCTGGCCTCAGATTCTTCCCGGCACCGGCCTGCTGTCATACCTGCCCTATGCCTTGTTCTCGCTGCCGTTCCTGCTGCTGTTCCGGTTGACCTGCTACTACTACCGCGGCGCTTACTACCGTTCGGTCTGGCAGTCGCCCACCGCATGTGGTGTCGCCGAACCGCACGCGACCTACACCGGCGAAACGCGATTCCCGCTGATCATGCAGAACCTGCACCGCTACTTCTTTTATGCGGCCGCCCTCCTCTCGGTGATCAACACCATCGACGCCGTCAAGGCCATGCACTC
>Ga0164295_10004984_pt1 | contig 10542 bp, 6 predicted proteins | sample GEODES006metaG_FD_111798 | JGI IMG/M metagenome (GOLD analysis project Ga0164295, IMG submission 111798) | Oligotrophic lake water microbial communities from Sparkling Lake, Wisconsin, USA - GEODES006 metaG | ecosystem: Environmental > Aquatic > Freshwater > Lake | place: USA: Sparkling Lake...
CCGAGGTCGTGGAGCGCAAGGGGAAGGAAATGATGGACACCGTCGTCGATCAGATCTCGATCGACCCGAAGTTCCTCGAGGCGATCCGCGTCGGCAAGAATGCCACCGACCTGTTCGGCGGTCTGACGAGCGTTCTCAAGGGCGTGACCAACGAAGAGACGGCGCGGCTGGCGGTGCCGGAACTGGAAAAGCTCGCCCCGATGCTCACCTCGCTTGAGGAAGAGGCCGGGAGGCTGCCCGTCGAGGAGAAGCCGGCGTTCACCGACTTCATCGGCAAGAACCTCGGCCTGCTGTCGAAAATGATCGACACGGTCATGGCGCTGCCGGGTGTCAAGGATCTCCTCGGCCCGGTTGTCGGCCCGATGGTCGAGACGCTCACCAAGATGTCGAAGTGAGCTGCAACCGTCAGCTGATGTGATTCACCCCGGCCCGGATCGGCTCCGCTGATCCGGGCCGGGTCTTTTTTCGCGGCACGATCCGTGCCCCGCGAGACTCCCCCGCGGCTCACCGCCGCGGGCAGAACTGGCCCCGCTCAGAGCAACGCCAGCGGGTTTCGCTTTTCTTCGAGCGTGCCGCGGGTCACACCCACGCGGTTCATCGCCTTGAGCGTCGTCCAGACGTCCCGGCCCGACGTGCGGCCGGCCAGCAGATCGCGGTAGGCGGCGATCACGCGGCCGATCTCGGCGTCGCTCTCGTCGAGCAGCTCGACCCGGAGATGCCGCACGCCCTTGGCGAGCACCGCCGGCACCGCCTCGGCACCGCTCTGGGCGGTCGCGTTGTAGAGGGTGTTGCGGCAGCCCACATCGGCTGTGAGCGGGTGCTCGACCCCGATGCGGTCCCGCAGCTTTACCGTATGGACATCGCACGGCCGGCCGCAGTTGGTCTTGTTCGTTCCCGGCGAGAGCACCGCGCAGAACACACAGTGCTCCATGTGAAACATCGGCATGTGCTGGTGGACGACCACCTCCAGCCATTCGGGCGGCACCGCATTCACCAGTGCGAGCAGCTGCTCGCGGTTGCAGTCGTAGGAGGCGGTCACACGGTCGCAGCCGGCCGCAATGAAAAACTCGGCCGTGAGTTCGTTGGTGACATTGAGCGAGAAGTCTCCGATGACCGGCAGCCCCGCGTCGCGAAAGAACCTCACCGCCGCCCAGTTGCGGGCCAGGATCCCGTCCGGGGCCTGCTTGGCGAGCAGTCGGAACATCCCCATCTCGTGGGGCTTCTGGATGCGCGGCGTGGCGAGCTGGACCGTGGCCCCGACGGCGCGGCAGCGATCCACGGCGTCACGATACTGCCGGATGTCGGCGAACTCTGCCTGGATCCGCTGCTCGCCGAGTTCCAGCACGCGACGAAGCTGGTCGAGCGAGCGAACGAGGACGTGGAGCGCGGCAGGACCGGCTCCGGCACCGGGGTCACCCTGTCCGACCCGCGGCGTCGGCGTCGGCGCCCGCCGTTCGCCCGTCGGCCGCGCATCGGGCTTCAGCGCACCGGCGGTGTCCTGCGGAGCGATGCATGCCCGCTCGAGTGCGGCGACGAGATCGTGCCGAAGCTGGCCGAGCAGGCTGAAGGGAAGCATCGGGGATCCCGTCATCTCGGCGACGAGTGTCCGGAGCTCGAAGGGGGTGCCCCCGAGCCGGCCGAGCTGGTCGCGGAGCGACTCGGCCGACAGCGGGTGCTTCGTGGCCTCGCGGGCCGGCTCGACCGAGGCCACCTCGCAGGTCGCGCCGTGGGCCGTGCGAGCCGTCACTCGCACCGGCTCGCCCACGGCAGCCGTCACGTGAACGTCCACCGGCTGTCGCCGCCGGAGGTGGTCGCCGGCGAACGTCTTCCGCAGCCGGGCCGTCAACTCCTGGTCGTCTGTCTTCCAGACGGCCTGGCCCGGCTTCACGCGTGCCAGATCGATCGCACCATAGCCGAATGCGAGTTCCACGCGGCCCGACTCCACCACCTCGGTCAGCGACCGGCCCGTGGCGAAGACCTCGTAGACGCGGCCACCGAGGGCGTCGTCGCTCGTCACCCCGCAGTCGATCGCGACGCCGTCCCCCCGCTTCACGCCGGCCGTGAGTTCGACGCCGATCCGGTCGCGGTAGACCCCGACCACCGTGCCGAGCCGCACACCCCGCTTCGCGCTGGTCGTCGCCGGCACGAGCATCTTGTGGTCGCAGCCCTGCAGCCAGCCCGGCGAGAAGCCGCGTGAGAAGGAGAGTTCCATCTCCTCGACCGCGCGGGGCGTGAACACCACCGGACGCCCCTCGACGGCCGTGTCGATCGCCTGCCGGTAATGCCGCGTGATGTTGGCGACGTATTCCGGCGTCTTCAGCCGCCCTTCGATCTTGAACGACACGACCCCCGCGTCGATCAGTTCCGGGGCCAGCGCGTAGGCCGCCAGATCCTGCGGTGAGAGCAGGTATTTCTGGCTCCCCAGATCGACGTCCCTGCCGTCACACACGAGCTCGTACGGCAGCCGGCAGGCCTGGGCGCACTGCCCGCGGTTGGCGCTGCGGCCACCGAGCGACTCGCTCGTCAGGCACTGGCCCGAGTAGGCCACGCAGAGCGCCCCGTGCACGAACACCTCCAGCGGCATTGCCGTCTGCCGGCGGATGGCGGTGATCTCATCGATCGAGAGTTCCCTCGCGACGACGACCCGAGCCATGCCCAACCTCTCGGCGAGGTCGATCGTCTCGGCGCTGGTGAGCGTCATCTGCGTCGAGGCATGCAGCTGTAGGCCGGGCCGCCGCTGGCGGATCATGAGGGCCGCGCCGACATCCTGCACGAGCACCGCGTCGACGCCCGCCTCGGCCACCGCGTCCACGGTGCGGCCAAACGCCTCGAGCTCGTCGGAGAAGACGAGTGTGTTGAGCGTGGCGTAGCCCTTGAGGCCGCGGAGGTGGAGCATCTCCATCAGCCGCGGCAGGTCGTCCAGCGTGAAGTTCGTCGCCCGCGCCCGGGCGTTAAAGCCCGTATCGAGGCCGAAGTAGATGGCGTCGGCCCCGTTCTCGATCGCCGCACGGACGCAGTCCCAGTCGCCGGCCGGTGCCAAGAGTTCGGGGGCGGATCGGGGCGAGGCGGCGTGGTCTGGCATGATGGAGGCGAGTATAGGTCAGCCTTGGCCGGCCTTGTTGAAACCCTTCGCGGAGCAACAATGCTGCCCAGGTTCGCCGCGGATGTCCCGGCGAACGGCCACTCGGAAAGCCTCCCGATGAAGCGTCTCTCGCATGCCGTCCTCCTTGCCACGGCTGTCGTCGGGTTCGCCGCGTCGGTCAGCGCTGGGGCCACGTTCGCGTATTCCTTCACGACGAACACCGGCTACACGGGCGCGGGGGAGTTCTCGTACAACGCCGCCACGGCGCCCGCCGTGATCGTCGAATCTGGCAGCGGGCCGACGACCACGCTCCAGTCGCTGTCGCTGGCGGTCTTCAGCCCGTCGAGCGCGCTGCTCGATAGCGGCTCGGCCGTGAGCGGCGGGGTATCGAGCAGTCCCTACCTGGGCTTCGAATACGACACCGCGACACTCGCGCTGATCCTGCTGGACAACAATACGTCCTCCTCCGGCAACGACGTCAGCTACTTCGTCTCCAACTACGTCGATCCGGCCAACCTGCCGGTGACGCCGGGCAGCACGACGTTCAACCTGTTTTCGTCCACCCGCAGCACCAACACGGCGGTGTTTCTCGGAGCGGCCGCGGAGATCGTCGTCACTCCCGTTCCCGAGCCGGCCCCAATGACGGTCTTCGGGCCGGGATTGCTCGCCCTTGGCGGGCTGCTCGGTCTGCGGCGAGCCACATCCGCCGGCTGAGCGATGCGGGAGACACTCGCGATGCCCGGGCTGCTTGACCGACAACGGACGATCGCGCCTCCCGGCTTCAACCGCTGGCTCGTCCCGCCGGCCGCCCTCTGCATCCATCTGTGCATCGGGATGGCCTACGGGTTTTCCGTGTTCTGGCTGCCGTTGACGAAGGCGGTCGGCATCACGGCGCCCATCTCGTGCCCCGATTCGCTCGGGGTGTTCGCCAAGCTCACCACCACGGCCTACGACTGGGACAAGCCGCTGCTCGGCTGGATGTACACGCTGTTTTTCGTCTTCCTCGGCTCGAGTGCGGCGATCTTTGGGAGTTGGCTGGAGCGGGCCGGCCCACGAAAGGCCGGGGTGGCTGCAGCGGTTTGCTGGTGTGGCGGCCTGGTGGTCTCGGCGGCGGGCGTGTACTGGCACCAGCTGTGGCTGCTCTGGCTCGGAGCGGGCGTGATCGGGGGCATCGGCCTCGGGCTTGGCTACATCTCGCCCGTGTCGACGCTCATCAAATGGTTTCCGGACCGTCGAGGGCTGGCGACCGGCATGGCGATCATGGGATTCGGTGGCGGGGCGATGGTCGGCTCGCCGCTGGCGGATCGGCTGATGAAGCACTTCGCAGCCCCCACTTCCGTGGGTGTGTGGCAGACGTTCCTGGCTCTGGCCGCGATCTACTTCGTCTTCATGATGATCGGATCCTTTGCCTACCGCGTGCCCCCCGAGGGCTGGTCGCCGCCCGGCTGGTCTCTCTCTGGCTGGCCTTCAGGGACCACAGCGGCGGCCGCGCGACAGACGTCGCTCTCGGCGGCCGAGGCCTGCCGCACGCCCCAGTTCTGGCTGCTCTGGCTCGTGCTCTGCCTCAACGTGTCGGCCGGTATCGGCGTGATCGGGATGGCGTCGCCGATGCTGCAGGAGATCTTCGGCGGCCGGCTGCTGGGCACCGACGTGGCCTTCGACGACCTCGATGCCGCAGCGCTCGGCAGGGTGGCCGCCATCGGCGCTGGGTTCACCGGACTGCTCAGCCTGTTCAACATCCTGGGACGGTTCTTCTGGTCGGTGGCTTCCGACTCGCTCGGCAGGAAGACCACCTACGCGTTGTTTTTCCTGCTCGGCACGCTGCTCTACGCCGCGGTGCCTGCCGTCGGCCGCACCGGCAGCGTGCCGTTGTTCTGCGGCGTACTCTGCCTGATCCTCACGATGTACGGTGGTGGATTTGCGGCGATCCCAGCGTATCTGGCCGACCTGTTCGGACCCCGGTCCGTCGGGGCGATCCATGGCCGGCTCCTCACTGCGTGGAGCGTCGCGGGAGTCCTCGGTCCGGTCCTCGTGAACTACGTCAACGAGCAGCAGGTGCGGTCGGGCGTGCCCCGCGGCGCGGCCTACGACCGGACGATGATCCTGCTGGCGGGCCTGCTCGCGATCGGCTTCGTCTGCAATCTGCTGGTCCGGCCGCTGGCAGTGGTCGCGCCGGAGGCCCGTGGCCCAGCCGCTGCCTCTTCATCACCGACGTCAAGCGACGCCACGGAGACTCAGACTCGTTCTGTCGACAGCAACCTCGGGCTCCTCGTGGGCCTTTGGCTCCTCGTGGCGCTCCCTCTGGCCTGGGGACTCTGGACCTCGCTGCAGCAAGCGTGGCTGCTCTTTGGTTGAGTGGTCTCGTCTGGCGACGGGACATGGGCAGCCCCGAGCCTCGTGGATGCCTGAGGATCGCGGATGACCCGGATTACTCCTCGTTGCCGCGGAGCTTGGCGAGCACCGTGTAATCCTCGAGCGTCGTCGTGTCGCCGACGGTCTCCTTGCCGGCGGCGATGTCGCGGAGCAGCCGCCGCATGATCTTGCCGCTGCGGGTCTTGGGCAGGGAGTTGGTGAAGTGGATGTCGTCGGGGACCGCAAGCGCGCCGATCTGATGGCGGACGTGCTTCCGCAGAACTTCCTTGAGCGCCTCGTCGGGCTCGCCCGAGCCAAGCGTGACGAACACCGCCACCGCCTCCCCCTTGACGTCGTGCGGCCGCCCCACGGCGGCCGCCTCGGCGACGGTCGGATGGCTGACCAGCGCGCTTTCGATCTCGATCGTGGAGAGCCGGTGGCCGGCGACATTGAGCACGTCGTCGATCCGCCCCATGATCCAGTAGTAGCCGTCGGCATCCTGCCGGGCGTTGTCGCCGGCGAGGTATTTGCCCGGAACCTTCGACCAATACGTCTCCACGTACCGCTCGTCGTCGCCCCAGATGCCGCGGAGCATGCCGGGCCACGGCTGCTGCATCACCAGCCAGCCCCCTTCCCCCTGCTCGACCGGCTCGCCGGCCGCGTCGACGATCTGCGGCACCACGCCGGGCAGCGGCAGCGTGCAGCTGCCGGGCTTCGTGGGCGTGCATCCGGGCAGCGGGCTCATCATGATCCCGCCCGTCTCGGTCTGCCACCAGGTGTCGACGATCGGGCAGCGCTTCCCGCCGATCACCTCGTGGTACCAGATCCAGGCCTCGGGGTTGATGCCTTCGCCGACCGTGCCGAGTAGCCGGAGGCTCGAGAGGTCGCGGCCGTCGATGTGCTGCATGCCCCACTTCATGAACGAGCGGATTGCCGTCGGCGCCGTGTAGAAGATCGTCGGCTTCTCCTGCTCGATGATCTCCCAGAAGCGGCCTTCGTGAGGGGCGTTGGGGGCCCCCTCGTAGATCAGGATGCTCGCGCCGGCGGCGAGCGGACCGTAGGTCACATAGCTGTGTCCGGTGATCCAGCCGCAGTCAGCCGTGCACCAAAAGAGGTCGTCCTCCCGGAGGTCAAACACCCACTCGGCCGTCGTCTTGGCCCACAGGGTGTAGCCGGCGGTGGTGTGCTTGATGCCCTTGGGTTTTCCCGTCGAGCCGCTCGTGTAGAGGATGAACAGCGGCGCCTCGGAGTCCATTGGCTCGGCCGGGGCATCGGCCGGCTGACCGGAGACGAGGTCGTGCCACCAGATGTCGCGGCCGGCCACCATCTCGACCGGCTGGCCGGTCCGCTGAAGCACGACGACGTGCTTCACCGTCGTGGGCGGATGCGATGCCGACTGGAGCGCCGCATCGACATTCTTCTTGAGCGGCAGCTGCGCCCCGCGCCGCCAGCCCCCGTCGGCCGTGATCACGGCCACGGCCTGGGCGTCGTGGTTGCGGTCGGCGATCGCCTCACTGGAAAACCCGCCGAAGATCACGGAGTGGACGGCGCCGATCCGGGCGCAGCCGAGCATCGCGATCACCAGTTCGGGCGTCATCGGCATGTAGATCGAAACGACGTCTCCCGGCCTGATCCCGAGCGCCCGCAGGCCCGCCGCGAATCGGCAGACCTCGGCATGGAGTTCCCGGTAGGTGAAGGTGCGACGCTCGCCGGTGGGCTCGCCCACCCAGACGATCGCCGTCTTGTCGCCCCGGCCGGCGGCAATCTGCTGGTCGAGGCAGGCCGCGGACGCATTGGTCTGGCCGTCGACGAACCACCGCACCGTTGGCGACTGCCAGTCGAGCACCTTCGTGTAGGGCTTCATCCAGGGGAGGAGTTGGCCACGGGCGTGCCAGAAGCCCTCAGGATCGCAGGCGGCCTCGTCGTAGAGCCGGCGGTAATCTTCGAGCGACCCAATCCGCGCCTTCCGGGAAAACTCCGCCGGCGGCGGGAAGACCCGCGTTTCCTGCATCACGCTCGAAACCTTGCCACCAACGCCCGCGGAATCAGCCATGCTGCGTCGCTCCTTGCCTCGCGTCCGTACGTCACGTCCCCGTCGGATCGGATCTCCGACCACTGCCGAACAGGCTACCATCCTCGTCATCCCCAAATCCGATGCCAAGCGCCCTGGCGGCCTGCACGGCGGAACCGTGGGGATCGACCGTCGACAGCCGGCCGATGGCCTTGGCAATCGGCACGCTGGCAATGTCGGGCGGTCGGTAGCAGACCATCTCACCGAACCGGCCCTCGTGCACCAGCCGCGTGGCATGGGCGCCGAACTCCGTCGCCAGCATCCGGTCGAAGGGAGTGGGCGTGCCGCCCCGCTGCAGGTGGCCCAGCACGACCGTCCGAACCTCGCGGCCGAGCCGCGCCGCGACCTCGTTGCCCACGAGCTCACCGATGCCGCCGAGTTTCACCTGGCCCTGGCCGGCGTGACCAGCGTGCACAAGTCTGCCGTCGGGTAGGTGGGCCCCCTCAGCCACGACGATCAGCGTGAAGTTCTTTCCCTCCCGATCCCGCTCTGCCACCTTCCGGCAGACGTGTTCGAAGGTCCATGCGATCTCCGGAAGCAGGATCACGTCGCCGCCGCCGGCAATGCCCGCGTGCAGCGCGATCCAGCCGGCGTGCCGGCCCATCACCTCCAGCACCATCACTCGCTCGTGGCTGGCCGCCGTTGTGTGGAGCCGGTCGAGCGCGTCGGTCGCCGTGGCCACGGCCGAATCGAAGCCGAAGGTGAAGGCCGTGCAGCTGAGATCGTTGTCGATCGTCTTGGGCACGCCCACCACGGGCATGCCGTGCTCGTAGAGCTGCTGCGCGATGCCCAGCGATCCGTCCCCCCCGACACAGATCAGGCCGGCCAGTCCGAACTGCTGCACCGTGGTCGACGCCTGGGCGAGCAGCTCGGGATCGATCCGCACCCGCTCCCCCTCGCCGACGAGCGACGTGAAGCGGCCCTTGTTGGTCGAGCCGAGGATCGTGCCGCCCTGGAGCAGGATCCCCGCCGTGTTCTGGGCGTCGAGCGGTATGTAGCTCACCGGGTCGACGAGGCCCTCGTAGCCCTTGAGGAAGCCAACCACGTCGTAGCCCAGCCGGATCGCCGACTTTGTCGCGGCCCTGATCACCGCGTTGAGCCCCGGGCAGTCGCCGCCGCTGGTGAGGATCCCGATGGTGGGTCTGCGGCTCATGGCTTAGTGCCCGACGTGTTCGGCCAGCCATCGCTCGGCGTCGAGAGCCGACATGCAGCCGGTGCCCGCCGCCGAGATCGCCTGCCGGTAGTAATCGTCGGCAACGTCCCCCGCCGCGAACACTCCGTCCACGCTCGTCGCCGTGCGGAAGTGCTTCGTCCAGACGATGTATTTTTTTGGCGTGAGGTCGAGCTGGCCGTCGAGGAACCCCGTGTTGGGCGTGTGGCCGATCGCCAGGAACATGCCCGCCGCGTCGACCGTCTCCTCCCGGGCCGGATCGAGCGTGCTCACCAGCCTGACGCCCGTGAGGCCGTTGGTGTCGTTTCCCAGCACCTCGGCGAGCTCCGAGTTGAAGTGGATCGTGATCTTCGGGTTGTCGAGGGCCCGCTGGGCCATGATCTTGCTGGCCCGCAGCTGGTCGCGGCGGTGCACGAGGTGGACGGTGCTTGCAAACTTGGAGAGGTAGGTCGCCTCCTCGACGGCCGAATCACCGCCGCCGATCACCACGATCGGCCGGTTGCGGAATCGCGGGAGGGCACCGTCGCACACGGCGCAGGCACTGACACCCCGGTTTTTGAACCTCTCCTCGCTCGGCAGGCCGAGCCAGTTGGCACTTGCCCCCGTCGCCACGATCACGCACGCAGCCTCGACCAGCCCTCCCTCGGCCGGATAGAGCTTGAAGGGCCGCGAGGAGAAGTCCACTTTCAGGATGTCGTCGGTGACGATCCGCGTGCCGAAGTTGGTCGCCTGCTGCCGCATCAGCTCCATCAGCTCGGGGCCCGTCACCCCTTTGCCTTCGTGCGGGGGCATCACCATCCGCCGCTCCTGGGGAAGGGCCGATTCGAGGAAGCTGCCGAGGTCGCCGTGCGGAAAGCCCGCATAGTTCTCGACCTCGCTGGTCAGCGAGAGCTGACCGAGCGGCAGCGTGCCTGCCATCCGGTTTGCTTCCGTGATCGCACCCTCGTAGACGAGGGGCTGCAGCTGGGCGCGGGCGGCATAGGTGGCGGCGGACCAGCCGGCCGGACCGCTGCCGATGATCACGAGCTTCTCGAGCGACGACGACATGAGCAGGGCTCCCCGGGAATGGCGGCGGGCGGGGCGTCGCGTCGACGCCCGCCCGTGGAACAGGCATGATGTACTTGTTCCCGAGGAGCGGGCAAACCCGTCCCCCGACCGACCGCGAAAAACGACCTCCCCGGCCACCCTTACCATGAGCCTGCTCGCCGTTCTCCTGCCCAGCGCCGTGATCCTGCTCATCGCCTACAGGCTCTACGGGGGCCTGCTCGCGCGGCTCTTCCAGCTCGACGCCGACATGCCGACGCCGGCCGTCACGCTCCGCGACGACGTCGACTACGAGCCAATCCCGCCGCAGCTGCTGCTCGGCCAACACTTTTCGGCGATCGCGGCGGCGGGCCCGATCGTGGGGCCGATCCTGGCCGGCGTGGCGTTTGGCTGGGCGCCGGCCCTGATCTGGATTCTCGTCGGGAGCATCCTGATCGGCGGCGTGCACGACTTCTCGGCGCTGGTGGCGTCGATCCGGCACAGGGCGCGGTCGATCGCCGAGGTGGTTCGCGACCACATGAGCCGGCGGGCCTACGTCCTCTTTCTCTTGTTCGTCTGGATCGCGCTGGTCTACATCATCGTGGCCTTCACCGACATCACCGCCCAGAGCTTCGTGGGCCGGCAGGTGCTCGAGAACGGCGAGAGCGTCTCGGGCGGGGGTATCGCGACGTCGAGCCTGCTCTATCTCGCGCTGCCGGTGATCATGGGATTCTGCATGCGGTTTGCCCGGATACCGCTCTGGCTTGCGACCTGCGTGTTTTTGCCGCTGGTGGGGATCGCCATCTGGGGAGGCCAGAAGATCCCCTTCGACCTCGGGCAGAC
>Ga0164295_10004985_pt1 | contig 10542 bp, 2 predicted proteins | sample GEODES006metaG_FD_111798 | JGI IMG/M metagenome (GOLD analysis project Ga0164295, IMG submission 111798) | Oligotrophic lake water microbial communities from Sparkling Lake, Wisconsin, USA - GEODES006 metaG | ecosystem: Environmental > Aquatic > Freshwater > Lake | place: USA: Sparkling Lake...
CTGATACGGCTGGTGTTCGCACCGCTCTTATTTCACCGACTCTATCACCATCACCGTATCTTGGTGTGCGAGATTCTACTATCTTCCCTCCTCATGTCAACCCACTTGCACATGGCAGCAACCATTCTGCTCCTATAAGATCCTCAGAACCGTTCTCCTATGCCGGAGTCACTGCATCTGCCGCCATTAGCGCAGGAGTGCGAGGAGGAGGAGGAGGAAAAAGGGAGACATACATTGAACGAATCGATTGAGTTTATTCAAGTTCTTTATAATCATCACGTTGAATTTTTCTATTCAAATACGAGGTTTAATACCTAATATCTCATTCATCATCTTCCTCTCCTTCAGCCTCTGCTTCTCTAGCTGCCTCTTCAATTAATGTTCTCCTCCTCTTCCGTTCATTATTATCATCTCCTCCTCTTTCTTCTCCCTCTCCTTCTTCTTCTTCTCCTCCTTGTGGTGCAGCCTCCCTTCTCGATTTCTTGTCTCCCCTCAATGCCTTTCCCTTCCTGATCTCCAACTTTGAAAAATCCTGCTTCTCCATATGCACTCTTCCGAGCGTTTCTCCAAACTCGTCCACAGAGACGTTCTTGGGTCTTTTGCCATCGACGCGCTGCTGGTGGGGAACTCGCATGCTCTCCTTGAGAAGGTCAGAAGCAGCAAACTGCCGACGTCGCAGGGTAAAGTCCATATTCGGGCCATGCGGCACAAGAGACACTCTCGGCACCTTTGTACCGCTCTTCTTCAACTCAATCTTATGGACGCGAAAGTGAACAGTAGGAACGTTTGCTGTCGTCGAACTCGAGACTCCTTCCTCCCCAGCATCAACAGCAGCAGCATCTGCCCCTCCTCCTTCAGTTGCTGTGCAAGAAATAACGTGATCGACTCCTTTTAGAGCAATTTTCTCAATATCCTTTGGCGCAAACATGTCCAGCATTAACGACCGCAGTTTCTGCATTTCTGGCAGCCTCTCCCACAACTCCCCTGTGAAGACCATCAGCGGGGGCGCCCCAAGCCTAGTCTTCGCCCCCTTGATGTCCAGAAGAGAAACAAACGTCTCTGGGTCAACGCCTAGCTCTAGCATATCGAGCAAGTGCCCGTCGAAGAGCCTCCCCAAGACGAGGTTGTGCGGCCTCTTCTTGTTGTGCGAGGCGTAAACAAAGGCTGAGCACTCGTTCTTTTCGCAAAGAAATTCAAGGGAAGAGGCCTCTTCAAAGGGCAGGATCGGGTTAGACCTAGAAAGAGCCTTGACGTCTGGCTTGAGCAGCTTGATCAAGTCAGCCAGGGCCGAGCCGCTGACGGCGGATGTGTTTGGACCTCGAAGGGCGAGAGTGCGCCTCTTCCCTTCAACGAGCTGAGGCTCTCGACGCTTCTGTGCGCGCAGTCCGCGAGCACCTTTAGGACGGCCCATCGTTCGTTGTTTGTTGGGGTTATAGTATGTAGTTCTGTCCTTGATCACTCGCGTATAAAGAGTGGTTCGACTTCAGAACCTTGAGTTAATCCGAGAATTTATTCAATCGCAATACGATATACCACTCAATTGAATATAATTGTCTTTTAATTTATATACACAATGGATGTTGATTCTAATGGAACAAAATCAGAAGGTCCCTCCTCTTCTTCCTCTTCCTCTTCTTCCTCTTCTTCCTCTTCCTCTTCACCCTCTTCTCCACGAAGGCGTATCATAGTTATGGGTGGAACTGGTCGTCAAGGCGGAGCCACTGCCCGTCGACTTTTAGAATTGGGATGTTTCGACGTTGTGGTTCTTTCTCGGCAGCCGTCGGACAGCACTGACTGCAAAGATCTTGTCGCTCGAGGCTACCAAACAGTGCAGGCGAACGCCCTCGACCTTGCCAGTCTAAAGCGAGCATTTGCTGGCGCATGGGGCGTCTATGGAGTTACTAATCCATTCACAGGCGCCAGGTGGACGGGCAGTGGGATCAAACCAACGACGGATACGAATGCAGAAATCGTGCAAGGAAAGAACATTGCAGACGCTGCTAAATTCTGTAGCGTTAAGCTGCTCGTCTTTGCATCGGCTGCGTCTGCTCTGGAATCGACCGGCGTGGCCACCATGGAGTCGAAAGCAAATGTCGAGCGCTATATTAAAACTCTCGATTCGTTGCCGTGTGCGATCTTGTGCCCTGTTGGCTTTTTCGAAAACATGCTCTCGCCCTTCGCCGGACTGAAGCAATTCTATATTCCTGGGCTGGTCAAGAGAGATCGACCTGTGCAAATGGTGTCTCTAGATGATATCGGCTATTTTGCAGGAATGATGTTTATGGAGCCAGAGAAGTGGGCAGGAAAACGACTGGAAATCGCGGGAGACGAAATTTCCAGCGAGGACATTGCTCGCATCATAGGAAAGGTGCGTGGCGAAGAAGGCAAGTGGAAGATTGTGACCCTACCTGGGTGGGTGTTTTCAATGTTCGTTCCCGCAGCTGTTGCCAATGTGCGAACGTTCCTAGAGGAACGGGGCGCTCACGTGAATATCGCAGAACTTAGAAAGGACCTACACCCAGGCCTGCAAGACTTTGAGACGTGGTGCAGAGCGAAAGGACTCGATAAGCGGGTGTTTCCTCAACCATCTTCTCTTTGCTCTATTTCATAATGTATTGATGACAAATGATCAATGATTAAGACCAAAACATTCTCTCATTCCTTCCTTCTTCTTCTTCCTCTTCCACTTTTTACTCTTTGACTATTGACTATTTGTATTTAAATCTAATATAATATACTAAAACAAGCTATCTATCTTCAATAAGAAGAGCGACACCATTTAAGATCCATTTAGCCTTGTCACCTGAACACGGCAATAACAGTTCCGTGAGAAGCTTCTCTCGATCAAGGGAATAGAACAAGGGGACGGGCACTGTGGGCGTAGCAGAGGCTGGATCAGCGCCTTCAGCTGCTGCATAGGGCTCAGCGAAGGAAGGCGGCACCCACGCTATGTGGAGCTCTGGCACGACTTGGACCTCGGATGCGTCGAGCAAGGACTCGGTGAGCTGGCACCTACTTGGGTCTAACGCTGCTCCTTGGAGTAGTAAGCCTGCCAGGCTCACCACAATAGGAGCTTTCGAGAGGAGCTTCTTGTCCCAAGCACACGTCAACTTAAGGGAGTCCATACTTGAACTCTCCTTCTCTTTGCTTCCTGATCCTGATACTGATGAGGAAGAAGAAGAAGAGGATGATGATGATTCAATGAGCTTTCGGGCTGTGAGTTGTCGAATTGCATTCAAAAATGTTCCAGGAAGAAAGACATCCTTCAATCTCAAACAACTGCTGCTGTTACCACCACCTCCAATGCTACTCGATCCTCCCAAAATCGCGCTTGCAAAGGCGTCATTTCCTCCACTTGCCCACTTCTGCAGCACGGATCGCCTGGTAGAAAGTCCTCGCAACCATGCCGTTGCGCTTTCTGGGCCGTCTTGCCACCCCGCAGCAAGCCACGACTCGGGAGTAGCATCTACGAGAAGTGATGCAGCGGTGACTTGAATAGCGGGCGTTAAAAATGCCGATCCTGTTAAGACTCTTTTCAATCCGTTGGTCTGTTGAAGAGCCGTACGTACGAGAAGACGCGATAAGGATAGCTCACGCTGTAGAAATGCAGAGAGGGGATCTATAGCACCTCCTCCTCCTCCTTCCTTTGTGTTGGAACTGGTGTCGTCCAAAACTGACAATGACGAAGAGGATGATGAAGACAAATCTGCACCAAACAATTTGTCACAGAGATCTAGAATAGGCGTTAACCGATTAGTCCAGAGCTCTCTATCAAACGCCCCGCCCGAGATGGTAACAGGAACGCGCAGAGACTTCAACGAGGCAATCACTTGCAGAAAGGTGGCTCGTTGAGCGCTGCGTTCAATGTTGTCAGGTAAAGCGAACAGATGTGGCTGGTCAGCGTCCGGCAGCGAGTTAAGAATCGAGAGAAAATCATCGCGTCTGGTAGACAGGGGGATGCTCCCAATGCCTCTTCCAATAGGGCGTCTTCCAGCAAGAACTTCTGGGTGAAACACCTGAGCGAGGAACGCCCGAAGGATGCGAATATCCGAGAGCGTATCGACGCGGCCGCCGTAGACTGCGTGCTCAAGAAGGCCGTGGAGATAGGCCCACGGGACTCGTTCTGGAGCAGGAAGGCCAGGACTCGATGGCGACAGAAGCGTATCGATTACGTTGGCTCCTGCACGTAGATCAGCAAACGAAAACTCGTACGCCTTTGTCCATCCTTGAGGAACATAGGTTCTTCTCTCTTGTACGATTCCGTGGAACCAGGCAAGGAGGAATAGCGTCTGCGCTCGTAGCGGAGACCCAGAGCCAATGTACTCTGCCGTCCACGCTTCGTAGGTTCGTTCAGTGTTCTTTTTCAATCCGGGAGGCGCCTCGTACGCCACCTTTACGCTGTTTTGTAACAACTCAGGAGGAAAAGAGTCGTGACACTCTGTTGTAAGCCAAAGACGAAACTGGGGGTGTACTTTAGCACCTCCTCCTCCATTTGAAGAAGAAGAAGAAGAGGAGGATCCGCTCTTAAGTGCATTGAGTTCCTTCTCTAGTGTTGGCAGCCAAGTGACTACAAGATGAAGGTTCTTGAGGCACAGCCAGTCGCCATCACTGGCAGCCTTGCGCAATGCTCTCAAGGCTATATCTTGTTGCCCTCCGCCCATTGCGATTTCAGTGTAGCGGTCAGCTCCAACAGAGGTTGCTGCAAATTCTGAAAGTTCCCTCGATGGATCAGCTCCAGAAGTGGTGATCATGAGTATAGGAGTGGCACATGTAGATGAGGTGGAGGAGGAGGAGGAGGAGGAGGAGGACGTAGTGCGTCCAGCTGCTTCTGCTGACACCTTCTCCAAGTTAATTGCAGGAGGAGTAATAGAAGAGACATTTAAAGTCTCGCAGATAAACGATTGCAACGCGCTGATTGTGCGGTCAGGTCTCAGGCTTTGCACAAGCAGGACGCGCTGCCACGCAGACGTTGACTTGAGAGCTGCTGGAGGAAAGTCGCGCTCGGGTGTGGGAGAGCGTATCCACCTGGCCCACTTGTCGCTTTGCCCTAGGTCGAGGTTTCTCACCCACATCGGAAAAGAAGAAGAAAGGTCTCGAAACGCACCCTCGCGGTCTGCAGGCAGCCAGAGAGGGATTCCTGACTTGTCAGTAGAAGAGGAGGAAGAAGAAGAGATGGCCGTAGATGATGCAGCCGCTTCACCCATAAGGTAGGACCATTCGGCGGTTGAAGTATTGTTTTCACCCTCGCTTAAAGACGAGGAGGAGGATTCTCCACTACCCCCAAACAAGTCGGGTTTCATGGAATTTACAAGAAAGAGGGCAAATGTGAGTCGGTCAGATTTTAACAGTGAGCGACCCACAGTCAGCAACACCTTGGCCTCTAGAAGAGGAACAAGGCGAGCAGTGTTATTCACTCCTCCTCCTCCTCCTCCTCCTCCTCCCATGGTACTATTGGAGGTGCTACTTCCTTCTTCTAGGGTGGCCTTGAACAGATCAAAGAAGAAGGACAGCCCGAATTGATACATGTGGTTAGCAGTAGAAAGAGGCCCTAATGTGAAGAAGAGTCGAGCACCTGATGTAGCAAACGGGCGATATAATTCTCGCTGGGCATCTAGCACTTCACTTGCTCGCGCTGAGCCTGCCAAGGCCTTGTTTACCTCTTCAGATTTTAACTTAGTGGAAGCTAACGAAGATAATAGCTGAGCGTTATCTAGTAAACTGCCCTTTGAATTGGCCAGCGACGACAACAGCTCCTCCTCGCATTCAGTGACAGTCACTTTAAGATCTTCTTCTTGTCGAAGGAGCAACGACTTTTGGCTCTCAAGCTCTGGCTCCTCGTGCTTGAGGATAACCCCCAACAGCTGCCCTTCAAGGCCTGACCTCGTCACTGTGAAGTTGACGCTTGTTATCAAGGACCTTGCATCAGGCGGTAGATTAGGTTGCGGACAGCGCGTTGCTAGGAAAAGTTTGAACTTTTCGTTGTAGTCAACAACGCGATCGCCCACCTGGACGACTAATCGAGGCCCTTGGTGCGTGAAATCTCTCCGCAAGAGAGGGTAGAGGAGAGGGTCGATTCGATCAGCCTCGCGAATCAAGAGGGTCTTGCCAAAGCGAACGGCTAGTTCAAACTGGTTAGCAAAGCGCGCATCTTGAGCAGTAACGACTTCAAATGGACTGCCTTTATTTCCAGATACTGAGGTTGATGATGATGAAGATGAAGATTCAAGAAATTTCTGCAGCCAATTGGTGGCTTGCGAGGACGGATCGATGAGGAGAGGCACTCTTTGGCTGTGCTCTGAGCTCACAAAAATGGAAACAGCGTTCTGTAACGAGAGTTCGTCAGCTGGCAGCCCGTTTCCCCTCCACGTGAGCATTTCGCCTTCAGTCGCTAAGAACCGAAGTAAGTCGAACTTGATTGATGATAGATTCGAGTGAGAGGAGGAAGGACCGCCAATACTTTTAGACGTAATGGACGATGCTCCTTTCTTTCCCATAGTACCACTGCCTCCTCCTCCTCTTCCTCCTCCTCCAGGTGATGACTCTGATAAGAGAGACATCCAAGTAGACAGGGCTTTTTCTCTAACATCCTCTGAGCTCTCTGTAAGGTACGTCACAAAGCCAGCGCTAAGTAGCGACTGCAAGCTGCATTGAGCTTCTCGGCTTCCTAGCTCAGCCACTGTCTTTTCCCACCTATCTTTTTCGCCGCTCAGCTGACCAAGAAGGCTCTGTGCCCGAGATAACGTGTCCTCAGTGCGTGCGAGCGCCTCTCTCAGGGATTCTGCTTCAGCTGTGCGTCTACCCAGGCTCACCTTTAACTGCTGAACCTTTGCATCGGTCACGTCAAGCTCAGCTTTGGCTGCCTGCAACTCAACAGCGCATCGCTGCACGTCGCCTGCAGCAGATTGCAAGTCGTGTTCAAGCGGGGCGATCTTCTCCAGCACTTGCGCATACTTCACATTGGCTTTGACCCACGCAGCCAGAGGGGCAGCAGCAACAGAGGCTCTGTAGATGTTCTCGTGCTTGAACGACTCAGCCTTCGACTTCATCACTTTCGCCACTTCGGAACGCGTCGCGGGTGTGAGTGAGTGAGCGTCGTAATTTAAAATGTCTTGAATAACCCCTCTGCCGCTTAGGAATTTCTTCATTGAATTCCAGGATGTGTCTTCGATGCCCAGTAGAAGTAGAACTGCCGAAAGAACGTCAGCGATGGCCTCTGGCGGCATCTTTAATGCTCGTATCTCGTCGAGGTTATCCTTGCGAATGCCTCCCACAGCTGCTTTGGCCTCGTCAAGGATTGGCTGGATGTCACTTAGCTCGTTCTCGATCATCGATTTGCGCTGACGAGCTTCACCGTCAGCGGATGCAACCTTCTTTTGCAACCCCTCCACCTCTCTTCGCCTATCCGAGGCCCCAGCGAGAGCGTCGGCGATTTCAGTCATGGCAGCGTCAGCAAGAGCTTGCTTCTCCTTAAGCTGTACTCGCTGGGCGTTTGCGTTCTTGCTGAGCTCATCTACGGTTCCTTGCGCCTCTAGAAGCTTTGAAAGGCCAGAGCGAAGCCTGCTCGCGTCGCCTTGTAAGCGACTAGCTCTAGAGAAATATATACCCCGAAAACACTTCATCAGCGAAACAAATGAGCGAGGGGTGGCGTCTATCAACGGTCCAGTTGTCTTAGAGGCAGCGTCGCTTGTGTCTGCACTCATCGACGCGTGAATCGACAGTGCGTGAGAGACAAGTTCTTCTGGCAAGATGTGCTTCGACGCCTGCTCTAGCACATCCCCGACACTCTGTTGAGCAACAAGCTGCATGCTGTCTTGCCTCCAGTTCGCTCCGTACCAAATAATCGCGCAACGGCTAAAGAGAGCAGGGTTTCGCTCACAACGAAGCTTGAACGCTGGATGAGTAGGATCGAGTGATAAAACGACGTGGAGTTTCGCTCTTACTCGCGACACAAAGCAGTCATATGGAGTTCTGTATCGATTCGAAGCGTCTGCACTCATGGCAGTCTTGATTGGCACAAGGAGCTGTTCAAGCTCTTCGTGGGTGTATAGGCCAGGAACCTCGCCTGATGATAAAACCGAGTTGATCGCTTCCAAGACGAAATCATCAGAGGCAGAATCACCTCCTCCTCCTCCACCACTTCCTCCTCCCAGTTGATGGTCTTCAACAAAGAGAACAGTTTCGTCGCCATTTACTCCGGCGCTTGCAAATGCTGTCTTGAGTTCTCCATAGAAGCTCTTTATGGCAGCTGAGGACGAAGAGGAGGAGCCGCTTTTTGAGGGACCATTGCTCATTGATGTGAGGGGTGTTGGAGAGACCCACTTCATTCCGTGCATAAAGGATACTAAGGTTGCTAGAGATCGCCGTCCAATTCCTGAGCGCCCAACGAGCAGAAGGGATCCTCCAGATTGAGTCAAGACTCGATCGATTTGCAAGAAACGGTCGATAGCTTCAGGAAACAAAACAAGACCTAGATCCCTCTCTTCCCTCTCATAGAGTACGAGGCCGCGCTCAGCTAGAGCTCGAACGCCGTTCACGTCAAACCGAGAGAGAGGAGAGCCTACAAGAGAAGAAGAAGATGTTGTTGTTGTTGTCATCGAATCGTTCTTGGACAGTGGATTACCCTCTGTTGTTGATGATGATTTTGATTCTGAAGAAGAAGAAGACGAGGAAGAGGTAGAGCTTGAGTTGCCTCGCATTCCACCAAGTGCTGAAAAGCATGTATCTCGAAGATCCGGAGGAGAGACTGCCCACACTTTTTTGATCGTTGATGACAGGATCATATCGAAGCGTTGCAGAGCATCATTTGTGACCAATCTATCACGAAAGACGCGGTTCGCTTCATAAGCAACAGCATCGAGCGATGATTTCTCACTTGAGAGCGGATAACGCTGTAATGCGCGCACCCATGCAATCAAGTCGCGAGGTGTAAAGAGGTAGTGGCGCTGCTCATCTATGGAAAAGCTTGACTTTGACTGACTGTAGACATCGACCATGGTAGTGGCTAGCTTCATCTTTGAAGAAGAGGAGGAAGAAGAAGAGGAAGAAGTACTCTTGAATCTTTCATCCAGAACATGAGTTCTCGAGAGAGACTGAGACAAGAAGTGATTCGCAATAGAAATGAGTTCCCCGCTATCTGGGTAATCCATAGCGGCGATTCTCACAGTAGCCGTGAAACGAGTGGAGAGTTGGTGTCTGCCCACAGTGGTTGCTGGGTTCATAGTGCAGACAATGTGAACGCGCTCTATTGCGAGGAACTCCAAGTGCTCATCGTAGAAGCCCTTAAATGTGAGCAGCTGCTGCAGAAAGGCGATCAACCCGCACGTGTTGTAGCGATCTGGTTTAGGAAGGTTAATGTCCTTCAAGAAGAGTACAAGCCTGTCGCCTTCTCTTGGTCGAAACACTCTACCTGTGTTTGCAGAGAAGAGACCACAGCTCTGCCGGAGTTTTTGAATGACATGCTCAGCGGTTGTCTGTGCATTGCAATGCAGCGTGGTGATACTAGTCGTCTTCTTCTCACGAACGAGGTGCTCGATCAAGGTGCTCTTTCCGCATCCTGACGGACCTACAAGGATGAAAGGCTCCATGCGATCGAGCCACGGCGAGACGATCGCAGCTATGCGTTGAAAAGTGACAGTTGACACAACACTACTACCTGCAGTGCTGAGGCTTCCAGATTGACTATTATTGCCGGAGGAATCGCCACTAGCAGCACTCCCATCATCCGATGATAAGGATGAAGAGAGAGCAGCCGTCGTTATGAAGCTCTTTGCTACTCCACTAGCATCGACATAGGTGTTCAAGGGCATAGCTGGGTCGACGAATCTCTCATTAGCCCAGGAAAATAGATCTCGGGCAAAGGAGGAGCGAGACTCAAAGTCAAGATTTCCGCCCAGACCCCTAATGAGCATCACGCAGAACTCTAATTTTGTCGAAATGATGGCACTTCCTCCTCCACTAGCTTTGTTTGAAGAGGATTGAGTCGACAGCTGAGACAGGCCATTAAGAACCGTTCCTACAAGTGTAGTTTCAACGACGAGGCCTTTCGGAGCTCTTCGAATCCACTCTACAGCTTTAAAGAAGAAGTCGTCAATCCAAGTAGCCAGGAGAGAAAGAGAGGGTGCTGCTGCTCCAACTGGGGCAGAAGAGGAGGAAGAGGAGGAAGATTGTGATGCTAACCAGCTTCTTGCTATTCGCTTCACATCTACGTCTCCGTCTGAGAGGAAGATCATCCCCATTCTGGAAATCGTCGCTGGCGAAGCAAACGTCAAGTCGTGCGTCTCAAAGATGAAATTCACATTCGAGTTGAAGGAAATTCGTTCGCCGTTCGGAAGAGTCAGTAGGTGGTTGTCATCAAGGACAGAGTTGAGCGATTCGATCCACTCTGGGTCGACATCGCCGTCGCATACAATCCACGATCGAGTCGACAAGGGCTCCTTAACGACCTGTCTCGCAGCTGTCGTTAAGACACCGTCGGTCCACGTTCTTGTGTCAGGGTCCATTTCACCAAGAAGGCGAACCCGCGGCATGGCTACTAGAGTAATC